>Ga0335072_10001510_pt1 | contig 37781 bp, 38 predicted proteins | sample Lox_Sample_21_FD_206725 | JGI IMG/M metagenome (GOLD analysis project Ga0335072, IMG submission 206725) | Soil microbial communities from Loxahatchee National Wildlife Refuge, Florida, United States - Lox_Sample_2.1 | ecosystem: Environmental > Terrestrial > Soil > Wetlands | place: USA... | reverse complement strand
CAGCTCGACGAGCTCGACAGCGGGCAAGCGATCGTCGAGGCATGGCCGGCCCTTATGGACGGGTTCATCGACCGCATGGCCCAGAACCGCGACCTCGTGCTGCTCCATCTGCGCAACGTCCGCGCGCTCGAGCAGATCGGCGCTGACGAGCGACACCAGGCGGAGAACGAAGACCTCATGGACCGCTTCGCGCGGGCGTTCGCGAACCCCGATATCCCGCTGGCCGACCGCGTCCGGATGGCGTGCTCGCTGGGTGCGGTGATTGCCGGGCTGATCGACGCCGGCGAGCGGTTTGGCGACGTGGAATCCGCGGATGTGATCGAGCTCGTCCGCGCCACGGTCGCGGACATGCTCGCTAGCTCCGCCGGTACTCCAGGTGCTCGATGATCCGCCGCGAGTCGCAGATCGCCTCGCCGTCGATCACCAGGACCGGCACCCGCCGCTGACCGGTCAGCGCCTCGACCTCGGGCCGGCGCGAGCGGCGCTGAGGCACCACGACCTCGTCGAACCCGATTCCCTCACGCTTCAGCGCCCGCGCCACCCTCCCGCACGGGCAGAGCCAGTTGGTCGGCGTTGAGCAGCGGTACAGCGTGGCCACGAGCCTGGCGCGCGGGCGGTCCCGGTCCTGTTCCTAACCCCAGCCCAGCGGGCCATGGCGCACGACCGCGCCGGCCACTCGCAGCGCTACGGGCTGACGCGAGCCGGGCGGGGACATGCGGGACCCCTCGCGCTCGCGATACCAGGCGATCGTCTCCTCGAGGCAGTCCTCGTGCGGAGAGGGTCGCCAGCCCAGCTCTCGCTTGGCCTTGGCGCTCGAGCAGGCCCAGTTCAGCGAGACGATCCGCACCTCCTCGGGCGTGGGCATGGCGCCGCCGGCCACCCATTGGCCACCTTCGGCCAGCGCCAGTGCCACGCGCAGCGGCAGCTTGAGCGCCGGCGGATCGATGCCGGACAGGCGGGCCAGGTCGGCGAACAGGCGGTCCATCGTGAAGTTGCGGTTACCGAGGATGTAGCGCTGGCCGGGCTCGCCGCGCTCGTCGGCGAGTAGGTGCCCGCGGGCCACGTCCTGTACCCCGACGATGTTCAGCGTGCCGCCCACGTAGGCCGGGATCTGCCGCCGCATGAACCGGCGCACGAGTACGGTCGATGAGCGCCCGCAGTCGCCCGGGCCCAGCAGGGTCGCCGGGTTGACGATCACCACGGGCAGCCCGCGCTCGGCCAGGGCGAGCGACACGGCCTCCGCCTCGTGTTTGGAATCGACGTACGGGATTCGGTGGCGCGCCGCGTTCCACGCGTTCCCCTCGGTCGCCACCGCCCCCTTGCGCGCCGGTCCGATCGCGGCCACCGAGGAGGTGTAGACGACACGCTGCACCCCGGCGCGGAGCGCCTCCTCGAGGACGATCCGGGTGCCCTCGACGTTCAGCGCAAACGTCTCCTCGCGCGAGAGCCTGAGGTTCGTCGTGCCCGCGGCGTGGAACACGCGGTCCACGCCGCGCAGCGCCCGCCTGACCGCACGGCGGTCGAGGACGTCGCCCCGGGTGGTGGCGACGTCGAGCCCTGCGAGCGTCTCCAGGTCAGACGTCGGCCGGGCCAGGGCACGCACCTCGTCTCCGCGCTGCACGAGCTGCCCGACGATGTGGGATCCGAGAAAGCCGGTCGCGCCGGTCACGAGCGTTTGGGGCAAGTCTGGATCCTCGTGATGCTCGTGGTGGAAGGCTCAGCGGCCTTCTCGACGGCGCCTGCGTCCTCCGAAGGCGAGTGACCCCAGCGCCGCGATCCCACCGGCGAGCACGAACCCGGCGACACCGGCGCCGATCAGAACCTCGCGTTGATGACGGCGGATCTGGGACCGCCAGTCCGTCAGCTCGGCGACCTCGCCGCGCAGCCGCTCGAGCGAGGTGCCGAGCTGCTGGCGGTTCTGCTCGATCGAGGCGCGGATCTCATCCGGCGTACGCGTCGCCATCAGCCCTTGACCTCGGTCTTGGCCTCGATCTCCGCCCTGGCCGTCACCGTCTCGCGAATCCGCTTGGCCTCGTCGATCGCCATCGTCGGCGTCGGAGGAGCGCCCGACTTCAAGGCCCGCCAGGCGACCATGAACGCTCCGAGTGCGAGCAGTGCGAGCACGCCGAACACGATCAGAAACCCCTCCCAGATGCTTCCGGCGCCGGGCACGAGAACCGCGTTCAGGGCCCAGGCTGCGGCCTCGAGCCCCATCACGATCGCGAACACGCCGAACACCGCACCCGCGGCAACCGCGGCGGTGCCGCGGAGCAGGCTCTTCGCCTTCCGGGTCACCTCCGCCTTGGCGAGCTCGATCTCGTCCCGGACCAGATTGGTCATCCGGTCCGAGATCTCGGTCACGGTCTGGACCAGGTTGTCGGGTCTGCCGTTGTCAGCGGGCAAGGCGCTTGAGGATTAGGGCGAACAGGAGGCCGCCGGCGAACGCAGCCCCGACCGCCGCCTCAGGGCGTTCATTGGCGATTTCGGCGATGCGCTGCTGCGGCGAGGCTGGCTCGACCGCCCCGGGAGAGCCGTCCACCCCGGCGGTCAAAGTGGAATCGGAGTCTGCGGTCACTCGGGCGGCTCTTCGCCGAACAAGCGCATCCAGATCATGGTGGCCACGCGCGTGGACACGAGCGTCGCGAGCGCGCCGGTTCCGGCGAGCAAGCCCGACCAGAGCAGTCGTTTAACGAGGGGACTTTCAGTCATCGCGTCGGATTCAATCAGAAGGGGAGGCGCCCCGCCGAGCATCTGCTGACGCGCCCCGACTATCTGCCTACTCCCGCTCGAGCCCGCGGCAGATCGTCTCGACGATCATCGTCTTGGCGCCCTCGAGCTCATCGTCATCGACCGCCTCGGCCTCGAAGATCCACCGCGTCAGGACCTGCTCGATCGAGCCGTAGAAGGCGAGCGCCCCGAACTCGGGCGTGATCTCAGAGCGGAACAGCCCGTCGGCCTGGGCCCGGGCGACGATCCCGGCGATCTGCTCGTAGGCCTCGCGGATCTTGACCAGGTGGGTGCGGCCGAAGGTGTTCGCCGCCCGCGTCACCTCGACCACGATCACCTTCATCAGCTCGGGCTCGTGGCGGTATGAGTCGACGATGAACCCGGCGATCGCCCCCAGCTTCTCGCGGGGAGAACGCTCCGCGCGGTCGGCCTCGGCGATCGCCTGAAGCATGACGTTCCAGCGTTCGAGGAACAGCGTGTCGAGGATCTCGTCCTTGGAGGAGAAGTAGTGGTAGACGAGCCCGTACGCGACCCCAGCCTCATCGGCGATGTCGGACACGCGGCAGGTGTGGAACCCCTGGCGAGCGAACACTCGCATGGCCGCGTCGAGGATCACCCGTCGCTTGTCGGCGGCCGCGACGCCCTGGGCGGCCATCACACGCTCCAGCCGTAGGCTTCTGGCCGGCGGTGGGTCAAGGCCGGGATCCGGCGCCGCACGCGCTCGAGCGTGTCGAAGTCGAGCTCGGCCACGATCGCCGTCTCGATGTCGGGGGCCCGGGCGAGGACGAGCCCCCACGGGTCGACGATCATCGAGCGTCCGCCGCAGCGGGGGCCGGGCGGGTGCGCGCCGATCTGGTTGGGCGCGATCACGAAGCACTGGTTCTCGATCGCCCGGGCCCGCAACAGCACCTCCCAGTGGTCGCGGGTGGTGGCGAGCGTGAAGGCGGCCGGCACCGTGACCACCTGCGCCCCGCGGACGGCGAGGATCCGGTAGAGCTCGGGGAAGCGAACGTCGTAGCAAATGGTCATCCCGAGCCGTGCGCCGCCGGCTAGCTCCGACAGGACGACGTCGTCCCCAGGCTCCTCCGTGGCCGACTCTGCGTACACATCGCCGTCGACCTCGACGTCAAACATGTGCATCTTGCGGTAGACGGCGCGCAGCTCGCCGTCGGGGCCGACGTGGACGCTCGTGTTGGCGGTCTTTTCCCGGCCTTGCACCCGCTCGACGATCGAGCCCGCCACCAGGTCGATTCCCAGCTCGCGTGCGGTCGATCGCGCCCACGCGATGAAGCGGCCGTCCAAGGGCTCGGCCGCCGCGGTCATCTGCTCGCCGGTGCCGAGCACGCTCCACTTCTCGGGTAAAACGACGAGCTCGGCGCCCATCGCAGCCGCCTCCCGCACGAGCGCGTTTGCGGTGTCGAGATTTCGAGCGGTGTCCTCGGTCGAATTGAGTTGAACTGCGCCGACGCGCACGGTGTTCGGGTGGAGAGTGGGCGGGCGGGATTCTGGTCGATTGACCAGTCAGTCAGGCGAGTTTACCCAGCTCGTCTACGCCTCATGCCATGAACGAGCTCTCGGTGGCGCCGGCCGGCCCGGCCACCGCCCCCGATGCGTGCAGCGCCTCGATCTCGGCGTCGCTGAAGCCGGCCTCGGCGAGCACCTCGGTCGTGTGCTCTCCCAGGCCGGGCCCGGGCGCTCGCTTAGGGTCACCCGGCGTGCGGCTCAGCTTGAACGGAACACCAAGGAGGCGAACGGGCCGCACGGCCCCCGGCTGATCGAGCTCGACCACCATCTCCCGCGCCGCCACGAGCTCGGAGTCGAGCGCCTCGTCGAGGTCGAGGACCGGCTCGAGACAGCAGTCGTGCTCGGCGGCGAAGGCGCCCCATTGCTCACGCGTGCGCTCGGCGAAGATCGACTCGACCGCACGGTGGGCGTCCGAGCCGGGTGGGTCGAACGCGTGCTCGGCGAGATCCTCGCGTCCCACGCCCCGGCAGAACGTGCTCCAGAACTTGGGCTCGAGCGCCCCTAGCGTCACGTACCCGTCGGCGCACCGGTAGGGCCGGTAGCAGACGATTCCGCCCGCCAGCGACGTCCGTCCCCGGCGCGGCGCCGGTCCGCCGGCCAGGAACTCGCCGGCGAGCATGGCCAGCCACGAGAGCGACCCGTCGAACATCGAGCAATCGACCAGCTGCCCTTCACCTGAGCGCTCCCGCTCGGCAAGCGCGAACATGATCCCCGCCACCGCCATCAGCGCGCCTCCGCCGAGGTCGGCGATCTGGGCCCCCGCCGACACCGGAGGACCGTCCGCCTCCCCGCTCAGCCCGAGGATCCCATTGAGACCCAAGTAGTTGATGTCGTGCCCCGGCCGGTCGCGATTCGGTCCGGTCTGGCCGTAGCCGGTGATCGCGCAGTAGACGAGCCCGGGGTTCTGCTGGCGCAGCCGCTCGTACCCGACCCCAAGGCGATCGAGCACGCCGGGCCGGAACGACTCGAGCAGGACATCCGCGTCGCGCACCAGCCGTAGCAGCACCTCCTTGCCGGCCTGCGTCTTCAGGTCGACTCGGATCGAGCGCTTGCCTCGGTTGAGCGACAGGAACAGCGAACCTCGCGCGCTCGGCTCGACGCCCTCGTAGTAAGGAGGGGCCCAGCGGACGTAGTCGCCGAGCCCGGTGTCCTCGACCTTGATCACGTCGGCGCCGAAGTCGGCCAGGAGCAGCGAGCAGAACCCGCCCGGCAGCAACCGAGTCAGGTCGAGTACGCGGAGCCCGTCAAGCGGCAGGCTCATTGACCCCAAGCCCGAGGAAAGCGCGCGCCTCCTCGACCGTCGCCGGGCGACGACCCAGCTCCTCGGTCAGCCGGCGCGCCACCGCGATCAGATCGCCGTTGGAGCGCGCCATCTCGCCGTCGGGCAGGTAGAAGTTGTCCTCGAGCCCGACGCGAATCGAGCCGCCCAGCGTGAGCGCCGCGGCCACCAGCATCCACTGGTCGCGCCCGATCCCGATCACGCCCCAGTGATGAGCACCGGTCGGCAGGTTGTCGGCCATCGCCGCGAGGTTGCGGGCGGTCGCCGGCACGCCCCCGACGACGCCCATCACGAAATCCGCGTGAAGGGGAGCTTCCAATAGCCCCATATCGACGAGCGGGGCAAGCGAGCCGACGTGGCCGAGATCGAAGCATTCGTGCTCGGGCTTGATCTCAAGCCGTCGCATCGCCTCGAGCAGCTCGATGATCTCGTCGAACGGGTTGGCGAACACGAACTGGAACACGAAATCCTTGCGAGTGCGCGAGTACTTGGCGTAGTTCATCGAGCCCATGTTCAGCGCCGCCACCTCGGGCCGGCCCGCCTCGAGATAGGCGATCCGCTTCGACACGGGCACGCCCACGGTGCCGGTGGAGAAGTTGACGATCGCCGCGTCGCCCACCTCGCGCCGGATCGCGTCGCGGATGGCCACGAAGTCCTCGACCTCATACGACGGCGTGCCGTCCGGGCGCCGAGCGTGGATGTGGATGTGCACGCCGCCCTCCTCGACGATCCGCCGCGCCTCGGCCCCGTACTCCTCGGGCGTATAGGGGATGGCCGGGCACTGGTCGCGGTTCGCGATCGCGCCCGATATCGCGCAGGTGATGACGACGGGATCGTCGAGGCTCATACCGGGACCACGCCGCTTCGCTTCCAAGGGCGGTCGACCTTTTTCCCGGCCGCCATCTCGAGCCCCCGGCAGATCGTGGCCCGCGTCTCCCGCGGATCGATCACGTCGTCGATCATGTCGTTGCCCGCGGCGATGTACACGTCGATGATCTGGCGGAAGCTATCGATCAGCTCCCGTTTCTTGGCCGCCGGGTCCTCCGCCTCCTGGACCTGCTTGCGGAAGATGATCTCGACCGCGCCCTCGGCGCCCATCACGCTGATCTCGGCCGACGGCCAGGCGACGATCAGGTCCGGCTCATACGCCCGACCGCACATCACGTAGTAGCCGGCGCCGTACGCCTTGCGCAGCACGACCGTGATCTTCGGCACGGTCGCATTCGCCGTCGCGTACAGCATCTTGGCGCCGTGGCGGATGATCCCGGCCTCCTCGACCTTGGTCCCGACCATGAAGCCGGGCACGTCCATGAGGTACACGAGCGGCAGACCGTACGCGTTGCACAGGTTGATGAACCGCGCCGCCTTATCGGCGGAGTCGTTGTCGAGGATCCCGCCCAGCTGGCGCGGCTGGTTGGCCACGATCCCGGCCGGCCGGCCGCCGAACCGGGCCAGGCAGGTGATGATCGTCTTGGCCCACTGGGGCTTCAGATCGAAGTAGTCCCCGTCATCGACGATCCGGCGGATCACCTCGTACATGTCGTACGGCTTGCGGTTCGACTCGGGGAGGACGTCGAGCAGCTCATCGTCACCGCGGTCGACCGGGTCGCCGGTTTCAAGCACCGGGGGAGGCTCCTCGCAGTTCTGCGGGAAGTAGCTCAGGTACCGCTTGACGGCATCGATGCACGCCTCGTCTGATTCGACCTCGAGGTCCCCCACGCCGGACCTGCGGCAATGCACTCGCGAGCCCCCGAGCTCCTCCTGGGTGACGTCCTCGCCCACCGCGGCCCGGACGAGATGCGGACCGGCGAGCGCCATCGACCCGCGCCCGCGCACCATCGGGACGAAGTCGGCCAGGCCGGGGATGTAAGCGGTGCCGGCCGCACACGGCCCCATCAGCGCCGCCACCTGCGGGATCACCCCCGAGCTGACCACCTCTTCGCGGAACAGCTGGCCGGTGCCGGCGAACAGCGATCCGACCGCCTCCTGGATGCGCGCGCCCGCCGAGTCCAACAGCCAGATCATCGGGATCCGCTTGGTCAGGGCGAGCTCGCGCAGGCGCGCCACCTTGAGCTCTCCGGTCATCCCCATCGACCCGGCCATCACGGTGAAGTCGTAGGCGGCCACCGCGGCCAAGCGCCCGTCGACCTTGCCGTAGCCGGTGACCACGCCGTCGGCGGGAGCCTCGCGGCCGTCCATCGCCCGCTGTGAGGAGTGCGGTCGGCCCTGGATGCCCAGCTCGACGAACGTGCCGTCGTCGATCAGCAGCGCGATCCGCTCGCGCGCGGTCAGCTTGTCGGCCGCGTGCTGGGCGGAGATCTTCTCCGGCCCGCCCCCGAGCTTGATCCGCTCGCGGCGTGCGGCCAGGTCCTGGGCGAGCGGGCGAAGCAGGCTGGCAGAGGACGTGGCGTCGGTGCCCATACGGGAAGTGAACCCGATCCGGCCCTAAGTAACCGCCGTCACCCGTTTTTCTCAGGTCCCGGAGGTATCGGAAAGTGACGATCGCGCCGGTTCCGAAGACGACGATCCGGATGGCGGTCGAGTCGGCCACGAAGCTGGCGTTCGGGACGGTCAGCGCGAGCGCGATTGCCACCGTGAGGGTCGAGATGACGGCGACCGGCTCGACCCGCCGGCAGGGGCGCCCGCCGCGAGTGGCTCACAGCCGCGCGGGCTCGAGCAGGCGACGCCTCAGCAGCGGGTTCAGGACGTGGTACTCCCCGCGCCCGGAGCGCTCCATGACGCCGATATCGAGCAGCTTCTTCAGGGCCCGGTCGGCGTCGCCCCGATGCAGACCGGTGGTCAGGGTTTGCCCCGCGGCAACCCGCCGCGCCAGCCTCAGCCCTAAGCGGTGCGAGGAGCGGATGCCATCGACGAGCTGGTCAAGCAGGGCGCTGTCCCCGTGGTAGGCGGCGTCGTAGCCCTGCTCGACCAGCGCCAGATCGATCTCCCGCCGGGCCAGTATCACGCTGAGAATGTGGGTGCGCTGGGCGATCAGCATCGTCACCCGCGGATGGAGCTCACCCAGCGCGACGACGCGGTCCAGCGCGCCGCGATCGATCACGCACTCGTCGGATTGGAAGCGACTACGAAGCCCTTCGCGCCAGTCGTCGGCCGCAATCGGCCGCAACGACAGAAAGCTGCCGAAGCCGCTGAACGCGCGATCCTGCGGACCGAACAGGTCGCGCATCACGTGCTCGAGACTGCCGGCGAACAGGTAGCTGACCTGACTGGAGCGCTGGAAGATCGCGCGCATCCGCTTGGTGACGGCATCCGGGTCGCCATATGGCTTGCGTTCACCCGCCAGTTCCTGGAACTCGTCGAAGAACACCACGCAGCGCTTGTCGTCGGCGATCGCCACCCGCTGCGCCAGCTCGAGCGCATCACGAAGCGCGGTGTCGGGGTCGCGCGAGGCGATGCCCGGCTCGAGCGCGAGCTCGACGCCATCGCCGAGCTCTGCGCGGGCCTTCATCACCAGCGCGACCTGGGCCGCGGACAGCGCGCTGCGCCCGAGCGCACGCACCTTTGGCAGTACCTTGCGGATCGCGGGGCGGTTGCGCAGAACCGCCGCGGCGAGCTCCTCGGCGAACTCCGCCGCGTCGGCCAGGTCGAACAAATCGACCGCGGCGACGTAGAGCCCATGCCCGGCCACCCGGGTCAGCGCGGCATCACAGACACTCGTCTTCCCGGTCCGGCGCGGACCGGCGAGGATCACGCTGGTCCCGTTCTCGAGCGCGACGGCCAGCTCGGTCACGTCGGCCCGGCGGCCGATCATCTGGCTGGCAGGGATCGGCTCGTCAGTCGGGAACAGGTCGCCGCTGATCCGCCGTTGTACACGACTCATGTGAGCATTGTACACAGAATTTGTGTACGCTCACACATTCCGTGAGCATTGCTCACAAATAGCGGGTGCTTCAGGACGCTCCCAAACCGAAAGGGAGCTCGTCGAAGCTGGCCGGCGGCCCCGGTTCCCATTGGGGGAACGGCATGTACGGCCGGTCCGCCGGCGTGCTGTCCGACTCCGCGCTCGCGCCGTAGCGCAGGGCAACCTCTGAGGGCGTGTAGACCGCGCTGCCCCGATGCGCGCGCCCGCCCGCCATGAAGATCACGCAGGGTCCTTCGCCGGCGCCGACGAAGATGTGCTCGGTGCCCGGCGGACAGTGCAGGAAGTCCCAGGACCGCATCCTGCGCTCGACGCCTTCGACGATCGCGATGCATTCGCCGGCGAGCACGAGAAAGTCCTCCTGGTCGCGTTCGTGGTGGTAGAGGCCGTTGGGCTGCCCCGGGCGGAGCACGTGGATCGTGTAACCGACATCCGGGAACCCGACGGCGTCGCCCTCGAACACGCACGCCTCGCCGAAGTAGTCGTTGGTCATCCACGCCGCGTCGGATACGTGGACGACGAACCAGCCCTCGGTCGCCGCAGTCAGGCCGTATTCGCTGCGCTCCATCCGGGCCTCGCTCATCGGCCCGTCCACTCCGGCTCACGCTTCTCGAAGAAGGCGCGCACGCCCTCCTGGATGTCCTCGGTCGAGAAGGCGATCGTCAGCTGGGAGCGCAGGAAGTCGAGCGCGTCGAGGAACGCCATGTCCTGCTGCCTGAACATCGCATCCTTGCCGAGCTTCATCAGCACCGGGGACTTGCGTGCGAGCTTCTCGGCCCACTTCCGGACGCCGGCCTCGAACTCGTCGGGCGCGAACACCCTGTTGACGATCCCGATCCGCTCGGCCTCGGCGGCGGAGATCTGCTCGCCCAGCAGCAGCAGTTCGTTGGTCTTCTTGCGTGGCACGTTGCGATAGATCAGCGCCATGATCATGAACGGGAACACGCCGACGTTGATCTCCGGCGTGCCGAACCGGGCCCCCTCGCGGGCCAGGATCAGGTCGCAGGCGAGCGCGATCCCGAGCGCGCCGGCCAGCACGTGGCCGTTGGCCGCGCAGATGGTCGGCTTGCCGAGCTCGCCGATCAGCCGGAACAGGCGCGGGAAGCGCTCGGTCCCGAAGTGCTTGTGCGCGAGCGGCACCTCGGCCGCGAAGCCGGCCAGGTTCGCGCCGGCCGAGAAGATCCGGTCGTGGGTGGAGGTCAGCACCACACACCGGACGGCCGGATCCTCCCGGGCTTGCGAGAACGCTGCGATCAGCTCGTCGAGCAGCTCGTCGGACAGGGCGTTGCGCGTATCGGGCTGATCGAGCGCGATCGTCGCGACGCCGGCATCCGAGGTCTCGTAGCGAAGGGTGGCGTAGGACATCCGGCCGAAGCCTACGCGCCACGTCCCCGGGAGGCCGGGCTAGGGACGTGCCAGATAGCTCTGTCCGGCGTGCAGGATGATCGTCTTGTGGGTGACGAAGTCGGTGACAGCCACGGAGTCCGTTAGATCGTGGGTAAACGTCCCGTCGCAGCGATCGGCGACCGTCCAGATCGTGCCCCGGACGGTGGCGGCGCTGTAGCGGCCCTGGGTGCGGAACTTGCCGTGTGCGCTCGCCCGGAGAAGCTGGAGCGTCTTACTCGACAGCGCCGCGGCCGACGCGTCGCCCGCCTTGCGCGCGGTGCACACGGCGTAGGACGGGGCTCCGCGGAACGCGCCTTCCACGATCGACAGGGTGGTCAGGCCCTTGCTGGGGCCTGCTTTGGTCTCGGTCAGCTTGAACACCGCGCCGCCGAAGGTGCCGTGCTGCGTCTCGCCCTTCTTCCCGGTCGCGATGGTGATCTGCACACTGCCGGCGAGCGCGTCGAACTCGGTTCCCGTGCGGACCTGCTGGCTGCCCGTGAAGCGCTCGAACTGGCCCGAGGGCTCGCGGATGAAGATCGTCCCACTGACCGTCTGAGCGTTGGCGCTCTGGCCGGGTACCGGGGGCGGGGGTGGCGGCACGGGGGTGGTGAACGTCTGATCGGGCCCGAGGCTGGTGCCGGCTGCGCTCGTCGCCACCAGGCGCACGTGGTACAGCGCCCCCGGCACGAGACCGGAAATCGACGCGACCACGAGGTGACTGACCTCATCGGAGCCCACCTGCTGGACCGGCGTGGACTGGTCATACAGGACGTTCGAGGCGCCGGGTCCCCGATCGCTCAGATCGAGCCCGTACTCGAAGTAGGCCGTGGTCGTCTCGCCCTCGGGGTTGACCGAGCCCGACAGAGCCGCACCGCCGCTGGGCTCGCTGCTCGGCGTCCCGCCGGTGACCGCCGGCGGCGGGGAGGTGATCGCCCCTTGGCCCATGATCGTCGTTTCGACGGTCTGGGTCAGCGTCGAGGAGGCCGAGCTCGAGTAGTTGGTGGCGCCCGAGTAGTCGGCCTGGATCGAGTGCGACCCGGACGAGCTGTAGGTCACCTGGCACGTCGCCTCACCGGTGGAAGAGCTGACCGCAGCCGCGCCGCACCCACCGATGGTCGTACCACCGTCGGTGAAGTCGATCGTGCCCCCACCCGGAGTTGGCGTAACGGTCGCGGTATAGGTCACCGGCTGCCCTGCGCTCGACGGATTCGGCGAGGACGCCAGATCCGTGGTGGTCGGATACGCGGCGACAAGATCGACGAATGCGCCGGCTGGCGAATAGCTGGCGGTCCAACCGTTCTCGACCGTAGTAAAGGTGCCGCCACCGTTCGAATTTCGAACTACCTCGAACGCGGTGCCACCGGCCGGGACATATCCGTCCTGGAGCACCGGGTCCGCCGTTCCACCGCTGAGCGAGAACATCCCGCTCTGTACCTGAAGGTAGCCATACGTCGACGCGCCGGTGACATCGAAGGCGAGGGTGCCACTCGAGCCTTGACCGAAGGCGGCGCTGCTGCTGTCCAACTCGAGCTCCCCCGGCGCACCGAGCGTAACCGTTCCGTCGTTGGTGAGAGCGACATCCAGGAAGTTCAGGAAGCCCGACCCGGAGACCTCGGACTGGACCGTCCCATCGTTCGTTAGCGCGCCACTCCCCGTCAGATAGGCGGACGTACCACTCGTCGAGGTGTCCAGCACCAGCATGCCGTCGTTGGTCAGACCGGCGCTGCCGACGCTCGCCTCCGCGTTGCTCCCCGACCCATCGACCGTCACCGTCTCGCCCGCAGCGATCACACTCCCACCGGTGACATTGACCGTTCCGTCCTCGAACACGAAACCGCCCGTGCTCCCATGGGTCCCATCGTCGGCAAACGTGGTGCCGGCCTCGAGTGCCACCGGGTCCTGCCCGTCGCCAACCGCGACGCTTCCACCCGCCTGCGACCAGCTCGCATCCCCACTCAGCGTGATCGCACCGGTATTGCTCACCGTCCCGCCTGTCGCGTTGTCAAACGTATCGTTGCCGTTATCCAACGCCAGCGTGCCCGCGACCGTCACCGTGCCCTCGTTGGTGGTCGTCTCCGCGCTGCCGGGCGATTCCTCGAGCGTCCCACTCGAGACCTCCAAGTTTCCGCCCGATCCATTCGTGAACCCGACATCCAGGAAGTTCATGGTGCCCGTGGAGGAGACCCCGGACTCCACCGTCCCGTCGTTGGTCACCTCGCCACTTCCGCTCAGATACGCCGAGACGCCGTTCGCCGCCGTCTCGAGCACAAGGGTGCCGTCGTTGGTCAGGCCGCCGGTGCCGACGCTCGCCTCCGCGTTGCTGGGCGATCCGTCGACCGTCACCGTCTCGTCCGGGGCGAACGTCGCAGCCGACGCGCTCCCACTCAACCCGGTCAGGTTGACGGTGCCGGCTTGCAACGTGAAGCTCCCCCCGGGACTCGGAGCTCCCCCGCCATCCGCGAACGTGCAGCCACTCGCAAGCGTGACCGCCGTTCCCGTCTCGGTCCCGCCGGCCTGCGACCAGACCGCATCGCCGGTCAGGCTGATCGCGCCCGCGTTGCTGACCGTGCCCCCGGCCGCATTGTCAAACGTACCGTTGCCATTGACCAACTCCAGCGTGCCCGCCGCACCGACGCTCACCGTCCCGCTATTGCTGATCGCAACGCTCGCGCCGGGGTTGTCGTCCAGGGTTCCGCTCGAGACTTTCAAGCTTGCGCTCGCCGCGTTCGTGACCGCGACCTGTAGGAAGTTCATCGCGCCCGACCCCGACACCTCGGACTCGATCGTCCCGTCGTTTGTCACCGACCCGGTCCCGTCCAGGTAGGCAGACACACCACTCGCCGAGGTCTCGAGCACCAGCGTGCCGTCGTTCGTCAAACCGCCGCTGTCGACACTCGCCCCCGCGTTGCCCGGCGACGCGGCGACCGTCACCGTCTCGCCCGAAGCGATCACGCTCCCGCCGGCGACGCTGACGGTGCCATCCTCGAACGTGAAGCTTCCCGTGCTCCCGGAGACACCGTCGTCGGTAAACGTGGAGCCACTCTCCAACATGACCGCCGCACTCGTCTCGCTCCCACCCGCCTGAGACCACGATGCGTCCCCGGTCAGCGCGATCGTGCCGTCGTTGCTGACGGTCCCACCAGCGTTGTCAAACGAAGCATTGCTGTTCGTCAAGGCCAACGTTCCGCCGTCGCTCACGCCCACGTCGCCCTCGTTGCTGATCGGGGCGCTGGCGCCCGGGTTGTCCTCCAGCGTGCCGCTCAGAACGTCCAGCTCCCCTCCCGACGCATTCGTGACCGGAACCTGCAGGAAGTTCGCGGTGCCCAACGATGTGGCCTCCGACTCGACCGACCCGTCATTCGTGATCGAGCCGCTCCCCTCCAGGTACGCCGAAACGCCGCTGGTCTGCGTCTCCAGCACCAGCGACCCTCCCGGCTGGATCGTGCTGGCGGACGCGCCGGTCGACGAGACCGACAGCTGCGCGTTTGCGCTGGAGGCGTCAACCGTCAGGGTCGACGATGTTCCCGCGACGCCGCTGCCGAGGACCAGCGCGTCGATCGAGACGTTGCCGGTCAGTGTGACCGACGCCCCGTTCGTCTCGATGCAGGCAACCGACGTGGAGCTATCGGGAATGCCGCCGCTCCAGTCGCTCGCATCGTTCCACGAGCCGGCCCCACCCATCCAGCTCGAGGTGCATGTCGGCTGCGCCGAACCTCCGGCCGCGAATCCCCCGAGGACGGCTGCCGACACCACCGCGACGCCAAGCAGCCTTCTCGCCCATCTCGATCCGAGCCCCAACTTCATGCTGCCGGCATCGTCACCTGAGGGCGTCACACGAACGTCACAGGCGGCTTTAGATCACGCGGCGAGCGTCTCCTCGAAGTCTTCGAGCTCGGCGGGTAGGGGCACGCCGAGCCCGGCGAGCGTCGAGCGCGCGCGGCGCAGGACGCTGAGCGCGGCGCCCCGCCGCCCCTGCTCGTTGAGGATCGACGCGACCTTCAGGTAGCGGTCTTCGTCGTGCGGCGCGAGCTCGATCGTTCGCTCGACCATCCGCCTCGCCTCGTCGAGATCACCTCGGTGGACCGCCGCGCCCGCGCACACGTCGAGGAGCTCGAGCATCGTCCGCCGTGCCGCCTCGCGGGGCGCGTCGGCCCACTCCTCGTACAGATCGTGCGGGAGCAGGTCGCCCCGGTAGCGGGCGATGGCCGACCGGGCGACCGCGACGGCGGCGGATGGATCGCCGGACGACAAGGCCAGCGCCTGCCGGGATTCCTCCTGGAACTGGACCAGGTCCACGCGCACGTTCGGCGTCAAGCACAGGAGCTCGCCCTCACGCTGGACGACGTCGTCGGCGGCCTCACGCAGGCGCCCCAGGACCGTCCGAAGCCGGTTGCGCCCGGCGGCTGGATCCGAATCGGGCCACAGCGCCTCGATCGCCTGCTCGGTGTGGATACGGCCACCGCTGACGGCGACGAGCTTGATCAACTGAGCGGCCTGCCCGCTGCCCAGCGGGAGCGCACGCCCACCCTCGGTCAGCTCGAACCGGCCGAGCAGCGCCAGCGCGACCGGCAGCGAGGAGCCCTCCAGCGCCCGCGCGGCGGGCGAGCCGGTCTCGACCGCCAGGGCCAGCAGCGCCTCGGACAGATCGCGTTCCCGAACCAAAGGAAGCTCGGGCGCTCCCAGCCGCGCCGCCTCCTCGAACGCCCGAGCCGCGAGCGCGCCGGCGACCTGGTCGCCGCGCCGAAGCGCGGCGTAGGCGCGCAACAGCGTGACCCGCCAGAACTCCCTGGGCACGATCCCGCGGTCGGGAACCGCCAGCAGTCGCTCTTCCGCCAGCGCGGCATCGCCGTGCCGAGCCAGCAGCGCGCACTCGGCCATCGCGATCAGCCGCGCCGCATCGCCCGGGTCCGCTTGCGCCCGCTCGAGGTACTCCCAGGCCAGAGCGGTGTGCTCGACGCGCGCCAGCGACTCGGCCGCGTCCGCGAAGAAGTCAAAGCGTCCGTGATCCCACCAGTCGGCGCGGTTCGCCTCGGCCTGCTGGACGTGGTCGAGCGTCGCCTCGGCGTCGCCGCGCATCGAGGACTGGATGGACCGCTCCCAATGCACATAGGCGACCTTGTTGGCGGGGTCGGGAAGTGTGCGGGCGATCCGCAGTATCTCTTCGAAGTCCGCCTCGGCCTCCTCGTAGCGGCCCAGCTCGCCCAGAACCTTGGCTCTGAACAAGAGCACCGACGTGTAGCGCCGGGGGTTGTCGAGCGACAGAGCAAGTCCCTCGTTCAGCAGCGCGAGCGCGGGCAGGGGCCGCCCGAGGTCGAACTCGATCCACACGGCGCGGTACGGAGTCAGCGCAGCGGCCGCGGCGCGCTGGCCGAGGCTCAGCAGGATCTCCCACGCCTGATCGAAATAGCTCGCGGCTTCACGCATCCGGGCCACCGACCGGCGTCCGCCCTCATCCGAGCGCCACCAGACCGCCTTGCCGATTACCGACAGCGCGCGCGCTCGCGTGAACTGCTCGGTCTCCGTCGCCGCCGCGAGAACCCGCCGGGCGAGGTTCTCGGCCTGTTCGGGCGTGGTGCCGTCGAGCGCCAGGTCGGTCGCGATCTCGGCGTCGACGGCGCGGCGCAACGCCGGCCGGTCGGCCTCGCGGACGGCGCCGTCGAGCCGCTGAAGGAAACCCGCCCGGCGCTGAAGGAGATTTGCCGCATGGCAGCTGCGCACCGCGTGCAGCATCACGGCCGGGAAGCGGTCGAGCACCGGGTCGGGAATGCGATCGACTACCGACAGGAGCTCGAGGACCTCGATCTGCTCGATCTGGCGCGGCTCCGCCTCGGCCAGCAGCTCGGCGGCCGCCTCGCCCTCGCCCGCCCCGAGCAGCATCTGGAGGGCCGCCGTCAGCTGTCCCCGGCGCTTGTAATGCTCGGCGGCGCCGGCGAGCGTCGCCGGTTCGGGCGCACCGAGCTCGGCGAGGTGGTCCCGGACCGGACCGGGTAGCTCGTACCAGCCGGTTCCGGTGGCCGTGAGCGGAAGGCCCAGCCCGACGACGCGGTCGAAGAACCCCTCTTCGCCGGTGAGGGCTGCCAGCAGCTCGCGGTCAAGCAGCGGAAGCGGGGCCAGAGCGGCCAGGCGCGCGCGGTCGGGTCCGAGGGCCACGAGCAGCTCCTCGAGGATCGCGCCGACCGGGTCGGCCGCGTCACCCGCCTGGGCCGCCACCGCGCGGACCGATCGTTCGCTGTGCTTTGCCCGCGAGGCGGCGAGCACCGCCGCGGCGGTCCAACCACCCGACAGCGTGTCCAGCAGCCGTCCGTCCTCACTGGAGACCTCGAGTCCGAACCCGGAGCGGCACAGCTCGAGCGTCTCCTCGGGTCGCAGGGCGAGGTCGGCGGCGGTGAGCTGCACGGACTCGGCCCGGCGAAGCCGCTCGGCTCCTTCCGGCAGCCGGCGCGTGAGCACGGCAAGCCGCTGCGGCGGCTTGACCTGGCTGGCGATGCGGTCGATCAGCACCCCGGCGTCGCGCGTGGCGTTGTGCGCGTCGTCGATCACGATCGCGCAAGACTCGCCTTCCAGGGCAGCGAGCATCGCGTCGACCGCCCCGACCGGGTCGGCGCCGGCCTGAGCCATCAATCCGGTCGCGTCGGCAAACCCAGCTCGCCCAACTGCGCCGTGCAGTCGCGCGGCCAGCAGCGCCGCCGATACCTCGCCGGGCTCGAGCAGCACTTCGATCGGCACCGCGCCCCACGCCTCGAGGAGCTCGCCACCGAGCACCGTCTTCCCGTAACCGGCCCCGGCCTCGACGACGACGACCATCACGTCCTCACCGGCACATCGCTCGGTCAAGCGGGGACGGGGAACGTGGTGAGGCGGCAGCCTGCTCATCGAACGTACGCGAGGCAAGCCGTCGAGCGCCCTCGCCCCGGGGACCTCGCTCGCGACGCTAAGTCTTTCATAGCTTTGGACAGGCGTCACGTCCTTGCACCGGCTTCGCTAGCTTCCAGCCCCATGGCCACCGCAAACGTCCTCAAACCCGACTTCGCCACCCAGCGGGGTCACTTCATCTTCACCGACGACCACGAGCAGCTGCGCGAATCGATCCGCCGCTTCGTGATCAAGGAGCTCCAGCCCCACGCCGAGGAGTGGGAGGAGACGACGTTCCCCGACTGGGTGTTCGAGCGAATGGGAGAGCTCGGGTTCCTCGGGCTCGACAAGCCCGTCGAGTACGGAGGCCAGGGCGGCGACTACTACACGACGCTCGTGCTCGCCGAGGAACTCGTGCACGCGCACTGCGGGGGCCTGGGGATGGGCGTCGCGGTCCAGACCGACATGACGATTCCGCCGATCCTCAAGTTCGGCACCGAGGAGCAGAAACAGCAGTGGGCGGTGCCGGCGATCGCCGGCAAGCGCATTCTGTGTCTCGGGATCACCGAGCCGGATGCCGGATCCGACGTGGCCGGGATCAAGACCCGCGCCGTGCGCGACGACTCGGCCGGCGAATACGTGATCAATGGATCCAAGACGTTCATCACCAACGGCCACCGCGCGCACGCGATCGTGCTCGTGACCAAGACAGACGTTGATCTGGAATCCCCGCCCACCCATGACGGGTTCACCCTGTTCCTGGTCCCCATGGACTCCCCCGGGGTTATCCGCGAGAAGCGCCTGGAGAAACTCGGCATGCACGCCTCGGATACCGCGCTGCTCGCCTTCCAGGACGTCCGCGTGCCCGAGTCAGCGGTGCTTGGCCAGATCGGCAAGGGCTTCTACCACATCATGTGGGAGCTCCAGGGCGAGCGCCTGATCGGCGCCGCTGGGTCAGTGGCCGGTGCCCAGCAGGTGTTCGATCGTACGCTCGAGTACGCCAAGCAGCGCACCGCGTTCGGCCGCCCGATCGGCCGCTTCCAGGCCATCCGCCACAAGTTCGCCGAGATGGCGACCAAGATCGAGACCGCGCGCCAGATGGTCTACACGACCGCCTGGCGCTTCCAGAACGGCCAGTACCCGGTCCGCGAGATCACCATGGCGAAGCTGTACGCCGCGCGGATCGCCGTGGAGGTGGCCGACGAGTGCATCCAGATCCACGGCGGCAACGGCTACATGAAGGAGTACGGGATCGAGCGATCCTGGCGCGATCTGCGCCTGAACCGGATCGGCGCGGGCTCGGACGAGATCATGCTCGAGGTCATCGGGCGCTCGTACGGTCTCTGAGGCTCCACGAGCTGGACGAATTGCCTATCGCTACGGCGTCCGCCGGCCGATACATTGCTGGCCGCGAAAGCGACATCGGGTCGCAGACGTTGGATTGGGGGCAGGGCGCGCTCGGTGCGCCGGCATCACGCCGGTTGACCGCGTGCGACCACGGGCGCGCCGCATGAACTGGTAAACGCAGCGCCCTCTTGGCGCGGGCCGAAGAAACCGAGGTAGGGGAATCCTTTCACTGTTCAAATCGCCGCAACTGCGGCGATTCTTCATCGCGCAGCTCCAATCCGAGCTCGGAACCGGTGCCGCTTACGTCGCGCTCGTGCTCGTCGCCTACCAGCGCCTTCACTCGGGCTGGGCGATAGCGCTCGTCCTGCTCGCCGACTTCCTTCCCGGGATCGCTCTGGGTGCCGTGTTCGGTGCGCTCGCCGACCGGGTTCCGCGAAAGCACATGCTGGTGCTCGCCGACGTGCTGCGCGCCGGCGCGTTCATCGGGCTCGCGGTGACCGGGTCCTTCGCGGGCACGATCGCGCTTGCGCTGGTGGCCGGCGTCGGCACCGCGATGTTCCGCCCCACCGCGAACGCCGCCCTTCCCGGAATGGTGAGCGACGAACAGCGCTCGGCCGCCACCGCGCTGTACGGCGCCAACTTCAGCATCGGTATGACGGTCGGGCCCGCCCTCACCGCGCTGGTCGCGCTGTTCGGCTCCCCAAGCATCATGCTCGCCGCCAACGGCGCGACATTCGTCGTCTCAGCGGTATTGCTGAGCACCATTCGCTTCGGCGCCGGGTCCCGCTCGCCCGCCGCCTCCGAACCGGACGACGACCGCCCATCGCTGTGGGCGGCCACCATCGAAGGAGTCCGCTCCGCCGGGCGGATGCCCGGAGTGCCGCTGCTGTTGCTGATCGGCGCCGCCGCCATTCTCGCCGGAGGCTTGATGAACGTCGCCGAGCCGATGCTGGCCACCGGTCCGCTCCACGCCGGTAGCTCCGGCTACTCGGTGCTCGTCACGGTGTACGGCGCGGCGATGGCGGCGGGCTCGGTGGCCAGCGCTCGCGCCGGCTCGAGCGTCGCCCGGCTACGCCGCTGCTTCGTCATCGGGCTCGCCCTCCAGGGCGTAGGCATGATCGGCTCGGCCGCCGCGCCCGACCTCGCGTGGGCGATCGGCAGCTTCGCGCTGACGGGCGCGAGCAACGGACTGCTTGCCGGACCCGAGGTGCGCCTGCTTCAAGAACTAGCGGGCGAACGGATGCTCGGGCGGGCGTTCGGACTGCGCGACATGCTTGGCAACCTGGCGTTCGTGGTCGCGTTCCTGAGCGCCGGGGTGGTGCTCGACGCTCTCGGGGTACGCGCCGTGTTCATGGCCGGGGGAGCCGGCCTCGTCGTTCTGGCGCTCGTCGGCTCGTTGCGGTTCCGCCCGGTACGCGCCGCGGACAAGTTGCCGGCCGTGGCCGAGCCGGCCTGAGACCGGGGAAACAAAAGGCCCGCCTCGCGCTGGCGCGAAGCGGGCCTTAGGCGGGGTCGGCTCAGCCAACCCTTGCGAGAGCTACTTGGTCATGACCGACTCATGTGCGGGTCGACGAAGACGTCGTCGATGTTCGACGAGCCGGTTAGCGCGGTGAACTTGAGGGCCACCTGAGGCGTCCCCTCCGCGAGCAGCCCGTTGACGATGCCCTGCACCGCCGAGGCGGTCAGCATCTGCGCCGACGGGGACCATTTCAGGGTCAGCGCGACGGCACCGATCGGGATCGTGACCGGTCCGAGCAGCGGCTCCTTGTAAACGACCGATACCAGCACCGTCGAGAGCAGGCTGTTGTTCTTGACGAAGAACCGGAACGTCGGATACGCGGCGTCGACGCACGTGTACGGCGACTGCACGCTCCCGCCGGCCGGCAGGTACAGGGAGTACTTCCCAACCGAGCCGGTGGCGCCGAACGGCTCGCTCCCCGGCACGATGGCCGCACCCCCGGAGGTCGTCCAGCCGGCCAGGCCCCCTTCGAAGTCACCCCCGGGAACGAGCTTGTAGAAGTTGGAGTCGCCCCAGGGAAGGAACGGCTGGGTAAGCGTGGCGTTGTCGCACGCATCCGTCTCAATCAGTCCCGCAGCCCTTGCGGATGTGACGGGGATAACGGCGAGTGCCAGACCGCAGAGCATGCCCAACAAGAGCAGGCGCCGCGGAAAACGTAGGGACGCAGGAATGAACAAGTAGAGCCCTCCTTGGCTTTACTGGCAGCCGAGCTATCTCACGCCCCGTGAGACCTCTGGCTTTGCGTCCCCGGCTCGCGCCAGGTTTGCCCTTTTCAGTTGGGTTACGCCCACCTCATCGGTGCTCGCGATCTGCCACCGCAGCGGCACGCCAAAACCTGGACACTCGTACGAGGAATGAGGAGGTTTGGGTCAGAACGCTAACGCGCGTAGCGCCTGCGCTCGATATCTCAGCCGAGATGTCATTCGAACCAAGCTTCGAGGACCAGGAACTGCTGGCCGATACGTTCGAGCGCGAGGCGGCACGGATGTCCGCGCGCGAACTGTTCGCCTCCGGGCTGATCGGCGCCGCGTTCGCCGCGGCGCTCGTCGCGATCTGGGTGCTCCATCCGCCGCATGCCTTCCCGATTGCGCCGGCGCTCATCTGCTTCGCGATCCTCGTGCTGGCGATGCTCGTGCGCTTCGACACCCCGCTCGGGCTCGCCCCGGCGACGCAGCTCGGATTCGTCCCGCTGCTGTTCGCGTTGCCGCTCGCAATCGTCCCGATCGCCGTCGCGCTCGCGATGGCCATCTCGTGGCTGCCGGACGTCAAGGCGGGTGAGCTGCGGCCCGCCAGGCTGCTCCTCGTCCCGGTCAATTCCTGGTTCGCCGTTGGCGCCGTGGCCGTACTCGCAGTCGCTCGCACCGACCCGTATCACGCCGGCGCGGCGCTGCTCGTCGCCGCTCTCGCGGGGCAATTCCTCGCGGACTTCGTCGTTTCCTCGCTGCGCTTCGTGATCGTCCGCGGCGCTTCGGTCCTCTCGGTGCTGCGCGCCTCGTGGGTCTACGCGATCGACGCCGCGCTATCCGGCATCGCCCTCGTCGTGGCCGAGAATGTCCACGGGACGAGCTTGGCGCCGCTCGGGCTCGTGCCGCTGCTGGGGCTGCTTGCCGTGTTCGCCCACGAACGCCACAAGCGGCTCGAGAGCACGCTCGAGCTGAGCAACGCCTACCGCGGCACCGCGCTCGTGCTCGGTGACGTGATCGAGGCCGACGACGGCTACACGGGCGAGCACTGCAAGAGCGTCGTCAGCCTGGCCATCGAGATGGCCGAGCATCTCAACCTCGGCGCGGAGCGCCAGCGCAACCTCGAGTTCGCCGCGCTCTTGCATGACGTCGGCAAGATCGCCATCCCCAAGGAAATCATCAACAAGCCCGGCAAGCTTGATCCGTATGAATGGGACGTCATCAAGACCCACACCGTGGAGGGCCAGAAGATGCTCGACCGGGTTGGGGGGTTCATGCGCGAGGTTGGCCTGATCGTTCGCGCCCACCACGAGCGCTGGGATGGCAACGGCTACCCGGATGCGCTGGCCGGTGAGCAGATCCCGCTCGAGGCACGGATCATCTCGTGCTGCGACACGTGGAACGCGATGCGTACCGACCGCCCGTACCGGCGGGCGCTGTCCTACGAGGTGGCGGTGGCCGAGCTCGTCTCGAACGCAGGCAAGCAATTCGACCCTCACGTCGTCGAGACATTCCTGGCGCTCGTGGCCCCCCGCGACCTCCCCCAGCCGGCGCCGGCGCACGTCGCGACTGGACCCGTGAGGTCCGGGGCGGGGCTCGTCGCGCACCTCGGCTAAAGGCGCGATGGCCGCGCCGGGCCCCGTCTGACCGCGTAGGAGCGCGGGATCCGGCAAACCTCTCTATTCTTAGATATTGCTGGTTATTGCCGAAGCACCGTTTTGCGGTGTGATTCTGATAATCTGAGTTCTGCTCCGGAGGTCTGCCCCCGTCCCGGAAGACTGCCTCCGCTCCGCCCAGGAGCGGCCGCTCTCGCGAGCGGTTCCCGCACGGCGACTCTCGCGAGCGGCGCCCGCACGGCGAAAGTCCGAGAACCAGCTCGGTTGGGTGAGAACATGACCGTGACCCTGACAGCAAGCACTGGTGCGAAGATCCTCGTGTGGCGCGAGAAGGACATGTTCGCCGCACTTCGAGCCGGCGGTTCGGAGGAGGCCCAGATCTGTCTGGGGATCGACCTGTTCGAGGTGATCGCCGAACTGGCCGGACTCGATCTGGACGACTCCGACCAGTCCGAGGAGGCCACTCGCCTGGCCGACGGCGCGCGCCAACGGCTCTCGTCTCTGCCCACTCAGCAGCGACACCGGTGAGCGGGAGGGCGGCCGCCAGGGCCGCCCGCTTGCCGTGCGCCGGCGAGCCCAACGGGAGAGTCAATCCGAATCCGGGTAATCACGGCGGGTGATGGAGTCCATGCGTGGTCAGCTGTTGGTCGCCGGGCCGGCCCTGCTCGATCCCAACTTCTGGCGGACCGTGGTGCTGATCGTCGAGCACACCGAGGAGGGCGCGCTGGGCCTGGTGCTCAACCGGCCGTCGGAGACCAGCGTCGGCGAGGCCGTGCCCCAGCTCGGCGAGCTGCTTGACCCCATGGAGCAGCTGTTCATCGGCGGGCCGGTCCAGCCGTCGGCGGTGATCGTCCTGGCTGAGTTCGAGGACCCGACCGATGCCGCGCTGCTCGCCTTCGACGATGTCGGCGTGCTGGGAACCGGCCCCGCCTCCGAGGAACTATCGGCCGGCGTTCGCGCCGGGCGGGCGTTCCTCGGCCACGCCGGCTGGGGGCCGGGGCAGCTCGACGGCGAGCTCGAGCGGGGCGACTGGATCGTCGAGCCCGCGCGCCTCCAGGACGCATTCGCCGAAGAGGCGAAGGGGCTGTGGTCGCGGGTACTCACGCGCAAGGGCGGGAGCTACGCCCTGGTGGCGCGGATGCCCGCTGATCCTTCAATGAACTGACCGGGTTGGCGGCGCTCGAGCGCCGCGCCGGCGGCCGCGCGGGCATCTACGATCAAGCTCATCGTGCACGATCACTCGCACGGGCACGACCACATTCACGCCAGTCGCGACGCCGATCGGCGCTCGCTCGCGGTGGCGCTGGCCCTGATCCTCGCGTTCATGGCGGTCGAGATCGTGGCCGGGATCCTGGCCTCATCGCTGGCGCTGCTCTCGGACGCCGGACACATGCTGACCGACGCAGCGGCACTCGCGATCTCGCTGGCGGCCGCGCGCCTGGCCACCCGCCCCGCCTACGGCGCGATGACCTACGGGCTGGGACGCGCCGAGATTCTGAGCGCCGCGGCGAACGGCCTCACGCTGCTCGTCCTCGCCGGCTTGATCGTCTACGGCGCGATCGTTCACCTCGCGTCACCGCCGGCGGTCCGGGGTGGCGTGGTTCTGGGAGTCGCACTAGCGGGCATCGTCGTCAATCTCGTGGCGGCGCGAGTTCTCGCCGGCGGTCACGGCGACGGCCACGGCCACGGCCACGGCCACGCGCGCAGCCTGAACGTCGAGGGCTCCTACCGGCACATCCTGACTGACCTGTACGGGTTCATCGCGACGGCGATCGCGGGCGGGGTGATCCTGGCTACGGGGTTTGACCGGGCCGACGCGATCGCGTCGCTGCTCATCGCGGCGCTGATGCTGCAAGCTGCCTACCACCTGCTGATGGCATCCGGTCGGGTGTTCATGGAAGCCGCGCCAGCCGGGCTCGACCCCGATCAGGTCGGGCACGAGCTGGCTGCCCACCCCGGGGTGGTCGAGGTGCACGACCTGCACGTGTGGGAGGTCACCTCGGGGTTCGCCGCGCTTTCGGCGCACGTCGTGGTGCGCGCCGACGACGACTGCCACGAGCTTCGCCGGTCGCTCGAGCGGTTGCTCGAGGAGCGCTTTGACATCCACCACACCACGCTTCAGGTAGACCACGAGGCGGCGCCGCTCCAGATCGAGGTCGCGCCCCGGTCCGGCGCCGAGTGATGGGGTAATGCGCCGCCTTCGCTCGACGGTAGACTCGCCACCTCGATGAAGGTCGTCAAGCCTGGTCCGGATCACGATGTCCCGCGCGGCGTGGTCGGCGGGAGCGAAATATCGCAGGCCACCACCGGCGCCCAGAACATCTACATGGCGGTGTTTCGCGTGCCGCCGGGCGCGCAGTCCCGGGCCCATTACCACGAGAACTGCGAGAGCACCGCGTACATGCTGTCGGGCTCGATGCGGGTCAAGTGGGGCGACCACCTCGAGCAAGAGGTCGTGCTCGAGCCCAGGGACCTCCTGTACGTCCCGCCGCGCGTGACCCACGTGCTCGAGAACGTGTCCGACACCGAACCGGCCGAGTACGTCGTGGCCCGCGACTCCCCACTCGAGGATGCCGTGATCGTGCCCTGGGCCGAGGCCCCGGGAGGCACCCTGGCCGGCTAGTAGCCGCCGGGGTCGAGCACTACGTAGTTACCGTCGTCTAGCACGATCACGCCACCGTGGGGGAGCATCCGGTCGGCCTCGGCCGGCCCGGCCAGGAGCGCCGCCTTGCTCAGCGCCTCGGCTGCCATCGCGGTCGGGGCGAGCGCCGTGACCTGGACGACGCCGGTGAACGCCGGCCTGCCCGTCGCCGGGTCGAGCAGGTGATGGGCCGGCCCTCCGTCGGACCCGAACCAGCTTCGCTTGCCGATTCCGCTCGTGGCGACGCCGCCTGACCGCAGCCGGAACGTGTGCACGATCCCGTCGTCGAACGGGCTGGCCACATGCACCTCGCGCTCCGGCGCGAGCCTTCCGCCGAGCCGCAGGTCCCCAGCGCATTCGACGACGAACGCCTCGTGGGTCGCCAGCGCCGCTGCAAGCTCATCGGCGAACACGCCTTTCGCGATCCCGCCCGGATCGATGCGCACGCCGGGCGGACGCGTGACCGTGCTCGTCCGGCGGTCGGTCCGCACGCTGCGCCAGTTCTGCTGGGACGACGGTCCGCCCGGGTGTCGCGCGGGTGCCTGAGCGAGCGCGTCGATCAGCGGCAGGCCGGGCTGGTCGAAGTGCCCGTCGTATCCAGCGTGCTCGATCTGATCAAGCAGCGTCGGATCGACCAGGCCACCGGTCGACTCGGCGGCCCGAATCGCGGCCTCGACGACGCGCCGCATCATCGCGCTCACGTGCACGATCTCCGCAGGGTTGGCGTTCAGCCGCGCGAGCTCGCTATCGGCTTGGAAGCGCGAAAACTGATCGTGCCACTCGAGTAGCCGCGTGCGGGCGACGATCACCGCGGCCGCCGCCTCGTGCGCCAGCGGGTCGGCGACGATCACCGTGCACCGCGATCCGAAGCAGGCGAATGTCTCTCGCTGTTCGACGGACGGGGCGAGGGTGGCGCTCATGATTGGCTCGTCGTGACGCTGCTCACGGTGGCGCTCGAGCCGTTGGTCTGTGAGCTTGACGTGGTTGTGGTCCCCGAGCTGGTCGTGGTCGTCGCGGAGGAGTTCTTGGCCAGCGCGGGATCGTGTCCCGACACCAGCACGATCGTGATCAGCAGCCAGCTGGCGACGAACAAGGCGAGCGAGCCGGCGATGATGCGCCGGCGAATCGTCCGGACGCGCGCCAGCCGCATCTTCCGGATCGCCTGGCCGCGGGCGCGCGCGGCGGCGGGGTCGTGATCGGTCATCTGTCCTGTACCTCGCGGTCGTGGTCGGGTGAGTCGAACATGCCCGGTCAGCTTCGGACCTGCTCGTAGCACCCGCGTGAGCGAGCGCTAAGAGATGCATATGAGTGCGCCCCGGCGCTACCCGAGGTCGAACAGGCAGCCGTCGAAATACTCACCGGCGGGCGAGACGAGGTAGGCCACGAGCTCGGCCAGCTCGTCGTCACGGGTGTGAGGACCCGGGGCGATCGCCACCGCCGTCACGCCGTAGCGCGCCCACTCGACCGACAGCGTGCGAGCCAGGTTCTCGAGCGCCGCCCGTACCGCCGGGGCGAATGGGCCGGCGTCCGGCCGGGGAGCTATCAGCACGACCTTGCCGGCGCCGGCCGGGATCAGGGCGCCGGTGGCCACCGCCCGCGTCGCCACCCACGCCCGCTCGGTCGCCTCGCGCAACGCCGCCTGGCCGCCCCCGCTGAAGGCTGGTCCAGCGTCGTAGAGCACCGCGTCGATCGGCCCCGCGGCATCCGCCCACTCGCGGGCCACGTCCTCGTCGAGCGTCGCGTCGAGGTCGAGGAGCCGTGCGCCCAGGCCGCCGAGCGCGGCGGCGAGGGCGGGTGATGGGATGCCGGCGAGCACGACCGCGCGACCCGACAGCAGACTCTTACGCAGGACGGTCATCGGGAGCGGACCGTACCCGGTGACGCGGCCATCATCGCCAGGTAGCATCGGCGCGTCGAGCGAGAAGGAGGGAACAGGATGCTGTCCTACGCCCAGGGGGTCTGCCCCGAGCCGTTGCTCGGGGAGACGATCGGCGCCAACCTCGACCGGACGATCGCGCGCGTCCCCGACGCCGAGGCGCTCGTGTCCCACCGCCAGGGCGCGCGGTACACCTACGCCCAGTTTGGCGAGGCCGTCGACCGGCTCGCCGGCGGGCTGCTCGCGGCCGGCCTGCGCCCAGGCGACCGGGTGGGAGTATGGAGCCCGAATCGCGCCGAGTGGGCCCTGATCCAGTACGCGACCGCCAGGGCGGGCGTGATCCTGGTGAACATCAACCCGGCCTACCGCACAAGCGAGCTCGAGTATGCGCTTGGCCAATCCGGCTGCCGCTGGATCTTTGCCACCCAGGAGCTCAAGGGCTCGGACTTCGTGGACATGGTCGACCACGTCCGGCCATCGCTTCCATCGCTCGAGCGCGCGGTCTTCTTCGACACCCCCGACTGGGAAGAGGTCGCCTCCGGCGCCGGCTTCAGCGGTGATCTCCATGCGCTCGCCGAACAGCTCGACTTCGACGACCCGATCAACATTCAGTACACGAGCGGCACGACCGGCTTCCCCAAAGGAGCCACGCTCACCCACCACAACATCCTCAACAACGGCTACTTCGTGGGGCTCCTGCTCGGCTACAGCGAGCGCGACAAGGTCTGCATTCCGGTGCCGCTGTACCACTGCTTCGGCATGGTGCTCGGGAACCTGGCCGCCACCTCGCACGGGGCCTGCATGGTCTATCCGGCCGAGACCTTCGAACCCGCCGCGACGCTCGAGGCCTGCGCGCAGGAGCGCTGCACGAGCCTCTACGGCGTGCCGACGATGTTCATCGCCGAGCTGGCCCACGAACGCTTCTCCGAATTCGACCTCGACTCGTTGCGCACCGGGCTCATGGCCGGCTCGCCGTGTCCGATCGAGGTGATGAAGCGCGTCAGCTCGGAGATGGGAATCGACGAGATCAGCATCGCGTTTGGCATGACCGAGACCTCGCCGGTCACGACCCAGGTGCGCTGCGACGACACGCTCGAGAACCGTTGCGGGACGGTGGGCGAGGCTTCGCCCCACGTCGAGATCAAGATCATCGACCCCGCCACGGGCCGGACCGTGGCGCGCGGCGAGCGCGGCGAGTTCTGCGCCCGCGGATATGTCGTCATGCAGGGCTACTGGAACGACGCCGAGCGCACGGCGGAATCGATCGACGTCCATCGCTGGATGCACACCGGGGACCTGGCCACGATGGACGACGAGGGTTACGTGCGGATCGTCGGTCGGATCAAGGACATGGTCATCCGCGGCGGCGAGAACGTCTACCCCCGAGAGATCGAGGAGTTCCTCTACACGCACCCGGCGATCGCCGACGTCCAGGTGATCGGCGTGCCCGATGAGCGCTACGGCGAGGAGCTGATGGCCTGGGTGATCGCTCGCGCCGGCGCGAGCGTCACCGAGGAGGAGATCCGCGGATACTGCAAGGATCGGATCGCGCGCTACAAGATCCCCCGCTACGTCAAGCTCGTCGACTCCTTCCCGATGACCGTCACCGGCAAGGTGCAGAAATTCAAGATGCGTGAGGCGGCGATCGAGGAGCTCGGGCTGGGCGAGGCGGCCGCGATCGCGACCGCATGACGTGCTCCGCCTGGCGTCCTACCGGGTGACAGGTGCCGACGCTGCGGCCGTCCTGCCCGCAGCGCCGGCTTGTGCAGGACCCTTCTTCCCCCTTCGGTAGCTGCGAAACCTAACTAACGCTGAGGCTCGGCCGGGGCGACCGCTTGGGGCTGCCGGAGCCGCGAGAGCTGTGCCCGCGCCGCTCGTCGCGCACCGCGCGCGCCGCCGCGCTCGAGCTCGGCGTGGAGCTCCTTCATCCGCGCGAGGATGTAGTCCGCCACCTCCTGCTGCTGCTCGCGGCTTGACTGCTCCACCGCATCGAACCGGAATGGGTCGCCGTACTGGACGATCACCTTCGGGAACTGGAGCCGTTTCCAGTTGCGCACCTGGTAGGAGCCGAGGACCGCCACCGGAACCACCGGCGCCCCCGACTCGAGCGCGAGACGGCCGATCCCCGGCCGGGCCTCGTCGGCGATCTTCCCGGTGCGCGACCGCCCCCCCTCGCAGTACATGACGACGGCGCCACCGCGGGCCAGAATGCGGAAGGCGGTGATGAACGTCTCCTCGTCGCTATAGCCGCGCCGGACCGGGAACACCCCCCCATGGCTGAATATCCAGGCGCCAACGCCCTTGAACAGCTGGGACTTACCCATGAACTGGACCCGCCGGCGGATGAACGCGCCGGTGAAGAAGTGGTCCATGAACGAGGCATGGTTGGGCGCGAGGATGACGGGCCCGTTGGGCACCTTCTCGCTCCCAAAGCCACGCGCGCGGTAGGCGATCAGTGCCCACATGACGGTCAGCACGCGAGTTGGTTCGTACACCTTGGCCTCGGGCGGGTGATCCCGGACCAGCGCGTGGTAGCGGTCGAAGTGCTCCTTCGGCCTGGGGTCCTTGTAGACCTGCGGCTTTAGCTCGACGTCGGGCATGGCAGGGTTTGTCGCCCCGTTACCCGGTGAGCGGAAGGACCATCGCGGGCTTCTCGATCTGGTGGTCCTCGGTAGTGGCGATCACGCCGGTCCCGATCGCGAAGAACTCGATCACGTGCGAGCCCCAACCGTGGCTGCGCTCGATGATCCGCGCGCCGACGATGCCGCCCGCCCGGAGCTCGTCGGCCTCCCGCCCCATCCGCTCCATAGCCAGCTCGCGCGCCTCGTACAGCGCCTGGGTGTAGTTGGGCATCTCGACGTTGCGCCCCACCTGCTTGAGCGAGGCCAGCATCCCCTGGCGGCCCACGTGGTAGACGCAGTTGCCCATAACCAGGCCGACGGGCCGGTACCCGGCGCGGAGCAGCGTCGCGAAGTCCTGCCCGCTCAGATCGCTCGTGAACGGCCGGCCGCTGGGCGCGCGGTGCAGCTCACCGCCTTTGTGCTTCACGGCGGTTCCCACCGCGATGAACTCGGCCAGGTCGGCGCCCCACTCATAGCGGCCGATGTCGAGCCGGACCCCGACGATGCCGTCGGCGCCGAGCTGGTCGGCCTCCTCCTCCATGCGCGTCATCGCCAGGTCGCGCGCGTGGTACATGGCCTGAGTGAGCACGCCGAGCTCCTGACTCTGATTCCACATCGCCTGCTGGAAGCCGATGTGGTAGATCGAGCTGCCGAGCACGAGCCCGAGCGGCTCGAACCCGGCCTGCTTGACCAGGATGAACTCGTTGATCGAGAGGTCGCTGGTGAAGAAGCCCCGCGCCACCTCCTGCTTCATGCGCTCGATGCGGTCGCGGCCCGACTGGGGCACGCCGGCCAGCGATCCGGCCTCGTAGGTGGCCTGGTGCGGCTCTTGCAGGTCGGGATCGACCGTGGCCGGCGGTGCCGCTTGCGCCCGTGCCTGCGGTTGGTTGTCGTCGTCACGTTTCAGGAATCCCATCGATCCTCCCTGGATTAGCCGGTCAGGAGTCGCTCTAGCGCTTTCCGCGTCGTTTCGCTGCGCTTCGCTTCGCCGGCCAGGGCCTCGCTGAGCGCGGCCAGCCAGGCGTCGGCGTCGACCGCTTGGTTCTTCAAGACGATCCCGCCGGAAAGCTTCGAGAACTGGGTCTGGACGCCCGCTCCCTCGTAGCGCAGATCGAGCCGCCGATCGCCGAGATCGACGGTTATCCGGCGCACCGACTTGGGGCCGAACATCCCGCTGCGACGCCGCTCCACCTTGGTTCGGCCGGGCACGGCCTCCTCGAGCTTGGCGGCCAGGCTCTCCACGAACGCGTTCAGGTCACCCGAATCGGCCCGCAGGGACGCGGCGAGCAACTCCAGATCGACTGCGCTGCCGTCGGATGACATGGACGTCAGGCTACTCGACGTGTTTCGCGGCGTCACCCATGGAAAGCCTCTTGATATGACGACTCAGACCACATCGGTCCCCTACGTGGACCTGAACGACGGAAATCGCATCCCCCAGCTTGGCTTCGGTGTCTTCCAGGTGCCGGCCGAGGAGACCGCCGAGGCGGTCACTCATGCCCTCCGGACCGGCTACCGACTCCTCGACACCGCCGCCGCCTACCGCAATGAGGAAGGCGTCCGCGACGCTCTGCAGACCAGCGGTCTGGACCGCGACGAGGTGTTCATCACCACCAAGCTCTTCAACACCGAGCACGGCCGCGACAAAGCGCGGCGGGCGTTCGAGGAGAGCCTCTCGAAGCTTGGAGGCGACTACATCGACCTCTACCTGATCCACTGGCCCGTCCCAAGTCAGGACCGGTACGTGGAGACCTGGGAGACGCTGTGCGCGCTCCGGGAGGACGGTCGCGTGCGCTCAATCGGCGTGTCCAACTTCCAGATCGACCATCTGGAGCGGATCATCGACGCCACCGCGGTCGTGCCGGCGGTCAACCAGATCGAGCTGCACCCCCGCCTTCAGCAGCCAGAGCTACGCCGCTTCCACGCGGAACGGGGCATCGCGACCGAGGCGTGGAGCCCGCTCGGGCAGGGCGAGCTGCTCGACGATCCGGTGATCGAGGCGATCGCCTCCGAGCACGACCGGACACCCGCGCAGATCATCCTGCGCTGGCACGTCCAGCTCGGCAACGTCGTGATCCCGAAGTCGGTGACACCGTCGCGGATCGAGGAGAATTTCCGCGTGTTCGACTTCGAGCTGGGAGAGGACGAGATGCCACGACTTGCGGAGCTCGACCGGGGCGAGCGGTTCGGCCCTGATCCCGACACCTTCGTCCATCCCTGAGCACACCATGCGCAACGCACTCGCACTCAAGATCATCGTCGCGATCGCGCTCGTGGCCGTCCCGTCGGCGGCGCTGGCCGCGACGGCAAGCGGTACTTCGGCCAAGCCATTCGCGATCAACTGCAACAGCGAGCAGTTCAAGCCCAAGCGGATCGTCCTCGCGTGCGGTGACGGGGCGACCTGGCTCGGCAAGCTGAAGTGGACGAATTGGGGCGGCTCCAGCGCGAGCGGCTCGGGCAACTACAGCGTGATCGACTGCACGCCCGACTGCGCGGCCGGGCACGTCAAGAGCTATCCGGTCAAGGTGACGCTGTCGAAGCCGAAGACCTGCTCGGGTCAGACGAATCCGGCGTTCAAGCAGGCGAGGTTCACCTACCCGGGGACCCGTCCAAAGGGTGCGCCGGCAAAGCTGACGTTCCGCTGCCCGGCGGGACTGCCCGGGGAGTACTGAGCGCTCTATTCTCCGCGCCGAGGCGCCGCCGCCAGGCGCCGCCGACCCATCTTCAATCCAACCCTGACAGAAGGAGTCGAGCGTTGCCGGACGTCGAGGCGCACATCACGGGCACCGTGTGGAAGATCGAGGTTGAGGTCGGCGACAACGTCGAGGAAGGCGACACGGTGGTGATCCTCGAGTCGATGAAGATGGAGATGCCCGTCGAGGCCGAGGACCCCGGGGTAGTCAAGGAGATTCTGGTGCAGGAGGGTCAGTCGGTCTCCGAGGGAGACGCGCTCGTTGTCCTCGAGTAGCAGCGGTGGTCCTGGCGATCCCGGCGCGTCGCCGGGCGGCCGACTGCTCGTCGACGAGCCCGCGCCGGGCGTCGTACGACTGACGATTTCGAACCCCGCGAAGCGTGGGGCACTCGACCACCGGATCCTCGACGGCTTCACCACCACCCTGGCCGAGGTCGATGCCCGGTGTCTGATCGTCACCGGCGAGCAGACGACGTTCTCGGCCGGCTACGACATCGGTGATTTGCGGGGCGGCGGCCGGTTCGCCGACGACGCCGACGCGCTCGTGGCCAACCCGTTCGCCGCGGCGCTCGACGCGCTCGAGGCGTACAGGTATCCGACGCTGGCGGCGCTCAACGGCCACGCGATCGGCGGGGGCCTGGAGCTCGCGCTCGCCTGCGATCTGCGGATCGCCGCCGCGACGATCCGTCTGGGCATGCCGCCGGCCAAGCTCGGGCTCGTTTACTCGCACACCGGGATCCGCAAGTTCATCGACACGATCGGCGCCCCGCGGACCCGCGAGCTGTTCCTGGTCGGCCGGCGGATCGATGTGCGCACCGCGCGTGACTGGGGCCTGGTCAACGCGATCGCCGAGGAGGGCCGCCTCGCCGAGGAGGCGCTCGAGCTGGCCCAGGAGGTCGCAGCCAATGCGCCGCTCGCGCAGCAGGGGAACAAGCGCGTGATCCGCGCCGTCCTCGATGCGCAGGGCGCGATGGACCCAGCGATCGAACGCGAACTGATCGAGTTGCGCCGCGCCTGCTTCGCGTCAGAGGACTTTCGCGAAGGTGTTCGCGCATTTTCTGAGAAGCGCTCGCCGCGCTGGCAGGGTCGTTAGCTGCATCCCGCATTTTCCGGGAAGCGCTGTCCGAGCAGTCTCGGCGGCTGATCTGTCCGGCGGGACACTTACCCTGCGCCCGGCAGTCGGCCCTGCCCGCTCCCGGCACTAAGGCGCCGCCGTCAGGCGCCGCCGACCCCTCCCTGTCACCGTCCGGAGGTCATACATGGTCGAGATCGAGGCTCGCCTGAGCGAGCTGAGAACGATGGGCCTGCATCGTCGGATGCGCCTGGTCAGCGGTCCGCAAGGGCCGCACGTTGTCCTCGAGGGCAAGCCGGTGCTGCTGCTCGGCTCGGACAACTATCTCGGCCTGGCCGATCACCCGCGCGTGCGCCAGGCCGCCGCCGACGCGGCGACGCGTTGGGGCGTGGGTGCCTGCGCATCGCGACTGGTGTCGGGCACGATGACCATCCATCGCCGCCTCGAGGAGCGACTGGCCGCGTTCGTAGGACGCCAGAGCGCGTTGCTGTTCGGCTCGGGTTACTTGGCGGGAACCGGGGTGATCGCGGCGCTGGCCCGGCCCGGCGACGTCGTCTTCTCCGATGAGCGGGCGCGCGCCTCGCTGACCGACGGCTGCCGGCTGTCCGGCTCGGAGGTGTTCGTCTACGACCACTGCGACACCGAGCACCTCGCCTGGGGGCTCGCGCAGGCGCAGGGCCGCGGCGCCCTGATCGCCACCGACGCGGTGTTCGGAATCGACGGCGACGTGGCGCCACTCGAGGAGATCGTCGAGCTCGCCCACCGCTACCGGGTGCGCCTACTCGTCGACGAGGCACACAGTCTCGGCGCGCTCGGACCCGGCGGGCGCGGCGCGCTGGCAGATGCCGGCCTCGAGGACGAGGTCGACGTGATCCTCGGTCCGCTCGGCAAAGCGCTTGGCTCCTACGGCGCCTTCGTCGCCTGCGACCGCGTCATGACCCAGTACCTGCTGAACGCGGCGCATACCATCACCTTCTCGACCGCGCCGGCGCCGCCGGCGGCGGCGGCTGCGCTGGCCGCGCTCGAACTGCTCGAGGAGCGACCCCGCCTGGTCGCCAAGTTGCGCGCTGCGGCGGCTGCCCTTCGCGCCGGTCTCATCGCCGAGGGCTTCGAGCTTCCGGCCGTGCCGACGCACATCCTCCCGCTGGGGGTGGGAGACCCGGAGCTCGCGCTGCGAGTGTGCGAGGCGGCGCTCGACCGCGGCGTGTTCGTCGACGCGGTGTGCCCGCCAGCCGGCCCACCCGCGACGGGGGTGCTGCGGCTAACCGCGATGGCCTCGCATCGCGAGGAGGAGCTGCGTGCTGCGGCGAGCGTCCTCGGCCGGGCTGCCCGGGCGGTCGGGTTTGACCCGCGGTCGGCGCCCGTCTCGTACGAGGCCGGGCCTGGCACCGAGGCCGAGATGGATTACGAGATGCCGCCGGAGGAGAGCGATCGAGGCCTGCCCTACGAGCAGGTCGACCCGAGCGTTCCCTATGACTTCGAGCAGGTCGCCCATGCCGCCTAGCGGCGGCGCGCGGTTAGATTAGTCGTCGTACGGTTCGAAGTCCCGCTTGCGTGCCCCGCACACGGGGCAGAACCAAGTCTCGGGAATTTCCTCGAAAGGGGTGCCCGCCGGGATGCCCCCGTCGGGATCGCCCTCGGCGGGGTCATAGATGAACCCGCACGATCCGCAGATCCACTTCACCGAGACAAGGCTAGCTGCGCGTCGGGGAGAATGCGGCTCCGATGAGGCGGGAGCTACGGCGCCGCCGTCAGGCGCCGCCGACAATTTCGATATGAGCCCGGATCGGCCTGAACCCGGCCAGCCGCCGACAATTTCGTCATGAGCCCGGATCGGCCTGAACCCGGCCAGCCGCCGACAATTTCGTCATGAGCCCGGATCGGCCTGAGCCCGGCCAGCGGATCAACTTGGGTCCGCCCACCGAGCCGCGCCCCGCCGGCACCGTGATCCTGCTGCGGGGCGGGGCCGCCGCACTCGAGGTGCTGCTCGTGCGCCGCAACCCCAGCGCGCGCTTCATGGGTGGCGCGTGGGTCTTCCCGGGTGGCGCGGTGAACCGCGACGAGGGTGAGGGCGAGGGCGCCTATCGCACCGCCGCGATCCGCGAGCTCGAGGAGGAGGCCGGGATCACGATCGCCGATCCGGCGCAGCTCATCCCCTACTCGCGCTGGATCACGCCGGCCGAGGTCAGGATCCGCTTCGACACGTGGTTCTTCCTCGCGCCGGCCCCGGCCGGCGCGCAAGCGCGGGTCGACGGCAGCGAGGTCGTCGATGCGCGCTGGTACACGCCGGCCGCCGCCCTCACCGCCCGCCAGCAGGGTGACCTGTTCCTCGTCTTCCCGACGATGAAGCACTTCCAGCAGCTGTCGGCCTTCGCCTCGGCCGACGAATTGCTCGCGCACGCGTCGGGCCGCGAGATCCACCCGGTTCAACCCCGCGTGCTTGGCCAGGGCGAGACCGCCCGGATCGTGCTGCCGGGCGAGCCGGGCTACGAAGACTGACGCCCGCGCCGGCGTCCGCGCCGGCGCCGGCGCCGGCGCCCGGACCTCGAACCACCAACCACGAACCACGAACCCGGAACCAAGAACCACCAACCACGAACCACGAACCACGAACCAAGAACCACGAACCACGAACCAAGAACCACGGACCACGGACCACGGACCACGGACCACGAACCACGAACCCGGATAACTCACCACTCGCCGGCCCGGAAGCGGTGAATGCCGGTCCACCCGGCTCCTGCACGGATAACGTCGCACTCGTCCCTCAGAGCTTGCCGAGTGGTCAGTTATCCGGGTACCGCGCGCACATCTCCCACGTCTCGTACGCAAACTATTTGCGTACAATCTTTGAGAGGTGACCAGAACCACCGTGGCCTACGTGAGTGGCGGGTCGGGCTCTCCGGAGGACCTTCCCGACCAGCTCGAGTTGACCGCCGTCGTCGAGCGCAACGCCGGTCTGGCCGGCGCGCTCGAGCCGATCTCGGCCGGTCAGGCGGGCACGCTTTTCGTCCACCGGCTTGAGTCCGTGGCCGGCTCGTTCGGCGAACTGATCCGGCTGCTCGACTGGCTCGAAGAGGCCGGCGCCGACCTCGTGGCGGCCGACGTGGACCTCGACACGGCGACGGCGCAAGGCCGGCGCATGCTGGCACTGTTGCGCGAGATCGACCGCTGGGGTCGCGAGTCCGAAAAGCGCCGGTTACGCGGGCGTCCCGGCCTGGCCGCCGTCGCCCCCCACCTGGCCGAGCGGATCGCCGAACTGCGCGAGCGCGGGCTGAGCCTGCAGGCGATCGCCGACGCGCTCAACGCCGACGGCGTGCCCACGCCGCGCGGTGGCGCGCGGTGGCGTCCGTCGAGCGTGCAGTCGGCGCTTGGGTATCGCCGGCCGCACCCGCCGGCGCCGGGCGCCCCGCCGCCACGGCGCCTGCACCCGCCGGCGCCGGGCGCGCCGCCGCCACGGCGCCTGCACCCGCCGGCGCCGGGCGCGCCGCCGCCACGGCGCCTGCATCCGCCCGACCAGCCTGCGTCATAACTCACACCCGCCGCTTAGCGCGACGCCGCCTCTTCCTGCGAGATCACGTGGATCACGGCGTTGATCAGGGCCAGGTGCGTGAACGCCTGGGGATAGTTGCCCAGGTGCCGTCCGGTGCCCGCGTCGAACTCCTCGGCGTAAAGCCCTAGTGGCGAGGCGATCGCGAGCAACCGCTCGCACAGATGCGCGGCCCGCTCGGCCTCCCCGATCTCCGACAGCGCCGAGACCATCCAGAACGAGCAGATCAGGAACGTGCCCTCCTCGCCGGTCAGGCCGTCATCGGTCTCGTCGACCCGGTAGCGCAGGATGAAGCCGTGCTCCTGCAACTCGTCGGCGATCGCCAGCACAGTTGCCTTGACGCGTTCGTCATCGGGCGGCAGGAAACGCACGAGCGGGATCAGAAGCGTTGAGGCGTCGAGCGCGTCGGTCTCGTAGTGCTGGCGGAACACGTTCCGGTCGGAGACCCCATGGGCCAGGATGTCGGCCCGGACCTCGTCGGCGACCTTCTGCCATTCGGCCGCGAGCTCCTGCTCC
>Ga0335072_10001509_pt1 | contig 37830 bp, 38 predicted proteins | sample Lox_Sample_21_FD_206725 | JGI IMG/M metagenome (GOLD analysis project Ga0335072, IMG submission 206725) | Soil microbial communities from Loxahatchee National Wildlife Refuge, Florida, United States - Lox_Sample_2.1 | ecosystem: Environmental > Terrestrial > Soil > Wetlands | place: USA... | reverse complement strand
CTGGACCGGGAGCAGCCGCGTCCCCGCGGGCGGCTTGGGCACGGAGATCGGGTTCGGTCCCTGGCCGCCGCCCGATCCGTCGGCCAGAAGCCGCACGGTCCCGTATCCGGCCAGAAACAGCACCATTGTCGTCGTCACCGCGAGCCACCAAAACTGGATGCTCGCGTTGCCGCGGATCGGTGGGCCGTCGACGATGACCTCCGGGGTCCGCTCGCGGAACGCCCACATCGCGTAGAGCATGTACACGAGCACACCCAGCGCCACGGGCGTCGCCAGCGCCAGCAGCACCGTGTTGTCGGTTACCTGGCCGGCAGCCTCGACGGTTCCCGTCCCGGGGGGAAGCCCGGGACCAACCACGAACACGATGATCGGCGTCACGATCACGGACGCCAGCAGCCAGAGCAGCGCGATGTTCCGGAAGTGGGGCTTGTCGTCCATGCTCGAGCGCCCCGCAGCTAGCTCATACGACCTTGAGGAAGCCGCCCATGTACCCGACCGTCTGCATCGGGCCGCCGTTGCCCTGGATGAACCCGGCGGCGCACGGCACGAAGCACTGCCAGCGGTACAGCCCCTTCGCCGGCGTGCGGAACGTGAACGAAACCGTCACATGCGCGTCGCTCAGGGGGCAGGGCGCGTTGGCGCACAGGTTCTTCGCATTGGCGTTCGCGCCCGGGAGGGGGACCGACAGACCGATCTGAGGAATCGTAAACGTATGGGCCGGCGCCGCAGGGTTCACCACGGCGGCCGGCTTGCCGTTGTAAAGCACCGATCCGTCCGTCCCGGCGGTCTGCGAGAAATACGGGTTGCGCAGTCCGGTCGCGGTGTCGTACTGGTAGATCGTGAAATGCACGAGCGTGTTCGCGGGCACCTGGAACGTCGTGTCGTGACGCCAATCGGTCGAGCTTGAGTTCACCACGTAGTACGAGACCCAATCGGGGTGAGGGTCGGTGAGCTCGGCGGCGGGCACGGTCGCGAGGTAAAGCTGGGTGCCGGTCGCCGTGCTCGTCGCGGCCACCGAGCCGGGCACGTTGATCAGGTAGAGGCCGATGTAGATGCCGATTCCCGCGCAGACCGCCACGAGGATCACGGCCGTGACGAGGGCCCGTGCGGCCCGCCCGCTCATCTCATCTCTCCCTTGTCGGCGTAGACGGTCACGACAAAAGCCACCGATAGCTCGACGGCAAACGTTTGCGGGCTAGGGAGCGACAGCTTGTCTCCTCGTCTCGGCGGGCGTTATACCGCCGCGACGGTAGATGTGTCAAGGGGACCGTGTCCCCATTCGGACATCGGCGTGGAGCCATCAGAAGTTGCCCGTCATCGCTTGCACGATCGTCGTGGTGTCGTCCACGTCCTCGCCGGACGCCAGCAGGCATTCATTGGTGATCAGGTTGATGATGTCCGTCGAGGTGATGTGCCCGGCTACCGGACCGTGCTCGTGTGCGTATCGCTGTGCGAAAGCGGTCTGCTGGTTCCAGGTGGCGTTGCCCCAGTCCGAGCACGTGGTGGCATCGGTCACCGCGCCGGCTTTGGGACCGAGCACGGCGAACAGGAGCATCGCCAGCAGCAACGCGCAGCTCGCCGCCACGGCGAGCGCGAGCAGCTTGTGCGTCGCGACCACGCCCCTGAGCGTCAGCTTCTGGTCGGTACCGCCGGGCCGGTATGCGGAGCTGCCACTGGTTACCAAGAACCCCACGTTCTTTTCGGTCCTGCCCGTCGCGAGCCCGCACTTATATTCCCTTGCCCCCGACCCGTCAAGACGAGGGGGCGCCAGGACCGTGAGCGTTTCCTTATGCCGAGTCTTCGCTAGGGCGCATCCGCGCCGCCGTGCGCGCGGAGCACGCGAGCGTCGATCCGGCCGGCGTAGCGGGAATCACCGACGATCAGCGTCGGGGTGGTGACGATCCCACCTCGGACGCCGGCCTGGAAGTCGCGCTCGACCCGGGCCCGGATCTCGGGGTTGCGCCGATCGGCCTCGAAGCGCTCGAGATCAAGTCCGAGCGCTCCGGCCCGCTCCCACAGGTGGGGGTCCTCGAGTCGCCCCTGATCGGAGAACAGCAGGTCGTGCATCTCCCAGAACCGGTCCTGGCGTGCCGCCGCCTCGGCCGCGCACGCCGCCGCCCAGGCGCGCGGATGGCTCGAGCGCACGGGAAAGTGCCGGAATGCCACGCGCAGGCGCGCCGGGTGGAGCTTCGGGGCGAGCGCGGCGCAGTACGGGCACTCGAAGTCGCTGTAAAGCAGCGCCACCGGCGCGTCGGCCGGCCCTCTGACGTGGTCATCCGGGACCAGGCCCGGCAGCGGAGACGAGGTGAGCTCGCTCACGTACGGCCCTGAGCTGGACGTGCGGAGCTCTAGGTTCTCGCGGCGAGCGCGTCGAGCCCGTCGAAGATCAGGTTCGCGCCGGGCAGTTCGCCCGGTGACGGAGCCTGATAGCTCCACGCCACCACCCCATCTGGTCCGACGATCATCAGCGCGCGTTGCGGGAAGCCGCCTGGGTGATACACGCCGAGGGCACGACAGGCCTCGCCCTTGGGCTCGAAGTCCGACAGCTGCGGGATGCTCACGCCAAGCTTCTCCTTGAACGCCGTCTGCGACCAACCCGAGTCGCAGGAAACGCCGTACATGACGACATCGCGCTTGGCCAGGTAGTCGCTGAGGACCTCCTCGTAGAGTCCGAGCTGGTCGGTGCAAACGGGACTGAACGCGAACGGATAGAAGACGAGAAGCGTCGTGTGGCCCACGAGATCGGCCCGCGTGAAATCGGCGCCGTCCTCCCGCTTCAGCGTGAGCTCGGGGACCGGCGTCCCCGGCTGGAGCGGCCCCTCGCTCACCGGCGCAGGCCGAGCTCGCGCAGGACGGTGCGGTAGCGCTCGAGGTCGCTGTCCCGCAGGTAGTTGAGCAGCCGCCGTCGCCGGCCGACGAGCATCAGCAGGCCGCGGCGCGAGTGGTGATCCTTGCGGTGCTCGCGCAGGTGGACGTTGAGATCGTTGATCCGCTCGGTGAGCAGCGCGATCTGGACCTCGGTCTTGCCCGTGTCCGCGTCTCCGTCGCCGAACCGGGCGACGAGCTCCTGCTTACGTTCCTGGGTGATTGCCATCGGCTCGCTGAGGCTAGCAGGCCGGATGTTTGCGGCCGTTTACGACCGTCCCGCGCACACCTCACGGGTGCGCTCGACGTCGATACGCATCTGCTCGGTCAGCGCCCGGGGCGAATCAAATCGCCGCTCGCCGCGCAGGCGCTCGAGGAAGTCGATCCGCAGGATCTCCCCATACAGGTCCTCGTCGGTGTCGAGCAGATAGGCCTCGACGAGCAGGGCCCGGCCCGTTCCGAAAGTCGGGCGCACTCCGATGCTGACCGCCGCGCACGCCTGCTGCGTGCGCGCGGCGTAGATTCCGTGTCCAGGACAGACGAGCCCCTCGTCCGGGACGATGTTCGCGGTGGGGAAACCCAGGGTGCGGCCGCGGCGATCGCCTGCCACCACCTCGCCCCGGAGCCGAAACGGCGCGCCGAGGAACCGGGCGGCGAGCGCGACCTCGCCCGACAGCACGAGTCCCCGGATGTGGCTGGAGGAGACGATCTCGCCGTCGACCTCGACCAGCGGCACCACGCGCGTCTGGAACCGAGGGTCGGATTCGAGCATGGCCGGGTCGCCCGCCGCGCGGTGCCCGAAGCGAAAGTTCTCGCCGACCGACACCCGCGTGGCCTGGAGGCGATCGACGAGGATGTGATCGACGAACTCCTCGGGGCTCTGATGGGCGAACCCCTCGTCGAACGGGATCACGACCAGCTCCTCGACGCCGAGTCCGGCGATCAGCTCGGCCTTGGCCTCGAGGCTGGTCAGGAGCCTCGGCGCTGCCTCGGGGCGAACCACGCGGAGGGGGTGCGGCTCGAACGTCAGCACCGTGTCGCTGCCGCGGATCACCTCCCGGTGGCCCAGGTGGACCCCGTCGAACTCCCCGACCGCCACCCGCCGCGGCCGCTCCCGGACCTCGGAGAGCATTGTCAGCTGCATCGGGGCGGAAGGCTACGCGACCGTCGGTGCCGCAGCGGTCGCGACCCTCGGTGGCGCTCGCCCGCGACCGTCGGTGGCGCGGCGGTCGCGACCCTCGGTGGCGGTCGCCGGGCGCCTGGGTCATAACTCCGCACTCGACGATCCGTCGTTGCCCAGTTCCGCGCCAGGAGCCGTATATGGCGTTGAATCGGCATTCACCGCCGCGGACGGGCCGAGTGTGGGGTTATGACCCACGAGCTTCAGCCGCGGAGGCCGACGGTCGGGCGCAGAGTGCCGTCGGGCTGGGGCGAGGCGAGTGCGATCAGGCCCTCGGCGTCGGTCAGACGGACGACCTCGGCGCCACCGAGGGCCGCCAGCGCGCCACCGGGGGCACCCACCACGCCACCGTGGGCGGCCCGCCGGGCCTGCTCGGGATCGGCCAGCCGGACCTCCGGGATGAAGCCGATCGCGTCGTTCAGCTCCACGATCCGCTCGGGATCGGCGTCGTCCACGTCGAAGCACCCGATCCGCGTCCGCCGCAACGCCTCGCAGTACGCGTCGCCGAGCGAGGCGATCAGACTGCGCACGTATGTCCCGGACGAGCACTCGATCTCGAATCCACGCCGCTCACCCTCCCGCCAGCGCTCCTGGAAGCGATACACGCGCACCTCGCGCTCGGCCAGCTCGACCGCCTCGCCGGCCCGCGCGAGCGCGTACGCCCGCCGGCCGCCCACCTTCACCGCCGAGAAGGCGGGTGGCCGCTGGCGGATCAACCCGACCGGGAAGGCGAGATCACCACCCGGCACGACGCCGGTGACAACGATCTCCCCCTCGGGGTCGCCAGTGCTGGACACCGCCCCGAAGCGGGCGACCGCCGAGTAGGTCTTGGGCAGGGCCATCACGAAGCGCTGCACGCGGGTGGCTCGACCGACGAGCACGAGCAGCAGCCCGGTGGCGAACGGGTCAAGCGTGCCGGCGTGGCCGACCTTGACCCGCACGCCACGCGTCCGGAGGGCGTGACGTATCTCCGCGACCACGTCATGCGAGGTGATCCCGGCCGGCTTGTCGTAGAGGACGACGCCGTCTATTTCGTCTCGCCCGCCCCGTCGGCGAGCGCTTGGGCCACCTCTCGGCGCAGGAACTCGACGAGCTCGTCCCACTCCATCGAGGTGGAGAAGCCGGCCGCCTGCCGGTGCCCGCCGCCGCCCTGGACCCGCGCGATCGCCGACACGTCGACCCGGTCGTCGCTGGCGCGCAACGACACCTTGCGCGGCGGGGAGGAGCCGTTGTCGCCGATCCGGGCGCGGACGAGCGCTGCCACCGCGGTGCCCTCAACCGAGCGGAGGTGGTCGATCACGCCCTCCGAGTAGCTCTCCTCGGCGTCGGACTCGGCGAAGTCGCGCGCATCGAGCTCGGTGACGGTCAGCCGGCCGCCGTCGTAGCGCTCGACCTTGGACAGCCCCCGCGCGAGCAGCGCGAGCTTCCCGTACGGCACGCCCTCATACACCCGTCGGTAGATCTCGTGCACGTCGACGCCGGCCTCGATCAGGTCGGCGGCCATCAGGTGCGCCCGCGGGCCCGTGTTCTCGTACATGAACCGGCCGGTATCGGTGATCAGCCCGACGTAGAGCGCCTCGGCGATCGTCAACGTCGGCTTCACGCCGAGCCCGGGCATCAGGTCCCACACGATCTCGGCCGTGCACGAGGCCTCCGGGATCACGTAGTTGACGGTGCCGAATCGCGTGTTGTCGTGGTGGTGGTCGATGTCGATGATGTGCGCGCCCGGATGCCGGAACGCCTCGGCCGGGTTGCGCTCGAGGTTGCCGCAGTCCAGAAACACGATCGTCCGCTCGGCCAGGTCTTCAGGCGGTGACTGCACGAGCCGAGACAGCGTGAAGAAGCCGTACTCGTTCGGGAGAGGAAACTCGCCGGCGTCGATGAACATCAGGCTGTCGCGGCCAAGCGCGAGCAGGATCTCCTGCATCGCAATGAGCGACCCGAGCGCGTCGCCGTCCACGTTCTCGTGGGTGACGACGATCAGCTTCTGGGCCGAGTTCAGCTCGGTGAGTACCTGATCACGCGTCGCCGCCGCGCCATTCTCACCCATCCGGACCGCGCCCCTCGTCGATCAGTTGCGAGATCCGCATGCCGCGATCGATCGACTCGTCGTATTCGAAGGTGAGCGTCGGTGTGTGCTTGAGCGGCAACTCGCCGGCCAGACGACCCTGGAGGAAGCCGTGCGCCGAGCGCAGGCCCTCGAGTGTCTCGCTGCGCACGACTTCATCGCCAAGGACACTTACATACACGCGCGCATGGCGCAGATCGGGAGAAGTCTTGACTGCGGTCACGGTCACGAATCCAACGCGTGGATCCAGAAGGTCCTTGGCGATCGCCTCGCTGAGCACTGCGCGCACAGCCTCGTCGACTCGCCTCATCCGGCCGTCGCTCATCCTAGCCGCTCGCTCCTCATCGTGGTCGGTACCTGTTAGCGCTCACTCGCACAAGTCCTCCACGGAAGTGACGATGCGTTGGATCTGAACATGCTCCGGCCACCGCGCGTCGATCCAGCGCTCGAGATTGTCGGCCGCCGCCGAGAGCACCGAAAGCGAGCCTCCGGTCAGCGCCGCGGTCAACCTGGCCCGCTGCCATAGGTCCTGGTGGTCCACCTCGGACACGGCGGCGCCCAGACGCCCGTGGAGCTGAGCCTTGATCGAGGACAGCTCCTTGCGCTTGGTCTTCAGGCTTCCCGAGTCCGGGAAGTGCAAGTCGATCACCAGCACCGCGACGAAACCACTGGCCGACATTCGCGGCCACCCAGTAACTAGTGTCCGAGCCCGCCCACTGCTACACCAGCTCGCGTTCGACCTGGCGCGTGGCGTACGCCTCGAGCATGTCGCCTTCCTTGATGTCGGCGAAGTCTCTGAGCACGACGCCGCAGTCGTATCCGGCGGCGACCTCGCGGACGTCCTCGTTGAAGCGGCGCAGGCTCTGGATCTCGCCGTCGTAGATGACGGTGCCGTCGCGCACGAGCCGAACCTTCGAGCCGCGGGTCACGCGGCCGTCGATCACGTGACAGCCGGCGATCGTGCCCACGCGCGAGGCCCGGAAGATCTGGCGCACCTCGACGGTGCCGAGCGTCTCCTCGACCTCCTCGGGCGCGAGCATGCCCTGCATGGCGTCGCGCAGCTCCTCGATCGCCCGGTAGATAACCGAGTAGTGGCGGATCTCGACGCCCTCGCGCTCGGCCACGGCCCGTGCGTCGCCGACCGGGCGGACGTTGAAGCCCAGCACGATCGCGTCGGAGGCGGAGGCGAGCATCACGTCGGACTCGCTGACGCCACCCACGGCCCCGCGAATCACGTTCACCGAGACCTCGTCCTGCGGCAGCTTGGCGATCTCGTCCTCGATCGCCTCGAGCGAGCCGGCCACGTCGGCCTTGATGACCAGGTTGAGCTCCTGGACGCCCGACTTGAAGATGTCCTCGAGCGAGATCTTCTTGCCGCTGCGGCGGGCCAGCGCCTCGGCCTTCAAGCGGGTCGCCCGCTCGGTGGCCAGTTGCCGCGCCCGGCGCTCGTTCTCGACCGCGCGCACGTGCTCGCCGGCCTCGGGGACGCCATCGAACCCGAGCACCTCAACCGGCTCGCCCGGGAGTGCCTGGCCAATGCGATTGCCCAGGAAGTCGCTCATCGCTCGCACCCGCCCCCAATGCGCGCCGGCCACCAGCGAATCGCCCACCTCGAGCGTGCCGCGGCCGATCAAGATCGTCACGACGGGGCCGCGCCCCGGATCGAGCTTTGACTCGATCACGGACCCGGAGGCGGGCGCGTCCGGGTTGGCCCGCAACTCCTCGACCTCGGCCATCACCAGGAGCGTCTCGAGCAGATCGTCGAGGCCCTCCCTCGTCTTGGCCGACACGTTGACAAATTCCGTCTCGCCGCCCCACTCGACCGGCTGGAGCCCGAGCTGAGCCATCTCGGCGCGCACGCGGTCGGGCTGCGCGCCCTCCTTGTCGATCTTGTTGACCGCCACCATCATCGGCACGCCGGCCTCCTTGGCGTGGTCGACCGCCTCCTGGGTCTGCGGCTTGACGCCGTCATCCGCCGCGACCACGATCACCGCGATGTCGGTCACCTTCGCGCCGCGGGCGCGCATGGCGGTGAACGCCTCGTGGCCCGGCGTGTCGAGGAACGTGATCTCGCGGCCGTCGCTTTGCACCTGGTAGGCGCCGATGTGCTGGGTGATCCCGCCCGCCTCGCCCGCGGCCACGCGAGTCTCACGGATCGCGTCCAGCAACGAAGTCTTTCCGTGGTCGACATGGCCCATGATCGTCACCACCGGGGGTCGCTCGACGAGCTGCTCCTCGGCGTCGTGGAACACCGGCTCGACGACGGTCTCATCCTCGGAATGGACGATCTCCACGTCCTTGCCGAGCTCGGCGGCCAGGACCTGGATCGTGTCGTCAGACAGCGTCTGGGTGAGCGTCTTCATCTCGCCCAGCGCCATCAGCTGCTTGATCATCTCCGAGGTCGACACATTGAGGTACTCGGCCACGTCCTTGACCGTCGAGCCCGAGTTGATGCGGATCGCGTCCGGCTCGGCCAGCGCCGTCTGCGAGGGGCGCGACTCGGCCTCCTCGTCGTAGATCCCGCGCCGGCGCCGACCGCGCCGTTGCCGGCGGGGGGGCTGATTGGTCTGGGCGGGAGGACCACCGGTGTTGCGCCGTGAAGCCTGCGAGTCGATCACCACGCGACGCCGGCCGCCGGCGTTGCCGGGCGCCCGCTCGCCTTGCAGCGAGTCGCGCGTGGGTCGCTTGTGCGCGCCCTCACCGCCGCCACCGTCGCCGCGACGGGGCGCTGCGTCGCCGGGCGATGCGGCCTGGGGCTGGGACTGGGATGGGGACTCGGCGCGCGCGGCGGGACGATCCTGCGCCGCGGGCCGCTCCGGCCTGGGCCGCTCGCGCGCCTGGGAGCGCTCACCACCACCGTCGTGGCGAGGCTGCTCCGCCCGCGCGGGCTGGGGCGTGGCGGCCTGCGCCTCGCGGGCGCCGTTTCCGTCGCCAAGCACCCGACGCGCCTCGGCCTCGTCGACCGAGGAGGACACAGCCTTGACCTTCAGGCCTGCCGCCTGCAGTTGCGCCAGCACCTCCTTGGGCGCCAGCCCTCGCTCCTTGGCAATTTCATGAACGCGCTTGCTCATCTGCACCCTGAGTGTAAGCCCCTATTGGAAATAGTCGGCGGCGCCTGACGGCGGCGCCTTGGGAAATAGTCGGCGGCGCCTGACGGCGGCGCCTTGGGAAATAGCCGGCGGCGCCTGACGGCGACGCCTTATTGCCCCTTCGAGACGGCCGAAACCTGGTCGGTGTCCTTGCCCTCGAGCGCCTGATGGGCCTCGATCCCGCAGTACCGGGAGCCGGGCAGCGCCGCGTTCGGGCAACGGCGACCGTTGGACAGGATCGCGTGGCAGCGGCCGGAGGTCTCGTCCTCCTCGTAGCCGTGCTCGGCCTCCTCGGCGGCGAACTCGGTCTCCGAGCGGATGTCGATCCGCCACCCGGTGAGACGGGCGGCCAGACGGGCGTTCTGTCCCTCGCGGCCGATGGCCAGCGAAAGCTGGTCGTCAGGGACGATCACAGTGGCCTGCTTGCCGGCGTCATCGACCAGCACCTCGCGCACGCGCGCGGGTGACAGTGCCTTGGCGACGAACCGGGCGGGTTCGTCGTTGTAGGGGATGATGTCGATCTTCTCGCCGCGCAGCTCGGACACGACCATCCGCACGCGCGACCCACGCGGGCCGACGCACGCGCCAACCGGGTCGACGCCGTCGACGTGCGAGACGACCGCGATCTTCGAGCGGTAGCCCGGCTCCCGCGCCACGTTGGTGATCTCCACCAGGCCGTCGGCGATCTCGGGCACCTCGAGCTCGAACAGCTGCTTGATCAGCTCGGGATCGCGCCGGGACACGATGATGCTCGGGCCCTTGGTCGAGTTGGACACGTCCTTGATCACGGCCTTGATCCGCTGCGAGTGGTCGTAGCGCTCGCCCTCGACCTGCTCTGACTTGGGCAGCAGCGCCTCGACACGCTCGCGCAACTGCACGAGCGTGTAGCGCGAGTCGGACTGCTGCACGATGCCCGTGATCAGCTCGCCGACGCGGTCGCGGTACTCCTCGAACATCATGTCGCGCTCCGCCTCGCGGATCCGCTGGAGAATCACCTGCTTGGCCGTCTGCGCCGCGATGCGCCCGAAGTCGTGCGGCGTGACGTCCTCGGTCTCGATCTGGTCCTCGTACTCCTTGAGCTTCTCGAGGTCGATCTCGGGTTCGGGCGGCTCGCGCATCTCGCCGGTCTCGGGATCGACGGTCGGCTGCTGGTCGGGCGTGGCCTCGACGAGCAGCTGCTCCTCGAGCTCGGGCGGGATCTTCAGCTCCCACACCTTGAAGTCAGCGCTGTCTCGGTCCATTTCGACCTTCGCGTAGCGCGCGGCTCCAGGCGTCTTCTTGTAGGCCGACAGAAGCGCGTCTTCGAGCGCCTCCATCAGCTTCTCGGAAGAGATGTTCTTCTCGGCGGCGAGACCCCGAACGGCCTCGACGATCTCTCTCGACATGACTTCAGTCTCCAGGTACGAGGTTCGAGCGGGCGATCTGCTCGTAGGGAATCGTGACCACGCCCTCCTGAGCGGCGATCGTCACATCCTCTTCCGATGCGCCGACCAGCTCTCCGGTCACGCTCCGATGTCCATCCCGAGCCTCCCGCAGGCGTACGCGCGCATGCCGGCCGAGGTAGCGCGTGTAATGCTGAGGCTTGGTCAGGGGGCGGTCCTGACCGGGAGAGGACACCTCGAGCGAGTAGCGGTCGCGATACTCATTGAGCAGCCCCGAGACGCGTTCGCACAGGACGAGCGTGACTCCCTCGGGATGGTCGATGAACAGTCGCAAGGTGCCGCCTGAGACGACCTCCGCGAGCAGCACCTCGACGTCCGGCTCATTGCTGGCGAGCCGGCCTTCAATCTCCGTCTGGAGTTGTCGATCAGTGGGCTGCACGAGGATCTCCTCCGCGATAACTCATAAAAAAAGTGGGCACTCAGCGCCCACTTTGGGTACTGCCGCCGGGCGGACCCCGACGCTCAACTTCGACTCTCAATTTAGCACCGGGGGGGCGGCCCTGACACCCCTCGGGCCTCCCGGGGCGCCGCTTTGCGTGCCTGTCACCCCTCGGCCTCCCTGTGCGTAGGGGTCGAAGGCCGCATTCGCCCGCACTTCACGCGAGGGAGGCCGACGGGTGCCCAGGCACGCACGCTCCAGCTGAACACCCTTTCATCGGGCCTCGCTCCGCTCGGCGTCCGTGGGGCCGGGAGGGCCCGTCCGGGCCGTCTTAGGAGCCGGCGGCTTCGGCGCGGGCGCGGGAGACGTCGCGGTACATGCGGTAGTCGCGCCGGCCGGGCTGCATGCCCGCCGCCTGCGCGAGCGGCTTGCGCGCCTCGGCGTGGCGGCCGAGCATCTGGAGCGAGCGGCCCAGGCAGAACAGGGCGAAGTCGTTGGTCGGCGCGCGGTCGATCACGGCCTCGAACTCTGCGGCGGCCTGCTCGTAGCGCTGGGCGCCGAACAGCGCGCGACCGAGCGCCTCCCGGATCGAGGTCTTGTCGGGCGCTAGGTCGCGCGCGCGAGCGAGCGGGATCGCGGCCTGGTGGTTGTGCCCCGCCTCGAGCAGCTCGCTACCGCGCGTGTAGAGGTCGTATACGTCATCCATCGCCCCCTAGTTTAACCCGGCCGCCGACCGCTTCCCTGGGCGCCGCCGTGAGGCGCCGCCGTGAGGCGCCGCCGCCTTTCCCTAGGCGCCGCGCCGGTGGCGTTTGGGGCGCGGGGGCAGCGCCCACAGGGCCCGCACCGCTCCCGCGAATCCGAGCCCGGCGCGGAGCTGAGCGCGCAGCGCGCGGCGCTGGTTCAGGGTCGGCAGGTGGTGTTCGCCACCGAAACGCGCGAGCCGCAGCGTGCGTATGTAGGCGGCGGCGTCGGGCGAGGTGCGGAAGCGGCGCTCGAGCGTGGAGAGCGTCACCTCTTCCGAGAGCGGCCGTCCGCTCCGTCCCATAGCCCGCTCGAGCTCGGCGAGCATGCCGTCGGCATCCTGCCCGCCGGTCCGACGCCACGCCACCAGTCCGAACGTGCACAACACCAGGAGCACCGCGAGGACCCCGAGCAGCACCGGCGTATCAGAGCCTCGCTTGTGCGCGACGATGTGACCGGAGGCCGTGCCGATCGGTGTCTCGGCCTGCCTGGAGTGCAGCACCTCCCCGTAGGTGCTGAACGCGCCGAGCTCGGTGAGGGTGGCGTGACCGCCGCCACGGGCCGGCGCTGTCGCCGGGGTGGGATCGAAGGTCACCCAGCCGTAGCGCGGGAACCAGGCCTCGACCCACGCATGTGCGTCGATGTCGGACACGAGCCACCGCTTGGTCGCGCTGTCATAGGTGCCGGTGGTAAATCCGGTCGCGACGCGAGCCGGGACGCCTCCCATCCGCAACAGAAGCGCCATCTCGCCGGCGAACTGTTGGCAGTAGCCGACCTTGGCGTTCAGGAACGTCGCCAGCGGGTACTGCGACGACGGCGGATCCTGGTTATAGGTGAACCCGTTGGTGACCGACAGGTAGGCGAGCACCTTCTCGACGAATGCGTATGGGGTGCGCGTCCCGCGGGCCAGCCGCTGAGCCTCCGCGTACGCCTGCGCGTACGGCGAATTCCTGATCGCCGCCAGCGCGCTCGAGGCTCCGGCGTCGGACTGGATCTGGGGCGCGAGGCGAGGGGTCCCGAACGCCGGGAACCCAACCGTCCGGCTCACCTGCTCCAGCGCCTTGCCGCCTGAACCGAAGGCGGGAAACTCGACGGTCTGGTTTGTGGCGCCGTCCGGCTGCGGCAAACCCACCGCGAGGTCGGCCTGCTGCACCTGGCCCGGGTACGCGTGACCGGCGCGTGCGAGTTGCGACGCCGTCGGGTGCGGGATGTAAACCTGCACCGTGTAGCTGTCGCCCGGACCCAGCGCGGTCGGACTCGTCCACGTCCCCAGACTCGCTCCGGGCTGCGGCGGGGTGCTCAGATGACCGGGAGTTTGCGCGTATCCGGCCGCGATCACCTGGAAGGTGCTCATCGCGCTGATCGTGACCGTGAGGTTCTGGGTGAACTCGTGCTGCGTCTGGGAGCTGACCCCGACGGTTCCGGTCCCCGAGCTCGGGCTGCCGGTGGCCCATCCGACGCCGTCGAAGTCATCGAGGTTCTCGGTCTTCCAGTACTCCCCGGGGAACACCGCGGGGGACGCCGCCACCGAAAGCACGTCGTTGCCCGAGTGCGGCCAGTCGAGCGGCCCGTAGCTCTGGGTCCAGTTGAAGTGCGCGACGTGCGCCGGCGTCAGCCCCTTGGTCAGCGCCTCGTAGTTGATCCACGGGGTGCGCTCGTCGAGCGCCGGGGCGAGGATCAGGCCGATCGCTCCGGTCGCCACGCAGGCCAGGATCACCCCGCCCCTCCGGTCCGCCGGCACCCGTTCGCCCCACATGAAGAACGCGAGCAGAGCGAACAGAAGGAGACCCTGCAGATAAGGGAACCCGGGATGCACGAGCGTCGCGGGCACGACCACAAGCGCGATCAGCGGCAGCGCGGCTCCGGCGCGACGGACGTCACCCAGCGCCGGCGGCGCGAAGGCGAGCAGCATGGCCGCGTCGAGCAGCAGGATGGCGGCGCCCAGCAGCATGACAATCCGCGCCCAATCGTTGATGCCGCTGTACGGGACGAGGATCCCGGGCAGGGCCGAGAGACCCTGACCGATCCCATTGGCCGTGACGGCGACGCGCAGGTGCACGATCCAGCCCAGCGGGACGCCGGCGAGCGGGAAGGCGGCGATGATCGCGAGCAGCGCCACCGGGCCGCCCACCGTTGAAACGTGACCCCCTCCACCCTCACCCTGACCCGCGCGCGCGGCCACCTCGCGCTCGCGCTCGAGCAGCACCGGGGCCACCCCGGCGAGCGCCACGGCGAGCGCCAGCAACCCGAGGAGCCGCCACGTGGGGGCTGGGCTCATCAGGGTTCCCCAGCGGATCACTCCATACAGCGCGAGCGCCGCGAACGCCGTGACCCGCACGCCTGGGTGCTCGGCCGTGCGGACGGTCGGGCGACCCGAGCCCGCGTCGCGTCCGACCGGTGCCAGGACCGCGACTTGAGTCGTCGAGCTCACGCTGCCGCGCGCTCCCTCGGACGACGTCCCGCGCCGACCACGAACCCGATGCACCCGGCCACCTCGAAGGTGGCGTCTTGGAGCGGCTGTGTCACCAGCGGCTTGGGGACCACGAGCACGGCCGCGCGCACGCCGGTCCCGGCCAGTCCCGCAGGGAGCCGTGTCAGTGCGGTGGCGGCCACGTAAACCACCTGGGCCGAGCGCGCGCCGGGAGCCAGACCGGGCGCTCGTGGATCTGGTTTTCCGCCCCCGCCGCCCTCGATCAGCGCGAGCTTGGCGTGCGCGACCGGCCACGCGATGAGATCCGGCTCGATCTCGAGCGGGCGGTGTTCCCCGGGCAGCAGCAGGCCGCAACCGACCCGTCCTGCCAGCTCGAGCACGAGCGAGGCGGCGGCTCTCACGGCCGCGTCCAGATACTCCGGCGGTCCGTTGCCGCGGGCGTCCATCACCACCAGCGGGCGGCTGTCTGTGTCGGCCCGCAGCCGCCGCTCGAGCAATCCGGCACCGCGAGCAAGCGCCGGCCAGTGAATGCGCGACGCTGGCGTGCCGTGGCGGTAGGGCCGCAGGCCATCGACCTCGGTCGCGCCCAGCGGCTCGATCGCCGCGGCGCCCGCCGCGCGGCGCCACTTCTCCCCGGATCCCGGCACCCACCGCACTCGCTCGGTGCGGGGAAGCACGAGCAGTTCCTGCGGGGGCGACGGGCTGACCCGGATCACGCGCGCGAGGTCCAGCGCGTCGGAGACGACGAGTGTGGGCGGATCGATCCGCCGGATTCCGCGGCGGGGGAATCGAGCCACGATCCGAACGCTCGCGCTCTGCGCGCCCGAGAACAGCGACATCGGGGCGTACAGCAGCACCGGCTTGCCGGCGAGCGGATCGAGGACGGCCGCGCCGGGCAGCCCCCAGTGGCCACGGCTGACCTCGATCGTCGCCTCGATCGGCTCCTCCTCCACCACCCGATCGGAATCGAGGATTCGCCCGATCGTGGCCCCGCGCGCCGCGAGATGGACCCACGCCGGCGAGACCACACCCAACACGACCAGGGCGATCCCGGGAACGAACAGCGGCGCGGCGTCGAACATCAGCGCGACCAGGATCAGCGCGAACCCGGCGAGCACCACCCCGGCGGCCCGCTTCACGGCACGGGTCCCTCCTTCGGCGCGCTCACAGCGCCCTCACCGATGAGATGGCGTCGCTCACCACCTCTGCCGCCGCGCCGCGCGAGGACTCGGGCGCGAGGACGAGCCGGTGCGCGAGCACCGTCTGCGCGAGTGCCTGGACGTCGTCTGGCAGCGTGTGGTCGCGTCCCTGCATCATCGCGTACGCCTTGGCCGCGCGCAGGAGCAGCAGGCCGGCGCGCGGGCTCGCGCCCAGGTCGACACGAGGGTCGTCGCGCGTGCGCCACAGCACGCGCACGATGTATTCCCGCAACGGCTCGGCGGCGCGCACGCGCTTGGCCGCTTCCTGGGCGGCGAGCACTTCGGCGGCCGTGGCGACGGGCGCGAGCGTGAGCACGCGGTCGCCGGTCTCATGGTCGGCCAGCATCTCGGCCTCGGCGCCGCGCGAGGGATAGCCCAGCGCGATCCTCACCATGAACCGGTCGACCTGGGCCTCGGGCAGCGGGTAGGTGCCCTCGTACTCGATCGGGTTCTGGGTGGCCAGGACGAGGAATGGGCGAGCCAGCTCGTGCGTGTGCACGTCGACGGTCACGCGTCGCTCCTGCATGCACTCGAGCAATCCCGACTGGGTCTTGGGCGAGGCCCGATTGATCTCGTCGACCAGGACGACGTTGGCGAACACGGGCCCGGGTCGGAACTCGAAGCGCCCCTCGCGCTGCTGATAGACGTTGGTGCCGACGACATCGGCGGGAAGCAGGTCAGAAGTGCACTGCACGCGCGCGAACTGGCAGTCGATCGAGCGAGCCAGCGCTCTCGCCAGGGCGGTCTTGCCGACGCCCGGATAGTCCTCGATCAGCACGTGGCCCTCGGCCACCAGCGCCACCATCAGGTGGGTCAGCGTCTCCGGACGGACCTGCACCGCGCTCGCGATGTTGTCCGCGATCCGCCGCGCCAGCGCGGCACACGCCTCAGATTCTTGCGGGGCTACGGGTGTCTGTTCGGGTTCCATCCGTCCCCTCCCTGGCTAAACGCAACCGCTCTACTTCATCGAGGACGGCTCGCGCCACCTCTTCCTTCCTCGCGCGCGGCACGTGCCGCTGCACTCCGTCGGCGGTGAGGATCGTGACCTCGTTGTCCTCGGCGTCGAATCCGACGCCCGCGCGTGAGATGTCGTTGACCACGATCGCGTCCAGCTGCTTGCGCTCGAGCTTCCCCCGTCCCAGCCTGACGGCGTCGTCGCCGTGCTCGGCGGCAAATCCCACGATCAGCTGGTTCTCGCGACGGAGCGCCGCGAGCGAGCTCAGCACGTCCTCGGTCGGTTCGAGCTCGAGTCTGGGAATTCCCTCGTCCTTCTTGATCTTCCGCTCGACCGCTCCGACCGGACGGAAGTCGGCCACCGCCGCGCTCATCAGGAGAACGTCGCAGTCGCCGAGCTCGGTCCGGCACGCGTCGGCAAGCTCGGCAGCGGTCTGGACCCGGACGATCCGGGCGCCGGTTGGCGGGTCGAGCGCGACGTTGGCAGCGATCACGGTCACCTCCGCGCCCCGGTGACCCGCTTCGCGCGCGAGCGCGAACCCCATCCGGCCGGAGGACCGGTTGCCGATGAAGCGGACGCTGTCGATCGGCTCGCGCGTGCCCCCAGCGGTGACTAGCACCCGGATCCCGGAGAGCGCGGTCCCGTCCACGGTGGGTGGGTCTCCATTACCCGGCGTGAGCAGAGCCTCGCACGCGTCGAGCAGCTCGGCCGGCTCGGCCAGTCTCCCTATGCCCTGTTCGCCATGGGAGGCCAGGGCGCCCTCGGTAGGCGGGATCACCGTCAGCCCGCGCGTCCGAAGCAGCTCGAGGTTCGTGCGCGTGGCCCGGTTCAAGTACATCCGGTTGTTCATGGCCGGCGCGACGGCGATCGGACACGCGGCGGCCAGCGCGGCCGCCGTGAGCAGGTTGTCGGCTTGGCCGTGGGCGAGCTTGGCCAGCGTGTTGGCGGTGGCCGGCGCGATCAGGTACACCTCGGCCCGTTCCACCAGCGCCAGGTGGCTGATCGGCGTCCGCTCCGGGAACGGCTCGCCCGGGTACGAGCCTCGCGCGGGATCGGGCTCGAACTCGCTGGTGAGTACGGGCGCCCCGGTGATCGCCTCAAACGAGGCCCGCCCGACGAAGCGCTCGCTGGTGGGAGTCTGGATCACCCTGACCGCGTGACCCCGCTTGACCGCCAGCCGCGCCGCCTCGAGCGCCTTGTACGCGGCGATTCCGCCACTAACGCCGAGGAGCAACCGGGCCACGGGCTGGGCTTCGCGCGGCCTTCTACCGGTAGTGGTACTTGAGCTTGCCCTGCGCCACTTCTTCGAGGGCGATCGTCAGATAGTTCTTCGAGCGCGTCTCGACCATCGGCGGCGGAAACTCGTCGAAGGTGCCCTCGCCGAGGTTGTGGTAGTAGGAGTTGATCTGGCGCGCGCGCTTGGCGGCGACGATCACGCTGGCGTAGTCGGAGTCGACATGCTCGAGGAGCTTGTCGATGCGGGGTGAGATCAAGGCTTGTCCATCCTTATCGACTGGTCGGCGGCGCCTGACGGCGGCGCCTTAGCGGGGGAGTGTTGAGAAGAGGTTAGCGGGGGCGCCTAGGCGCAGCGCTGGGTCATCGCGCGGCGGACGACCCCGATCAGCTGCTCCGTCGCGTCCTCGAGGCGGTCGTTGACCACCACGTGGGCGAACTCGGGTTGGGCCTCGAGCTCCCCTTCGGCCGTCCGCAGCCGGGCCTGCACCTCCTGTGGGCTGTCGGTGCCGCGGCCGATCAGCCGGGCCTCGAGTGCGTCGCGCGACGGCGGCGCGATGAACACGGCCACGGAGTCGGGCATCGCCGCGCGCACCTGCCTCGCGCCTTGGACCTCGATCTCGAGCACGACGCCGGCACCCTTCCCCAGGCGGCGCTCGAGCTCGGAGCGCAGCGTGCCGTACCGGTTGCCCGAGTACTCGGCATGTTCGACGAAGTCGCCGGCGGCCACGCGCGAGTCGAACTCCTCGGCGTTCAGGAAGTGATAGTCGACCCCGTTCTCCTCGCCGGGCCGGGGACGGCGCGTCGTGGCCGAGACCGACAGCTCGAGCCCGGGAACCTGGGCGAGCAGTCCGCGGATCAGCGTGCCCTTGCCGACCCCGGAGGGGCCGGTTATGACAAAGACTTTGGGGTGACTAGTCAGTGCGTCAGCGCCGGCGCATGAGCGCCACGAGCTCGCCCCGCTGGCGCTCGGACAGACCGCCGACCGTCTTGCTCGGCGAGATCTTGCACTGGCCCAGGATCTTGTTCACCTTCACCCGGCCGTACTTCGGAACGGCGAGCAGGAGGTCGAACACCTTGGCCGTAGCCAGGTAGTCGGGCGGCTCGAGCAGGAGCCGGTCGATGGGCTGGCGACCGGCCTTGAGATCGCGCTTGAGTTGCGCCCGGCGAGTGCGGATGTCATTGGCCCGAGCCAGCGCCTCCATACGCTGCACCAACGAGCGTTCTGGGGCGGCGGTGGGCTTGGAGGGCGATTCGGTGACCGGCGGCATGGGCGGCGACTATACATCTTGGGCACACCCGATCAAGGCAAATGGCCCCAATTCGACTCGACCTCAAGCTGAGCTAGAGCATTGTCGAGGATGGTTCGGGTAATTACCTGAGTTTGCAGGGGGTTTTGCAACTCATTGCAAAATGGTCACATCCGTCGTGGAGGATCGCCCGGCGCTGCGCCTCGGAGCCTCTACGCGGTGCTGTTTGCGAGCAGTTCAGCCAGGCTGCCGGCGACTCGCTGCCCCGCCGCGGGATCGCGGAAGCTCTCGGTGCCGACGGCGACGAGACTTGCGCCGGCGTGCAGCAGATCGAGCGCGTCCGCGCCCCGCTGGACGCCGCCCATGCCGACGATCGGGATCTCGACCGCCGCAGCCACGGCGTGTATCTGCGCCAGCGCGACTGCGCGGACGGCCGGTCCCGATACGCCGCCGGTGACTCCGCCCAGCCACGGCTCGCGGGTTCGCGGGTCGAGCGCCATTCCGCGCAGCGTGTTGATCAGCGATACGGCGTCGGCCCCGTACTCCTGCGCCGCCCGGGCAACCGCCGGGACGTCGGTGGCGTTGGGCGTGAGCTTCACGATCAGCGGCTTGTCGGTCAGTGGTCTGACCCGCTCGAGCAGGCGCGCCACCTCTCCGGGGTCCGCGCCGATCGTGAGGCCCGTCTCGACATTCGGGCAGGAGACGTTCAGCTCGAGCGCGCTCACCTCCTCGCGCTCGGAGAAGGCATGGACTAGCCGCGCCACCTCGTCGCGGCTGAAGCCCATCACGTTGACGATCAGTGGGACCGGCAGCTCCGCGAGCTCCGGCAGATCGTGCTCGAGGTAGCCGGCCAGGCCCTTGTTGGGCAGGCCGATCGAGTTGATCAGCCCACCGGCCAGCTCCCATAGCCGCGGCGGCGGGTTGCCCTGGCGCGGCTCGAGCGTCACCGTCTTGGAGACGAATGCGGCGAACGGGAAGCGCTCGATCAGCTCATCGCCGAAGGCTCGGCGCGCGGCGATCGCGTCGAACGTGCCCGACCCGTTGATGATCGGGTGGGCCAGCTCGAGGCCGCAGAAGGAGACGCTCAATGTCCGGCCCCGGCGACTGCGGCCGTCTCGAGCCTGCGCGCATCAAGGACCGGACCGTCCAGGCACAGCCTGACGTAGCCGTCCGTGGTCGGCACCACGCACCCGAAGCACGCCCCGAACCCGCACGCCATGCCCGACTCGAGCGCGAGCTGGGCCGGGACGTCACGATCGACGCACATCGCCCGCACTGCTTCGAGCATCGCCGGGGGACCGCAGGCGTAGACCTCGAGCTCCTCGCCTCGCGCGTCAAGCTCCTCTTCGAGCAGCTCGGTAACCAGGCCGTGGTGGCCAACGCTGCCGTCGTCGGTGGCGATCGCGGCGCCGGTCAACAGCGCGGCGCCTCGAGCGTGGGCAGCGTCGCGGAAGCCGAGGAGCAGCGGTGTCGGGACATCGAGCTCGTCCTGCCAGATCGCAAGCGGGGCGATCCCGACCCCACCGCCGACGAGCAGCGCCTCGCGGTTCTCGCGCGGCGGCGCGAAGCCATTGCCGAGCGGCCCGACGAGCAGAAGCTCCGCGCCCGGTCCGAGCTCGCACAGTCGCTTGGTCCCCGGTCCGACGTCCTCGATCAGGAAGTCCAGCTCGCGGCCGCGTACTCGCAACACGCTGAAGGCGCGGGGCAGAAACGGTCGCTCGCCCTCTCCCCCGCCCCAGCGTTCGGCGCTGGCCAGCATGTAGAACTGACCGGCCCGGGGCGTCGGGCCGGCGGCGTCGTGACAGCGGATGACGACGTAGGCGCCGTGGCGCGTGTGAGCGGTGACGGTCGCGGCGCGACGGCCGAAAGGCGCGATCGTGCGGCTCATCCGCCGGCGGGCACGCGCTCGTGCGGCGCGTGGATCTCCTGGAGCGAGAGCACGTCCGGCTCGCCGCGGCGGGCGGCGGCGATCGCCCGGGCGGCCGCCATCCCGCCGGCCATCGTCGTGATGCACGGAATCCCGCGCGCGATCGCGGCCGCACGGATCTCATAACCATCGGCGCGGGCACCGGTGCCAATCGGCGTGTTGATCACCAGGTCGACCTCCCCGCGCTCGATCCAGTCGACCACGTGGGGCGACCCCTCGCCGATCTTGTTGATCGTCTCGGCCGGGATGCCCATCTTCCGGATCGCCTGGGCCGTCCCGCGGGTGGCGACGATCTCGAAGCCGAGGTCGTGGAGGATGGTGGCGACACCCGTGGCGGCCGGCTTGTCGCCGTCGGCGACCGTGATGAAGACCCGGCCCGCGTTGGGAAGCTGGGCGCCGGCGGCCGCCTGGGCCTTGGCAAACGCCGTCGGGAAGTCGTGCGCGATCCCCATCACCTCGCCGGTCGAGCGCATCTCGGGGCCGAGCAGCGAGTCCGCGCCGGCGAACCGGTCGAACGGCAGCACGACCTCCTTCACGCACACGTGGCCATTGGTCGTGTCCGCGGGGAGGTTCAGGTCGGCCAGGCGCTCGCCGAGCAGGATCCGGCAGGCCAGCTTGGCCACCGGCAACCCGATCGCCTTGGAGACGAACGGCACCGTGCGCGAGGCGCGCGGGTTGGCCTCGATCACGTACAGGACGTCACCGTGGATCGCGAACTGCACGTTGAGCAGCCCGACCACGCCGAGCGCCTTGGCGATCCCCTCGGCCTGGGATCGCAGCTGCGAGAGCATGTCACCTCCGAGGGTGTGCGGCGGCAGCGCGCAGGCCGAGTCGCCCGAGTGGACCCCGGCCTCCTCGACGTGCTGCATGACGCCCGCGATCCACACGTCCTCGCCGTCGCACAGCGCGTCGACGTCGACCTCGATCGAGTCCTCGAGGAAGCGGTCGAGGTAGATCAGGGATGAATGGGACCCACCCACCCTCACGCGCTCGAGGTAGTCGCGCAGACCATCGACGCTGTAGACGATCTCCATGGCGCGCCCGCCGAGCACGTAGCTGGGCCGGACGAGCAGAGGGAAGCCGACGCGCTCGGCGCGGGTGAGCGCGTCCAGCGTCGAGGTGGCGGACGCGTACGGCGGCGCCTTGAAGCCAAGCCGGTCGAGCAGCGCGCCGAAGCGCGACCGGTCCTCGGCGAGATCGATCGCCTCGACGCTCGTTCCGAGGATCGGGACGCCCGCCGCTTCCAGGCCGGCGGCCAGCTTCAGCGGCGTCTGCCCGCCGAACTGGACGACGACGCCCTCGGGCCGCTCGACCTCGCACACCGCAAGCACGTCCTCGAGCGTCAACGGCTCGAAGTACAGCCGGTCGGAGGTGTCGTAGTCGGTCGAGACCGTCTCGGGGTTGCAGTTGATCATCACCGCATCGCGGTTTTGCTCGCGGATCGTCTGCGCCGCGTGCACGCAGCAGTAGTCGAACTCGATCCCCTGACCGATCCGGTTCGGGCCAGACCCGAGGATCACCACGCTCGGGCGCTCGCCCCGGTCGACCTCGGTGTGGTCGCGACCGTGGCGCTCCCAGGCGGAATAGAAGTACGGGGTGCGGGCGGCGAACTCGGCCGCGCACGTGTCGACCGACTTGTAGGTGCGCTCGCCGTCGAATGGCCCTACAGGCTCCGCGACGAGCTCGGACAGCTCGCGCAGGAACCACCAGTCGATGTCGGTGCGGCGCTGGATCTCGTCGACCTGAAGGCCACGGCGCAGCGCCTCGAGGAGATGATCGAAGCGCTCCGCCCCGGGAGACTCGAGCGCGGTGAGCAGCGCCTCGTCATCCGCAGGAGGCCGGGGCGTCGAGTCGAGCTCGCGAGACCGCAGCGCCTTGGCGAACGCCTGCTTGAACGTCCGCCCGATCGCCATCGCCTCGCCGACCGACTTCATGTGGGTGGTCAGGCCGGCCTCGGCGCCGGGGAACTTCTCGAACGCGAACCGCGGCCATTTGATCACGCAGTAGTCGATCGCGGGCTCGAAGCTCGCCGGCGTGGCCCGGGTGATGTCGTTGGGGATCTCCTGGAGCGTGTAGCCGACGGCCAGGCGCGCCGCGATCTTGGCGATCGGGAACCCCGTCGCCTTGCTGGCCAGCGCGCTCGAGCGGGACACGCGCGGGTTCATCTCGATCACGACGATCTCGTCGGTGGCGCGGTTGACCGCGAACTGCACGTTCGACCCCCCCGTCTCGACCCCGACCGCGCGGATGGCGGCGATCGCCTGGTCGCGCAGGCGCTGGTACTGCTTGTCGGTGAGCGTCTGCTGGGGCGCGACGCACACGCTGTCGCCCGTGTGGACGCCCATCGGATCGAGGTTCTCGATCGAGCAGACGATCACCACGTTGTCGGCCCGGTCGCGCATGACCTCGAGCTCGAACTCGCCCCAGCCGAGCACCGATTCCTCGAGCAGGACCTGCGTGATCGGCGATGCGCTCAGGCCGCGACCCACTACGTGGTCGAGGTCATGTTCGCTGCGTACGACGCCCCCGCCCTTGCCCCCGAGCGTAAAAGCCGGCCGCACGATGAAGGGCAGGCCGATCTGCTCGACGGCGGCACGCGCGTCCTCGACGGTGTGGGCGATCGCGCTCCGCGGCACGCGCAGTCCGGCGCCGCGCATCGTGTCGCGGAAGATCTCGCGGTCCTCGGCGCGCTCGATCGCGTCGTAGTCGGCGCCGATCAGCTCGACGCCGTTGCGCTCGAGCGTGCCGTCCTCGTGCAGCGTCTTGGCCAGGTTGAGCGCGGTCTGCCCACCCAGCGTCGGGAGCAGCGCGTCGGGCCGCTCGCGCTCGATCACCTGCCGCACCGGCCCCGGCAGGAGCGGTTCGACGTAGGTGGTCGTGGCCACCTCGGGATCGGTCATGATCGTGGCCGGGTTGGAGTTGACCAGCACAACCTCGTAGCCCTCTTGCATCAGCACACGGCAGGCCTGCGTACCCGAGTAGTCAAACTCGGCCGCCTGGCCGATCACGATCGGACCCGACCCGATCAGCAGGATCTTCTGGAGGTCGTCCCTACGCGGCATGGCGAATCTCCTCGACGAACCGGTCGAACAGGTACAGCGCGTCATTGGGCCCCGGGCCCGCCTCGGGGTGGTACTGGACCGTCGCCCCCTGGACGTCCCTGAGCACGAGCCCCTCGACCGTGCGGTCGTACAGGTTGATGTGGCTCAGCTCGGCGGCGCCGAAGTCGGTCTCCCAGCGGACGGCCTCGTCGCGGTCGATCGTCTTGGCCCCGTTCGGGCCGAGAACCGCGAAGCCGTGGTTCTGGCTCGTGATCTCGACGACCCCGGTGGTCAGGTCCTTGACCGGATGGTTGGCGCCGTGGTGGCCGAACGGCAGCTTGTACGTGTCGAGGCCGACGGCGCGGCAGAGCAGCTGATGGCCGAGGCAGATCCCGTACACCGGTCGCGTGCCGACCAGCTCTCGGATCGTCTGCACGATGTAGTCGAGCGCCCCCGGGTCGCCGGGTCCGTTGGCCAGGAAGATCGCGTCGGGATCGTCGGCCAGGAGCTCCTGCGCGGTCGCGGTGGGCGGGTGGAGCTCGACGGTCGCGCCGCGCTCCACGAGGTTGCGGACGATCGAGCGCTTGACGCCGGTGTCGACCATCGCGATCCGCACCGTGCCGTCGCCCACGATCCGCTTCTGTCCGGGCGTCACGTCTCCAACCAGGTCGCGGCCGGCCATGTCCGGCTCGGCGGCGATCAGCTCGCGCGCGTGCGCCTCGTTCAGCGCGGCGGGGAACACGCCGCCGCGCATTGCCCCACGGTCGCGAATGTGGCGCACGAGGGCCCGCGTGTCGACGTCGGTGATGGCCGAAATGCCCTGGCCGGCCAGCCAGCTGAGCCAGCCCGCGGTCGCGCTCGGCGCGTCGTCCCGATCGACCGCCGCCCGCATGATCGCTGCGCGCGCGTGCACGCGGGCTGACTCCATCGCCTGCTCAGACACCCCGTAGTTGCCGATCTGGGGATAGGTGAAGGTGATCAGCTGCCCGGCGTAGCTCGGGTCGGTCATCGCCTCCTGGTAGCCCGACATCGAGGTCGTGAAGACGATCTCCCCGACAGCATGGCCGGGGGCGGCACACGCGAGGCCGTCGAAACGAGCGCCGTCCTCGAGCAGGACGTAGGCGGTGGGCTCGCTCACCGGGTCGTCAAGTGGTCGGCGGCGCCTGACAGCGGCGTCTTGGCCAGCGCCTCGGCGAACGTCCGCGACGTATACGCCACCGTCCCGGCGGCCACCGTCAGCAGGACTTTGCCGTGCAGCGTCCGCCCGTGGAAGCAGGAGTTCGCCGAGCGGCTCATGTAGCCCTCCGCCCCCACTTCAAAGCGCGCGTCGAGGTCGACGAGACACAGGTTGGCCAGGCGGCTGGGCGCAATCGGCGCAACTGGCAGCCCGTACAGCGCGGCCCCTGCGGTCATCCGCTCGATCACGGTGTCGAGGGCAAGCTCACCCGTCATGACCAGCTCGGTGAACAGCGCCGCAAACGCCGTCTCGAGCCCCGTGGTCCCCATCGGCGCCTGCTCGAATGGGACCTCCTTCTCGTGTCCGGCGTGCGGCGCGTGGTCGGTGGCCACGCAGTCGATCACCCCGGCCTTGAGGGCCTCGACGAGCGCCCGCCGGTCGCTCTCGGCGCGCAGCGGCGGATTCATCTTGAAGCGACTGTCGAGCGTCCTGACGATGTCGTCGGTGAGCGTCAGGTGGTGGGGACAGACCTCGCCGCTCACGCTCGCGCCGGCTCGCTTGGCCTGCGCGAGCGCCTGGACCGACTCGACGCACGAGAGGTGCTGGAAGTGCACCCGCGCGCCTTCGTAGGCGGCCAGCGCGGCGTCGCGTGCGACCATCGTGGACTCCGACAGCGACGGGATACCGGCGATGCCCAGACGTGCGGAAACCGCGCCCTCGTGCATCGCGCCGTCGCGCGAGAGCTCCGGGTCCTCCTCGTGCAGCGAGATCACACCGCCGCACAGCCGCTGATACTGAAGGGCCTTGCGCAGGACGCCGGCCGAGACGACCGGCTTGCCGTCGTCGGTGAAGCCGAGCGCCCCGGCGTCGCGCAGCTCGGCCATCTCGGTCAGCTCGTCGCCGTCCAGCCCTCTCGTGATTGACGCGAGGAACCCGACGGGCACGCGCGCCTGGCGCCTGGCGGTTTCCACCAGCGAGCGCAGAACCGGCGCCTCGTCGACGACGGGATCGGTGTTGGGCATCGCGATCACGGCGCAGAAGCCACCCGCCGCCGCCGCCGCGGTTCCCGTGTCGATGCTCTCCTTGTACTCCTGGCCGGGTGTGCGCAGGTGCACGTGCGGATCGACGAAGCCGGGGAACAGGTGCTTGCCCGCGGCCTCGATCGTCTCGCCGCCCTCCGGTGCCGGGAGCGACCCGGGGGAGCCGAGCTCGGCGATGCAACCGGCGCGGATCAGCACGTCGTGCGGCTCGTCGAGGCCGGCGCGCGGGTCGAGCACGTATGCGCCGCGGATCAGCAGCTCGGCGGGCCTGCCCGCGCGGTGAAAGAGTCGCTCTGAGCTCATCTACGCCACCGCCGCCAGGCTCGTGCTGCCCACCAGCAGCTCGTACAGAACGGCCATCCGAACCGCGACTCCCGCCCTGACCTGGGCCCCGATCAGCGCCTGGGGCGAGTCGATCGCCTCGCCCGACAGCTCGACTCCGCGGTTGACCGGCCCCGGATGCATCAGCAGCTGGCCGGGGAGCAGCCGCTCAGGGGTGATCTGGTAGCGCGCCGCGTACTCGCGTAGAGAGGGCACGAACGAGTCGCGCATCCGCTCCTGCTGCATGCGCAACACGTACACCACGTCTGCCTCACCCAGGCGTTCGAGCGTGGTCGCCGCCCGGCAGCCGAGGGCCTCGATCTCGCGCGGGATCAGCGTGGGCGGCCCGCACACGGTGACGGTGGCGCCCATGCGGGTGAAGGCCAGGATGTCCGAGCGCGCGACGCGCGAGTGCAGCAGGTCGCCGACGATCCAGATGTTCGTCCCGTCGAGGGCGCCGAGCCGGCGCCGCAGCGTGAACACATCGAGCAACGCCTGCGTGGGATGCTCGTGCTTGCCGTCGCCGGCGTTGATGACCGCCGCCGGCGTCCACCGCGCGACCAGCCCGGCGGCGCCGGCGTACGGGGAGCGGATCACGATCGCCGCCGGGTCATAAGCCGACAGCGTCTGCACCGTGTCCTTGAGCGACTCGCCCTTGTCGACGCTCGAGCCCTGGGAGCGAATCGACACCACGTCGGCGCTCAGGCGCTTGGCCGCGAGCTCGAAGCTCGAGCTCGTCCTGGTGCTCGACTCGTAGAAGAGATTGACGATCGTCCGGCCGCGCAGGGCGGGGACCTTCTTGATCTCGCGGCCCGACACCTCGTCGAAGGACTCGGCCCGGTCGAGGATCCGCTCGATCGACGCCCGGTCCAGATCGTCGATCGAGAGCAGGTGTGGTCCGATCCGGCTCACGCCAGTCGGGGGGTTGGGGGTGGCTGGGTGGGTGATAAGTCCGATTCGATCTTCACCTCGTCCTCGCCGTCGATCTCATCGACGCACACGTACACGCGTTCCTCCTGGGATGTCGGGATGTTCTTGCCGACGTAGTCGGGGCGGATGGGAAGCTCGCGGTGGCCACGGTCGACCAGCACCGCCAGCTGCACCCGCGCCGGCCGGCCGTAGTCGAACACCTCGTCGATCGCCGCCCGAACGGTGCGCCCGGTGTACAGCACGTCGTCGACGATCACGATCGTGCGGTGATCGACCGGAAACTCCAGATGCGTCGCGAGCACGACCGGCGCGCTCGGTCGGATCGAATAGTCGTCTCGGTAGAAGGAGATGTCGAGGTCACCGAGCGGTACCGCGGGCTCGAGCAGTTCGCTGGTCAGCGCCTGGAGCCTCCGAGCCAGCACGGCCCCCCGCCGGTGTATGCCGACCAGCGCGACCGCGCCGTCCGGGTTCTTCTCGGCTATCTCGTGAGCGATCCGCACGAGCGTGCGGCGCATGTCATCGCGGTCGAGCACGACCGTTCCCATCTTTACCGCGCTCCTTCCTGGCCTCTCGGGACCTGGTTAAAGGGGCCGACACTGATCAGGTTAACAGGAGCTCCGGCGGTCGCAGCCGCTCCGATTCCGCAGCCTGGCTGAGAAACCGGAAAATACGGCGGGTTTCTCAGCCACCCTCGCCCGGGCGCGGGTGGTTATGGCCGACGACGACGGCGGTAGAGGACGTGGGGCAGCCCGGCGTGGATGATGTCGCGCTCGTACTCGAATCCCGCCTTCTCCATCACGCGCCGAGACGCCACGTTCTCGGGCTGCGTGAACGCGATGATCTCGAGCAGGTCCAGCTGCTCGAACCCGACGTCGACGCAGGCATGGGCGAGTTCGGTGGCCAGTCCCTGACCCCAGCGCTCGGGCACGATCGCCCAGCCCGCCTCAACGTCGTTGAGGCCCGAGGTGTACGTGTGCTGAAGCCCGCCCCGCCCGACCATCTCGCCCGTCTGGCGATCGCGCAGCAGCCACATCCCGAAGCCGTGGCGGTCCCAGTGGTCGACCTTCGCCGCGAGTCCGTCGAGGATCTCGGCCTCGGTCGGCGAGCTCCGCCGAGGCCACAGCGTGGCGGACACGCGCGAGTCGAGCAGCAGCCGCAAGTGATCGGGGGCCTGGTCGAATTGCGCCCGTTCGCACAGCATCCGGGCCGTCTCGAATCGCTCGATCGTGCCGGTGCTCATGCCGTGGCCTCCCCCACCGGCTCGCTGTCCTCCGCCTCGGTCTCGGACCGTTCCCGGTCGTCCCACCTGATCAGCTCCGGCTCGCCGCGCTCGGGGAACGGGACTTCGATCGTGTCGAAGTCGCGCGGGAGCACGGTGCTCGGAAAGATCGAGCGCGCCTCGTCGCGCAGCACCCCGACGGGGTAGCGGGTCGACAGGTGCACGAGCGCCAGTGTCGTCACCCCCGCCTCTCGCGCCAGCGTCGCCGCCTGGGCGGCGGTCGAGTGGCCCGTCTCGGCGGCGCGCTCGCGCTCCTCCTCGGAGAAGGTCGCCTCGTGGAGCAGGAGGTCGGCCTCGTGGCTGGCGACGGCCATGGTCTCGCACGGGGAGGTGTCGCCCGAAATCACCACCTTGCGTCCAGGGCGCGGCGGGCCCAGCACCTGCTCGGGACTTACGCCGCGCACCGTCTCCCCGCGTTGCAGCTGACCGAACTCCGGGCCCGGGACGAGACCGAGCGCGGTGGCGGCCTCGGGATCGAACTCGCCGGGACGGGGCTCTTCGTACAGAACGTAGCCGAACGCGTTCGAGACCCGGTGCGCCACCGGCACCGGCGCGATCTTGTATCCGTCGCGCTCGAGCACGTCGCCCGGCGCGAGCTCAACCAGCTCGAGGTCGAAGCGCACCCGCCCCGCCACCCGCATGGCCAGCGTGATCAGCTCGCGCAGGCCCGGCGGTCCGTGAATGGCCAGCGGACGCTCGCGCGCGCGCAGATCGAAGGTCTTCAGCAGTCCCGGCAGACCGAGCCAGTGGTCGGCGTGGTAATGGGTCAGGAACACCTCGGTCAGCTCTGCCAGGCCGACCGACTGCACGAGCTGGCGCTGCGTTCCCTCGCCACAGTCGAACAGGACGCGGTCGCCCCCGCGGCGCACGAGCACGGCCGGCAGGCCGCGGCGCGCGGTCGGGATCGAGCCGCCGGTGCCCGCGAAGAAAACCGAGAGGTCCATCCGGTCCAGTCTGTCAGCCGACGGCGATCAGCTCGAAACCGACCCGCCCGTCCTGCACCGTCGCGATTCCCATCGTGTGGCGAAGCGCGCGCCGGCGCTCGGTGGGACTCCCGGGGTTGAAGATCTGAAACCCGTCCTGCCCCTGCTCGTGCAGCGGCAGGTGCGAGTGGCCGAAGATGACCGCGTCGGCGCCGGGAAACCGCCTGCGCAGACGCGCCAGCCGCCCGCGGGCCGGACCCGCGTCGTGCACCACCGCGATCGTCACCCCGCCGGCATCGATCGCAGCGCTCTCCGGCAGCGCGGCACGGACCTCGGCGGCGTCGACGTTGCCGTGGACGGCCACGACGGGTCCGTAGCCCTCCAGCTCGTGCAGAACGGACAGCGTGCTCAGGTCGCCGGCGTGCACGATCAAGTCCGTCGCCCTCAGACGCGCCACGCAATCCTCGGGAAGCCGCCGGCTGGCACGCGGCAGGTGCGTGTCCGAGATGACGGCGATCTGCATGTAAGCTCCTCCTGGCCCGTGGGCTCCGGCCCACCCCCATGCGCCAGTAGCTCAGGGGATAGAGCGTTCGCCTCCGGAGCGAAAGGTCGCAGGTTCAAATCCTGCCTGGCGCGTCACGACTTCGCCGCAAGTCGTCCGTGGGCCAGCGCGGCCATATCCACCTGATCAAGGGAGTTCACGACGATGTCGGCTCCGGCGGCCGCCAGCAGTTCGGCGTCGTCCTTGCGAGCGATGCCGATCGCGCCCATCCCGCCGGCCTTGGCCGCCTGCACGCCGGCGGCGGCATCCTCCATCACGATCGCGTGTTCGGGCTCGACGCCGAGCTCGTGCGCCGCCGTGAGGAACATCTCGGGGTCGGGCTTGCCATGCGCGAAGTCCCTCCCCGAGACGTTGACGTCGAAGTAGTCCAGCAGCGTCAGCCCGGGGGCAAGCGTCTCGGACGAGATGCCCTGCTCCTGGGCGAATGAGTCGAGCCGGATCTGGCGCAGGAACAGGTCGGCGTTCTTCGACGACGATGCGGCGGCGACGCGCAGCCCCGCGTCCTTGACCGCGATGATGAAACGCAGCGCGTCCGGGTAGGCGGTGAAGTCGCCGGCCTCGATCAGCCGTACGACCATCTCCTGCTTGCGTTCGGCGTATTCGAATAGCCGGTGCTCTTCCTCGTCATCCGGGATGTGGAAATACTCGAGCGCGGCGCGGGCGCCGGCCAGGCGCGGCTTACCGGATAGCTGCTCGTCGTAGACGCGCGCGGTGAACGCCTCTGGGGACCAGGTGGTGCGGTCGCGGATGTCGCTCCAGTCGGACTCGAGCAGCTCGCGCAAGGAGTCACGCCACGCCTTCTCGTGCGGCGAATCGACGAGTACACCGTCGACGTCGAAGATCGCTGCCTGCAAGCCGGTGGCGGGGGCGGTCACGAGCCGCTCCGCTGCCCACTGGCCGCGACCGGCGCGGATAGGTGGAAGGTCTCGGTGTCACCCGGGCAGAGCTCGCGGACCTCCTCACCGACGCCCACCCGGATGGGGCCGCCCGCGCCCTCACGGTGGACGGTGATCGCGAGTCGCTCGTGGTCGAGCGTGAGCTGGAGCGGCGTGCGCTGAAACTGCATGCGAAAAGCCACCTGTTCGAGCGTTGCGGGCAGCCTGGGCTGGAAGCGCAGGACGCCGTCACGGATTTCAGTGCCAGGGTAGGCGCGCTGCATCAGGTCCACGGTCCCCGACATGACACCCATGTGAATCCCTTCGCGGGTTGTTCCCCCCTGGATGTCCTCGACGTCGCTGCGGAGCGCCACGAGGAACCGCTCCCACGAGTTGTCGGGGTCGAGCGGGGCGAGGACTCCCGCGAACGTGACGAAGCTGAGCGTCGAGCCGTGCGATGTCCGCTGGTCGTAGTAGGCGATATTGCGACTGGCCGTGTCGGGCCGGTACTCGTAGCCGAGCCGGCCGAACAGCTCCCGGATCCCGGCCGGCGCGAACAGGTAGAACAGCATCACGGCGTCGGCCTGCTTGGAGACCTTGTACCGGTTGGGGTCGTCCCCTTCGGCCCGCAGGATCCGGTCAAGCCGCTGGATGTTCCCGTAGCGCTTCCGGTAGGCGGCCCAGTCGAGCTCGTCGAGCTCCTCGTAGCCTTCGAACTGGCTGATGATCCCGTCGTCGTGGAACGGGACGAACATCCGCCGGCTCATCTCTTGCCACAGGCTCAACTCCTGCTGTGAGATTTCGAGCCTCGAGCGCAAGGCATCCGCACGGCTGTCCGGCAGCCGCTCGAGCACTTCGCCGGCCAGACCGCACAGCCAGGCCACCATCACGTTCGTGTACGCGTTATTGCGCAGTCCACCCTGATCGGCACCCGGGTACTTCTCGTGGAACTCGTCGGGTCCCATCACCCCGTGGATTTCATAGCGGCCGCGCTGCGGATTGAAGTGCGCAATCGACGCCCAGAACCGCGCGATCTCGAGCATCATCTCCGCCCCGTAGTCGCGCAAGAACGCAAGGTCACCCGTGGACTGAAAGTAGTGCCAGATGTTGTAGAAGATCGCCGCGTTCACGTGGCGCTGGTTGTGGCTGAGGTCCGGCTCCCAGCGCCCCGATAGGGGGTTGAGGTGGACTCGCTGGGTCTCCTCGGTGCCCTCGCTGCCGCTCTGCCATGGAAACATCGCGCCGGCAAAGCCAGCCTCGCGCGCCGCCGCGCGCGCTTCCTCCAGACGGCGATAGCGGTACATCATCAGGCCGCGCGTCACCTCGGGCAGGCGGAGGCTCAGGAACGGATAGACGTAGAGCTCATCCCAGAACACGTGACCCCGGTACGCCTCGCCGTTCAGCCCCCGCGCGGGCACGCCGGCGTCGACGTCAACCGTGTGGCGGGAGCACACCTGCAGGACGTGACACACGTGGACCCGGAGCAGGTGCTGCACCTCGTCGTCGCAGCACGCTTGCACATCGCATACCCGCCACAGCTCCTCCCAGGCGCCGACGTGGCGCGCCAGCGCGGGGGCAAAGTCCGGCTGCCGCAGCGCCGCCCGGCCAGCGTTACTCAGCGTGTCGCTGGTGGCGGGGTCGCGCGACGTCGCGAGCGCGACCATCTTCTCGATCCGCACGGGAGTCCCCTGCGTGACCTCGAAGCCGATGCTCTGCTGAACGTAGTCCTCGGTCTGAAACAGACGGCGCTCCACGTCGATCGGCTCCTCCGCGGCCAAGACTCGCGTGCGGGCGGCCTGACTGATGTACGTGTTGGACTGTCGCGTCCGCACCTTCAGCGCGATCACCTCCGGCCCGAACGTCCGCGGCGAGACCGGATCCAGATGCCGCCCCTCGAGTTCCAGGTAACGGGCCACACCGCGATTCGTGATCCTGCCGTCGATCGCGGAGATCACCTCGACCCGGCCCGACCAGTTCTCGGCCGTGAGCGTCCACTCGATTCCAGCCCGGCTCGGATGCGCCATGCTCACGAATCGCCGGCTGCGCAGACTCGTCTCACGCCCCTCGCCATCGCGGAAGCGCAGTGACCGCGTCATCACCGCGCCCCGCAGATCAAGCTCGTGACGAAAGTCGAGCAGCTCGACCTCGGCCAACCGAACCGCGTCTCCCCCGTCGATCCTCAGCTTGAGCACCAGCCAGTTGGGCAGGTTGACCAGATCCTCGTTGAGCACCGGCACGCCGCCCAGGATCGTCGTCTCGCGGTTGTAGACGCCGTGCGCGTAAGTCCCGGGGTAATGCACGCCGTCGGCGTTCTCCCACTCGGCCGCGCCACGGGCGCAGAAGCGGCCGTTCCCCGTCGACGTCAGCACCTCGCGCAAGCCCTCCGCGTCGGGATCGTAGCCCTCGTAGCCGAGCACAAACGGGTCCACCATGGCTCCTGGTTTCGGTCTTTGGACTAGCTCGAGCCCCAACCCTCGCAGCGACCGAAATGCCTGTCAACCACGGTAACGCCCGCGCCGGGCTGGGCGAAGTGACGAGGTCGGCGGGTGCTCCGCAGCCGGACTCAGTCGTCGAGCTTGTCGCGCTCGAGCCGTTCCTCCGGATAGTTCTCGATGTCCTGGTCCGGGTGCGGCTCGCTGGTGCTGGTGGCGCCGGTCGGAGTGTGTGACTCCTCACCCAGCGGCTCGTCGTCAGGCGCGGGATCGCGCGGATCGGGCCGCCGGTCGTAGGGGTCCGGCCACTCGGTGGGGTCCGGATCGTCCGCGGGATTGTTCAGCTCGTGATGAGGATCGTGATCGTCCGGCGGAGGCGGTGTGTTTCGTACGTCGCGTTCCATGAAAGCTCCTGATGTCTGACGTCTGTCGGCAGCTCCGTATGACCATAGAGGCGTGGCCCGTCGGGATGCTGACCTTATTCGGCGTAACCGTCCCCGGGCCGGGGTATAGCGAAGGCAATGAAGCTGCTCGTCCTGACCAGCGAGCCAATCACCGCCCAGCAGCTACGCGGCGCCCTGAGGTCGGATATCGAACCCTCCGAGGCGGAGGTGATGCTCGTCGCACCCGCGTTCGCGGAAAGCGCGGTGCGGTTCTGGATGTCCGACGCGGACGACGCGATCGCCCGCGCCGACGACGTCTGGCGCGAGAGCGTCAAGCGGCTCGACGAAGCCGGTATCCCGGCCACCGGCGACACCGGCGAGGCCGATCCGCACACGGCGATCGAGGACGCGCTCAAGACGTTTGACGCCGAACGGATCGTGGTCTTCTCCCACGAGGGCGAGGACCAGCGCTACCGCGAGGACCTCGACCGGGCCGAGCTGGCCGAGCGCTTCGGCCTGCCGGTAGATCAAGCCGCAGTGTAAGGAGCAGCGCCTAGCCGGCGCATCACCAGTTTGGCGTTGGCGGGCGCGAATCCCCGCCAGTCGTTGTTGAAGTACGCGTACACCGCCTCCCGCCGGCGCCACTGGGCGATCCGGCGCGCCCAGGTCTCGATCTCCGTCGCGGAGTAGTTCCCGGCGCGACCCCGTGAGCCGTAGTGGAAGCGCACGAAGCGCCAGTCCGCCGTGGCCTCGAGCGATTGAAACGGCCGCGACGGGTGATCGCCGATCGTGAGCGCCACGCCGTGCGCTCGCAACGCATCCATCACCTCGGGCACGAACCAGCTCTCGTGCCGGAATTCGATCGTGTGCAGGGCGGTCGGGACCGAATCGATCAGCTCGAGCCAGCCGGCGAGCCGTGCGTCGTCGCGGTGGAAGTTCTCCGGGAGCTGCCACAGCACCGGCCCGAGCCGTCCCGCCTGCACCATTGGTTCGAGCGGCGCGTAGAAGCGCGCGATCCCCTGGCGGATGTCAACCAGGCGCTTGACATGCGTCAGATAACGGCTCGCCTTGACCGCGAACAGGAATCCCGCCGGCGTCTGCTCTATCCACGCCGCCACCGCGTCCCGGCGCGCCAGGCGGTAGAAGGTCGAGTTGACCTCGACCGTGTCGAAGTGCTCGGCGTAGATCTGGAGCCAGCGCCGCTTGGCCGCCTTCTCCGGGTACAGACGACCCCGCCAGTCGTCGTACATCCAGCCCGAACAGCCGATGCGTACCGGCTTCATGGGTAGGGTAAGGGCGGTATTGAATGGCGACTCTCGAGCACCCTCACGCACCCGTCCCTGACCGTCCGTCGCTCGCGAACCTGCGCGAGGCGCTGCGGGTATGCCGCGCGTGCGACCTGTGGGAGGGCGCCACCCAGCCGGTAATGGGCGAGGGCGCCGCGAACGCCAGCGTGATGTTCGTCGGCGAACAACCGGGCGATCGCGAGGACATCGAAGGCCGTCCGTTCGTCGGCCCCGCAGGCGCGGTCTTCAACCAGGGACTGATGCGGGTCGGGATCGCGCGGGAGGACGTCTACATCACCGGTGTGGTCAAGCATTTCCGCTACAAGCTCCGCGGCAAGCGGAGGATCCACCAGACCCCCGACCGGTGGCAGGTGATGGCCTGCCTCCCATGGCTCCAGGCCGAGCTCCAGGTGGTCAAGCCCGAGGCGCTGGTGTGCATGGGAGCGACGGCGGCGCATGCGCTGCTCGGATCGCACATCAGGATCGGCCGCGACCGCGGCCGGCCGATCGAATCGAACCTGGCTGAGCTGGTCACCGTGACGACTCACCCGTCGGCGATTCTCCGTGCCGACGAGGCCGATCGCGAGCGGGCGATGGAGATGTTCGTCGTAGACCTCGAAGGAGTCGCGAAATGGCTGCGCGCGAGGTAGTCGTGGTCACCGGGGCATCCGGTGGCGTGGGTCGAGCTGTCGCCCGCGAGTTCGCGCGCCGCGGCGCCGCGGTGGGCCTGATCGCGCGCGGGCACGCCGGCCTGGCGGCCGCGGCCCAGGAGGTGAGCGAGCTGGGCGGCACCCCGTACGCGCACCCGGCCGACGTGGCCGAGTTCGACCAGGTCCAGGCCGCTGCCGCGGCGATCGAGGAGCACCTCGGCCCGATCGACGTGTGGGTCAACAACACGATGACCACCGTATTCGCCTTCATCGACGACATCGAACCGAGCGAGTTCGAGCGGGCTACCCGGGTCACCTACCTGGGCGCCGTGTGGGGGACGAAGGTGGCGCTCGAGCGCATGCTCCCGCGCGACCGCGGCACGATCGTCCAGGTCGGGTCGGCGCTCGCCTACCGCGGAATCCCCCTCCAGGCGCCCTATTGCGGCGCCAAGCACGCGATGAAGGGGATGTTCGAGTCGCTGCGCTGCGAGCTGCGTCATCGCGGGAGCAAGGTGCACGTGACGATGGTTCAGCTTCCTGGGATGAACACGCCGCAGTTCGACCACTGCCTGAGCAAGATGCCGCGCCACCCGATGCCCGTCCCGCCGATCTACGAGCCCGAGGTTGCCGCCCGCGCGATCTATTGGGCCGCCCACCATCGCCGGCGCGAGCTCTACGTGGGATTCCCCACCGTCTACACGATCGTCGGTAACAAGCTCGCGCCGTGGCTGGCCGAGCGCTACCTGGCGCGCACGGCGGTCGACGGCCAGCAGACCAAGGAGCCGTTCGACGGGACCGCGGCTGCGAACCTGTTCGCGCCCGTCGATGACGACCACGACGAGGGAGCACACGGCGGGTTCGACGATCAGGCCCACCCGCGCAGCGCCCAGGCGTGGCTCAGCCGCCACCGACTCGCATCGGGAGTCGCCGCGACCGTCGCGACTGGGGCGGCCGCTGCTCTGCTGAGGAGCCGGTCCGCTTGAGCTGAAGCCGCTCGGCCAGCCGGGAGGAGAGGGCCATGATGGTCAGCGCCGGGTTGGCCGAGCCCTGGGTCGGCATAACGCTGCCGTCGGCGATGAACAGGTTGGGCACCTCCCAGCAGCGGTGCTCGGAATCGACCACGCTGTGCTCGGGGTGCGAACCCATCCGGCAGCCGCCGACCAGGTGGGCGTAGCGGTCCACGGCAAGCACGTCCTGCGCTCCCGCGGCGTCAAAGATGTCGTGCAGCGTCTGCTTGCCGTACGCGATGTTCTTGCGGTCGTTCTCGCATTGCGAGTAGTCCATCCGCGCCACCGGAATTCCATGCTGGTCGGTGACGTCGCCCGCCACCGTGACCCGATTGTCGGGCCGGGGCAGCAGCTCGGACAGGATCCCCAGCGTGTACCAGTGGTTGTAGTCGCGCATGTACTCGCGTAACGCCCGCCCCCAATGTCCGTGGCCGATGACGTGCTGGGCGTGCTCGATCGGCAGCGGGCCGACGGTCTGGATCGAGAAGCCGCGGGCGAAGCCGCGGCGCGCGTCGGTCTCGTAGAACTGCTCGGAAGAGATCTCGGGCGGCGGTGCCTTGTACATCCGCATCTCCTCGGGAAATCGCCCCGCCACCTGCGGAGCGCCCTGGACCATCACGCACCGCCCCACCTGGTCGCTGTTGTTGGCCAGGCCGTGGGGGAAGCGAGCGCTCGTTGAGTTCAACAGCAGCCGCGGCGTCTCGATCGAATAGCCCGCCACCGCCACCGCGTCGGCTCGTTGCACGCGCTCCCGGCCGTCTCGGATGTAGCGCACGCCGGTGACCCGGCCGCTGGACTCGTCGAGCTCCACGCGGGTGACCATGCAGTTCGGGCGAATCTCGGCTCCGTGCTCGATCGCGTCCGGGACGTGCGTGACCAGGGGCGAGGCCTTGGCATTCACCTTGCAGCCCTGCAGGCAGAAGCCGCGATAGATGCAGTGCGGCCGGTTGCCGAACGCGCCGTTCGTGATCCCCACGGGGCCGACGCGCATCTCGATTCCGAGCTTGCGTGCGCCGCCGCGGGCGGCGTCGGCGCCGCCCGCGATCGGGTGGGGCGTGTGCGGATACCGGTGCGGGTCACCCCACGGCCAGTAGTCGCCGGCCACGGGCAGCTCGAGCTCGAGCCGTTCGTAGTGCGGCTTCAGATCGGAGTATGAGATCGGCCA
>Ga0335072_10001508_pt1 | contig 37851 bp, 42 predicted proteins | sample Lox_Sample_21_FD_206725 | JGI IMG/M metagenome (GOLD analysis project Ga0335072, IMG submission 206725) | Soil microbial communities from Loxahatchee National Wildlife Refuge, Florida, United States - Lox_Sample_2.1 | ecosystem: Environmental > Terrestrial > Soil > Wetlands | place: USA... | reverse complement strand
AGGCATCCACGTTTCGGTCGTCTGGTAGCATCCTGTTGGGTAAGGGTCGCCAAAAGTATAAGTCAGCGTGGGTTGGCACTGGGAAGCAGCAGAGAGCGTTCTGGACACGTATGACGAAGTGAGTGACAGCTGTGCTCCATCCGATGTGGTGAAGGTCGAGATAGGACCGGTCAAGGGCAGTCGAATCCCAGTCGGGGAAGTAAGGCTCAGCTGATGATCAGACTCTGGGGCTCCAAGACCGGTAGGCTGCGGCCTTCCAATACCACCAAGCGGCATGTCTGTGGGCCCAAGCCCGCCTTGCCGCCTTTCACGATCGAATCGGTAAGTCGCTTGACTGCTTGCTACCTCGTGTTGCCTGGACAGAAGGATCTCCAGAAGAGCGATGTATCCGGCAATTACGCAAAGGACGCCAATAAGCGTCCACGGACTGGTCGCAACTGGTCGATAGTGTCTTTCCTTCTTTCTCCCCATGCTCTTGACCGACCTGAGAATCCTGAGAGTAGGCAATTCTAAGATGCTTCGTGCTTACTAGAAGTGTAGTTGCTCTTCATGTCGCATCAACGTTGAGATGAAGGAAATGCGCTGAGTAGCATACGAAATCGATCAGAGCCAGTCCTGAGAGTCGACACTATGTCTGTTCCGACAAGCAGAGAATATGGGCGGCTCGCATCTCAGCCTGGGGGTGAGAGCACTTTTAGTACGTAAGTACAATCAGCGCCACCAAGTCGTTGGGCCAGCGCCACAAAAACGCCCATCGGTTACGGTCACACCACCTCTCCGGGAGGGGTACATCTCGGTCACTTCTGTATCGATCGAGCTCAAATTTGAATGCGAGACAGTCCTATATGTACAGAATCTGTGGTATTGGTTTGGGATCAAAATTTGATGGAGCCGCTCTTTGGCTTGATCACTGTTGCACGCAGCAATCAGGTATGCATAGAATGGATGCAAGCAACTGTCTTTTTGTGCTATCGTATCCAGATGTAACGAGTGCTAGACAGACGCAGGCTCCTCCAGGCAATTCTAGGCAACCGAAATGCGGGCTTACTCACAACAATCACAAGCCTGCATCTCTTAATACAGTCCTCTCAATCTGCGGCTGCCAGATTTTCCCATTCCTCGCGAGTGGCTTCTTCCATCTGCTTGATATTGTGACTCTTATATCTCCTCTAGGCAATATCTAATTAGACGTCGTTCCGCACGTGTATCTAGCTTAGGAGGTCTCCCAGTTCGAATGGCTTTGACAAAGGGATTATTTGATGCTTTTTCGCGCGTCGGATCTGGAAGGTAATTGTCGATTTTGGAATATCTTTGGTAAGGCCTTCTTCTCTGCTGATCTGTGATGCCATATAACCAAGCTTGTGTAAGGCAAGGATAACGGCAATTGTCCCTGAAGAAAGCTCCTTTCAGGTCCTCCCAACCTTGAATCAAGACCTAGACCGAGGATTCCGAGATGTACCGAATGTTGGATGCTATATTTACTCCAAGCTGCCGATTCAGCTGCCGAGTTGTGATACCTTTGTGATCTTCACTTGAGGACAGGCGTTGCAGGTTATCTACGATTTCGTCAAGGAGAACGGCTTCAAACCTCTGAACTTCACCGTACATCCAAAGGACTGGGCGGTCATTGCTTATACTGGGGAGGATGCAGATGGCATGCCACACGGATCGGGCCAACCGCAATGGTGAGTAGCCTATGTTGAGCCGTCAAACTTGCCCGACTCCAAAGAAGAGATTCTTCATAGGGCGCATGAGAGGTTGCAGAGATATATCAAAGGAAGGAAAGACTTCAGGATCACCCGAGCTGAACCCTACTGGCTACATCAAAGGTGTGTAGCACAGGCAAGGAAAGGCAGAGTTCTGCTCACGGGCGATGCTTTGCACGTAAGTTCTTGCGGTTGCAAATTCACGCCGGTGTGCTGACATAGATAGTCCAATAATACTATCCTTGATGCTTCGCGTACGGCAACGCTCTTACTCGGGTGTTGGTTGGAGGAGAGCTAGATTCACTTTTGACAGAATGTGCAAACTCGAGGCGGGGTGCCTGGCTGGAGACTACCAACCTGCTTTTGATGGCCAATATGAAGAGACTTTACAGCTTTGATGAAGAGAGTGTGAAGGCACGGGAGGGGTTTTCTCATCTGTTGAAGACAGACGCGTCATTTCTGACCAAAGTACAAAAGGGCTTTGACAAAATGATGCCAGACAGCTTTGAGATGAGCCCGTCAGCCTCAAAGAGGACCGAACCGGGTCGTGAGCCAGTGAGAAAGACATTGGAACGAAGAATGGAAGTGATAACAATAAGCTAGTCTGCCTTAGCTAGTTATGCATAAGATTCTCAATTGACATCGCTGTGCCTGTGGGGTCTCTAAACTCCTTTGGATCTCTTTACAACTTCTCGCCCATGCTCTTCGTCTTGTACTGCACACATCCTTCGACGGGCTTCTCCCACTCTTGCCGCCTAATTGCAAATGACTCCCATTCAGGAATAGGGACGCGAGGGTATATTCCGAGCTTGAGGACAGTTTTGCCTTGGTTAAGAGGCGTGACCGACTTGATTGGCCTGTAGGAGAAATAACCCAAGTCAATGCAAGCCATTGACAGGAAAAGTGCCCGACTTACGCTCCACAAGTTTTGCAAAAGTATCTTGATATTGGTGTCCCACTCAGAGTGTCGGGATCATCGTATTTGGTAAGGTTCTCTTCTCCAGAAATCTCCACCTTCTCTGTTTCTATGGTCAAGTTTGTGCCGAAGAGACCGCCCGCGACCTTCCGACATTGTGAGCAGTGGCAAAGGTGACCACGACGTTGCGAACCGAAGAGATTGTCATCGTTAACTTTGACTTTGACGGCCCCGCAGAGACATTGGCCTTCCATTGCTGTGTAAAACTTTTGCACTTTGCGTTTCGGTGAGAGGGAGACGGTGTCTCATAGTCAGTATCAAAGGGGAGTTTCCAACCACGCCTTAGGGCGGCGTGAACAATCGCAACCTTCAGTTAGACGCCGCCGCCCATGGGCATCTTTTGCCGGTTCGAAGATGGGCAAAAGAAGTTTTAGAGATGACGTGGGAGGGGCGTGGTGTGGGGTAGCAAGGGCTTGTTGTTTGTCATTTGGAGAAGCGGGTCTAACAACGAATCGTACAATGGATGCCCGTCTCGAAGGAGAACCGTCATCATATACTCGGGAGATTGTGCCTTGAAAATGTCTGTTCCAGCGGCCACTGAGGAAAGCCTCATCTCCCAATAAACGACCTTGCCGGACGACCGGCGGTGCCCACAACATTTACTCAGGACTTGACAAAGTCACTCTCGAAAAGGCCCACAACATTGCGAGAGCAACCCACCTCGGAAAAAGCTAACCTTGAATTCGAGATACACAGCCTGGTTTAATGGGGGCAGAACTGAGACGCACAACATGGGAAAACCATTTGCTATCCGTTTGCGAGTTGCAGAGTATTAGATATGGTAAAACTAGGGAGTACATTGAGGGGAGTGCGGAGAATCGCCTTTCTCTCTCTCTCTCTCCGGTTTCACTGTCCAGTAACGACCTCATGGATCACTATTAAGGCCACAGCCTCGTCTCTGGGACAAGATGGCTGTCATGCTTACACGGGTTGGACGAACGAGCAAGCAGCTATAACGGACAAATCTGGGGAATTGATACGCAGCGAAGGAGATAATGCGATCCAGGATAAGAATGGAGACGAAGTCTACGGCTTTTTCCAAAATATCCTCGACTTCTATTTTCAGTCGCTCAAACGGGACTCCATTGATGATCAAGGCTTCAACCTTATCGGGCAGTATCCACTACGATGATGACCAAAATTCTAGTGGTTACGGCATGCATTCTGGAACGGACAGCAGATGGTATTCGGAGAGCGGAGATGGCATCATGTTTGGCAGTTTCACCAAGTCTCTGGATGTCATTGGGCATGGACTCACGCATGGGGTGTCGCAATACACGGCCTCTCTACCATATCATTGGCAAAGTGGGCACTGAATGAATCTATTTCGGATGTCTTCGGCTCGATGGTTAAGCAATACACCTTGAAGCAGACTGCCGACGAAGCTGATTGGCTGATTGGAAAGGAACTCCTCATGCCAGACATCCTCGCTCAAGGAAATCTAGCATTGAGATCCATGCACGAACCGGGAAAAGCATTCAAAATACCCCCTTGGAGATGACACTCAACCGGGACATATGCAAGACTACCAGGACCTGCCTGATGATCCCGTAAACGATGCTAGTGGAGTTCATATCAACTCGGAAATTCCCAATCGTGTGTTCTTTCTGGTGGCCACTGCTGTCGGTGGATCTTCGTGGGAGCGGACTGGACTAATCTGGTACGCAACCCTGCTGGATAAGAAACTCCGCGACTATGCAAATGCTCCTGATGGAGTAAATTTCACCAGCAGCTTTCCTTCCTTCGCGGAGCTTACCTGCACCCACGCATTGGAATTGTTCGGCAGCGATGTTCGAGCAAACAGTGAGAAAGGCCTGGGTGGATGTGGGAGTTCTTCAACGAATACAAGAGTCCACAAGTAGTTGTGGTGTCAATATTTGTGGAGGAAGAGACACGGAAAATGGAAAGCAGACGACTAAGGTCGGTCGTCAATGGCGGGATATTAAACTGGCGTGACTGCCCCTCAATACTTCAGCAAGACAAAGGCGCATATTCCTCCAACATAGTCGTTGACTCCTGTAGAACTCACTGGACCATCGTAGCACTCGGTGCATCCTAGCATTGCAGGCAATCACCCATACGGCATGGCCTCCATTCCAAATGGTACGTCGAGCTAGCAATACAACCTTGTCGTGGTTGGTTCTAGATTCGCAGGGTCCATGACGGCTCTCAATTCTTCGAGTGTAAGAGGTCCAACAAGATTGGCAAAGTAGCGCTTATTGAGGTGGGCAAAGAAGGCGAGCTATGTGGAGCTCCACGCTAGACAATGGCCTATCTCCGCTTGGATAATGGCGACAATTTCGACGCGGACTGGATCAAAGAAATGGATTTAGTCAGCGATGGCCTAGCAGACTCGGAATGCTACAAGAAAAAGGGAATGGAAGTACCAATAATAACTTACTACCTGCTTGATCATGGCGTCAAGCTAAACCATCATGGCTAGTCTGGTAGGCGAGAAGAACGTCCTCCTCGAGCTTCGTACAGACCAGTACTTTGTGTTTGACCCTCTTCCCTGAGATTGCCAATATGAGGAACTGTGCCGTGATGTGGGAAACAGAGGCGGTCAAGCTCCTCACGGATGAGCAATGCCGGATGCGTGGAGTCAAGGTGAGAAGGTCGGACGGACTGTTACATGACGTGCTTGGTAGTAATGTCATGCTGGCCTGCGGCGGCTTGGAGGGCAACCTGGAGATGTTAGCCAAGTACATTGGCAACCGCACGGTTGACCTGCTACTTATCGCGCCAGGATTCGTACATAACAAAGATACTGGTATGAAGGTGGCGCTGGAAGTTGGAGCGGGCACCGTTGGCTCGTTCGATGGTATGCATTGTGAGGTCGTCGATACACAGGCTGGAAAAGCAGACACAGTCATCTGGGCCATAACTATGGCATTGTTGTCAACTCTGACTGCAAACATTTCTATCTCGAAGGTAAAAGATATCTCTGCGACATTTGAGATGATTGCTGTAGAGACTTGGCGAGATCAGAATCAGCGGGCATACTTCGTCACAGACAAGACGATTATGATCAGCTCCGACCAGATTGGGTGTGACACCACCGACAAGGAGCATTAGCAAGCGGACACCATCCCTGAGCTTGCAAAAGGCTAGAACTCTTCTCCGGATGAGCTTGAGAACATAGTTAAGGAGTTCAATGCTGCCTGCAATAACGAGTTGAATCTCATGAAGCTTGATGGGAAGGCGACCACAGGACTTAGGCCCAATAAGACCAGCTGGGTAAATCCGATTGACACACCTCCATACTACGCATATCCCATGATCGTAAATCTGACATTCACGTCCGGAGGGGTCAAGACCAACACGGACGCGCAGGTTTTGAGCACAAACGATGTTCCAATTCCTGGACTGTATGCGGCTGGAGAATTGACTAGGCTTTTCTATCATGAATATCCTCCAGCTACATCTGTCCTTCGATCCTTGACCTTCGGTCGCATCGCAGGAATTGCGATTACGAAAAGGTATGAGCAGGTTATATGTGGAGAGTTTGTGTCGTGGTAGTCGGAGCAAACGCCGGATCCCGCCATAAATGATCAGACTATTGTCCCAGCGTCCATCCCCTGCTCCCAAGAACGTGATGATGGATGTCGTATCTATGGCTCTCATAAATCTTGGTTGGTACGAGGAAGTGTGAATATTCTTTTGCGAGACATCCGATCAGAGTCGCGACTTTGCCTGTTGTTCTCGCCAAGTCTCCTGCAAATCGTGTTCCAGTTTCATTGCTTTGTCTCTTGCTTCGAGTAGTCCCTGATCGGCAACTGCATCTGTCACAGCTGAGATTTGACTCAGCTCTACCTCATCAAACGCTGGTGGATTGGTAAATGCCTTCATCCATGTCCCGGTCTCCCTCTTTACCACTTTGCCCTCAATAGCTTCCATACAGAAGTTGCTCCACGTAGTAAAGCAATGCTTGGATGCAATCGAGCCCTGGAATATCATTGGGAAACAGTGAGGCATGCCTTCGTAGCCATCAAAGATAACAGTAACACCAGCGCTGTGCAATCTCCTTGCAACTACTGCGATCTCATCTTCGAGACCTTCATTTCCCAAACCCATGTATATTGGTGGAGCTCCTCGCCACAGCTCGGATCTTGTCGCTAATGGAGAAACTAGAGGATGCGCTAGGGTTGAGGCTTCCGTGTAAATCTCGACTCTAGGAGGCTTCGTTGGCCAGACATCATCGGGAGGATATGACGGCAATCTAGATTGCGTTGGTGGGTTGAGATAATCCAAATTCGCGTTTCTGTGAATAGATGGTAGTGTTAGAGCAATATCACACCACGGCGATTGCAGGGATAGCCCTGCCGGAAGGTCCAAAGGAATGTCTTTTCCATGGAAAGAGACAGTCGATATTCCGACCCGGCGAAGTGTTAGGATCGTCTGCAACAGTACCAGTGCGAGGTTACCACCAGCAGAATCCCCTGCGAAAACGATGTTCATTGGCGGCACAGCCTCATGAAAAGCTCCAGCAGGAGGAGAAAGCAAGGATAGATATGCAACAAGGCCATCGAGGATAGCTGCTGGAAATGGATTTTGAGGCGCGAGTCGATAGCGAACAGAGAAGCAGCGCCCTTGTGTGAGTTTCGCAAGGTGTGAAGTGACCGGCCTGTATGAAGAAGGGTCCATCATGCAGTATGCACCACCATGGAAATATAACACAGTGACCTTGGACTTTACTTCGCTCATCATCCGGGTGTACTTTTCTTTTTCCGAAATCTCTGGCAGTGGTGTATTCTTGTCCACGCCACTCCTATAGCCGGTCCATTCACCTTCGACGCTTCTATTTTCGGGTAGAGTGTACGTTTCTGTTCCATCACCAAGCTCTTGGATGGCTCGAACGAGTGCCTCTCTTGGCCCTTCGACATCTTCCGGCGCCGGAAGAGTCAGCTTTGCAATCCACATCCGTCCCTTGATCCCAGAATTCTTCAAGCCAAAACGTTGTGCCCGACCTAATGTAACTCTCCGACTGATCATAGATCTAATGATGGCGACGGTGATTTCTGTTCTTAGATCTTGCTTTGAAGCATTCTCGGAGAGAGAAAGAGTGTTGAATAATGCTATTTTCAGAATCATAGGCGTCTTAGGAAGGAGGATCTTCGCGAGGATGGTAGGAGTAAGGTCCATTTTGCGGGAGAATTTGGGGGGGGGGTTCGATTGCGGTAAGATTGTAGCGAAGGAATCGATGGCGACGGGAGGATAATGGCAAGGTTGGATAACTCTATGCTAGAGCTCGCGTTCAAGACTCGTCCGTAACTAATTGTCCCCAATTGGGGAAGGGACTGCGGTGTGTTGGCAATTGAACTGCAAGTGTTGTAAACGTGCGCGAGGAATCTGGGGGTAAGCGTCTGGAGCAACTCTTCAGTGCGACCATAACTTGATCTTCCACCGACACCAATTTACGCCCCGCATATTCGAGACCTGACCCGGACGGTGAGATAGGCTCATAACGAAGATCGCCAAAAAAAACACGCCAAGTCAATAATTGACGTGTTTGACGATCTCCAAAAATGAGCCAAGGTTTGTCGCTGCTAGGCACCAAACCCCATCAGATCCCTGTTGGTTAACCAATCGACCTGTTAGCTATTAGTCCGGCCTATACTACTTGCAACATTGTTTGTACACAGGCTAGGCTAAGGAATTAACGGGCCCGTTACCTGAGGCGTAGGCCGTAATCTACAGTATCTTATGCGCATCTACAAGGTTGCTCCCTTCAGCGTTTGTGCAGGCGACCTCCGAGGCTTCTTAGGCGACGTTCTAGGCGGGCTTATAGGCCATTGACCTCGCCGGCGATGTTAAGGATCATAATGGACCCGCTAGCGACCTTAGAATCGACATCGGCGACCTCAGAATTAACCTCATCGTCGATCTCTTGTTGGCCTGTTGGTCGGCTCGCTACCTAGCGAGCTGACCTGTTGGCTGATGGGGCAGGCCATCTACCAAACAGTGTATTCTTGACGTATGCTGAGCAATAGGCTTGTCTCATAGTCAACAGGGCTGTTGGAGCATCGGTCCCAACAGGCACCTCCAGAGATCACTGCTGGATCCGGAATTTGTTGATTGTGTCCTTCGCCAACGTTAGACCACTGTGCTTGAGCCACGATAAGTTGCATGCATACTTCCATCCATTAGAGTGTCAGTAGGATCATGAACATGAACTGCCTACATAAAACGGAGAGCCCGTAGACCCACAATTGTCGCGAATTTCATGGCTGAGCATCCATACAATAGGGAGAATCTCAAGAGAAGAGTCCCAGTGATTGCCAACCTGTGCAAATGCATGTCGCTTTAATCAAAGCTTCGGACGATCTCGTGTATTGAATTTGAAGCAGTGCAGATGAACTGATCGGTAAAATGAGCGACGAATGGAAAAAAAAGGGTGTGATATGAGCGAGAAACATAAAGAGCGATGGCGAAGGAGAGCGGCAAAGAGGATAGGGAATTCTAGATCTAAGTATCTTGTAAGTGTCATCTTCGTCGTGTCTACTAATCCGGTTAATCTATACCATGGTCTCTCACCCACCCGCGGTACTGGCTGCAAGGCCCGCCCACAAACAGTACAGATTGGCAGCTATGTACTGAGATGAGAAGCAATCAGACGTATTCCGGGCCTACCGCCGCAGAGCTTAATGCTCAGATAACTTTACGTGAGCAGATGGACTAAGGAAAAGACTCGTTCGGACCTGACTTCTTGTGTCTCTAGGTAGCCTCACCCCGCAATAGTTTGTATACGCTTCTACCTCTTTCTGCTGTCTGGGGCGTTCTGGTGACATCATAATAGCACTTTCCCGCAGGCACTTTTGTCTCCACATCTGCAACGGAACTATTTTGAGGGCACTAAGGCACACCTTATCGTACGCCACCAACACCCTAAGACTCTGCCAGAAAATTAGTCATACCACCTCAGCCGAGGAGCTTCAAAATTGTAGGGGTAGTAATTAGAGTTAAGTTGGTATTGGCTGTCGTAGGTAGATGGAAGGCATCACCAAAGATCCCTCAGAACATAGTAGAACAGTTCTTGTGGATATTTATCGTTTACGGTGTTGGGTGACATCCGGAGGGATCTCTTCTGCAAGCCTCATGCACGCGGCTCGCTTCACAACCATCAGAACCACAGACTACGTTACTACCGCCAGCCTCGTTTGTTATTCCAGAGACCGTATGCAGGTCAGCTTCGGAAACAGGCCGTCTTCCCCGGCGATTTGCAGCACTTGAGGCTCTACGCCAACAAATCAGGTCCCGCTCATGAAAAACATGTGTTGGATGTACCTCGATGGCGTCCAATGCCATGTTTCCACGAGCGAGTGATCGTCACAGACGTCGTGCCTGTAGTCCTTCTCTCCGCACCTTCTCGTGTAAGGCTATAAGAGAGGACATGAGTAGGTCATGGCGATTTGCGTGCCACTCGTATATGTCCGCTCTGGAATTTTTTTCCTTTGCTTCTGATATCCACCAGCACTCTCCAATATGCTTGCCAAAAACCTTTTGTCAACTGTGGCAGTATTGTCTGTTCGACTGTGTTACACTGTCTCTGCTCAGGAATATGGACCGGGCTTGTCAGACTATGTGTTGGTGAACGACTACGAGCCATCAAATTTCTTCGATCAGTTCAACTTCATTGTCGTGAGTTTTGTCACTGGCTGCGCCCACTGTACTGGCTGCGCCCACTGTACTGGCTGCAAAGACAAAAGACTGATCAAGGTATCTGCAGAACGACGATTCTCAAGCCTCGCATGGTTTCGTCCAGTGAGTCAGTCCTGACCCCCAATCTGTGGTATCTACTAATGTGGCGCAGATATGTGGACCAAGCGACAGCCGAGAGTCAAGGACTCATCTCAAGCAGTGCTACCAATGTCAGGATAGGCGTTGACGACGTCAATGTATACCCACCCGGCGGCCCTGGACGACCAAGCGTTCGCATTTCAAGCAAAGCTTCGTGGACGCATGCGCTTTACATCCTTGACCTCGAGCATATGCCGACTGGTTGCGGCACCTGGCCAGCGTTTTGGAGCCTTGGACCAGGTACATGGCCCAATAACGGGGAAATAGACATAATAGAAGCCTGGAATCTCAACACGGAGAACACAATGACATTGCACACTGATGCCAACTGCACAACTGCTGGATTCTACGAGACCGGCACTCTCCTCTTAGACAATTGCAACTCCACCAATCCCCCACATTCTGGATGCAGCGTACAAGACACACGGACAAATAGCGCTGGGGTCGGCCTAAACGCTATTGGTGGAGGCGTATACGCCATGGAGTGGACCTCTTATTTCATCCGCGTTTGGTGGTTTCCGCGCTCGTCAATCCCCGCCTGTATCCACCAGGGCAGGCCCGACCCAAATGAATTCGGCCCGGCGGTCAACGTCTTCGAGATCCCGGCCGCGAACTTTATGTCATACCCCAACGCCTCCTGCGACATCGACGCACACTTTGTAAACCACAACATCATCATCAACACCGACTTCTGCGGGGACTTGTCCGGAACCCACTATGGAAACACCACCTGTCCGCAGGTCGCAAACACCAACAGCACCTACTCGTGCACATATTTCGTCGGCTATAATCCGACAGCTTTCACAGACGCCTACTGGCTCATCAACTCGCTCAAGGTGTATCAACAGCAGGCACACCCGGCCTACATTGGACCTTACCCGACGGCACAACTGCCCCCAACACCCCCATTCGTGGGTTGGTCTGCTCCTGGACTGGGCCGAGGCCCGATGAACGCTCCGGCTCCGCCCATTTCGATCGGAACCCAGACTACTATTCCAGCTTCCGCCATAACATCCACGTATGCTGGCCCGAACACATGGACTGGCCGTGTTTATAAGGCAAGGGCAACAGATGGAGCCTAGTTCGTTTCAAGGAATGCAGATGAACCCGGGTACCTGGTATGAAGGGCAGCGGGAACCTAAAAGGAAATCTCCGGGAAGGTGATTTGGGACGTGATGCTCGAGGGCGTTCCGCGCAGGTTCGACTTGAAAGAACCTTCATCATAATAGTCGTTACATGCAAGGCGATTTTTGAATTGGCGGGATGTAATTTCTTAATCGTACCATACTTGGCATGTATGGGCGCCATCAATTACGAGAGAGCAGCGCCGCAGCGGCCTGCCGACGTCGAAATAGCCGCCCCGTCAACAAAGAACTTGGAAACTGAACCAATTTTTATCCTGTGCGAGTGTATTGCTCCAGATAAAGTTGCAAGTGTAAGCGTACCGTTCTTGAGGACCGCACATCTTGCCTCGTTCAATCCTGACAAAGATGGTATGTCGAGAAGTGGATCGGTCTCACGCCTCATGTCGGAGTCATAGTATCACGGTCCGCATGAAAAAGCGAGAGACATCAAGTGTTACTGTCGGGCGACGCATACCAGATGAATGAACGTTGAACGCAAATATGACGGCGAGTATTGCCAGATCCACATCGGCCTGAGCAAGGACAGAGATTCCATTAAGCTCTTCTTCAAAAGTGGAAAGGACTCCACCAAAGATAGTATGGGTCTACATGATGTCCTGAGAGACAGCCTCCGGTTTGGATAAGGAGCCAAATTCAGCGCTTTGAAGTGAGGATAAGTGAAAACGCCTCCAGGACCGTTGTCACGACAGTAATCGCCACAAAATGAAACCCTCGGCATACCTGTACAGTTCTCTGTGCCAGAACAACTCAAGGCAGAGCAACTTTCAAAATTCGTCTGAAGCGGATTGCAGTTCTGGTTTGAGCCACCCAAAAGGCAGCGATGCTTCAGCTCGATTTGACCATCGTTGGTGTTGCCGGGTGGTATGGATCTAGCAGAATCCGGCGATTCAGGTAGAAAGGGACACCAGCAGCGGGACGGCCCCGGGCCGCCCCCAGCAATCCTCCCCTGACCCCTGGAAGGCTCTCCGGGGGAGTCATCTCAGCCTTTAGTCATGCCAACGTGAGTACATAGGCAGACAGGGCACCAACTCCGAGAGTCCTCCATGGCCAACTTAATTGCTACCCAATAGTTACACCTTGCTACCCCAAACTACTAGTGCTAATACGTACCTCTCACTAGTACCTGCAATTTCACCATCAAGTTGTCCTAATACACGTTGTGTAAAAGGTCATCCGCCGCTATTTTCAGTCTGCGCGACCCTCGCCTTGCGTCATCCAAGCCCATTCAACAAATCCCACTTCTCTCGCAATGTCACCTCTGCCTAGACATGGCTTAGAAGCAAGCAGCGTTCGACGATCTCGCCAAAATGTACCGACATATCTACCTTGTACGTGCTGAGACGTGTAAGCCTCGTTGCATTTGAAGCTCTTGAGAACTGGTGGACGTTGTCTGCGGAGCCCAGAGGCGACCTCTGACTGAGTGGTTGATTAGGTGGTAAGAGGGTTGAAGGACAACAGAAGATAGATAACGCAAAGGAGATGCCACCCAAAAGCTGGTATTATAGCCTTGGATGTGGAGAGTGGGCATGTCGCCGCCACCGGCTATCTTCGCCTGGACACGAATGGTGTCTGAAGAATTCAAACAAGGCGGGCCATTCTCTCAACGAGGCTTGGATGATGTCTGAGGGATTCAAAGGAGGCCATCCCTCCACAAGCTCGACTGAGGGATTCGAAGGACCTTTGCGCTCATGCAGTGGTTCGGTAGTGTTAGTGTCGCGAATTGAGGGCGAAGTTACACGGCGCTCTTGTGCCGTGGCAATATGATCTTTCCGTGGTCAATGACTGCTTTCCGAATTCAAGTCTTGGGCCGCAGCCCGTCGGGAGAAGGAATCCCAATTCTCTCCCACGTCCTCGTCATCCACAACCTCGGTGGACATCTCACTGAGCCCCTCATGATCGCCTTAATATCCTTTCTGTGCTTTTTCAATGTCCTGCCTCGAAATGCTCCTCATCCACGAGCTCCTGTGTCAGCTCGCGCCAGATGTCGATGTCGTCTGTCTCGTGCACCGATATCGTGTCGGCGCAAGCCGACAGCTCCGACCTCCTTTACCAGGCCCTCTAGCACGGCCTCGATGCGGTACAGGGAATCGGAGGACACACCGGTTACGAACAGGTTGATGTAGCTGACATGGTTGCCGAGGCTGACTCGAATGAGTCCAGCTCTTCGATCGCAAGTCGGACCCCGCGTTTGTCTTTGCGCCCTAGGTCCTGGTAGTGGGTCACGACGTCGTCCAGCTTTAGCAGCTGAGATGTCGCCGCAGTGGCCGATTTTCACAACTCGGGCCAACGCCTCCTTGGCCCGACTGGGCAAACATTGCCAAAACCGCTCCAGCTACCAGATTTACTAGCAATTGATGAACAATGCAGTGTATGAGAGTGACCTGGGATTGAGCAGTGCAACTAACGTGAACGGAGGCTATAGCAGCTATTCTAATTGCGCGTTTTTGGCTTACGCGTACGCACCGACTTGCACGTGCCTCCCTGAGCACCTTCCTAAGTACCTTCCTAGGTGCTTCTCTGAGTAGATCTTGAGCTCGCTAGCACCGTCTCAAGCCGAGAAAGCTCGCCGTTGTTGCGTTCATTGCGGGGAATTGCCTGTGAGACCTGACGCTTGTGGGTTTCCTTTGCCTTGCCGTTTGCCGCTGTTTTGACTGGTGCAGGAAGCTCCGGGGGAGCTTCCGGAGACGCTGCCGCCGCGGCTGTGGGACCACCTCGGGGTGATGAGTACCGTTGAAATCCTGAGGACGATCCTTTAGCTGGCAGGACGGATTTCCTCGGCCACTGCCCAGTTAAAACTGCTCAAACTCCACGAACTTGAGCCTTGACGGATTCTGGGGTGCCATGGCAGGGTGACAGGGTAGGTAGGGATACCCTGTACGAGCCTTGCCGTTAGTCCCTGTTGGCACAGGGTAATCCTGCATTAACACGGCGTCACGAATACGATAGCCACCCTCCCAGGTATACTAAATCTGCGGTGCCGGGTTATTTGGCGACAAATGATTGGTTGAGAGGGTCCAACGGCAACGCCCCTGAGGCGAGGTAATGTTGTCGAGGTAATCAATGTACTGGGCTTGCCCTTGCGCTGAAGGTCTCCTTGAGTGCCTTAAATGTCACCCGAGTGTGACTATGTAAGTAGAAGGTTGTGCTGAGTGACTCTTGCATCTTGACTTGAGGTCTAGTCAAGCTCGGTTTACGACGTCGCCTTACCGCTCACTGACAGCGCCAGCGACTTGTGGTCTAGTCAAAGCTCGGTTTACGACTTCGACTTACCACTCACTGACAGCGCCGGCGACTTGTGGTCTTGACTGACGATTAATAGGAGGATTACCTCTACGAATTACCACGAGACTGATATGATCTGCTGCCTGACAGAATGCCGGACGGCTAATTGCAAGCCCGGCTTGCGGTTAGGTTAGCATGGTCTCCCGCACAACAATGATCCACCACAACCTAACAAATGATGCTGTATAGGCCCTAGATAATTTAAGAGATGCGTTAACCTCAGCTGTTATTCGACCGCGTTCCCAGGCGCGAAGATGGCCAGATCATCTACCAAGTCTGCCCGGGCCTGGACCGATACGCGACGAAGGGCCTGTGAAGTCACCACCTGGTGTGGAAGAAGGTGAGAAAAAGCATGCAAGGCTTTTGTTGGGGAAATAGCTGTGGCCGTATAAAGGCCAGACCGAGCTGGCCGTCTTCAGCTATGGCGAGAACCTCTAGGTGGCCAACATGGAAGACGCGATCAAATGCGACCCGCTGGTTAAAGACGCCGTGATCGGCGGGCAGAGGCACGCAGGGCTATTCCTGCTGCTGGGCTTTGCGCCCTGTGGGGGCGAGGAGTTCTGGTCGCATTGGGTGAGCGAATGCGCTGTGTCATGAGAAGGTGCGGGTGCGGACGGAGATGGTGGTTGTTGCAGGCAAGGGGAAGCCGTTTGTGTCGTTAATCAAGGGAAGTGTGGATCGGAGTGGAAGTATGAGGAGGAGGTTGAGAGGTTGTATGCTGGGTCGCGAGGAAGGCGTATGATAGGTGGGGAAGAGGTGCCATTGGGAAGCCTGATGAATGGTCATGCGGATCGAGAAGATTTTGTTGCGAGTGTAATGAAGAACTCGATAGACTGACTGGGTTAGACTTTTTGCGTGAAAGTAGACAGAATAGAGAGCTATCTAAAATGCAGACTTGGAAGGAACTCCGCCCCATACCATTCGTGTTTACACTTACCCACGCGAAATCTAGGTGCCAGGCTGCTCCATCCCGACTGGATTCAGGAAGAGAGAATCAGAGCGAGGACCTTCTGTTCCGTACACCTCGTGGGCTGGCGCTGACTGCGGTTCGTTCGGTGGGTCGTATCGAGGTAGTGATAGAGGAGCGACATCCGGGGCCTCCATAACACGTCGCCCTCGTGCGTTCGATCTTTTCAGCTTTGCGACCCAGAAAAGCAGGCCAAGTATTGTTAATGCCGCTACAGCAGCTCCGACGCCGATCACCACCTAAGTTCCTGTGGTCAGCCCGCTGCTGGAGGTAGAGGAGGAGGAGCTGACTGTAACAGCCATTGATGAAGTGCTCGACGCCATGGATGTGGAGGCTGATGCAGTGGTATTTGGATTTTGCTTGGTCACTGTGAGGTTGGCGAGGATGAAGCATCCCTGATGGTAGTCACAGCATGGTGTGGCGGCTCCTCTAGTGCTGGCACAATCGCTGCCATCAGGACACATCGTCATGGGAATATCATTACTCGAATCTAATTCTGCATCAGGATCTGAACCATGGATGGGGCACTCACGACAAACTCACTCTGGAAGCCGTAGAAGGTTCCGTTGATGTAGAGCTTTATGCAAGCTGGATCGCTCCAACTCTGGCCTGTGCAGCTTCCTCTCCACCAAGTACCACCCGGGTCGAGGCATAGCCCATTGCTAGCGCAAATGTCGGGGTTGCTCTGCTGACTTGGACCGATTGCACAGCACATGCTGGCTTTAGCATCGGGGTTACAGGTGCGTAGTATTCATCGGCCGAGCCTGGATAGCTTGCATTGACGGCGGCGTTATGGTTAGTGCCATCTGCGTTATAGCAGTTTGCGGAGGTAGGTCTGATGAGAGTCGACAGCGAGTAAAGTAGGAAGAAGAACACCGCGTGAGTTGGCTTGCCGGTAGGAGCCATCACGAATAGAACAAGTGCATAATCTATATTTGCACATTGAGGTCTCAGGCTGCTGGCTTATTCCAACAAGTCCGAAAGGATGAAGTCAAGAATCGGATCATTAGGGTGCACATGAGGCTCAATGCTCACGAGGCGATTGTACCACTGCACTAGAAGATATGGTCCTTAACCTTGGGGTTTGAAGAGGGATGGACAGGGGGTGTTGTTGACAGGGAATAGCAGGTAACAGGAGCATTGGCTTCGGCGCCGTCACTGAATACTGACATGTATCTCGCGGGCGTACGTCTCAATTGTGTCCCCGGATACTTCCTGATAGAGCATCCGCCTTGACCTTTCCCGTTACTTTCTCCTTTTCTCTCAACCTATCGTAAGATACAACGCACACATATTTAGGCGGCAGAGGATTTGCGGATATTCCAATCGTTTGATTTCTTCGCACAATCCCAAATGAGCATCGTCCAAGTCCCCAGCGGGCGTTCTCAAAGTCGCCAATGAGTATCCTCCAAGTCCCCAAACGGCCTTTCTCCAATCTCCGTCTTAGCTCAAAGGATGCTACTATATTGTCGCTCGACGTGACACTGATCGAATCGCAGGGCTTCAATCGTCCTCGCAATATTACATTTTGTAGGCCACATCTGTGCCGAGACCTTGCCGAAAAAGTCCCTGGCCCTCCGCAAATCAGTCTGAGACTTGGCTTGCAGTAGCCTCGCATTAGCGGCACAGCCACGGGATCCTAAAACTTGTCGGCCACATCAGCCTGGGCGGCGCCCCGGTTTTGCGGCCTCACATTGCCATATCATAAGGCCATCCCCATCCAAACTGGGCTTCCCTTCTTTGCTATCAATTCTATACCAATCTATCTATCATTCTGTCCCTTTCTCTGCTATCACTCTGTGCCCTTCTTCCATTCCTTCCATAACCCCTTTCCAGAAAGTTGAGGCCCCAATATTACCTTGCTTGCCCAAAAGCTCCGGTAGTGCAATCCCCATCCAACCCGCAATGGCGCCGTCTTCTGGGGGGGATGGGAATGCTGCAGATCAATCAATGAGAACAAAACCGATCGTCGATGCCGACTATGACGCGATCCCTTCATTTTCAATTTGTTTTGCTCTTTCGATTGGGTTTCATCTGTTCAAGGCTTGCGAGAAAAGGGATCCTGATGCCGCCATTAGAAACCCCGCGGACAAGGTACTTCATCTGGATGATTATATGTGGAACTGTGTCTGACCGGCTTCCAGTTCTCCGAAGATGAATCGCAGTATGCAAGAGATTCTGTTCACATGTGCGGCATTGCATTGGAGATGTAAGAATCACTCAATCCCGTTGATTCATCTCTAACTAGTTTCAGGTACCCGTTTCCGACTTTCACCCAATGCCGTCATCGAGCAAGATGGCGTCACAAAGCTGGATAGGCTTCAACTGCATCCCAGATGAATACTTTACACCAAGCCAAGCAAATCAAGCATACACTTACCAAAATACTGATCAGGCTCTGATATCGTCGGTTGACCTCTGTCAGAGCCAACCAAGCTCAACTATCCAACAACACCTGCCAGCCAGCTGCAGTGCAGCTGATCAAGCAATACAGCACCCCCAGCACACTACTCACCTTCCTGGCTATGTGCATGCCCCTGGGTCCTCGAATTCGGAAGCCGAGTTCGCATTTCAGCACATGTGGAATAGCGGCAGCGAATTTGCCGGCTTCGACTTCGATTCTGACTTTGATCTCTTCCCAAGGAGCCAGCAGATTCTAACACCACCAAGCTTCCGTTGCGCTCTCTGTCCAAAAAGCTTCCCACGGAGGTGGGAGCTCAATCGCCACCTCAAGCGACATGAGAAACCGTTCAAATGTGAAGTTTCCTCCTGCCGGGCTGCCTTTGCACTGCGGAAGGACCTGCGTCGGCACGTGAAGCAGGTCCATGACGGCTTTGCATCAGACGAAGATAAGCTAAAGTGTATTTTCCCGAAGTGCAACTTCTCCCCCACGAGACGAGATGTACTGAAAAGACACTTGCAGGGAGTCCATGGCGTCGAGATCAAGTTTGGCGCCTCTACCTCCCCGTCCGCATCGTCGGAGCTGTCGAAGAGTGATTGACCAACGTCAAAGGCAGGATCGTGTCTGGACAGAATTCGGGAACGGGCCTAAGAGGCGGAGAAGGTGAGGGTCATGGTATTCGGGCGTCATGGCGTTTCGCTGCGGTGCTTTTTTCGTGAACCGGATTGTATTCTTATCAGCGTATTCTTGGGTAGAGCTTGATTAGTAGCTTTTGATGAGAAATGATCAGTTTATCCTATTTATGGTACATGACCTATCTGGAATTTTGAAGGTTATCACCCTCGGATAGGCTTGGCTCCCATATGGGCTGTACAGATTCCGCGGTTCTAGCTATCGCTGTAGCCGAATTCAACTGGTCGTGGGCGGCCAGCTCGCCCGAATGTCAACATGTTAATTTTCGGTCTCAGCTTTGTCTGGCCTTTAGGCGTCAATTGCAATCTGCACTCAGATTTCCCAACGGGTTAAAGAACTCCAAAGAACATCTGCCAGCCTGACCTGGCACGTTCGTAGTCTTGTAGATGAGCCTGCTTATCAAAGCAGGAGTAGTAGGTCCCTCTACGTATTGAATTCCACACCTGTAGCTTGGAAGCCTTCACGAATTGTAACGTGGTATCCTCCCAAGACCTCGAGTGACATACTCTTGCTATCCAATTTGTTGTCGTGCATAAACCTACCGAATTCGGGGTCGAAAGTACCACTCGAATCCGTATAGCCTGGAACGGTTGCAGGTGCTGTGTCAATGACTCTATCATGACGCAAGTGTACACGTCTCGAGGGTTAATTGGCTGTTGTCTACACATGACAGATGCCCCTCTACGAAAGTACATCTCTTAGCACGAAACTTACGTCAAGTAGGTGCTCAGACCAGGGCCGCTAAGGATTCATCAGCGGGGCGGTGAAGTGCCTCTTAAGGCTAAAGATGCATTACAAAGTAGTGATTCGGAAGGCACAGCCTTGAATTGCTCCATAAAGTTTCACGTCATGTCTGGCCTTCCAGTCGGGTAGGAAACCGAGGCGAATGGATCAGTCCGTTTTTAGAGACGTCTCGGCATGTTGTGAACTAAAGAGGTGATTAATGGAGCTGAGTGGTTCTAGATTTGGTCAGATTGCAGTAGGCCCATGCACGAGAGCTCGGCCCTTCGACTTCGACTGCGCTGGTCGAATACCAGCTGAGATTTCGAGCAAGATTAGACGGGCGTCAAGACCAAGCCATGCGTTGGCCACGAGGCAATGTTGGAGCAATGCCCAATCAGTAACCATCGACCCCGCATCAGCGCATGGACTGGCCCAAAAGAGGTTACAAGCGTTCTGGCCTGACCGATGGCTACATCCAACTACGTCAAATAGCGTTCCACTAGATCACGGTCTCAGCCTCGCCAAAAGACCCTAGCGCTCGAGCGCTCATAATAGGAGTAGCTTAGATGCCACGCGATTTCCAGAAGCGGATCAACCATTTTCCAGACAGACGCCGAGGATTGGACGGAGAAATAGTTTCTCCATTCCAGAACTTCCTGTTGGACTTACGGCCTGACCGAGGTGTGCCCTGCCACAATCCGCTACTGTGGGTGTAGACGCGGGGCACCATGGGTCACCGCAATCATCACAGGCTCTCAGGATAGAGGATTCACGATGGTCTGGAAAGTATAAGTATACCCTCCTGTTCATGTCTCATATTATCTTTTCCCATCAAACCATCAACAGCCTTCCACAAAGAACAAAGCCAAAGCATCACATCTTCAAAGCTTTCCAGCTTCAATCCAATCTTCTCTCACAAACACTCTTCCCACTCATCCCAATCCAGACGCCATCAATCAATCCAACCAACTCCCACCAAAAACATAATGGCCTCAGCAATGTATCGTCCATCTTTCACCCGCTCCACCAGCCCCTCCAACGCCTCCATCTCCTCTAAATCATCCACCACCTCCAGCGTCCGCGCCATCTATACCCGTGATGGTCAAGGCTGGGAACTCTCAACCTCATACCCATCCGGTATCGAAACTGAGGCACTAGTTGCCTACCCAGCTTTCAGCAGGGCCGAATATAGCCGCGATGCGAGAGGTGTTGACATCGACTTCTCGACTTCATACAATTTCTCTAAGCAGCAAAGCACCAGCGAGCGGACTCCATTCAAGGGCTGCGCTTACGCCAAAGACGGCAAGGGATTCGATTTCTCGAGCTCGTACAAGGGCCGCCAGTAGAGCTCGCCATCGTTGAGAGTGCTTGACTAGAGGAGCGCATGATTGGGTTCGGAGTTGATGGTTAGATGATCCTTTTTTGGCGCTGATTTCCTTTGGCTATGTGCTGTTTTGATCAGACTGATGCTTGGTCTTCGGATAGACTCCTGGACAAGGAGATAGATGGTTCGACACTCGGCAGTGAACCTTTTTCCTCTGATACCATTAGTAGCGAGCGAATACCCCTTGGATAGCGATACATAGACAATATGGAATTTAAACTTCTTCCTTCTTCAGACCTCGCAATGGATTCGCGATCCGCGCATCAGCGCTACTAAGGCTGAAGCCACATTAGCACGTTACCAAATATTCTGCCTTGTGCGCTGACATCGGCGCTCTTGTTAAGCAGTAGCTCGACGACCTTCTTGCGGCACTGGTAGGATCCCGTCTGCAGAGCGTTGGCCGGAATGTCCGCCTTGGGGCATTTGGCGGCGAGTAGCATTATGGTATTCACTCGATTGATGGTATGCTAGAATGATTACATTCCTGTGCCTGCAAGCTAATCTCTTCCGATAGAATCTGCCTTTAACTTGGTCTCTCCTTACTACAACCCCAAGTTATTACGTGACAAACCGAAACGAGATCTTGTCCATGTGGAATTTGCGCGCAAAGAGCAGGGATGATGGCTAAGGTTCTAGAGGATCTGACGCTCGGGCCATAACTTCCCCACTGTTCCAATGGCCCCCCGAATGAACATCCACGGCGAGCCTTGGGATAACTTTGCTTGCGCCTGTCATCTTTTTCGGTGTTATTTCTCCTCCATTCCCTTTCATTGCAACAATATGACGCGAAACGAGTGCAGTGTCAATCCGATCGACCAATATCTCTCCTCCGCCGTTTCTCCGACACGGTTTAGCGAACTTTCAGTTTCTCGCCATGGCCGAGATTGGCGACATTCCAGTACGACTCCCCCCTAAGCAGAAACTGCGCACCATCCTCAAGTCCACCAATGACGTCCAAATACTACATACATACCTCCGAACAGTGGCGCAGCAGCCAAAAGGACAAGAGAATGGCTTGAGAATACTACTGCAGACATGCGCTGAGATAGGTCATGAGAGATTCGTCGAGATTGTGCTCGAGCGGGGTGCCAACATCGATGCCGCGCACGAAACCTCCTTGCCCGCCTTGCTCTATGCCGTTCAAGGAGGTCATGTGGACACTGTAAAGCTATTGCTATCTCGTGGAGCTAATATCAATGGCACAGATAGTGGAAAGAGAACCGCTGTGATGCTTGCAGCCTCGAGCGGTAAGCTTGAGGTTTTGAAGATACTGCTTGATCAGCGTGCAGACATAGGAGTTCAAGACAAGCAAGGAAGAAGTGCAGTGATGCATGCTGTGGCTGGAGGCCATGCTGATGCGCTCAAGGTTCTGTTTGACTACGGTGCCGATGCTCAGGGCAGAGATGTTGGTGGTAAGACACTAGTGATGTACGCGGCCTCCAATGTTGATTGCGAGATGCTGGACTTGCTGTTGCAGCACAGAGCTGATCTGAAAAGTGTGGATACTGATGGAAGAGGGCCACTGATGCACGCCATCATGAATGAGAAGGCAAGCATGGACGATAAGGTCCGGATTCTGACCATGCTTCTTCGGAAAGGGGCAGATGTCACGAGCACTGGTGAAATTGTGGGGTGCTTGAGGCATGCTGCATTAGCTGGGCAGAACAGAATATTAGAGTTGCTTGTACAACACAAGGCGAACATTAACGCCGTTGACGAGAATGGTCGATCTCCATTGCTACATCTTGCAAGCGACACAGCGAAGACTCCGAAGTGGAACAGAGAGACGGTGTCCATTATTCTGAATGCTGGAGCCAATGTTGACCACTCCGATAAGGACCGGCGGACAATGCGTAGGCGCACGGCCTTGCAATGGGCAGCATCTACTGGACATCTCATCCTAGTTCAGGAGATCTTCAATCACGTTCCACCAGGTAAGCCTCGTAAACTTGTCAATGATCGCACAAGCCGAGGTAAAACAGCCCTACACCTGGCATCTCAACACGGTCAATCAAATATGGTCAGACTCCTACTGAATTATGGCGCGAATATCGAGGCGGCTAGTGAAGGTCTCTGGACTCCTCTTCTTATCGCTGCCAAAGCCGGGCATGCCGACGTTGTAGCAGCGCTTTTGAGTGCACGCACTCCTGCCAATGTCAATGCTAGAACATCAAGCGGCATGACCGCTCTTCATTGGGCAGCCGAAAATGGTTATGAGCGGGTTGTGGAGAGGATACTCGCCGACGACAGGGCCTGGAAGAACCCGAAGGATAGCTTTCATACCACTCCTCTGCTTCGAGCTGGTCAGCATGGTCACGTCAAGATCGTTCAGCTCTTGAAGCCCTACCTCTTCGGTGGTTCGCTCAACGACCATGCTTTACATGCCTGTAAGGAATTCACCGCCTCAGTTGTCGACTTTTACGTGAAAGCGGGCACGTTTGACAGAAACGAAGTCCGCAGAATGCCTGTCTGGGAGATTCTGTACGCTGAGGACCCAAAAGACAAGAGTAAGTTTAGTGTAACGACGAAATTGGATGATATTCGGAAGGGCACGCCAAGCTTTCGATGGATCCATCTTCCGGCGAACAATATAGCTTGGGCTGAGGCCATGATTACGAAGATGTTTGTAGAGAATGGACCTATAGACATCTCAGGATTTCGGGCAATTCTGCGAGTATTTGGCCAGCATCAGCATCGTGGTCCGAAGGTACACTCGAGATTTATGAGGCCGCTCTGCCAACATCATGTCAGCGAGCAAATCCACCCGAGACCGGTTCAGCCTTCGCACCCACGCTCGAACAAAAGTCCTACTCCGAAGACCATGGCTTCGACCGCAGACCTCGAAGCTAGTCCAACCGTCAATCTCCCGCCTTCTCCTACTTCCCCATTAGCGGCCAAACCACCCAAAACCCCCAAAACCCCCAAAACAGCTCCACTCAACCTAGAAATCGCATCTCCCACACCGTCAGGGAAAACTCAAGACACACCAGACCGTCCTTCAGATACTCACAATCACCAGACTCGGAAGAATGGCGTAGTAATCTTTATGCCATATCTGCACTGGGAGGCCGACTCCAATCGTCTGAGCATGCGCAATACTGTGAACGAGGTGATGGAACAGAAAGACTTGCCCTTCAATCCGCAAAGGAGTAAAGACGAATGCCTCATCCAGGGTTACTTGCGCCAGTCAACTGATCTCCATCTCCGACGCACACTGGACCAGTTCAAGCATCACGGTATCATTACCGACAAGCGCGACAGAGATCAAGTCGTTTATCGTTTCTACCAGAGGGCGAAAGCAGACGACCCAAAGATATTCATGGTTGATCAGATGTGGATCTGGGTATTTGATGGCATTCTCATCACCTGTTTTCCGGAGAGATGGGGTCAGCCTGTCCGGGATCCGCTGAGTCTTTTTGACGGACTTATCGAGGACATCAACTCGAAGACTCAACCACCCGTCAAGTCGGTATACGAACTTGCAGCCTTGATCACAAATCGGTGCACCGGCTCCTTTGATCGCCACGAATGGGGTTACGAAGACTTGGACTATAAGTTTTTCGAAATGTTTGAGTTGTCCATTGGCATAATGACACGCCGATCAACCGCACTGCTGGAGCGCTTTGAGCGCGATTCTGCGGCTGCAGCGAGGTGGCTCAAAGCGCATGACAGAGCGTATCAAGTACCTATCGAACCCACCTATGTCAGTGTGAAAAGCAGTGAAGACCGCGATAATGAGGAAGATGAGTGGCTTAACGAACCTGATGGCGAGATTGACATTGCAAAGACCGACCCCAACCCCATATTCGTCAACCGACTCTTGAACATAGCCAAGGAAGCGCAACTCCTGGTGGAATGCAAGGACATTGAGGATGAGCTTTCCATATTGACTGCTGTCCTCCAGCAGCAGCGTGGCGTACTGCAGGACATGGGTCAAGCCCTGAAAGAACTATCCTCTGCGCATGGTGCAACCAAGCCAGACATGCCGAAGAAATGTGGCCAGCAGAAGAGGCTCGTCGACCAACATCTACTCGACATTGAGCGGATGAGGAAACAGGCCAAGCGTGTCAACGAGAGCTTGCATCAAGTACTTGATCTCAAGCAAAAGCACGCAAATGCTCTTGAAGCTCGCTTTGCGCGAGATCAGGCACAAGATACCGCACGCCAGGGGCGGACTATCTTGGTCTTCACCATTGTGACCATTGTTTTCTTGCCGATGAGCTTCATGGCTTCCTTCTTCGCAATCAACATCGTCGAGTTCCCCCACGACCTAAATGTCAACAGTGCTATTCCTCTGGGCTACGTAGCCAAGTATTTGTTTGGCATCGGTCTGGGAGTGTCGGTGCCGTTGATTGCAGTTGCTTTCGTTTTCGCCGATGTTCATGGATGGATGTGGGGCTTCAAGAGTTGGCTCAAACATTCTTTTGCTGGGAAATCTGACCAGACTAAGTCTGCTCAACACGCTCAACCGCCTCCAACCAGGGTGAAGGATGACAAATTGTCCATGATGGATTCGGAGGATTACAACCCATATCGACGTCCACCAAGGACCTTTACGGGTGCCACGGGTGGGACTCTTGATTCCGTTGATGTGGAGGCTAACCATCCTTCAGCGTTGCCAATATCCTCATTGGGTAATCTGGGTTATCATCCATAATGCTCCATCATTCGCATCCTATCCGGGCTCTCCAGAGCGAAGTAGGTATCTCATCGAGAGCTGGAATAGGTCATCGGATGCCAAATAAGGTTTGGCATTCTCGTCCTCAGAAGCTTCCAGAGGTGTCAAGGTGAGGATCATCTGTTACCCATCTTATCGAAGAGGGCCGGTAAAGATTAGATGATCCAACCGGACTCTGAAGAGTGATACGGCGATGACTTTGGCTACTTTGGCTACACTGATGGTCAAGACCACCTCGGAAATCCAAAGTAAGTACTCTGAAGGGTGCAGAACGACAATCAGAAATTAATGGACAAGGAATTGGTGAAATGTTGGTATCAAAAAGTCTTGCGTAACGTTTGGACGCTACGAATTCTGATTCTTGGAACTTGATAGCGATTTCCTGTATACAACCCTAATCTAAATGCTTTTCGAATCCACCAAACCTCTAATAATACGAGGAGATTGTTTTATTCGCCTCATCTATTAGACCTTGCGCTGCTTCGTCGGAGGGTTTCGCGCCAGAAGTCTTCTCGTCCTTGTCGCCAGGTGAACTAGGGCGATAGGCCGTGAATGCTGGTATCAAAATGGTCAGGATCTGGAAGACGATCTGGCAGGTTTGGAGGGCGAATGCGATTTGCTATATTGCGCAACCAAAGTTAGAGCATGAACAAAGGAGTTCAGGTAAGAGGGGATGTGGGGGGTTTTTACATTTGTCGTGCAAATTTTGTCAGAAGAGTTGACGCTCTGCATCTGATTTGCACCACCACTACAACTCCAACTCCATAGATCATTATTGTTTGAGGTCGTAGTAGAGATACCGGTGAATCCGACGGCGGCCGCGGGGGCGAGAGCCATAACCACTCCTGTCACATTGCGTACTTTCAAGACGATGCTAGCCATGACGCCTATGGCAGTCGCGCCGCAGCATTGAACGAGGAGGTTAATGGTGTCGACGAGGCAATTGACTGTGCTGACGATCATCATCAAGAACGTTGGGCTGGTCACTGGATTTTCAGGCCACGCTCCGGGGACGTTTTTGGTTGCATAGAACTTTGCGAGTGTGAGGGCCATGATGGTGATGATGGAGGCTGCCAGGGCTGCGTTGAGGAAATACTGGATAAAGAGGTAGGTTTTAAGGGCGGTCGAGGGTTTCGAGGACTATAAAAAGTAGGTGAGGTTGTCAGTGAACCTTTTAAACCCTGGAAATGCATGCTTTGGATATGGGGATAAGGATTAACGGCTTACACTGCTGTCAGGCTCAGCGTCATCAGCTTCGAGGTTGGGCTCTAGAGTCACTTCATCGCTCGTGCCGTCTGCGTTTTTGATGGATATCCTCCAGCCTGATTTGGTGAGGGCCATGGTATTTGAGCGGCCGAACTTAATCAAAGACGGGCTAGATTCCTCGGCTGACATTGTGGAGGTTGTTAATTCTGTTGAACTTGTGTGCAGAGAGAACAGGTATGATGTGCGAAGAGATGTTTAACGACTGTTGAAGTGTAAGTTCCAAATTACTTTACACGGCGCAGAGAGCAGTTGGATATTATTCAGCTATATAGGCCGAGCGAGAATGCGGGAAATCCCGTCCCACCGCATCCCAACTTACTTAGGGCGAGCCTCAACCTGAACGCAATGCAGATGCAAGATCCTGCATTTCAGCAAGGACAATGAAAATAGCATTAAGGGTATGGAGGTAAAAGGGGCTTGACTCGCTCGGAAACTTTGATTTGATGTTCTCTGGATGACTGCCTGCGGCGGGGAGTAGAGAGCACTGCTTCCGAAAGGCTATAAATAGCCGTTGACCCCACCTCAGCCTCACGGGTCTAGATGCGAAACGGAAGTTTGAGCTGCCTTTGTACCCTGCAATGGCGTTTCTGGATTTCGCAGGCTGGCTACAGATTGGCGAATGTGCTGAGGGGAGTGGCATCACATAAAGACTAATTGTCAGAGGCTTGACAGAATGAAGCGGCCACGGAAGAAACGACCAAGCCAGAGAGTTTTCTAGTTGGCTGAGTTGGCTCCAAATCCTTGGCAGAGAGAGCGGCAGAGACACTGAAGTTCATGTGATATTGCGGGCTCAGCTAGCCCCGAAGGCCCCAGTGCGGAGATCTTCAGAGCCTCTAGTACCCTACTCCTTCACAAGGACCCGTATAGAGTCCCTAGACCTCGCCGTTACTTCTAGCTAATTATAGTTCGTACTGCCTGTCCCTGTACAACTTATTTGGCACACGGTGCCTCTTCCGGGAAACCCTGTTCCGATGTTCGATCCTTGCAAGGGCAGCTGATGCCAGAGATTGTACTTGTACGTGAGCTTCAGGCGTACCTTCAATGAAGAGATACCAGTCCCAACCGGTACGAGACATTTGACGTTATTCTCAAGCGGTTCCGGTCCCCATACGGCCTGAGCTTGGTTCCATAATTCCCATACCGGGGTTATTAGCCCCCAAAGCGCCGTCGACGAACTCTTCCTGATACCGGCCAATAGCAACGCTATCGAAGAAAGAGAGCGCCATTGATGTTACGCCACAGGCCTCCCCTGCCTTTACCGTGTTGAGGAGGTCATTGCAACCATGCGGCGACTTGTAGCTGATAGGGCACACGGTTTCACTAGTCTGTTTGCTTGTTGCGCGCACAAACCTAGATCCTAAACGTCAGCTCATATTTCAGACGCGATAGGTGCTAAAACCAACACTTTGCAGATAGCGTTAGGAGGGTCTTTCAGCAGCGCCTCCTTTTGTACTCCTTTCCTTGTAGCAATCTCTTTTACGGGCTTGCGCCAGTTCATCAGAGTCGAATCTCCCTTGAATATTGCCCTTCACCCTCACACGGTGTCTGTTCTTCCGGAAGAATCTATCCGACAGCGTTATGTATGCGTCGATGCATTCGTCGATGCTCATCTTTAGTCGGCCGAGCATTATTGAGGTAAACCTATCCTGTCAGCATATAAACCGGATGTACTCGCATTTGTTACCCATCCGCCAGTACTTGTCCCTCCGATCATGTCGAAACAGTTGCAAGACTTTGGAGGCGACTCTAGATTGACGAACTGCATGAGCGGGTCAAGGATCTGTCAGACTTCTAGACTGTGGGGAGTGGGTGACATGGTGGTGGCGTTGCGCAGGCAGAACTAGCAACGCAAGCTAGAGGGCACCTGGCTGATGGACGGTTTCTGTACCTATAAGTATCAGCTCGCTACTTAGATAGATAGGGGGGCAGACGGTCCTCCGACCTCACCACACAAATCTGACAGGATCACAAGTAGGGACAAGGGGCGGATACCACCTCCATCAAGGGCGAGGAGGTGGAGTTCTTTTCCAAGCACTTTGGAGGGCAGCTTCTCTTATAACCAGAAGGGAGGTCAGGTATTGTAACGTCAGCTCGAGTCTAGGTTGCTGCTGCTATGGGTCTGCTGAAGCTGTGTTGTTGTGCTAATTTACGTATGCTGGCGGCTGTGCCTATCCCACCTACACTAGCTCGTTGAGGATGCTGTAAAGAGCTTTAACGATACGTAGTTGCTTCCGCCCTCAGAATAGAGATCTTTTTGGCTCAGGCAAGGCGTATCTGGCTCGCCATTAAGGTGTCGTATTGTCCCGAGGATTTGCCATTCTGATCGCCAGCTTAGCAGCAGAAAGGTGTCGGTTCGGTTGTATCTGTTGCGCGCAGCAGATAGGTGTACATAGAATGGTTGAAAGCAACTGTCTTGTCTATCTACCTACTTGAAGAGAAGAGGACATTTATATGCACATTCGACCTACCTTGCTCCTTGCCCCCCGGAGACCTGCCCAGCTGAACCTGTACGAACCGGCGAGCAGCAAGGATTGGAGGAGGAAGACGGGGCCTGACTAAGTTCAGAAGAACAACGATCCTGGCCACGTACACCGTACATGTGAATGGCTCTTATAGCATGACTGATACCGATGATGGAGTAAAAGTGTGACTGACGATCTGCCCTGGGTGTCTGCTGATCCTGGTTGTGGTAAATCTGTGTTGCCAAAATCGAGCGCGAGTTGGCGAGCAACCTTCGCCGCTCTCAACGAGGTTATTTCAGCCGCTTCTGCATACCGCGTCATGATGGCGACATCCATCATTGACGCATCCGATGATCGCTCCGTCTGACCATGGAACCAGCTCTTCACCGCCACCATCGCGTCTTCGACGCTCACTCCGTCTGTGCTCGTCACCAATCTCGGCTCAAAGGTCAGTCGGTAGATCTGAAGACCGTCCCGCTCGATCAACGCTTTTTGTTCTGCCTCGACTCAGGAGATGGCTGATTAGTCTTCTCGATATTCCCACACGTGGCTCAGCACCGGCTGCGATTTGCCCCATCCACAAAGAGCCTGCGCCGCGAGGATACGGATTAGGTATTTTATGGTGTAGCTGTTCTTTGATCTGTGGGTGCAGATGGGAGTAAGGCACATAGTTGGCGACGGGTCGAAGCACGGTGGCTCTTTGCCCAGTGATTCTTGCCGAACGGTCAAGGCTGCTTCTTCCATTCCTAACGCGGCTTCATAACGCCTCAGTGCTCGACTATATCCCCCAATCCGAGATGTGGTATCAGCACATTGCAACTTCGGCTCATCGCTTTGAAAGTTGTATCCCTGAAGGATTGTGTCAGGCTTCTAGACTGTGGCGAGTAGGTGACGTGGTGGCGGCGTTGCGGAGGCAGAACCAGTTACGCAAGCTAGAGGACACCTGGCTGATGGACGTTTTTTGTACCTATCAGTGTTAGCTCGCTGCTTTGTAGATAGAGGGACAGACGGTCCTCCGATCTCACCCAAAAAATTCTGACAGATTGCAATGTGAAGGCCAATCGATTCCCGTGCTTTCCAGTCTCTTACACTCTCGCTTCCACATCTGGAAGACTGAATTATGGATATTGTCTTCGGAGTCTTTCTCACCTCGTCTTCCAGCTCGCGGTGATTGGGGGGTCACTGCGTCGTGGTGTATGCACAGAAATTCGGCCCTGGGCGTCCCATCTTGTGAAGATTTGCCAACGACAGCTGCAAACTCCTGACTGAGCGCAAAGCCTTGCGACCGAGCCTTGCACTCAGCCTTGGACCTAAATACTGATGCTGGGGCACGGAATTAGTGAATCGCGCTGCCGAAAGCACTCGGAAATACCCATCTCTGCTATAAGGGAGAAGAACAAGAGGCTTGAGGAATTGGAATGCACTTGTAGAATGTGTGGCCTACCTTTTGTGGGGCATAGGGCAAGGGTGCTAAGTGGCCTGCGGTGTGGCGATGTAGTGGCTCTGAATGGTTCCGGGGAGGAAGAGGGACAGAGGTGAATAATTATGCGACTTTGATTTGCGGAAGGCATCACATGCAACAAAATAGGCCCCAACAGGCTGGGATTCGCCCGCAGCTCGAGCCACAACGGCTCATTCCAGCATTTCTCTAGAAATAGGATACTGACAGGAATGGCAATCGAGAGGGAGTTGTACCCTGCGTGTTCTGTCACAGACTATGGGCTGAGATTGATGCCTGATCATCCCAAGGCGGGAATGGCAGCTGATTGGCGGCCTGTCTGGATGAAAGATATCAATGGAGGGGGGTTGGAGATGGCTATGGCGGTCCCAGGAGCAAAAAAGAAAGGAAACGGTCTAGCCATCGCACTCCAGACCCAAAGAACGTAGGTTCAGCTGGACATCCCAAAGGTGTACACCCACCCGCCCCTCGCATATTGACCTTTGCGTTGAGGTCGGAGGGGGGTTAGCGCATGAGAAGAATGGAAGAAGAGATCCTTGACTAGTTTATGCCGGGGGTTTTGTACAGGACGTAAAGGTGTGATAGCTGGGGAACATTTGCCAGTGGGCAATGGCTGAATTTGGCAATAGACAAATCTCTCACCTGTTTGTTGCATGCAACTGACGTGCATCACACGGTGATCTGCGTTAGGGGAATGGCAGTGGACCTCTCTTGCCTCACATGAAGCACTCGCAAAATGTCAGTAACAACATTGCCAACTCCCTCGCCAAAAGCACAGCGCCCTCCTTCCACAAAACTTGCATCCTAAGCCAGGCCAGGGCCAAGGCGACGCACAGCAGGGTCCTTTTTTTGCTGGCGCGGCCCACATTCTCATTTCCGTTAACAGAGATCAACCCCAAGTACAACCGGGGGAAGGATACACGACGCCAAAAAGCACCTTTTTCAATGCCTCCAAGTCTGGGAGCGGAAGACTGCCATCTAGCAGATCGGAGAAATTGTTTCGAACCAATACCCGTGTAGCCATCTCGATGTTTTCCTCCTCTGTCCAGAAAGGATTTTTACGACCTTCATGGAACCGAGTCGTCCGAGCCATGTCTCTGTAGAGTTTCGCCTTTTCTTCTATCGCGGATATGGCTGGACAATATGTCAGTAAGAGAATTAACCCTGGTTGTAGAGTGCTAGCTTGCCGCAGTCACAGATGCTGCCTGCAGGGCCCCAGGACATTAGCAACTATACCTGCGAAGAGGAGAATGCAACTGTGAAGCGCTTACCTGAAGGTCCGAATGCCAAAGCCATTATTTGCCCGAAGCGTCTAGCTCCTCTTTCATCCAGAGTGATCTCACCTGCAAGGTCAAAATCCTGGATTCTCGTGATGTGAAGATGATTTAGAGTAGCGAAATGCATCAGGGAGCATAGGCGATTGGTGGCAATTATGTGACTCGCTATGATTCTGTCAGTGATGGAGCAACAATGCCGGCTCATCAGGTGAGGGGTATTTGCCATTGGCGATGATATCCTCCGGCCCATCTATCGCATCGCCCGGATCTAGTTGTGGATCAATCATTCCAGTCGACCCTTTTTCCATCACATGCATATATCTGAAACGTTTGAGATAGAGCCACACACGCCGCGCTGGAAGCTGGCAGAAAAGATCTTGTAAATGCTCTCGAATCTCCGCTCTCCTGTTCTCGGCAAGGCCTTGAGACCAGACGTCGATTTTAATTCTCATCTTGAGCATTCTGGCTGCTTGGTCCATGTCCTTGAGCATCGCCGTAGCACTCCCGCCTGTTCTTTGTCAGTGCAATACTCGCATTCATCAGTAATGAGCTTACCAAGCTTCGCATAGAGCTTCATGAATTCCGTAGGTTCCTCCGGGAGATCTTTCGCTAGCATTTGACCCAAGTCTTCGAATGTATCGCCATCACTAATTTTTGAGCGCTGGATTTGATATACGGCTGTCGTGTCAGAACCCAACTGCTTGACTGCCTGCTCTAACTTCTTCAAACAAACCAAATTTGGGTCATTTGGTGCGTTCCCAACCATTTTAAAGCCGCCACAGGGCATACTCAAGTAGTAATCCAACGTTTTGCGAGCCGCGAGTCGAGACTTGAACACGACCGTCGCGCTGTTGTATGAATGCTCTAGCATGATGGCATTAATCTTGTTGACGTGCTCGGCCGATATGGGGAAGAAGCGAAAGCAAAATTTGTGGTCTGAGCGAGGAGATCCGTTCTCGCCATCAAGCAATACTATCCTGCCATCCACGAGCCTCGTGTATGAATTGCGTGCTTTGGTAACAGGCAAATCCTCCAACACAGATTTCACGTGCAGAGGGTCAGCATGTTGAATGTTATTCAGCTGAAGCATAGTCTCCCTCGAACGCTTTATTTCTTCGCTGGAATCTTCCTCAGGATTTGGCAAGAGGAAGCTTCGAAGTACAATTATCAGCCTTGGTGATATGACAGAGAATACGTGAAATTCGGTATAACACTCCACGGTGCTCTCACCTGTGTCTGGGTGTATCAGCACACTGTTTGGTCCCTCGTGGATGTTGTAGGCGTTTCCTGTCAAGAGAAACTCGTTGTCTTTGGCGGATGGCGTGCACAAGGCAAGGTACATCATCTGCGTGTGTGCGATATACATCTCCGCATCATCAGGGTAGACTTGTTTCCTCAACTCCTCCATCCATTTGCCTTCCGGATCCATCTTGAGCTCCAGCATCGCCTTGATGTTATCGAACCACACATCGATTGGCTTCTGATAGCCTTTCTCGCGCATATATGTTAGTAGGCGGTCCCTGTCATTTTCAGAGTAGCCTTCCGCATTCTGATGGTAGAAGCGCTTGCGCTGCCCCGTGCCTCGATATCTCATGATGAAGAGGAACTTTCGCAACATATTCCGATCCGGACGCGTAATCCATACTTCCCGCTCTCCTGCTTCAAACGCCTTACGGATCTTCTGGATAATTTGGCCTGTGCGGGACTCAAGGCGAGAGAGCTGCTCCTCGAGATAGTGTTGGTTGGTGGCATCCTCAAGGTCTCGATACATGTCCACTAGTCCGAATGTGCGAGAGACAGGAGTTTCGATGAGCTCCGCGGTAGCTCCGGTTAGATTGATTGCATGAAGCATTGGTTCGCCAGGATGGTAGCCGTTCTTCCGGTTACGCTTCCCACGCTTTGCGGATCCTTTTGGAGGAATTTCTGCTGGCTTGAAAGGGTGAGCGAAGTTCCGAAGGATGAACCGAGGAATGTAGTGATGATATTGGGGTTTCGCAGGAGCGGGAGATGATGCCATGGTGTTTTTCAGCGGCTGATCGATTTTTATTGGAGCTTACGAGTAATACTTAGTCCCAAGTATCAAATCGATCTCGCCACCATCAAATCCGGGCGCCTATCTGACTTTATGAAGGGGGGCCTCAGCCACGCTTGGGAGCGGGGGAAGGCCTGCCCCGCACTAAAGCTGCTTAGCGGGCTCCAGTAAAGTACTTTCAACCAGTTACGAATTTCCTCGACATTTAACGCGCAGGTCCACGTTTACATCAGTACTTGCTGCACACAGGTCCATGTCTACGTGGATATCTACGCCCACGATGGCGTCCGTGCGCGGTTCACATCTACGTTCATACCTACGGCGGTAGCGGAGCTCGCGTCCATGTCCATATCTACGTTGATACCTACGGCCTCGACGGCTGGCGCACGCAGATTTACATCTGCCTTTATACCTACGACGGCGGCGAAGCTCGCCTCCGCGTTCACATTGTAGGCGAGCTCACAGGCCTTCAGGTCAAGACGGGCGGGGTGGTATCGCGCGTGAGGCTGCAGACGCTCTTCCGTGAGAACCCGCAGTATTTCATGGTCACGGTGGCAGAGGTCGACCTGCGGCGTCCCCCGGAGCAACGGCCCAACGCCGCCGTTGCTGTCTCACGCGCCGGTGGACGCGGGGTTCGCGTCGCTCGGCCAACAGTTCGGCCAGGCGCGCTACACCACAGTCCCCGACCCCAGGTACGTCTCCAAGGTCACGCCGTGGCTGCGGCGGACACAGTTCCACGTCCACATCTATCTCGGCGGCTTCGACGCGGCGGGGAGGCGGGCCTGGTCCTCGTCTGCAGCAGGGTCGATGGAGTGCTGTGGGCGGGGGTGCAAGGGCTGGACGGCGGCGCGTTCACGGCAGCTGTACGGGGTCGACGGGCAGCTGGTTCCCGGTTCCATTACCACGTCAAGTCGCGGGGACGGCTGCAGCAGCAGAAGGGCGGCGGGTGCTAGGTAGGTGGGAACTATAAGCGCGACCTGGTCTCGGTGCACGGGGTCAAGGGCGGGCTTCAAGTGGACGGTGGTGGAAGGGCTGGCGGAGGTCGAGCTGTGGCGCCCCTCGGAACGCTGGTCCATCGCGGCGGCTGTCTCTCCCCCGCGGCGGCCATCGAGTGGACGCGGGGTTCGCGTCGCTCGGGCAGCAGCTCGGCCAGGCGCGTCGCGCCCCGGTCCCCGACCTCAAGCACGTCTCTGAGGTCACGCCGTGGCTGCGTGTCATGCCATGACAAGCTATGTCTATGGTTGTGGTCCATGTTGCGAGTTCCGCTCGCAACATTCTAGTCTTTTTGGGTCGCATGGCCGAGGCTATGGGCCACGCCTTACGCTGCGGCAGACACAATTCCAGGTGCAGGCCGGTGGGGTCTCGGTGGCGAGGTTCACGGTGAGCTCCCAGCTACGCAGGGCGGGCGGTGGGAGGCGGGGCTGGGGCTTGTTTGCGGCAGGGTCGATTGGGTGCTGCAGACGGGGGTGCAGCGGCTGGACGGCGGGGCGTTCACGGCGACTGCACGGGGTCTCGGGGCAGGTGGTTCCAGGTTCCAGCACGAGGTCAGATAGCGGGGTACAGGGTCAGGTTTGGCATGGGGGTAGATTGCGGGCACGTACGGGTCGTGTTTCAGGTGGAAATGGCGGGCAGGGCAGGGACGGGCAAGGGCAGACGACAGCGGCAGGGGCGTATAAGGAGGGCGAGCGGCGAGCTAATTGCTGGATGTGCTCCAGGCCACGTTCCAGGCAGATATCCAAGCATGGCACCGCCCTGCACACGCGCTTCCACCTACTTTGTCTACCTCGCTCGGTACGATCCGCGTGCGCGTTCAAAAGGCGGGCGCATCAACACTGGGGTTCACTCAGGCATTCATGCTGGCACAGAGCTGGGGTTGTCGCAGGCGTTCACGCTGGGGCTGTCGCTGGGGCTGTCGCTGGGGCTGTCGCTGGTGTACACGCTGGGGCTCACGCTGGGACTCACGCTGGGGCTCAAGCTGGCACTCACGCCGGGACTCACACTGGGGCTGACGCTGGAGCTCACGCCGGGACTCACGCTGGGGTACACGCTGGGGCTCACGCCGGGGCTCACGCTGGTGTACACGCTGGCACTCACGCTGGGGCACACGCCGGGGCTCACGCCGGGGCTCACGCCGGGGCTCACGCTGGTGTACACGCTGGGGTACACGCTGGGGCTCACGCTGGTGTATACGCTGGTGTACACGCTGGGACTCGCGCTGAGGCTCACGCTGGGGCTCACGCTGGGGCTCGCGCTGGTATACACGCTGGTGTACACGCTGGGGCTCACGCCGGGACTCACGCTGGGGCTCAGGCCGGGGCTCAGGCCGGGACTCACGCTGGCACTCACGCTGGCGTACACGCTGGTGTACACGCTGGGGCTCACGCTGGCACTCTCGCTGGCGTACTCGCTGGCACTCACGCTGGGGCTCACGCTGGTGTACACGCTGGGGCTGTCGTTGAAGCTCATGCAGGCGTATAGGCTGATGTCACGGCTTCCGGCCGGTAGGGGCAGACATAGGATCAGAAATTTGGGTTGGTGCACGGGCACTTTAGCGAGGTAGATGGACTCGGACGACGGGTCAGGGTTGGGGTTTAGCACGGGCAGGGGCTGTAGGGCTGCGGGGTTCACGGTGGAGTAGCAGGTAGGGTTGGCGGGGGTGGGTGGGGCTCGTGTGCGGCAGAGTGTCAGGAGTGGTAGCTATACTACGCTCCGGGCATAGGGTTAGGCAGTTTTTCTAAGGAACATGGGCAAATTTTTGCAGGGTCTAATAGAGCGGAGGCTGGCAGTGACAAGGCTGTCAAGGGTATAAGCATTGCATTGGTAGAAAGTGTAGAAATGGTCGTTGAAGTGTCGGAAATTCTCGTGGATTTCGGTTCAATGCCAAGAGCGTTACAATTCCCATGATGCACGGCGACAGGCAGGCTAGGGCTCAGGTCCTCGTCGATGTCCAGGTTGTTGTCGTCGTTGTTGTCGTCGCTGTTGCTGTCGCTGTCGTCATCGCTGTCGCTGTCACTGTCGCTGTCACTGTTATTGTCGTCGTCGTCGTCGTCGTCGTCGTCGTCGCTGTTGCTGTCGCTGTCGCTGTTGCTGTCGCTGTTGCTGTCGCTGTCGCTGTCGCTGTCGCTGTCGCTGTCGCTGTCGTCGCTGTTGCTGTCGTTGTCACTGTCGTCGCTGTCGTTGTCGCTGTCGTCGTCATCGTCATGATGGCTGTCATGCACGGGGTCTCCCGGGCAGGTGGTTTCAGGTGGCAGCACGAGATCAGGTGACGGGGGCGTCACGGCATGGCGGGTTCAGGCGGGCAGGTCTCGTGGGTGGCGGGGTCGGCGGGAGTGATTCTCGTTTGCGGGTGGACAGCGGGGTGTTGGGGGCAGGTGGATGCAGTTTCGGGCAGCAGGTCACAGGGCGGGATGTGCAGCAGCGGGGGGAGTACAGGATGGAGGAGGGCGAGTTCGAGTGGCGACGGCTAATCGCTGGTGCTGGTTCTTATTTAGGGTTAGGGTTAGGGTTAGGGTTAGGGTTAGGGGTTAGGGTTAGGGTTAGGGTTAGGGTTAGGGTTAGGGTTAGGGTTAGGGTTAGGGTTAGGGTTAGGGTTAGGGTTAGGGT
>Ga0335072_10001507_pt1 | contig 37858 bp, 36 predicted proteins | sample Lox_Sample_21_FD_206725 | JGI IMG/M metagenome (GOLD analysis project Ga0335072, IMG submission 206725) | Soil microbial communities from Loxahatchee National Wildlife Refuge, Florida, United States - Lox_Sample_2.1 | ecosystem: Environmental > Terrestrial > Soil > Wetlands | place: USA... | reverse complement strand
CACACCGACACCACCTGGCCCGAGTCCCCCGAGTTCACCTGGAAGGAGTTCCAGGACGCGGGCGTGACCGACGAGGCGGAGATCAACAAGATCACCTGGCAGAACGCCTGCCGGTTCTTCTCCTGGGACCCGTTCGCGCACACCCCGCGCGAGCAGGCCACGGTCGGCGCACTGCGCGCCCAGGCCACCGACGTGGACACCACCCGCATGTCGCGGGAAGAGTGGCGGCTGCGGAACGAGGCCGCCGGCATCGGGGTCTTCTAGGTGGCATCCCCGCTGGCCTGGGACGAGGCTTCCGCGCTTGCGCCGGCGGGCGGCGGTACCCGGTCATCGCCGGGGACGGGCACCGGGCCGCTGGGGTACCTGCGGGCGTAGATAACCGCTCCGGCCTGGGCCGACAGCACGACGAGCATGGCGCACGGCAGCAGGACCACCCGCAGCGATGTCGCCCAGCTGGCCGCGAGGCTGTCCAGCGTCACCGCGGCGACAGCCGCGAACGTCACCACGCCCGCCGCCAGCCACACGGCCAGGCCCGCGGCCTTCGGCAGCCACAGGCTGTACTCGGGTACCCCGACGTTCAGCGGCACCCGCGCCCCGGCTGGCAGCACCCGGGCCGCGTGCCAGGCCACGGCCACCATGCCCAGCATGAGCACGCCGCCAATCACCACGGCCGCTGTCAAAGCCCGGCCCCTCGAGACGTCATGGGTGGCACACTAGCCCGGCAGGCGCGAGCACGGGGGCCAGGTCGCCGACTCGTAAGAAGTCACGTCGCGGCCGGCCCCCGTGCTTACCCGGGCGCTGCCTGATCCCCCTAACCTGCCTCGACGCCCCCCACCACGGGTGCCAGCGCCGGGCGCCGGAGGCCCGCGAGGGCAACGAGCGCGCCAGCCACGGCGACGCCGGTGATCAGGAACAGCGCCGGCCGGTAAGTCGCGAGCGTCGCTGCTGGTGTGGTGAGGCGACCGCCGTCGCCCGCGTCGACCACGGCGGTGACGACAGCGAGGACCAGTGCGCCGCCGACCTGGAACGAGGTCTGGAAGAGGCTCGCGGCCAGGCCTTGCTCCTCATTGGGCATCCCCTCAGTCGCCGCCACCGTCAGCGCCGAGAAGCCGAGGCCGAACGCTAGCCCGACCAGCAGCATCGTCGGCAGCAGCACACCCAGGTAGTCGGGGGTCACGCCGGCCCGAAGGAAGACCGCATAGGCGACCGCCAGGCAGATGAAGGCCGCGGCAGCCAGCCGGGCCGGGCCGAACCGGCCGAGCAGGCCGCCCATGCAGGCAGAGAGCACCGCCACCATCGCGCCCGCGGGCAGGAAGGCGAGCGCGGTCGCGATCGGGGACCATCCGGCCAGGCTCTGCAGGTACTGGGTGGCGAGGAACTGGAAGGACACGTAGGAGCCGAACAGGGTGACCGCTCCGATGTTGGCACGGCGCAGCGGCCCGGAACGGAAGATCCCCAGCGGCATCAGCGGGTCGGCGCTGCGCGACTCGATGACGATGAACGCGGCCAGCCCGGCCGCGGCCACCACGAACGAGCCGATGGTGCGAGCCGATGCCCAGCCGGCCTGCTGCGCCGAGGTAACCGTGTAGACGAGCAGGAGCATGGTCGCGGTGATGGTCAGCGCGCCTGGCAGGTCGAAGGAGCGGCGGGCGGCGGGCGTCCGGCTCTGGCCACGGGTCCCGCTCTCAGCGGCCGCCTCGCGCGGGATGAGCCACCAGCCCGCGGCCAGCACGATGACGGCGACTGGCGCGGGGACAAGCAGGGTCCATCGCCAGCTCACCGCGGTGAGCAGGCCGGACAGCACAAGCCCGAGGGAGAAGCCGGTCCCGCCGAAGAGCGAGTACACGCTGAACGCCCGGTTGCGCATGGGGCCTTCAGGGAACGTCGTGGTCAGCAGCGACATGCCGGCCGGGGCGGTGAACGCCGCCGCGATGCCCTTCACGAACCTCGCCCCGATCAGTAGGCCTGGCACGCTGGTCAGCCCGCCAAGCAGCGACAGCAGCGCGAAGGCTGCGACGGCGACGAGGAAGACCCGGCGCCGCCCGAGCAGGTCGGCGGCCCGGCCGCCGAGCAGCAGCAGTCCGCCGTAGCCGAGAACGTAGCCGCTGACAATCCACTGCAGCGACGAGGTGGAGAGGTCGAGGGCGGTCCGGATCGACGGCAGCGCGACGCCGACCATGGAGACGTCGAGCGCGTCAAGCCATAGCGCTCCGCCCAGCACGGCAAGGACGCCCCACAGCCGGGGTGACCAGTGAAGCCCTTCCTCCGGCCGGGTACCGGCGGAAGGTCGCGCCGTGGCCGAAGGCGGAGACTCGATGGCGGTGGCAGCGGACGGCAAGGGCCGTTCTGTTGAGTGCATGAGCCCCAATCTATGCATGCACAAGCAATGATTGCAAGTGCAATTAATGTACTTGCAAATAGTTGGCCTTCCGGCTACCCTGGCGCTGTGAGCGTGACATCTGGAGCCGTTCCCGCCGCGGCGCCCGGCGACGCGTCGATCGACGTGGTGGCGGCCTGGCGGGAGATGACGGCATGCCACGCCGCCGTGTGCGCGACCCTGGAGCATGAGCTCGGCGAGCGTCACTCGCTGGGCGTCAGCGCCTTTGAGGTGCTGGACCGGCTGGCCGAGAACCCAGATCGCCAGTCCCGCGCGCAGGACCTGGCCGACGCGGTGCACCTGAGCCAGAGCGCGCTGTCCCGCCTGGTAGACCGCCTCGTGCGGAGCGGCCTGGTCGAACGGTGCGCGTGCGGCATGGACCGCAGAGGGATCTACGTCGTGCTGACTGACCAGGGCCTGCAACGTCGCGACGAGGCCGCCGTGACGCACCGGGCGGTTCTTGCCCGCACGCTCCCGGGCACCTGGCTCTTATCAGTCCCGAGCTGGCCCGTGCCGTAAGCCGGAATGTCTCGTGCCCACCGGGTAGTGGCCTTTGTGCCAGTATGAGATGGCAGGCTGGTGGAGCCATCCCCGGACCTAGGGGTTGAACGTGGATAAGCGGAAGGTCGCCGCGGTAAGCCTGGCTGGCGTCTGGCTAGCCGCCTGCGCGTGGGCGCCGTGGGACAGGCTGGGAGCCGTGGTGCTGCTCGCGGTGGCGAGTCCCCTGGCCGCCGGCTTCATCCTCCGCCAAGATGGCCGGGGCGGCGGCAGTAGATTCTCGCGGATGTTCGTGGGCGCCCTTATCGATGCCGTTCTCGCGGCCCTGGCGCTGGTGCCGGTCCTGGGGGATTTCATTGACCTCGGCGCCGCCGCCGTCGCCCTGGTACTGGTGATCATGCGATTCAGGAAGTTCGCCAGCAGCCTGCCGGGTGGCCTGGCCTGCCTACTGCTCTATGTCATCCTCTGGTTTGGGTCCAGGCTCGCCTCGCACCAGCTTTCTGGATCAGCGATTCATCATGCGTTCTGGCTGTATCCCGTGGTGGTGATCGCCAGCGTCCTGGCCGGAGGGGTCATCCTGGTCGCGCTCACCCTGCTCCTCAGCCTGGTGTACGACAAGGACCGGGCGAAAGCTGTCTTCTACACGCTTGGCTTCCCCTGGTTCTTGATCACCTTCCTCCTCACCATCTTCCTGCCCAGCCGGCACAAGCCGCGCGGGCATCAGGTCGCCGAGCTCGCTCGCCGTTCTGATTAGCGGGGGCCGACTGCGCCGGCCGAATCCTCCTTGCATCTATGCTGTGCGCATGCCACCGCGGGGGACTGCCGACAGGGCGGGCGACGTGCCCAGGCAAAGCGCGGCGAACCGTGCCTACGGGTTCGTCAAGCAGCAGATCATCTCGGGGGCCTACCCAGGCGGGACGCTGATCTCCGAGGGCGAGGTCGCCGCGGCGGTGGAGGTTTCCCGCACGCCGATCCGTGAGGCATTCCTTCGCCTGGAGGTTGAGGGCCTCTTGCGCCTGTACCCCAAGCGCGGTGCCCTGGTGGTCCCCGTGTCGTCATCGGAGATCCGCGACGTCCTCGATGCGCGGCTGGCCGTCGAGCAGCATGCCGCCCGGCGCGTCGTCGAGTCCGGTCGACATCATGAGCTGGCCGGCGAGTTGCGCGCGGTCCTAGCCCGGCACGCCGGCCCCGGGACCCCGCCAGACGCGCGCTGGTTCACGGACGTGGACCAGCAATTCCACTGCGCGCTTGTCAACGCCGCGGGCAATGCCCTGCTCACGGCCTTCTACCAGACACTGCGCGACCGGCAGCTTCGGATGGGCATCGCGGCCCTGCTGCGTGACCCGGGACGGTACGACGCCATCCTCGCCGAGCACGCTGCCCTGGCGGACCTGATGGAGGCCGGCGACGTCGAGGCGGTGGCTAGCACGCTGGCCAGCCACATAGCCGCCACCAGGGCGGCGCTCAGCGCGCTGTGACCGGGAAGCCTCGCTCGGTTTCCGAAGCGGCGTGCCGATCCCTCGCTCGCGTCGTGGTGATCCCGGCCACATGGCCTTGCCTCTTAGATACATCATAGATACTTTTTGACCGTTAGTTGTCTCCGAAGGAGAGGCCGCCATGGCAAGCACGCAGGTCATCGATGAGGTTGAGCTGCTCGACCCCACCGTCGCCGCCCCGGTCACCAACGTCGCCGAGTACGGCTTCGAGGGAAGGCTCGAGGACTGGACCACCGACGCGCGCTACTACGAGTACTCCCAGGCGGCGAACCCCATCGGCTCTGGTCACACCAGCGCGGTGCCCATCACCCGGTTCGGCCGGCAGCTGTACGCGGGCGCGAGCACCGGGATCATCCCGCTCGACTTGTCGGCCGGCCTCGGCGTCACCAGCGGTCCGGTGACCAGCCCAGGCCTGGTGGCCTGCTTCATCCGCGTCAGGGCCGGAGAGCAGGTGGGGACCAGCCCGAACGCCACCTCGCAGCTGTACTACACCTTGGAGGGGCGCGGCTTCGCTGCCGTCAACGGCCGCCTGGTGCGATGGGAGAAGGGCGACTTCCTCACCCTGCCCGCTGGCAGCCACGCGATCTTCTACGCCGACACCGACGCCGCCTTCTACTGGGTGCATGACGAGCCGCTGCTGCGCTACCTGGGCGTCCAGGCCACTGAGCCAAGGTTCCGGGCGACGAAGTTCGCCCGCGAGCGCGCGGTAGCAGAGCTGGAGCAGATCGCCGCCCAGCCTGGCGCCAACGACAAGAGCCGGGTCAGCGTGCTGCTGGCCAATGCCGCCGAAGAGCAGACGCTGACGATCACCCACGTCCTGTGGGCCATGTTCGGCCTCCTGCCGGCCGGGCAAGAGCAGCGGCCGCACCGCCACCAGTCGGTCGCCCTCGACCTCATCCTGGATGCGAGGCCCGGCTGCTACACGCTGCTCGGCACCCGGCTTGACGACCGGGGCGGCATCGTCGACCCGGTCCGGGTGGACTGGGAGCCGGGCGGCGCGTTCGTCACCCCGCCCGGCATGTGGCACGCCCACTTCAACGAGTCCGGTGCGCCGGCCCACCTCATCCCCGTCCAGGACGCGGGCCTTCAGACGTACCTGCGAAGCCTGGACATCCGGTTCACCGCCCGCCGGTAGCCGTTTCCGGTCAGGCGGCTGGCATCACCTGCGTGACCGGGTAGCTGGTCACCAGCTTGCCGTTGACCAGCTCGTAAACAGGCGGGCGCGACGATCCCTGGAAGGTGAGCGTGAGGCTGGCGTAGGCTCGCTCGCCCGAGTCTCCCGCCACCCCCTTGCTGCCCCAGGCGGTGACGATGACCGAGTAGTCGTGGAAGTGCCCAGTGGCGCAGCTCGGCCTGCAGTCGTTCTCTGAAAACGTGCCATAGGCGCCGGCGAAATGCGACGACCACGTCGTCCAGTGCAGGCTCTCCAGCCGCATGCCGGCGTCCGCACAGGTGAGGATGGACGACGACGGCTCTATCACGCCCTTGCCTGAGCAATTGAGCAGCACGTACGTCGGGGCCTTCGCGGCGGCGGGAGCCGTCGCGGCGTCCAAAGTAGCCCGGCCAGTGTGGGCCGGCGTCCCCAGTCCGGCGGCCACGCCAAGCGCGGCAATAGCGAGCACCGACATAGTCGTTATTGCATGAAGCTTCATGATTGTTCCCGTCCCTTGGGGAGTAATGGCTTCAGGCCTAGAGACGACGCATTGCCGCCGACGGTTGCGGGTTTTTAGGACCTGAAATGCATGATGGCGACAGCCGGCTTGAGCGACGCGCCCGCGCGGGGCACCCTAGGAAGCATGCACCCTGAGATCCTTGCCCTCGAGGGCTACCCCTCGACCACGGTCGGCTGCATGCTGCCCCCCTTCTGTCCGGTCGGCTGAGATGGCACGTTCGTCTGAGTACTTGCCGATGCCGGCCCCAATCGCTCGTGGAATCGATAAAGTGGGATGTGTAGGTACGTGTCCCAGGAAAGGGGGCGCGAGATGAGCTGGCAAGAACCGGAGTCACTCACGCAAAGCTATTATTCCATCACAGGTGGCGAGCGAGCGAGAATCCGGGCGGCAGACGTCGACCGCGAGTTCGTGGCGGGAGTGCTCGGCGCGGCCTACGGCGACGGACGGCTGTCCCAGGATGAGTACGACAACCGCCTGGCAGAGGCCTTCTCCGCGCGCACCTATGCCGAGCTGGACCTGCTTGTCAACGACCTGCCTGTCGTGCGGGCCGCGCCCGACAGCCCGGCCGCCACGCCAGGAAACCGCGTCGCGAAGGTGAACCAGCTCGCGGTAGCGAGCCTCGTCTGCGGGCTTGGGCAATTCCTGATCGGGCCGCTGGCCATCGTCGCGATCGTGCTTGGCCTTACGGCTCGCAAGCAGATCAAGCGCACCGGGGAACGGGGGGCAGGCCTGGCTCTCGCGGGCTTGATACTCGGCTGGTTCGCGGTAATCGCGGTCGTCACCCTCATGCTCGCCCTCGCCGTCGGGACGCAGGGATCCGTTCACACGCAGTGAGTGGCTGCCCGGCGACCGCAGAGCTCACCAGTGGTCTCACGCGCCCCCGCTGAGCGCGTGAGACCGCTCGCGCACCGCCGAGGCGAAGGCCGAGACGGCCGGATGATCGCGGGTTCCCCTTCGGCAGGCGATGCTGGTATGCCGACGAGCGGCGATGGGGCTGAGCGTGACGCCAGGTGCCTGCGTCAGGCCAAGCTCCGGTACCAGGGAGACGCCCTGGCCCGCTGCTACTAGGGCCAGGACCGTGGCGAAATCATCAGCGTGGTGGCGGATGCGCGGCGTGAAGCCGCAGGCCTGGCAGGCGCGGACTACCATCAGGTGGCACAGCGTGTCCGGGCTGCCCGCGATCCACGGGGCCTCCCGCCAGTCCTCGATGCTGGTCTCCGCCGGCCCGCCCGGCCCGGTCGCGGCGGCCAGGTACACCGGCTCAGAAATCAGCGGCTCGGTGTCAAGCGCGGGGTCCGGCTCGGCAGGCACGTAGTCGTAGACGAAGGTGAGGGCGACGTCCAGCGTCCCCGCGTGCAGGGCACCGGGCACGGCAACCGGGTCAAGCTCGGTCACCATCAGCTCAAGACCCGGGTGATCGCGGCCGAGCGCGACCAGGACCGAGGGCAGGATCGTCCGCGCCGCGGTGGGGAACGCGCCGATGCGCAGCGGGCCGGTCAGGCTCGCGCGCGTGGCGGCGAGCGCCGCCGCTGCCTCCTCGAGGGTCGCCAGGACGGATTCGGCGTAGCGGGTCAGGACCGCGCCGGCCGGGGTGAGGGCGACGCGGCGGCCTGACCGCTCAAGCAGCGGCACGCCCGCCTCGCGCTCCAGGGCGGCAAGCTGCTGCGATACCGCGGACGGCGTGTAGGCCAGCGCGTCGGCGGCCGCGGTGATCGTGCCCCGGCGAGATAGCTCGAGCAAGAGCCGGAGCCTGCGCACGTCGATCATTAGTACAGCTTACAAATAAGTGAAGAAACCTGAACTGGACCTATACAGGGCGGCAAGGCAAGCTCGGATACATGGAACCTTCACTCCACGGCTTGTACGTCCCGCTTGTCACACCGTTCACAGAGGATGGAAGCCTGGCCCCCGAGGCGCTGGAGCACCTGTCGCACTCGGTCCTCGACGCCGGCGCCACCGGCCTGGTGATCTTCGGGACCACTGGTGAGGCAGCCACGCTGACGGCGGCCGAGCGGCGCTCGATCCTCGACATCTGCGCCGCCGTCTGCCGCGAGCGCGGTGCCACCCTCATCGCGGGAGCGGGGACCAACGACACCGCCGGCACGCTGCAGGCCCTGCGGGACCTGGCCGCCTGGCCGGAGGTGTCGGCCGCGCTGACGGTGGTGCCTTACTACACCAGGCCTTCCCAGGACGGGGTGATCGCGCACTTCGCCCGGGTTGCCGCCGGCAGTCCCGTACCACTGATCGTGTACAACATCCCGCACCGCACCGGTACCGCGCTGAGCCTGCGCACGCTCCGCGAGCTCGCCGGCATTGCCCGGATCGCCGGGATGAAGCACGCCGTGAGCGGCATCGACCACGACACGGTCGCGCTGCTGGCCGCCCGGCGCCATGACTTCGCGGTGCTGGCGGGCGAGGACGTGCTCGCGTCCCCGCTTCTCGCGCTGGGCGCCACCGGCGGCATCCTCGCCTCGGCCCACGTGTGTACCAGCGAGTTTGCCCGGCTCATCGCCGCCTGGCGGTCGGGACAGGCCGGGCCGGGGCGGGAGATCGGCCACCGCCTCGTCCCGCTGTCGGCGGCGTTGTTCGCTGAGCCCAACCCGGTTGTCATCAAGGGCGTGCTGCACGCCCAGGGCGCGATCCCTAGCCCGGCGGTACGCCTGCCGCTCCTGCCTGCCCGTCGCGAGACGGTGCACGCCGCCATGAGCCTGCTTGCCACGATGCCCGGCCAGGAGGAGGGTGTCTTGGGGGCCTTACGCCCCGCGCGCGGCTTGCTCGAGTAGGGACATGCTGGCTGCCGGGGTCAGCGCGAGGCCACTGAGGCGGTCCATGACCCCGAGGTAGTGCTCAACGTCCGGGCGCTGCTCGAGGTAGATGGCGCTGGTGAGGTGCTCGATGTAGACCACGTCGGGCAGGTCGGTCTCGGCGAAGCGCAGCAGGGTGAACGACCCGCTCTCGCCTGCGTGCCCGCTGCCGGCGAACGGCATGACCTGGATGGTCATGGGCGCCATCGCGGCCAACTCGATGAGCCGCCGCAGCTGGGCGCGCATCACCTGTCGGCCGCCGATCGGCCGGCGTAGCACGGACTCGTCCACCACCGACCAGATCCGGGGCGGGTCCTTCTTGGCCAGCAGGTTCTGGCGCTTGAGCCGCACGGCCACTCGGTCTTCAATCGCGCTCGCGGAATCGGCCTGGTGCCCAAGCCTGATGACGGCCCGCGCGTAGTCCTCCGTCTGAAGGAGGCTGGGAACGAACTGGATGTCGAAGCTGCGCATGGTGACGGCCACGGACTCCAGGCCGAGGTAGGGCTCGAACCAGTCGGGCAGCACGTCCCCGTACCTGGCCCACCAGTCAGGCTGGCCGGACTGCCTGGCCAGCGACGCGAACCTCGACCGTACCTGCTCGTCGGCCACACCGTACAAGGTGAGCAGGTCCGTCACGTCCCTGATCTTGAACCTGACCCGGCCTGTCTCCATGCGGCTGATCTTGGACCGTGACCCGCGGATCGCCGTGCCGGCCTTTTCCGGGGTGACGCCCGCCGCCTCCCGAAGGCGGCGCAATTGCGTCCCGAGCAGCATCCGCAGCACGATCCCGTCGAGGGACGCATCCCCCAGGCCAGGAAATGGCTGTTCGCCACCTGGCGTGCCAGTATCCATGACTGCTCCGATGCCGATGAGCCGGTGCGCGGCACGTCCGCCAGCGGGAAGGGCACGCGGTATCGCCGCGCGCGCCCTTCCGTATATTACGCAATTGCGTGGCCGGGAGTATCGATCCCGAGATGATCCGGGTCGGGAATGAGACTTAGCGGTAGCCGGCCTCCCTGGCGGGCAGCCCCGGGTCCTCGATCTCGGTGACATAGCTCCAGCAGTTAGGGCGGGAGCCATCGGTGTCGGTAATCCCGTAGATCCGCGCAAGCTGGCCACTGGTCAGGCATTTTCCCGCATACCTGGGTACGTCCGGGTCGGCGGCCAGGGCGGCGATGCCCCTGGCGACGTAGGAGGGCGACTCGGAGATGCAGAAGTGCGGTTCGGCTGCGGTGGCATCGCGCCAGTTGTCCTCGGTCACGCCGAATTCCTCAAGCATGGCCTCCGAGCGCAGCCAGCCGGGGGTCACGGCCAGCGCGGTGCACGGCTGGCCGTCAAGCTCGGCGGTCAGCCCGATCGTGATCCGCTCCACGGCCGCCTTGACCTGGTCGTAGTAGAAGCCGACCCGGCCGCGGTACTTCCGGTTGTACTCGAAGGTCCCGTCGGTCATCTCGATGACCAGCCCGCCCGGGTGACGCAGCACGAGCGGGAGTGCCAGCGCGGCGGTGATCAGGTGAGTGTCGATGCCCATCCGCAGCATCCGCAGCCCGCCCGGCAGGTCGTGCTCCCACAGCCGCTTGTCCCCCTGCATGTAGGTGTCGCCGCCGAATATGTCGTTGACGAGGATGTCCAGTCGGCCGTGGGTCTCCTCGATCCGCTTGACCAGCCCTGATACCTCGTCCGGCTCCAGGTGGTCGACCCGCAGGGCGAGTCCCGTGCCGCCGGCCGCCGTCATCAGCTCGCCGGTTGCCTCAATGGTCTCTGGCCGGTTCATCTCCGACCGGCCCGTGGCCCGGCTGCTGCGTCCCGTCGCGTACACGTACGCGCCCGCCCGGGCCAGCTCCATCGCGATCGCCCGTCCGCACCCGCGGGTGGCCCCGGCCACCAGTGCGACTTTTCCTGACAAGTTCGCCGTCATGCCGGCCATTCAAGCAGAGCCGCCGGCCGGCAGCGGCCGCTTCAGGACGCGACGGGACCGGGCGCTACCTTGTGGCCCCCCGAGGGACATCGCGGAAGGGGATGCCCCGGTCGCGGGTTTGCTCGCGGGGCATGCCGAGGACCCGCTCGGCGAGGACGTTGCGTGCCATCTCGATGGTGCCGCCGCCGATCGCGGAACTCTGTCGCATCAGGTAGCCGTCACCGGTCCCCGCCGCCTCGCCATCGTCGTCGGCCCAGGCCGCCGACAGCTCACCGGCGATCTCGTACCTGATCTGGGTCGTCCGCACTGCCTTGGTGATCAGGAACACGCGCCCGACAGCGGATGAGTCGGCCGTCAGCGCGCCGGATCGCACGCCGCCCGCGACCCGCTGCTGCAGGGCATCAATGGTCAGGTCGAGCACGCGGGCCTCGCCGATCAGGTTCCTCGCGATGGGGTCAGTCAGCCGGCCCGCGTCACGGGCGACCCGCAGGAGCGAGGACTCTCCGACGACGCGCGCGGCGGCGGCCGGGCTGGTCACGTAGGGCGAGTTGTGCATCATGCGCTCGTGGAACAGCAGCCGGGTGGCCACGGTCCAGCCCCCGTTGACCTCGCCGATCCGGTGGGAGTCAGGGACCCGGACATCGGTCAGGTACTCCTGGCAGAAGTCCCTGGCCCCGTTCAGCATCTCGATCTGGCGCACCTCGATGCCGGCCTGATGGATCGGCAGGGCGAACACCGTCAGGCCCTGGTGCTTGGGCACGTCCCAGTCAGTGCGGGCCAGGCAGATGGCCCAGTCCGCCCACCAGGCCCCGGTCGTCCAGACCTTGGAGCCGTTCAGGACCCACTCATCCCCGTCGCGGACCGCGGTGGTGAGGACCCCGGCGAGGTCGGAGCCACCGCTCGGCTCGGACATGAACTGCATGAAGATCTCCTCGCCCCGCAAGATCGCGGGGATGTGCTGCTTCTTCAGCTCCTCCGAGCCGAACTCAAGCAGCACCGCCCCGCACGGAGAGATCGTCGGGACCTGGAACCTGGACGGCCACTCGTAGCCGGACAGTTCCTCGTTCAGTGCCCGCTGGTGTGCAGGCGTGAGGCCCTGACCGCCGTACTCACGCGGGATGACCAGCCCGTTCAGCCCGGCCTCATGCAGTCGGCGCTGCAGCGCCCGGTCGTGCGCGACGCCGGCCAGCTCGACCTCCGCGGGAACCGCCCGCAGGCCCGCCTCGTGTTCCGCCGAGGCCAGGCTGAGGTTCGCGCGGATCCACTCCCGTGCCCGTAGCCGGAACGTCTCGACATCCTCGATGTCCTCCACCGCGCTGCTCAAGAGAGCTCCTCCCGCTGCTCGACGAAATCGGCGATCCGCAGCCGGTGGTCGGCCGGCGTCCCGTACAGCATCGCGTTGGTGATGACACGCCGCAGGTACAGGTGCAGGTCATGCTCGCGGGTCAGGCCGATCCCGCCATGCAGCTGGACGCAGTCCTGCATCAGCTCGGGGCCGTACTGGCCGACATAGGCCTTGGCCGCCCGGGCCAGCTCCCCGGCCTGGCCCGACCGCTGCGCGACCGCTGCGGCGGCCGCGTCGGTGATGGCGTGGCTCGCCTCCAGCCACGTCTTCATGTCCGCGAACCTGTGCTTAAGCGCTTGGTAGGAGGCCAGCGGACGACCGAAGGAGTACCGGTTGAACGCCCAGGCCAGCGTCATGTCAAAGCCCGCCTGCATCGCGCCCACAGTCTCCGCACAGGCGATCACCAGCGCCAGCTGCCGTTGCCGCTCGACGTCCGGCGCGGCCTGTCCCGCTACCCCGACAAGCGCGCCGGCGGGCACCCGCACATCGGCCAACGTGACCGCGGCGTAGTGACGGCTGTAGTCGGCGGTCCGCAAAGGTGCCACCGTGAGGCCAGGGGCGCCGGCGGGCACGAGCACCTGGGTTACCCCGCCTTCTGTGCTGCCCGCCACCAGCAGGTAGCTGGCCTGGCCTGCGGTCTCCACCGGGCGGCTGACTCCGGTGAGCACCAGGTCGGCCCCGTCGGCGCGGATGTCCACCGCCTCTCCCCCGCCACCCAGGCTCCCGCACCAGGCCGCGATCGCCGTCCCGGCGAGCAGCTCCGCCAGCACCTCGGGATGGGTGCCAGAGTCGCTCAGCGCGGCCGCGACCACGTTGGCGGGCAGCAACGGACCAGGGGCGGCGTGCCGGCCGAACTCGTGGGCGATGATGCACAGGTCGACAAGCCCCTGCCCGCTGACGCTGCCACCGCCGGCCTCCTCCCCCACGAGCAGGGACGTCCAGCCGAGCTCGGCGCCGCGGCGCCAGTAGCTGGCCTCCCAGCCGTCCGGGATCGTCGCGGCCATCTGCTGCAGCAGCCGCGCGGGCACCTGGTCTTCGAGGAACTTCGCGGTCGTGTCACGGAAGAATTCCTGGTCCGGTATCAGGTCAAGAAGCATGCGTCGCGGCTCCAGCTGTGGGTTGGGACGGAGGGAGGGAACGCCGCCCCTGGTCCGTGCGAGAACATAGTTAGCCGAATATGGAGAACGTCATTCTAGGTGTAACAGCCGCCCTGGCCCCACGTCAACGGGCGGGCGCAGGCGCGGGAACGTGGACATGACCGCGCTGGCGAACAGCTCGAGTGTCGGGGTGCTCGCCCGGTCGTGGGTGAAGAAGATGAACGAGGAAAAGCCCCGCCCGGCCAGCTCGGCGATCCGGTCGGCGACGCGCTGCGGCGTTCCCGTGAGCCCGCCCGCCTCAAGCCCGTATCCCGGCCCTCCGTAATGGCGACGAGCGCGTGCCATCGCCTCATCCAGCTGGCGGGCCGGAGCGACCACCATCACGGCCTCGATCGACCGGCGGATCGACGCCGGGTCCCGCCCGATCCGCTCGCACTCCGCGTCCAGCGCCGCGGTCAGCTCGTCGAGGCGGTCAAGCGCGTACGTCGGGATGTTCCATACGTCGGCGTACCTTGCCACCAGGGGCAGCGTGAGCTTGCGCCCGGCACCGCCGATGTGGATCGGGGGGCGGGGCCGCTGGACCGGGGCAGGCAGGTTCGGCAGGTCATGGACGGCGTAGTGGCTGCCCTGATACGTCGTGGTGTCCGACCCGAACATGCGGGTGATGATCTCCAGCGCCTCGCTCAGCCGCTCGCTGCGCTCGCGCGGCGATCCCCAGGGCAGCCCCGCCTGGTCGTGCTCGTCCATAACCGACCCGCTGCCGATCCCGAGGTCGAGCCGCCCTCCGGAGATGACGTCCAGCGTGGTCGCCATCTTCGCGAGCACCGCCGGATGGCGGAAGTTATTGCACAGCACCAGGTGCCCGACCCGGAGCCGCGACGTCCGCGCGATCACGGCGGTCGCCAGCGTCCACGGCTCGAGCGACCCCACCGCGGGCAGGCCGGGCGCGTAGAGGTGGTCATACAGCCATAGCCCGTCGTAGCCCAGCCGCTCGCATTCCAGCGCCCGGCGCAGCACCTGCTCGAAGCCGAGGGAGACCTGCGGCAGGTAGATGCCGAACTCCAGGCCCGCGGCCGTGCCCGTGATGTCAGCCATGCCCCCGAATTCTAGAGAGCATCAACGGGTAAAGCTAGTCTTAGTCTAGTTTTTACAGAACGGACTGCCGCTGATCACCCATCACCTGCTCGCTGCATCCTGGATCTCGTGATATAAAACTAGACTCGGTCTAGTTTCTGATTTACGCTGGGGCTGCTTCCCAGGACATCCCCCATCAGCACCCCGGAGGGCAGCAGTGGCCCGCAAGCTGGACTTTCCTGTCTTTGACGCCGACAACCACATGTACGAGACGACGGACGCCTTCACCAAGTACCTGCCCGCGGCCTACGACGGCCTCGTGAAGTACGTCCAGGTCAACGGCCGTACCAAGATCGCGCTGAAGAACGTGATCAGTGACTACATCCCGAATCCGACCTTCAACAAGGTGGCACCGCCCGGCGCGCAGGAGCTTGAGTTCAGGCTGAAGAACCCGCACGCCAGGCCGCGCGCGCCCAAGGAGGGCGACAAGGTCCTCATCGCCCCGCCGAGGTACATCGAGTCGCCGCCCGCCTACTTCAACCCGGCCGACCGGCTGGTACTCATGAACGAGCTCGGCCTTGACTACGCGATGATGTGGCCCACTCTCGCCAGCCTGCTCGAGGAGCGACTGTCCGATGACCCGGAGGGGACCCACGCCGTCGTGCACGCGCTGAACGAGTGGATGCACGAGCACTGGACGTTCAACTTCGAGGGCCGGATCTTCCCCACCCCGGTCATCACGCTGCCAATCGTCGATCAGGCGATCGCTGAGTTCGAGCGGGTGGTCGAGCGGGGCGCCCGGGTCATCTTGGTCCGGCCCGCCCCGGTCCCCGGCAACAACGGCAGCCGCCGGTCCTTCGCGCTGCCCGAGTTCGACCCGTTCTGGAAGGTCGTTGAGGAGTCAGGCGTCCTGGTCGGCATGCACTCCTCCGACGACGGCTTCCAGCGCTACCTCAACACCTGGGAGGGCAACGACCAGGAATTCCTGCCGTTCAAGAAGAAGTACAGCGCGTTCTACCAGCTCGTGCACAACGAGTACCGGTCGATCAAGGACACCATCTCCTCGATCATCGGCCACGGCCTGGCCACCCGGTTCCCGCGGCTGCGCTTCATGCCGGTGGAGAACGGCAGCGCCTGGGTGCTCCCGCTCATCGAGAACCTCAAGGAGGTCTACGCGGTGTCTCCTGGCTCCTTCGACGAGGACCCGCTCGTGACCCTCAAGCGGGCCATCTACGTGCACCCGTTCCACGAGGAGAGCGTGCTCAGGCTGGTCAACGCCGTCGGCGCCGACAACGTGGTCTTCGGCTCGGACTACCCGCACCCTGAGGGCATGTTCGATCCGGTCACCTGGGTCGACGAGCTGGAGTCCCTGCCGGTCGCTGACCAGGCGGCCATCATGGGCGGCAACCTGGCTAAGCTCATGGGCGTCGACCCGGCGGCCAAGGCGATCTGACTCGCGCCCGCTAGCGCGCGTCAGAAGGAATGAGGAAGACCCAGCGGTGAGCGAGCCGAGGAACGGGCCCAAGCGCTCGCTGCTGGCCCAGGAGCGATCCCGGGACACCCGGCAGGCCATCATCAGGGCCGCGCTCGAGCTGTGGAGCGAGCGCGGCTACGCCGAAGGGACCACGGACCCGACCGCCGAGGAGATCGCCGAGCGGGCCGGGGTCTCCAAGGCGACGTTTTACCTGCACTTCGCGCGGAAGGACGACATCCTCGCCGAGACCGCCTGGATGACGACGAAGGTCTTCTACGAGGACGCCCTGCAAGCGCTGCTGCGCGGCGGTTCCGTCGAGCAGGTCATCGACGACGTGACCGTCCGGCTGTGCCGCCGCGTGGAGAAGGTTCCCAGGATCGTCCAGCGACGGATGCAGCGCGCCCAGGCGGTCTCCGCCGGCCCGCGCCTCGATGACGCCGAGCACTTCGGCTTCGAGCGGGCATTCGCGCTGGTCTTCTTGCAGGCACAGCAGTCCGGCGAGCTGCCCCAGGTGGTCACGGCGGCGGCGCTTGGCACCATGTTCGAGGCGATGCTGTACTCCTCGCTGCGCGAGTGGGCGCATGACGACAGAGCCGACCTGCTGGCCCTGCTGCGCACCAGGTTCGCGGTGCTCCTCGCCGGCGCCCGCACCGTCACCCCCGAGGCCGTGCGCGACCCTCGATAGCTGGCGCGGGACCAGGCGGCGCCCCAGAGCAGTATCCGCTGGTGAGCGATATGATCAAATCTAGGGTTCAAAGTGATCAGTATTGCTCTAAATCGGCTGTTCTGTACAGCTGTGCTCGCCGCCGACGGCGCCGAACGCACCCGGGCAACGACGCTTGTGCTAGTGGAGGACATGATGAGCGATTTTGACCTCGTGGTGGTAGGCGACTGCAACGCCGACCTCCTGGTCAGCGGCGGCGACGTGGTCCCGGCCTTCGGCCAGCAAGAGCGACTCGTCAGCCAGTCGCACGTGACGATAGGCGGATCCGGCGGCATCTGCGCGGCCGGCGCCGCCCGGCTTGGGCTGCGCGTCGCGATGGTGGGCGTGGTCGGCGACGACCTGTTCGGCCGGTTCATGCGAGACTCGCTGGCCGAGCGCCACGTCGACGTCACCGCGGTTCGGACGGCCAAGGAGACGCCAACCGGCCTGTCCATCCACCTGATCCGCGGCGAGGATCGCGCGATCGTCACCAACCCGGGCACGATCCCTGAACTGCGCGCGGAGGACCTCGACGCGGACTTGCTCGCCTCGGCCCGGCACGTCCACGTCAGCGCCTACTTCCTGCAATCGGGCCTATGGTCTGGCCTGGCCGGCGTGCTCGGTCGCGCCCGCAACGCGGGCGCCACCATCTCACTCGACCCGAACTGGGACCCGGCCGAGACCTGGGACCAGGGAATGTCCGGCCTCTACGGCCTGCTGGACATGCTGCTGCCCAACGACGCCGAGGCGATCGAGCTGGCCGCCAGTCGCGCCCACTCGGCGCGAGGCACGGCGGAGGAAGCCGCCCTCGCGCTGGCGACGGCCGGGCCTGGCTCCGTGGTCGTGAAGCTTGGCGCCCAGGGAGCGCTCGCCGCCTTCCCCAAGGACAAGGCGATCCATGTCCCTGCCGTCCCCGATGTCCGCCCCGTCGACACCGTTGGCGCCGGCGACTCCTTCGACGCGGGCTTCCTCGCGGCCACGCTGTGGGGGTGGGACACCAGGCGCGCGCTCGCGCTCGGCGCGGCCTGCGGCGCGCTGTCCACCCGCAGCCCGGGCGGCACCGACGCACAGGCAACCCGCGAGGAAGCCGTCAGCGCGGCCAGCGACCTGATCGGTGAGGTTCTCACCGTCGGCTAGGACTCACCCTCGCCCGCCCGGGCAGTACGGGCGGCATCGACCTGGGCGCCGATGCCGGGCAGCGCATGGTGCTGGACGCCATCCGCGACACCCGCAGCAGCACGGCCGTCTCCCGGACCCTGCAGGCAATTATTCTGGGGGTGGCGCCTGATGACGCTGCCCGGAGCGCACTGGAGGCACTCATGGAAACCAAGGAGTACCGCAACGACTTCGCCGACCGCCACGAAGCCATCGGCGAAGCCCGGGGAGAGGCTCGCGGCCGAGCAGAGGGCAAGGTGGAATCGCTGGCTATCGTCTTGGAGGCGCGGGGAATGCACCTGACCGCTGAGCAGCGCGACCTGATCAGGTCCTGCTCCGACACCAGCAAGCTGGATCTGTGGCTCAGCCGGGCAGCCGAAGCCACCGCAGCCAGCGACATCTTCAAGGACTGAACGGCCAGTACCGCCAGGGCCCACGCACTCACGTGCGGCGCGGCCCTGGCGGCATGGAATGGCTGGCCCGGTAAGCCGACCGGGCACGACCCAGCTAGCTGATCGGCTCCGGCTCGGGTTCGCGCTCCAGGAACTCCTCGCGGATCTCCTTCGGACCGAACGGCCAGACGTGCTCGACCCTGGCCCAGATCAGGAACGCGATGACGCCGAGCACCGTCCAGGCGATCGCGAGCCGGATGGCCGACCACCCGGAAGCCTGGAAGATGTAGATCCAGCCAGCCAGCGCCAGGATGCTCGGGAGCGGGTAGAGCCACTGCCGGTAGGGCCGCTTCAGGCCGGGCTGCCTACGGCGCAGGATCGTCAGCGCGGCGACCTGGGCGATGAACTGTGTCCACAGCGTGAGGGCGATGAGGGCGTTGATAACGGTGGTCAGCGGGAGGAAGCAGGCGATCGCGGTGACGACGCCCATGACCAGCAGCGAGATGTGCGGGAAGTGCAGGCGCGGGTGGAGCCGCCCGAACGGCTTGAAGAACAGGTTCTCCCGGGCCGCGTTGAACGGGAGCCGCGAGGCGCCGAGCAGACCGGTGTAGACCGAGGCGAAGGCCGCGATGATGATCAAGATGGCGAGGACCGCGGCCCCGGGGCGGCCCCATGCCCGGAGCATGAAATCGGTGCCGATGGTGGTCGACTTCTCCGCGACCTGCCAGGGCACGACGCCGATCATGCCGATGTTCATCGTCAGGTCGATGACCAGCACGGCGAAGATAGAGATGATGATCGACCACGGGATGGTCTTGCCGGGGTCGCGGACCTCGTCACCGACGTAGGTGACGGTGTAGTAGCCGAAGTAGTCGAAGATCGCCAGCACCAGGCCCGCGCCGAGGCCGGTGAAGAACTTGCCGTCCAGGTGCCAGGCGCCCGCCGGGTAGGTGAACGCCAGGTGCGGGCTGAAGTGGGAGAACGCCGCGATGATGGTCACCGCCACCGTGACGATCATGGCGAGCCACAGCAGGTTCGTCAGCCGGGCGACCGAGTCGATCCGCCGGTACAGCAGCGCGACCGTGATCACCGTGAAGCCGACCGCGATGAAGTGGCTCTCCAGGCTGCTCATGCTGAAGAAGTAGCCGAGGTAGTCGGTCATCCCGATCATGCCGGTGGACATGATGAGTGGGGTGGCGAGGATGGTCGACCAGACGAACAAGAACGGCATCAGCCGGCCCGTCCGGTACTGGAACGCCTCGCGCAGGAACGTGTACGTCCCGCCGGAGCGCGGCATCGCCGCGCCAAGCTCGGCCCAGACCAAGCCGTCAACCAGGGCGATGAGCGCCCCGACCACCCAGCCGAGGACCGCCTGCGGCCCGCCCATCGTCCCGATGATGAGCGGGATAGTGATGAACGGCCCGATCCCCACCATCTGCGCCATGTTCAGCGCAGTGGCGGAGCGGAGGCCCAGCGCCTGGATAAATCCTCTGTCGCTGACGTCCGCGGCCGGTTCGACTTGTCGCCTGGTTTTCATGAGGGGGTCCTCCCACTGACGCTACCACCGCTGCCGTTGCCGTCGGTCCCGACGTGCAGCGAGATCGTCAAGACTGATCGTTTGAGCGCATTTGGGCAAAAATAGATCATGTGAGGGCACTCTGACAAGAGCGAAAGTGATCAATTCTTCGATCAGGCCCAACTGGCCCCAGCCCGGCTAGGATTGTCGTCACTATGCACAAGTCAGCACGCCTGAGCGCCATACTCGAACGGCTCGCCGACGGCGGAACCGTCGACGTGGGTGAGCTTGCCGAGGAGCTGTCCGCCTCCCCGGCCACGATCCGCCGGGACCTAGCGGCACTCGAGCGCCAGCGGCTGCTGGCCCGCACCCACGGCGGCGCGGTCGCCCATGCGGTCAGCTATGAGCTCCCGCTCCGCTACAAGGGCGTCAGGTACGCGGACGAGAAGCGGCGTATCGCCGAGGCGGCGGCCGGGCTCGTCTCCGAGGGGATGGCGGTCGGCCTGACCGGAGGGACGACGGCGACCGAGGTAGCGCGCGCCCTTGCCGACCGCCAGCAGCTGACGATCGTGACCAACGCGCTCAACATCGCCTCCGAGCTCGCGGTCCGGCCCAACGTCAAGCTGATCGTCACCGGCGGCCTGGCCAGGAATCAGTCCTATGAGCTGTCCGGGCCGATCGCCGAGGCCGGCCTGGCCGGGCTCAACCTGGACGTCGCGTTCATCGGCGTCGACGGCGTGGACGCGCGGGCCGGCTGCACCACCCACCAGGAGGTCGAGGCTCACACCAACGGGGTGATGATCGCCCGCGCCAGGCGGGTGGTCCTGGTAGCCGACAGCTCCAAGATCGGCAAGGTGACGTTCGCGCGGATCTGCGAGGCCAGCGCGATCGACGAGCTCATCACCGACATGGCGGCGGACGCCGCCGCAGTGAAGGCGCTGTCCGATTCGGGCGTGCACGTCACGTTGGTCTAGTGCGCGCCCTGATCACACTGGAGCAGCCTGTTGTGATCTAGGTTGCTCATTAGGCGCAGAAGTTTGACAAAAACGATCATCTTGAGTGATGATCGTTGACATGCCCGAAACTTCGCTCCGTGCCGAGATCTACTCGCAACCCGACTGCTGGTCGATGGCCGCCAACGAGTCCGCCCGGTACGCGGGCCAGCTCCCGGTGCCTGGCCAGCGGGTCGGCGTCATTGGCTGCGGGACGTCCCTGTACATCGCCCGTGCGTACGCGTCCTTGCGCGAGCAGGCCGGCCATGGCCCGACTGACGCCTGGCCGGGTAGCGAGGCGCGTCTGGGGCGTGGCTATGACCGGATCGTCGCGATCACCCGCTCCGGCACCACGACGGAGATCCTGGCCACCTTGGATGAGTACCGCCAGGGCGGCGGGACGGCGCCCGTCACCGTCATCACGGCGACCGAGGGCAGCCCAGCCCAGGCCCGCGGCGAGGCCATCACGCTGGCGGAGTTCGACGAGACCTCGGTTGTCCAGACCCGGTTTGCCACCTCGGCTCTCGCGCTGCTCCGCGCCCATCTGGGCGAGGACCTCAGCGCCGCGATCACGCAGGCCAAGGAGATACTCGCCGCCCCGCAAGGCGAGCAGGAGCGATCACTCGCCGCGGTCCGCGCGGCCGAGCAGATCTCGTTCGTCGGCATGGGCCTCGGCGCGGCACTGGCCGAGGAGGCAGCCCTCAAGCTGCGCGAGGCCACCCAGTCCTGGGCCGAGTCCTACTACGCGACCGAGTACCGGCACGGGCCGATCAGCATCGCCCAGCCGGGCCGCGTGGTCTGGGCGCTTGGCCCGCTGGTCCCCGGATTTGAGCGTGATGTGGCCCACACCGGTGCCCACCTGGAGCATCAAGACGTCGACCCCATGGCCGAGCTGGTCCGGGTCCACCTGCTGTGCCTGCTGCGCGCGGCTGACCGCGGGCTCGACTCCGCCAGCCCGCGCAACCTCACTCGTGCCGTCATCCTGGCCTGACGCCAGCCTGTGAGCGAGATAAGCCGACCGTTGATCGCCACCGTCACCCCCAACCCGGCGTGGGACGTGACCTACGAGGTTCCCGCCCTGGTGCCCGGTGAGGTCCACCGTGTCACCCGGGTGCACCGCAGGCTTGGCGGCAAGGGCGTGAACGCCGCCCGCGTGCTGCACGCGGTCGGTCACGACGCGGTCGCGATCATCCCGGGCCCGGACGGCCTGGCGGCGGAGGCCGGGCTGCCCGAGGCTAGTCCCGATGCCCCGACCGACCAGGCCAGCCATGCGGCCAGCCCGTGGCTGGCCTGCGATGTCGTTCCTGGCCTGCCCGTCATCAGGCAGACGCTCGTCGTCCAGGGAAACGATGGCATCACGACATCGTTGTGGGAGCCAGGCAGCACGGCCGGTCACGGCACCGGTTCCGCCTTGTCCGATCGGGTCGCCGCCTGGCTGGGTCCCCGCGGACTGGCGCGCGGGCTGGTGGTATCGGGCAGCCTGCCGCCCGGCCTCGATGCCCGCCTCCCGGCACGGCTGGCGGCGCTGGCTGTCGGCGCGGGCGTGCCCGCCGTCATCGACACGAGCGGTGAGGGCCTGCGCCACGCCGCGTCGGCCCCCGGCGTCGTCCTGACGCCCAACGCCGCCGAGCTCGGCCAGCTCACTGGCCGGGACTGCCACGACCTAGCCGAGGCAACCAGCGCGGCGCGCTCCGTGCTGGCGGGCGGCCCTGAGGCCGTCGTCGTCACGCTGGGCGCGGACGGTCTCGTGGCCGTCACGAGGAACGGCGCCTGGCACGGTCGCCTGGCCGAGTCCCTGGAAGGCAACCCCACCGGGGCGGGCGACGCGGCCGCGGCGGCGCTGATCGCCGGGCTGGCGGCCGCCGCCGACTGGCCGCGGATCGTCGCCAGCGCCGTCGCGACATCGGCGGCCGCCGTCTTGTCCCCCATTGCCGGCGACGTCGCTCCAGCCGATGTCGCCCGGCTCAGCCAGCACGTCATCGTCAGAGAGGTTGCCTGAGATGCCCCTCGTCTCCATGGCACAGGCCGTAGCGAGCGCCCGCCCTGGTGGCCTCGCCGCGTTCAACGTGATCGAGCTCGAGCACGCCGAGGCGATCGTGACCGGCGCCGAGGCCGCCGCCCGGCCGGTTGTGCTGCAGATCTCGGAGAACACGGCCGACTACCACGGAGCGCTGGCGCCGCTCGCCGTCGCCTGCCTGCGGATCGCCGGCCAGTCGGCCGCGCCGGTCGTCGTGCACCTGGATCACGCCGTCCGCAGGGACCTGGTGACTGAGGCGGTGGAGCTGGGCGTCCCGTCGGTGATGTTCGACGCCTCAGCCCTCGACTACGACGCCAACGTGGCCGCCACCGCGGAAGTGGCCCGCTGGTGCCATGAGCGCGGCGCCTGGGTGGAGGCCGAGCTCGGCGAGGTCGGCGGCAAGGACGGGGTGCACGCCCCCGGCGCGCGGACCGACCCGGCGCAGGCCGCGGCCTACGTAGCTGCTACTGGCGTGGATGCGCTTGCCGTCGCCGTGGGGTCCTCACATGCCATGCTGACCCGCGACGCGCGCCTCGACACCGGGCTGATCCGCGCGATCGCGGCGGTGGCGGGCGTCCCCCTCGTCCTGCATGGCTCCTCCGGCGTCCCCGACGAGGGCCTCGTCGAGGCGGTGCGGCACGGCATGGTCAAGGTCAACATCGCCACGCAGCTCAACAAGGTCCTGACCGCCACGGTCCGCGAGGTGCTCGCGGCCGACCAGACGGGCGTGGATCCGCGGCGGTGGCTGGGCCCGGCCCGCTCGGCCGTGTCCCAGGAGGTGCTCCGGCTGCTGCGGCTGCTCGCTGAGCCGGCGCTGGTCAGTCGCGACTGACCACGGCCTGCCCGCCGGTGAGGCGCAGGGCGGCGGCGGCGTTAAAGTCGCCGAGCTGCTGCGGGGTGAGCCGGTATCCCGGCGTGTACCAGCGGGCAACGTCCAGGCACAGGGACAGCACCGCGATGGTGGCGGCGCCCGGGTCCGCAACGTCGAAGTCGCCTGATCGCACGCCGTCGGTGATGACCCGCCGGACGATCCGGCCGACTTCCCGCTGCTTGGCCGTGATGTCGGCCAGGTGCGCGGGGCTGAGAGCGCCGGTCTGGTACAAGACCACGTGGGCGACCTGGCTGTTATAGGTGTGCCAGATGGTGAGGACGCGGACGAGGTCCTGCAGCCGCCGCGCTGGCGGCCCTGGACGGTCTGCCTCGGTCGCGGTCACCTCGATGGTGAAGTCGAGGGTCGACGCCGCTATCTGGTACAGGACCTCTTCCTTGGACTTGAAGTAGACATAGAGCGCGGCGGAGCTCAGGCCTGCCTGGGCGGCGATGTCCCGGGTGGTAGTGGCGTGAAAGCCGCGCTCCGCGAACGCCGTCGCAGCGGCCAGCAGGATGCGCCGGGGTCCCGCGGGGAAGTGGTACCGCCCGAATAGCCGCTCCAGGGGCGTGGCCGTCGCCGGCTCGCCTGCCTGGATGCCGACGGCGGCGTCACCGCGTGGTGCTGCGTCATGGGTCACGGCGTGGCTTCCCTTCCACTGCGAACAGTATCGGATGCGCTGAATTCGGGTCTGGTCGGCGGGCCACGCGCGTCGTATCGTCCTAAGCAAGCGCTTAGTAAGCGCCAGCGAGCCGAGAGGTGGTTCTTCATGAAGAGGTGGATTCCGATGAAGCGGTCCGCCATCAAGCCCGAAGTCCGCCGGCGTGGCCGGCGACTCCCCCGGTACGCCCTGGCTGTCGCGTTGTGCGTGCCGCTTGCGGCGCTGGCCGCGCCGCAGGCGCATGCCGTTGCCCCGCCGTCCAGCGGCTGCGCCGCCGTGAACCTCATCGTGGCCCGGGCCTCGACCGAGGCGCCCGGGGAAGGCATCACCCAGAGCCTGGCCACCCAGATCGTCGACAGCAGCACGCAGACGGTCAGCCAGGAGGCGGTCGTCTACCCGGCGACGCTGACCAACTACACCAGCAGCGAGAGCCAGGGCGTCACGAACGCCGAGCAGGAGCTCACCACGGCCGTGAAGAACTGCCCGAGCCAGAAGGAGGTCCTGCTCGGGTACTCCCAGGGCGCCGAGGTCTCCATGGACGTCGTCGCGGGGAACTCCGAGGTTGGCGGGACCGTGGCCGCGGTCGCCACCTCGATCAGCAGCCACGTCGTCGCGATCGCGAACTTCGGCGACCCAGGTCACGTCGTGGGCCAGCCGTGGGACCTTGGCACCGCCACGCGCGCCGGGCTGTTCCCGCGCAGCAGTTCCCAGCTGCAGTCGCTGTCGGCGTTTGGCGGCGCCAGCAAGATCGCCGCCTGGTGTGACGCCAACGATCCGTACTGCGCCAGCGGCGCCAACCTCGAGGTCCACCTCACCTACCTGGACCGGTACCAGAACGCGGCGGCCCAGTTCGTGCTGAGCAAGATCGGCGGCTAACGTCCCGGGCGGCGGGAGGGCGGCCCGGGCGGCGTGGCCCGGCCGTCCTCGCCGGTCCTTAGTCCGGGTCGTAGGCCAGGTTGGGGCGCAGCCACTGCTCGGCCTGCGCCTGCGGCACGCCGCGCCGTGCGGCATAGTCCGCCACCTGATCCCGGCCAAGGCGGCCGACGGTGAAGTAGCGCGAGTCCGGGTGCGCGAATAGCAGCCCGCTGACCGCGGCTGCGGGGGTCATGGCGAAGGAGCTGGTCAGGCCCATGTCGAAGTCACCGGCGCGGAGCAGGTCAAACAGGTCCTGCTTCTGGCTGTGGTCGGGTGAGGCCGGGTAGCCGAAGGCGGGCCTGATGCCGCGGAATATCTCGGCGTGCAGATCCCCGATGACGACCGGGCCGTCCTCCTCGAACCAGTCGCGCCGGGCGCGCAGGTGCGTGTACTCGGCGAACGCCTCGGCCAGCCGGTCGGCCAGGGCCTTGGCCATGATCGCCCGGTAGTCATCGTGCTGAGCCTCGTAGCGGGCGGCGAGGTCCGCCGCACCGTGGATGGCGACCGCGAATCCGCCGATGTGGTCGCCCTCGGGGGCGATGTAGTCGGCGAGGCTGCGGTTGGGGCGGCCGTCCGGCTTGACGGTCTGCTGCCGCAGCATCGGCAGCCGCACCGGCGCCGCCCCGGCAGGATCGATGATGATGTCGTCACCGTCGGCGTGCGCGGGCCAGAACCCGTAGCCGCCCTTGGCGGCCAGCAGGCCGCCCGCGATGATCTCATCGAGCAGCGCGTTCCCGTCGTCGAAAAGCTCGCGCCCCTCCGGGGTATCCAGGATCGCGGGGAACTTGCCCTTCAGCTCCCAGGCCAGGAAGAAGAACTGCCAGTCGATCATCTCCCGCAGCTCCGCCAGCGACGGGGCGACGCGGCGGATGCCGGTGAAGGCCGGGGCGGGAAGCCGCTCGAAGGACGGGGCCTCGCGGTTACGGCGGGCTGCCTCCAGCGACAGCAGGGGCTGGGCGCGCCGGGTCTCGTGCTGCTCGCGCAGCCGCTGCTGCTCGGCTCGGTTGTCGGCGTCGAGCGCGGCGGCGCGATCGGGATCGAGCAGCCTCTGGACGACGCCGACGACCCGCGAGGCGTCCAGCACGTGCACGGTCGAGCTGCCGTAGGCCGGGGCGATGCGCACCGCGGTGTGCTGCCGGGAGGTCGTCGCGCCGCCGATCAGCAGCGGCCTGGACATGCCGCGCCGCTCCATCTCGGTCGCGACGTTGACCATCTCGTCCAGTGACGGGGTGATCAGGCCGGACAGCCCGATGATGTCGGCGCCCTCCGCCATCGCGGTGTCCAGGATCTTCGCCACGGGGACCATCACGCCCAGGTCGATGACCTCGTAGCTGTTGCAGCCAAGCACGACCCCGACGATGTTCTTGCCGATGTCGTGGACGTCGCCCTTGACGGTGGCGAGCACGACCTTGCCGTTGCCGCGCGGCCGTATGGCGGCCGCGCGGCCGTCGGCTGTCCCGGCCGCGGCCAGGGCTTGCTTCTCGGCCTCCATGAACGGCTCAAGGTAGGCGACGGCGCGCTTCATCACTCGTGCGGACTTGACTACCTGCGGCAGGAACATCTTCCCCGCCCCGAACAGGTCACCGACCACCTTCATGCCGTCCATCAGCGGGCCCTCGATGACCTCAAGCGGGCGGGCGAACCGCTGCCTGGCCTCCTCGGTGTCCGCCTCGACATGGTCGGCGATGCCATGCACGAGCGCGTAGGACAGGCGCTCGGCCACCGGGGCCTCCCGCCACGCGACGTCGGCCTCCTTCCTCGCCCCGCCGCCCTGCGACTTGACCCGCTCCGCGAACTCGACCAGCCGGTCGGTGGCGTCCTCCCGCCGGTCGAACAGCACGTCCTCGACCAGCTCAAGCAGTTGCGGCTCGATGTCCTCGTACACGTCGAGCTGCCCGGCATTGACGATGCCCATGTCGAGCCCGGCGCGGATCGCGTGGTAGAGGAAGGCCGCGTGCATGGCCCGGCGGACGACCTCGTTGCCGCGGAAGGCGAAGCTCAGGTTCGAGATCCCGCCACTGGTGCGCACCCCCGGGCAGCGCTCCTTGATCAATGGCAGCGCGTCGATGAAGGCCTTGGCGTACCCGTTGTGCTCGGCGATCCCGGTGGCGACGGCCAGCACATTCGGGTCGAAGATGATGTCCTGCGGCCGCAGGCCGCCCTGCTGGGTGAGCAGGTCGTAGGCGCGGCCGCAGATCTCGACCTTGCGCCTGGTCGTGTCGGCCTGGCCGCGCTCGTCGAAGGCCATCACGACGACCGCGGCCCCGTAGGTCTTGATCTTGCGGGCCTGCGCGAGGAAGGCCTCCTCACCCTCCTTCAGGCTGATGGAGTTGACCACGCCACGGCCCTGGACGCACTTCAGCCCGGCCTCGATGACGCTCCACTTGGAGCTGTCGACCATCACCGGGATGCGGGCGGCCTCCGGCTCGGTCGCGATCAGGTTCAGGAACGTGGTCATGGCCTGCTCGCTCTCGAGCAGGTCAGCGTCCATGTTCACGTCGAGCAGGTTGGCGCCTCCCCGCACCTGGTCAAGGGCGACACTCGCGGCGGCCTGGTAGTCGTCGGCCTCGATGAGCCGCCGGAACTTGGCCGAGCCGGTGACGTTGGTCCGCTCCCCGATCATGACGAAGCCAGTGTCGGCGGTGATGTCGAACGGCTCAAGGCCAGAGAGCCTGGTCACGCTGCCGGCCGTGCGAGGCAGCTGACGGTGGCCGACCGCCTCGGCGATCGCCGCGATATGGGACGGGGTGGTCCCGCAGCAGCCACCGACGATGTTGACCAGGCCCTCGGCGGCGAACTGGTGCAGGTGGTGGGCGGTGTCGGATGGTGCCTCGTCGTAGCCGCCGAACGCGTTGGGCAGGCCGGCGTTCGGGTAGCAGGCGGTGTACGTGCCGGCGATCCGGGCCAGCTCGGTGATGTGCGGCCGGATCTCCTTGCCGCCGAGGCTGCAGTTCACCCCGACCACCAGCGGGTTGGCGTGCCTGACCGAGTTCCAGAACGCCTCAACCGTCTGGCCCGACAACGTGCGCCCGCTGAGGTCGACGATGGTGACCGATAGCCACAGGGGCAGGTGCGGCGCGGTTTCCATGGCCGCCTTGATCGCGGCCTTGCAGTTAAGGGTGTCGAAGATCGTCTCGACCAGCAGCAGGTCCACCCCGCCCTCGGCCAGCGCGGCGATCTGCTCGGCGTAGGAGGCGACCGCCTGGTCGAAGGTCAGCGCCCGGTAGGCGGGGTCGTCGACCTTCGGCGACAGCGAGAGGGTGACGTTGAGCGGGCCGACCGAGCCGGCGACGTACTTCCGGTCCCGGCCCGCGGTCCGCTCCGCCTCGTCGACCGCCTGGCGGGCTAGCTGGGCCGCGCGCACGTTCATCTCGTAAACGCGCGACTCCAGGCCATAGTCGGCTTGCCCGAAGCTGGTAGCGGTGAACGTGTTGGTGGTGGTGATGTCGGCGCCAGCCGCCAGGTACTGACTGTGGACGTCAAGCACCACCTCGGGACGGGTGATGTTCAGCAGGTCAGGGTCGCCGGCCGTGTCCCGGTCGTGCCCGGCGAGCAGGTAGTCACGGGGAGAGAGTTGCTTAGACTGGATCATCGTGCCCCAGGCGCCATCCAAGACGGCGATCCTCTGGTCGAGCAGTTCAGCCAGTTCCCGCGGCACGCGTCCTCCCTTTCACAAGGAGGCGCCCTTAGTCGCTACCAGTCACGCGGTCACCCGCGTGGGGCTGTGCCGAGCGTGGCGGGCGGCTCGCCCGTTGCAGCGCCTCTCGGCCGACTCTAAGCATGCTACCGGGTGGGGCCACAAGTTCAAGGCCGAATTCTTGTCATAATTCACAATCGACTGGCGATGGCGGGCGGAGAAGGCCGGCCCGGAGGGGCACGCGGGCCGCTGGGGACGCGACATTTCCGCTACTATGTCGCGCTTGTCGGTAGCATCGTTGCCCTGGGAGACCCGGGCCGGGTGCGGCCATCCCGGGCGCTTGACCCGGGGACGGCCGTCCCTGCCCCGCTCAGGAAATCCGGGCTCCGCGGCCTGCCGTCCGCATCAGCAGCACGGCCACCACTGCCAGCACCGCCAGCGCCGCTCCCGACCACATCGCGGCCGTGTAGCCGGCCAGCGTGGCGTGCCCCCCGGGAGAGTGGCCCGCGATGAGCGCCGAGGCGATGGCGATGCCCGCCGAGGCGCCGACGCCGAAGCATGCTCCGTTGATGCCAGGAAGCGAGCCGGGGCTGTCAGCGGGGGTAAGCACGATCGCCAGCCCGTTCAGCGCGGTCAGGCCAACGCCGGAGTAGGTGACGCCGAGGATGATGAGCATCCCGAAGACCAGCCACTGGGAATCCAGCGCCACGGTCGCGATGACCAGCGCGGCCAGCGACACGACGCTGGCCACCAGCAGCATCCGCCGCCAGCCGAGCCGCGGGGCCAGGTGCCCGGCGAAGGGAGCTACCAGGAAGCCGATCGCCGCGGCGGGCGTCGAGAAGATCAGTGCGGATTCAGTGGCTGACATGCCATACCCGACGTGATCAAGCTGACTGAAGATCGGCACCGTGAAGCCAAGCGCCCCGTACACCCCGGCCAGGGTCGCGAAGGTGGCCAGCAGCAGCGGCCAGGCGTAGCGCGACCCCAGGACCCTGGTGGACACAACTGGGTCACCGGTGCGCTTCTCGATGAGGACGAATCCGACGAGGCTGATGATCCCGACGGCGAACAGGGCCACGACCCGGCCGTCCGTCCAGCCCCAGCTTCCGCCCTGGGCAAGGGCCACCAGGATCCCAGTCAGTCCGATCGCCAGCGCCACGATCCCCGGCCAGTCCATGCGGCCCTCCTTGACCGGGAGGACCTTGGGCACCGCCTTGAGGACGCCAACGGTGCCGGCCAGCGTGATGACCAGGCTGACGGCGAAGATGCCGCGAAATCCGATGGAGTCGGCGATCGATCCGCCGAGGATCGTGTCGAAGCCGCCCACCCCGCCGTTGATGGCGGTGATGACACCGACCGCCCGGCCGAACTGCCTGGGTGTCATGCAGTCGCGCAGCAGCAGGAAGGCCAGCGTGAAGGTCGCACCTGACGTGCCCTGCAGGATGCGGCCCGCGATGAAGAAGCCGATGTCGGGCGCGACGATCGTCATGATCTCGCCGACGCACAGCAGGCCGAGCGAGAACAGCATCATCGCCTTGCGGCCCCGGTAGTCGCTCAGCCGCGCGATGGTGACCTGGCCGATCGCCGCGAACAGGAAGAACAGCGTCTGTGACAGCCCGACCATGTCCGTGTTGGTGTGGAGCCGGCTGATGATGTCAGGCAAGGCCGGACTCACCATCGTCGCGTTCACCTGGTACCCGACCACGGCAACGGCAAGGCAGGCCAGCAGCCACCCGTGCCTCGTCGGCGTTTCCGCCGTTGGCGGCTGGTTCGTCAGGCTTTTCATGAGCATCCTCCGCGGCTTTGCGGCAAGCGGCCGGCAACCACACCGCCCGGGTATTCGTTGTCAGACAACTGCCGTCTTGGTTAGAAGGTTATAGGCCGCATGGTGCAGATCAGTCAAGGTCTTGCTGAGGGTATTTTCTGAGGTCTTAGCCATAGCCAGCCGACTTTTCCTAGCGGCTTGACATTCCCGAGACCGAGGTAAGATGATGTCAGACAACCTCGGGAAAGGAGGGCGCCGTGGCCACCGACCGTCCCAGGCGCCTGGCGACACGCGTCCGCGTGTACGAGCAGATCGTGGAGGCCATCCACGACGGGACCTTCCCGCCGGGCTCCCTGCTGCCCTCCGAGCCAGAGCTAGCCGTGATGCTGAAAGTGAGCCGGCCCGCCCTGCGTGAGGCCCTCATCTTGCTGCAGGAGGACCGCCTCATCACGCTGCGCCGGGGGGTGGGGCGCACCGTGCGGAGCCGACCGCGCCGGCCAGGCCTTGAGCGGCTGCAGTCCATCGAGACGCTGCTCGGGCCCGACGAGGTGTCGGTGCGAGCCGTGTCCCGGGTCGTCGAGGCGCTCACCGACTTCACGGCCCATCACCTGCTCGTGGGGCCGACGAGCCTTGTCCGGTTCTGGGAGAGCGTCGTGCACGCCAGCGACGTGGCCGTGTGCCTGGCCCAGGAGTGGTCCACCGACGAAAAGACCCTGGCCGCGGTGCACCCCGACCTGCCCGGCGTGCTGGTGGGCGCGAGCGTCAGCCGGGCCACGATGCTGCACGCCATCGTCGACTCGGGGAAGGCCGACCTGCTGTCGGGGTCGAGCACCGTCGCGGCGACCGTGCTCGGCCGTGAGCGCGGCCGCACGCTTGGCCGCGCCGCCGACACCCCGGTCCTGCTTATCCAGCAGACGGTCCGGGCCGATGAGGTACCGCTCATGGTGTCTAAGTACATGCTGCCCACCGGGGCACCCCAGATTCCCGTGATCCAGCCGCGCTGACCACCAGTGCCACTGTTCCCCCAGCCGCCTGACCGGCGGAAGTCCTGGTAAGTTCGGAGGTTATCCATGACCGCACTCGTCGATAAGTCCGCCGTCGGCACGACCGGCAGGCAGTACCACATCGGGGTCACGCCCGGGGAGGTGGGAAGCGTGGCGCTCCTGCCCGGCGACCCGTTCCGGGTACCGCTCATCGCCGAGTTCCTCACCGACGTCAAGGAGATCGCCCACCACCGCGAGCACTGGACGATGACAGGCACCTATAAGGGCGTGCTTGTCACCGCGACGTCCACCGGCATGGGGTGCCCGTCGACGGCGATCGCGGTCGAGGAGCTGGCCCGCTGCGGAGTCACCTCGTTCATCCGCGTCGGCAGCACGGCGGCCCTGCAGCCCGGTATCGAGCCAGGTGACCTCATCATTAGCCAGGGATCGTTTCGCAATGACGGGACCAGCGACGCCTACGTCCCCAGGGGCTATCCGGCCGTGCCCGACCTGCAGGTCGCGGTCGAGCTTGAGGAGGTCGCCCGCGAGCTGGCGGCCGCGGGCGGCTACCGCGTGCACGCCGGCATCAACGCGACTGACGACGCGTTCTACGCCGAGACCCCGGAGTGGATCGAGCAGCTCAGCAAGCTCGGCCTGACCAACGTGGAGATGGAGAGCTCGGCCCTGTACGTTGTCGCACGGCAGCGCGGGCTGCGGGCCGGGATGATCTGCGCGTGCTCCTCCAACCTCGTCGACGGCGCGAGCGTCTATGACGAGAAGAACACCAGGCTGAAGGACGGCTGGCGGCACAGCATCGAGGCCGCCCTCGAGACGATCGTCCGCCTCGGGCTATGACTGCCGAGGGGATTACCGCCGCCGCGCGGGCCTGGCTGCGCGACGACCCCGACCCTGACACCAGGGCGGAGCTCACCGCCATCCTTGCCGCCGGCGACAGCGATGCCGTCGCCGCCCGGTTCGGCGCCCGCCTGGCGTTCGGGACCGCGGGCCTGCGCGGCGAGCTTGGCGCCGGCCCGAACCGGATGAACCGGGTCACGGTCCAGCGGGCGGCGGCAGGCCTTGCCGCCTACCTCACCGCCCAGCAGCCCGGCGGCCGCGTGGTCATCGGCTACGACGCCCGGCACAAGTCCGACGTGTTCGCCCGTGACTCCGCCGACGTGCTGCAGGGCTCCGGGCTCGACGCGCTGGTGCTGCCGCGGCCGCTGCCGACGCCGGTGCTGGCCTACGCGATCCGCCGCCTGGGCTGCGTGGCCGGCGTGATGGTGACGGCGAGCCACAACCCGGCCCGGGACAACGGGTACAAGGTCTACCTCGGCGACGGCCGCCAGATCGTGCCGCCCGCCGACGCCGCCATCTCGGCGGCGATCGACCGGGTGGGCCGCATCGCCGACCTGCCGCGTGACCCGGCCTGGACCAGGCTCGATGAGACCATCGTGGATGACTACGTGGAGCGGGCCGCCTCGCTGGTCGACCCGACCTCACCACGGGACCTGCGCATTGTCTACACGCCGCTGCACGGGGTAGGGCGCAGGACCCTCGTCACCGTCTTCGAGCGCGCCGGGTTCCCCCGGCCCGTGGTCGTGCCGGCCCAGGCCGAGCCAGACCCCGACTTCCCCACCGTCAGCTTCCCCAACCCCGAGGAGCCCGGGGCGCTCGACCTGGCCATCGCCGGGGCCGCGGAGCACGCCGCCGACCTTGTCGTAGCGAACGACCCGGACGCCGACCGGTGCGCCGTGGCCATCCCGGCCGGCGGGGACCCCGGCAGTAGCAGCGGCTACCGCATGCTCAGCGGGGACGAGGTCGGCGCGCTGCTCGCCGCGCACATCCTGCGCCGCGAGCGCCCGAACGGCACCTTCGCCGCATCGATCGTGTCCGGCACGCTGCTGCACCGGATTGCCGAGGCCGCCGACGTTCCGTACGCCGAGACCCTTACCGGGTTCAAGTGGCTGTCGCGTGCTCCGCACCTGCGCTATGCCTACGAGGAGGCACTGGGGTACTGCGTCGACCCGGCCGCCATCGCTGACAAGGACGGCATCACCGCGGCCCTCCTGGTCTGCGAGCTGGCCGCGACGCTCGCCGCGGAGGGGCGGGGCCTTGCCGACCTGCTCGATGACCTCGCCGTCGAGCACGGGCTGCACGCGACCGGACAGCTGTCCGTCCGCACCCCCGAGGCCGGCGTGCTGCTCCAGCGGCTGCTGGCCCAGCCGCCGGCGAAGCTCGGCCAGGCTGCGGTGGAGTCGGTCACCGACCTGTCGGCCGGCACCGACGGGCTGCCGCCCACGCCAGGTGCCCGGTTCGTGCTGGCCGATGGCAGCCGGGTCGTCGTGCGCCCATCCGGCACCGAGCCTAAGCTCAAGTGCTACCTCGAGGTCGTGGTGCCGGTGACCGGCGGACGCCCCGGCCTGCCCCGCGCCCATGCGGTCGCCGCCAAGCGGATCGCCGCGCTGCGGGCCGACCTGGATGGGACCCTCGCCCTGACCCCCGCCAGGCCCGGCGAGGTGATGGCCTGATGGCCGGCGGCGCGCTCGCCGACGTCGCGGTGTCGGCCTCCTCTCTTCGCCGGTTCCTGCATGGGCTGCCGGGTGTCGACCAGGTCGGCGCGGAGGAGCGGGCGGCCCGGCTGGCCACCCGGTCCGTCAAGGTAGCGGCCAAGCGGTTCGCCCTCGACCTGGCCGTCTCGATGATCGACCTGACGACGCTTGAGGGCCAAGACACCGAGGGCAAGGTTCGTGCCCTGTGCGCGAAGGCCCGTCGCCCCGGCCCGTCCGACCCGGCCACGCCGCAGGTCGCGGCGGTCTGCGTTTACCCGGACCTGGTCGCGACGGCCCACCGGGCGCTGGCCGGAAGCGGCGTGCGAGTCGCGAGCGTGGCCACCGCGTTCCCCTCTGGCCGGGCCGCGCACGCGGTGAAGATCGCCGACGTTGAGTATGCGGTCGGCCAGGGCGCCGACGAGGTGGACATGGTGATCGACCGCGGCGCGTTCCTGTCCGGGAACTACCTCGCGGTCCACGACGAGATCATGGCGGTCAAGCGGGCCTGCGGCGGGGCGCACCTGAAGGTCATCCTGGAGACGGGTGAGCTGGCGACGTACGACAACGTGCGGCGAGCCTCCTGGCTGGCGATGCTCGCCGGAGCGGACTTCATCAAGACCAGCACGGGCAAGGTGCAGCCCGCCGCGACGCTGCCGGTGACGCTGGTGATGCTCGAGGCGGTGCGGGACTTCCGCGCGGTCACCGGCCGCCAGGTCGGGGTGAAGCCCGCCGGAGGTATCCGCAGCGCCAAGGACGCCATCCGCTACCTCGTCGTCGTCAGCGAGACCGCGGGCGAGGACTGGCTCAGCCCGCAGTGGTTCAGGTTTGGCGCGTCCAGCCTGCTCAACGACCTGCTCATGCAGCGGCAGAAGCTAGCAAGCGGTCACTACGCCGGCCACGACTACGTCACTGAGGATTGAGATCATGGCTGTGTTCGAGTACGCCCCCGCGCCCGAGTCGCGGGCAATCGTGCGGATCGCCTCGCCCTATGGGCTGTTCATCGGAGGCGAGTTCGTCGAGGCCGAGGACGGCCACCCGTTCAAGACGGTTAACCCGGCCACCGAGGAGGTCCTGGCCGAGGTGACCGCGGCCGGGCCACGGGACGTGGACCGGGCGGTGCGGGCGGCCCGCGCGGCGCAGGAGAACGTCTGGGGACCGATGCCCGGCCAGGACCGGGCCAAGTACCTGTACCGCATCGCCCGGCTCGTGCAGGAGCGCTCCCGCGAGCTGGCGGTGCTTGAGAGCCTGGACAACGGCAAGCCCATTCGGGAGTCGCGAGACGTTGACCTGCCGCTGGTCGCGGCGTGGTTCTTCCACTACGCCGGCTGGGCCGACAAGCTCCCCTACGCGGGCTTCGGCCCTGACCCCAGGCCGCTGGGCGTCGCTGGCCAGGTGATCCCCTGGAACTTTCCGCTGCTGATGCTCGCGTGGAAGATCGCCCCGGCGCTGGCCTGCGGGAACACCGTGGTGCTCAAGCCGGCCGAGACAACGCCACTGACCGCGCTTGCCTTCGCCGACATCTGCCGCCAGGCCGACCTGCCCGCGGGCGTGGTCAACATCGTCACCGGGGCGGGCGAGACCGGCGCGGCACTGGTCTCCCATGACGGCATCGACAAGGTGGCGTTCACCGGCTCCACCGAGGTCGGACGGCAGATCGCCCAGGCGCTCGCGGGCACAGGCAGGCGGCTGACGCTGGAACTGGGCGGCAAGGCCGCGAACATCGTGTTCGATGACGCGCCGCTGGACCAGGCCGTCGAGGGCATTGTCAACGGCATCTTCTTCAACCAGGGCCATGTCTGCTGCGCGGGGTCTCGCCTGCTCGTGCAGGAAAGCATCCACGACGAGCTGCTTGACCGGCTGAAGCAGCGGATGAGGACGCTGCGCGTCGGCGACCCGCTGGACAAGAACACCGACATCGGCGCGATCAACAGCCCGGCTCAGCTGGCGAGGATCGCCGAGCTCAGCGAGGCGGGCGAGGCCGAGGGGGCCGAGCGCTGGTCGGCGCCGTGCGAGCTGCCACCGCAGGGCTACTGGTTCCCGCCCACCCTGTTCACCGGAGTCACGCAGGCCCATCGGATCGCACGGGAAGAGATCTTCGGGCCCGTTCTGTCGGTGCTCACCTTCCGTACCCCGGCCGAGGCTGTGCAGAAGGCGAACAACACGCCCTACGGGCTGTCGGCCGGCGTGTGGACGGAGAAGGGGTCACGGATCTTGTGGATGGCCGAGCGGCTGCGGGCCGGGGTGGTGTGGGCCAACACGTTCAACAAGTTCGACCCGGCCAGCCCGTTCGGCGGCTACAAGGAGTCCGGATACGGCCGCGAAGGCGGACGACAGGGGCTGGAGGCCTACCTTGCCCACTGACAGCAGGAGCGAGCGGGTTGAGGTGCGCAAGACCTACAAGCTCTACATCGGCGGCGCGTTCCCGCGCAGCGAGTCCGGGCGGACCTACGAAGTGAGCAACTCCGATGGCCGGTTCCTCGCCAACGCCGCCCTCGCCTCGCGCAAGGACGCACGGGACGCCGTCGTGGCCGCGCGCAAGGCATGGCCGGGCTGGGCGGGGCGCACCGCCTACAACCGCGGCCAGGTCCTGTACCGGGTGGCGGAGATGCTGGAAGGCCGGCGCAGCCAGTTCACCGCCGAGATCATGGCCGCCGAGGGGGCGCCGCGGGCCCGGGCCGACGGGCAGGTGTCGGCGGCGATCGACCGGTGGGTGTGGTACGCCGGGTGGACCGACAAGCTCGCCGCGGTGCACGGCTCAAGCAACCCGGTCGCCGGGCCGTACTTCGACTTCAGCGTCCCTGAGCCGACCGGCGTGGTCGCGGCGATCGCGCCGCAAGCCTCGAGCCTGCTCGGGCTGGTGTCCGTCGTCGCACCCATCGTCGCGGCGGGCAACGCGTGCGTCGTCATGGCCGCGACCGGCCGGCCGCTGCCCGCGATCACCCTGGCTGAGGTGCTCGCTACCAGCGACCTGCCCGGTGGGGTCATCAACCTCCTCACTGGCAACGCCGGCGAGGTCGCGCCATGGCTCGCCTCGCACCTCGACGTCCAGGGACTTGACCTCACCGGGGTCGACGATCCGGCGCTGGCGGCCGACCTGGAGCGCGCGGCGGCCGGCAACCTCAAGCGGGTCCTGCTCCCGGAGCCGGAGGCCGACTGGGCCGCCGACCCGGGCCTGACCCGGATGCGTGCCTTCCTCGAGACCAAGACCGTCTGGCATCCGGTCGGCATCTGACGCGAGCGGGCGGTCACCCTCCCCGACGAGGCGATCCACCTGGCGGCGGCCGTCCAGATGGCCGGGTTCCTGCATGTGGTGGCGGCCCTGTGGCCGATCGGCGACACCGTCACCGCCAGCCTGACCACCACCTTCTACGAGCGCCTCGCCGCCGGCGACGAGATCGACGCCAGCCGGACGGCGGCGGCCCTGCACGCCGCGGTGGATGAGGTGCGCAAGCGCTTCCCCCGCCGCCCCTCCGTGTGGGCGGCTTATGCTCACTTCGGACCGTGAAGGAGCCTGCCGTGGATGCCGCAGAAGACGTCGCCGGGGCCGCCCTGCCCGGCCTGCTCACCGACGATGACCAGCGGCTGCTGCTCAGCGCGCTCGCGGCCGGCGGTGCCACCGCCGGCCCGATAGAGACCCTGGATACGCCGAAAGCCGACGCGGCCACGCTCACCTGGCTGGTGCTCGCGGCGCTGCCGCTGCAGGCGTTCCTGTCCGGGCTGGGCGAGACGCTGGCCGGCGACGCCCACGTGCGGCTGCTGGCCGCCGTGAAGCAGGTGGCCGGCCGGTATGCGGCCGCCAGGCGTCGTCGGGCGGGCCCGGCCGACGCGGTGGCCGCTTCCCCCTCTCCCGCGCCGCTGGTCCTGATGGACAGCGATTCCCGGCTGAGGATCGTCATCGAGGCCGACCTGCCCGCTGAGGCCATCGGCCTGCTTGTCGCGCTTGACCTCA
>Ga0335072_10001506_pt1 | contig 37878 bp, 31 predicted proteins | sample Lox_Sample_21_FD_206725 | JGI IMG/M metagenome (GOLD analysis project Ga0335072, IMG submission 206725) | Soil microbial communities from Loxahatchee National Wildlife Refuge, Florida, United States - Lox_Sample_2.1 | ecosystem: Environmental > Terrestrial > Soil > Wetlands | place: USA... | reverse complement strand
AAGCGCGGATCGACGCACAGCTCAGCCTGGAATCACACGCGGAGACGGTGACGGTAGTGGAGGAGAGCCTGGTGCCGGATGTGGCGTCAACGATGCTGGGCGAAGAGTTGAAAGAAAAGAAGATTGAGTCTGTGCCGTTGAACGGTAGAAATTTTACGGACTTAATGGGGCTGCAGACGGGAATTTTGCCGGCGAGCAGCGCGCAGCCCAATGCGGTGGTGATGTCGGGTGTGACGAGCACCCCGCCTTCCGGGGATTTGCAGGCGGGGAACCTGTCGGTAAGCGGGCAGCGGGAAACGTCGAACGGATTCGCGGTGAACAACAGTGATGTGGAAGAAGACGTGAATATGGGCACGGCGATTGTGCCGAACCTGGATTCGATTCAGGAGATGCAGGTGCTGACGGGCAATTTCGAAGCGCAGTACGGCAACTATAGTGGCGGACAAGTGCTGTTGACGACGAAATCCGGGACAGATGCGTTTCATGGAAGCGCGTTTGAGTTTTTGCGCAATACCGATCTGGATGCGAAAAGCTATTTTTCGCCGACGCGCGCGGACTTCGATCAAAACCAGTTCGGCGGGACATTCGGCGGACCGGTGAATAAGCACAGTTTGTATTTCTTTGGCGATTACCAAGGCACGCGGATGACGCAAGGGGTAGATACAGGAAGAATTTCCGTGCCGTCGGGGGAGGAACGCAGCGGGGATTTTATGGATCGGGCCAGCGCCCTGACGGGAGAGGTCAGCGGGCCGTATCTGGCAGAGCTGTTGTCGCAGAAGCTCGGGTATGCCGTGAGCGCGGGAGAACCGTATTACGTGGCCGGCTGCAGCGGCGCGTCGCGATGCGTTTTTCCGAATGCAGTGATTCCGGAGAGCGCGTGGTCGGCACCAGCATTGTCGCTGTTGCAATACATTCCGCAAGCCAATCAGGGCGCAAGTATTTTTTCGACATCGGGGGAAAATCAGGGATTGCGCGATGATAAAGGTGCGATGCGTTTGGATGACACGACGCGTTGGGGAAGCTTTTCGGCGTACTACTTCGTGGACGACTACCAGCTGGATAATCCGTACCCCACGGCGCAAGGAGGAGCAAACGTGCCGGGGTTCAACGCTATCTCGGAAGGGCGAGCGCAGTTGCTTAGTTTGGGCTTTACGAAGGTAATCAGCGGCAATGCGATCAATGAGGCGCACTTCAGTTATATGCGGAATTCGAATGATATCGGCGCGCCGGTGGGCGGTGTGGGGCCGTCGCTAGCCTCGCAGGGATTTTTGACCGGAGAAGGCACGGTCGGGATCGTCCCGCTGAATCCTTCGATTGAGGGGATTGAGAATGTTTCGCTGAATAGCCTGACTTTCGGCGTGGATGTCACGGGATTGACGCAGGCGAGCAATACCTATCAGTGGTCGGATGTGTTCTCACGGGTTGTGGGCCAGCATACGCTCAAGTTTGGAGGCTCGCTCCATCTGGACCAAATCAACACCGACCCGGACACGGCCTCAAATGGATCGTTTGCGTTTCGGGGTACGGAGACGGGACTGGACTTCGCAGATTTTCTGCTGGGGATTGCGAGCAGCTATTCGCAGGCGGACTCGAAGAGTTTTTATCCGCGGAATGAGTATGTTGGCCTGTTCGCGCAGGATACCTGGCGGATTAAGCCAAATTTGACGTGGAATTATGGACTGCGTTGGGATGTGCTGCCGGGCTGGCGAGAAAAATACAACCAGTTTCCAGGGCTGGTGCTGGGTGAGCAGTCGGAGGTTTTTCCGGGAGCACCGAAAGGGTTGGTGTTTCCGGGCGATCCGGGAGTGCCGTCGACGCTGGCGCCCACGAAGTACACGAATTTTGCGCCGCGCCTGGGATTGGCGTACGCGCCGGAATTCCATGATGGATGGCTGCACAAGTTGCTCGGAGATGGACAGCAGACGCGGCTGGTGGCCGGCTTCGGAACGTTTTATACGGCGTTCGAAGGATTGTCGGCGGGGATTATGAGCGCGAATCCGCCGTACGGTTACGACTATACGAGTCTGGCTCCGGTGCTGTTTGCCACGCCGTTTGTTTCTGCGGCGAGCGGGCGGCAATTTGTGCAGCCGTTTCCCTCGCCGATTCCGGCGTACGGAGCATCGCCTAATCACCCCAACACGAGCGTGGACTGGTCGAAATATTTGCCGATCACGGGGGTTCCGGCGTTCGATCGGGCGAATCTTCCGCCATACGCGGAGACCTACACACTGTCGGTGGAGCGGCAGTTGGGGAGAGATACTTTATTGACGGTGAGCTATGTGGGTTCGCAAGCGCATCATCTGCTAGTGATCGAGCCGGCGAATCCCGGTAATGCCGCGGCATGCCTGAGCGTCAGCGAAGCATCGCAGGTTGCGCCGGGGAGCGCCACGTGCGGACCGTTCAGCGAAGGGGGATTGTTTACGACGGCGAGCGGCCAGACGACGCAAGTTCGCGGGCCGTTCAGCGCGCAGTTTGACGCCATTACGTACCAGAAGACGATCGGCAGTTCGAACTACAACTCGCTACAGATTAATCTGCGCCATCACAGCAAGAATCTGGAGGTGCTGGCGGGGTACACCTACAGCAAATCGCTGGACGATTCCTCGAGCCTGGCGGAGGAAGTGAATCCGATCGATCCGGGGTTGAGCAGGGCGCTATCGGCGTTCGATCTGCGACACAATTTTGTGGTTTCGTACAACTACAGCTTGCCGGGCCAAGTGTTGGGACACCGGAACCACTGGACCGAAGGATGGTCGATCTCAGGGGTGACCCGGCTGGCCACGGGTTTGCCGGTGACGTTCTACAACAATAACGACACGTCGCTCATTGGCAGCATCCCGAATGGAATTAATAACAATGGATTGGATACGCCAGAACGCGTGGCGGGGAATTTGCAGATCAACAACAACCCACGGAACGGTCGGCCGGCGTTTGATACCGCATTGTTCTCGCTACCAGCGTTGGGCGATTTTGGCATGGCCGGGCGGAGATTCTTTTCCGGGCCGGGAATGGTGAACTTTGATCTTGCGGTGCAAAAGAATCTGCCGTTGACGGAATCGAAATCGTTGCAGTTTCGGGTGGAGACTTTCAATACCCTCAATCACGCGCAGTTCTTTGGCGCTGCGGCGGTGGATGGAAATATCAGCGACGCCACTTTTGGGCAAATCGTGAACAGCATGCCGCCGCGGTTGATGCAGCTGGCGATGCGATTGGTGTTCTAGCGCAGGCCGGGCAGACTGACCGAAAGAGCAGTCGAGCCTGCTGACCAGTCGACCGGGGTGCGGCGGGAGCGCTGAAATCGGCAGGTTATTACTAAGTACAGCACACCTTCGCTCGTGGATATTGCTCCCCACAAAAACGAGCGGCAAGCTAAGACTGCAGGTTTTAGTACTTCTATACCCGGGTGGACGTTCTCCGCTTGAATCGATCAATCCGAAGGGACGCGCAACGTTTTTGCCGCGGAGTGGAGAGGGTTGGGTGAAAGAAGGAGCGACCTGCGAGGGGCGTTGGGTATGCACAGGACGGCGCCACCGGAGCGTTGGACGGAGAAGAGGACGAACATGATCCCCAGCAAAAATTCGAAATTGGCTCTCCTGGTCGGGATGGCATTCGTGATGGCCGCGTGTAGCGGTCTGAAGAGCACCACAACAGGGGGCACGGGAACCGGCACGGGTACCGGGTCCTACACGATCGGTGGCAGCATCCAGGGGTTGACGGGAACGGGATTGGTGCTAGTCGACACGATCGATGGGAAGACTCCGGACTCGCTGACAGTAGCGGCGAATTCCACGACATTCACCTTCAAGACATCGGTGGCGAGTGGCGCAACGTACGCGGTGACGGTCCAAACGCAACCGACGAACCCGGGGCAAACCTGCGCGGTCACAGCCGGGTCGGGGACAGTGGCGTCGGCGAATGTGACCACGGTGGCGATTGCGTGCACGACCAACGCGGTGACCGCGACAATTGGCGGAACCTTGAGTGGGTTGGCTTCGGGCGGAAGCGTAATTTTGCAGGACAACGGCGGAGACGCGTTGACCCTAACGGCGAACGGAGCGTTCACCTTCAAGACTCCGGTGACGGGTCCCACGGACGCTTACGCGGTGACGGTGAGCACCCAGCCAACGAGCCCATTGCAGATTTGCACTGTAGCGAACGGGAGCGGAACCGCGTCTGCCAATGTGACCAACGTGGCAGTGACCTGCGTGTTGGCGTACACGATCGGCGGAAACCTTACCGGTCTAGTGGGAAGCGGACTGATTTTGCAGGACGCAGTTACGATGGGAACGACGCAGCTGTTCACGGAACAACTTACTATCGGCAGCGGAAGTAGCGGGAGCGGTGGAAACAGCGCGTTCACCTTCACGAAGGATGTGCCAACGGGCGCGACGTATACGGTCTCGATCGCACAGCAGCCCACGGGCCCGGTGCAGACCTGCATAGTGACGCCGAGCACCGCAACCGGCACGGCTACAGCGAATGTGATTTCGGTGGTGGTGACCTGCCCGGCAGTGACGTACAGCGTGGGCGGCACGGTTGTGGGGTTGGCAGGTATTTCGCCCAACAACGGCCCGATAACGGACGGAAGCTTCGTGATTGAGGACTTCAAGGGCAACACGCTAACAATCACCGAGAATGGGCCGTTCACCTTTGCGACATCCTACGCTCTCAACGATCAATACCAGGTCTCGATATTGCATTCTTCGGACAACCAGATCCAAGCGTGCACGCGTTGGAATCCCTCCGGAATTGTGACCGCAAATGTCACCAACATCGTGATTGATTGCTCCTACAATGACTGGACGTGGATCGACGGAACGAACACCGCAGGAACGACGGCGACGCCCGAGTACGGATCATTTCCCTCCAGCGCGCCAACTGAGATTCCAAATCCGTTTACAAACACGCCGGGTGCGCGATTTGGCGCCGCCGGATGGACCGATAAGTACGGAAACCTGTTTATGTTCGGCGGGGATGGCTGGGAGTTGGCGGGGAACCCCGCTCCCGACACGCTGGATGCGGACATGGACGACCTGTGGGTGTGCACTTTTCAGTGGAGCGGTGGGAACACCGACTACTGCGAATGGCAGTTGGTGGGTGGTTATGATCCGACGAAGGTGACTGTTGGCGGTACCGCCACCACAGTCGGCGCACAAATTATCCTGAATGCGCAGTACGAGGCCCAAGGCGGATCATTTCCAGGCACACCGCTCGCACCCGAAGCCCGCGAGGGAGCAGCGACTTGGACCGACAAGAATGGGAATTTCTGGCTGTTTGGTGGACAAACTCCCGGTGCAAAGTTCGTCAGTGAACTGTGGGAGTACAACACCACCAATTTGAATCCCACAACCTACACCGCGACAGAGGGAGTGTGGACTGAGGTAGGAGGACTCGGTGTAGACCAGCCGGGCGTGTACACGGGAGCTGGGGCCTTCCCTGGATCCCGGGTGAACGCGGCAAGCTGGACGGACCAAAATGGAAACTTCTGGCTGTTCGGCGGATATGGCTACGATGGCAGCGGAAACGTCGGATACCTGAACGATCTCTGGGAATATACCGGTGGCAGCTGGACTTGGGTATCGGGAGGCGCCACGAATCTAGCGAACCAGAACGGCGCCTATGCGACCTCCGGCGCACAAATGCCGGGCGGACGCCATGAAGCGGCGACCTGGGTGGACGGAAGTGGAAACCTCTGGTTGTTTGGTGGAGAAGGTGAAGATTCGGTCGGGACGGCCAACGGGATCCTGAACGACCTCTGGATGTACAGCATTACGGGCAACCAGTGGACATTCGTTATGGGGTCAACCACAGCGAATCAGACCGGCATTTATGAATCAGCGCCCGTCGTGGGACCAGTGAGTACCACCGGTGCAGCGAGCACGTGCGGGCTAGCTTCCGGCCTTCTCAATCCCACTCCGCCTCCGCAATACCTATGTACGCCCGTATCGACAACCGGTGCTCTGCCAGGATCGCGGTATGCCGCAGCAGCTTGGACCGACGCCGGTGGAAACCTGTGGCTCTTTGGTGGTTGGGGCTTGGATTCCTCTGCTACCAACGGCAACGGCGCTCTTAATGACACGTGGGTCTACACGCCCAACGCCACGCCGACGCAGCCGGGCACCTGGGCCTGGGTCAAGGGCTCGAATACGGGCAGCACCGACGGGTTTTACGGGAGTTTGATTCGCCCTTATGCTACCTACTATCTCTTCACACCTGGCGGGCGCAGCAACGCGACGCACTGGGTTGACAAATACGGCCAGCTTTGGCTTTTCGGTGGCGAGGGCCAGGATTCCACTGGCAAAAACGGGACCGATGACTTCCTGAACGACATGTGGCGCTATCTGCCATACCAGAACTAACGACCAACCATTACCGATGGCTGCCTTTCGTTCGTTTGCAGCTAGGGTAGACCTTGAGCGGAGCAGCCGGGGAGCAAGTGGTAGTGGCCCCGGCTGTTTCTTTTGGGCTGGTTGTTGTTTGCGCGCAATCGGTTTTGCCGCGCTTCTGAGGTTACTCGAAGGCTAAGGTATAATTAAGGTCGGGGGAAACAGGGGCGCATGGCTGCCGTGAAGCAGAAGGGGAAAGCGTCTGCGGAGACGTGGCGACGCCGGAAACTGCGTTTTTACCGGACGCGTTTCCGGGAGCTACGAAGCATCGCGAAGGGGCTGCTTTCTACGAAGCATCCCTTCCTGGCGCACATCATCCCGATGCGCCGGTGTAACCTGGATTGCACCTACTGCAATGAATTTGACGACACGTCGAAGCCGGTGCCGCTGGAGGAGATGAAGAAGCGACTGGACATTCTGGCGGATATGGGGACGTCGGTGATCACCATCAGCGGAGGCGAACCGCTGATGCATCCAGAGTTGGACGAGGTCATCCGGCACATCCGGAAGCGCGGGATGGTTGCTGGATTGATCACCAACGGATTCTTCCTGAATAAAGAGCGCATTGAGCGGCTGAACGAAGCAGGGTTGGAACACCTGCAAATCAGTATTGATAATGCGGTGCCCGACGAGGTTTCGAAGAAGAGCCTGAAAACCCTGGATGGCCGGCTGGAGATGCTGTCGGAGTGGGCGGTGTTTCAGGTAAACATCAACTCGGTGCTGGGCAGCGGCGTGAAGAATTCCGAGGACGCGTTGAAAATAGCACATCGCGCACTGGAGTTGGGATTTACCAGCACGGTGGGAATTATCCACGACCACGATGGCCAGTTGAAGCCGCTGGCGCAGCGGGATCAGGAGATTTTCGAAGAGATTATGACCCTCGGGAAGCGGTCGTTTTCCCGGTTCAACCAGTTCCAGCACAATGTGGCCAAAGGGCGCGAACACGACTGGAAGTGCCGGGCGGGTTCGCGGTACCTGTACATTTGCGAGGATGGACTGGTGCACTGGTGCTCGCAGCAACGCGGGTATCCGGGAGTGCCACTGGCGAAATACACGGCGGAAATGCGCCACCGGGAGTTCTATACGCACAAAGGGTGCGCGCCAAGGTGCACAGTAAGTTGCGTGCAGCAGGTGGGGATACTGGACAACTGGCGCGCGGAACAGACTTTGGAGCCGATGGTCCCGGCGGGGAGCGGTAACCTGGTGCAGATCAGCAAATAAGGTCGAGCAAGATAACGAGTCAAATAGGGAATAGAGAAGCGCGGGAATGCCGCGCTTTTTCTTTTGCTGGCATTGCAGGTAGCGAACAGCGATGCCGGTAGCACGTTGACGGGGCGCGACGCGTCTCCAAGAATAGAGGTATGTCCAGCCCAGCCATTGAGATAGAGAAGCTTTCCAAGGAATATCCGTACGGATTTTTGCACCTGAAGAAGAAGCGTTCGCTGGAAGACCTGAGTATGCAGGTACAGCGCGGCGAGGTGTTTGGGTTTCTGGGTCCAAATGGCGCGGGCAAATCGACGACCATCAAATTGTTGATGCGCCTGATCTTCCCAACGTCAGGAACGGCGCGGATCCTGGGTAAACCGATCGAAGACGTATCCATGCATCAGAACATCGGATACTTGCCGGAACAGCCCTATTTTTACGACTATCTGACGGCAGCAGAGTTACTGGATTATTTCGCGCGCATTCACGGGTTGAAGGCGCCGGAACGGCGGGAGCGCGTGGAGCGAATGCTGAAGAAAGTGGGATTGGACACCGCCAAGAAAATTCAGTTGCGGAAATATTCCAAGGGAATGTTGCAAAGAGCGGGGTTGGCGCAGGCGATCCTGCACGATCCGGAAGTGGTGGTGTTGGATGAGCCAATGTCGGGCCTGGATCCGCTCGGTCGGCGAGAAGTGCGCGACATTATCCTGGAATTGAAGAAGGGCGGCCGCACCGTTCTTTTTTCCACGCATATCTTGTCTGACGCAGAAATGCTTTGCGATCGCGTGGGTGTGATCGTTGGCGGAAAACTACGCGGCGTGGGAACCCCCGGAGAAATGGTGGGGATCCAGGTGCAAGGGATGGAAATTTTGTTTGAATGGCACGGGGCGCAACCGTTTCCGCTGGTTGAGAAGGCGACCAAGACCGGAGAGCGTTACCGTGTGCAATTACCGGAGGTGGAGGTGTATCCGGCGCTGGATGAGTTGAAAGCGGCCGGGGCTCGCATTCTGTCCGTGGTACAGGTGAAGCCAACCTTGGAAGACTTTTTCATGAATCTGGTGGATGCGGACCGCGCCCAAGCCAACGCCGTTGAGGTGAGTGCGCCATGAGGAACGTTTGGGTCGTGGCCACCAACACGTTCCGGGAAGCGGTGCGGGATCGCGTGCTGTACAACCTGGTGTTCTTTGCCTTGTTGATGATGGGCGCGGCAATTTTAGTGGGGCAGATTTCGATTGGCATTCAGCAAAGCGTCATCGTTAGCCTGGGATTGACGGCAATTTCGGTGATCGGCATTTTTATCGCGGTGTTCATCGGGGTGGGCTTGGTGTCGAAGGAGATGGACAAGCGGACGTTGTACGCGGTGCTGGCCAAACCGGTGCAACGCTGGCAGTTCCTGTTGGGGAAATATGGCGGGCTGGTGATGACCCTGGCCGTGAACACAGCAGCAATGGCGGTGGGATTGTATGTGGCACTGTGGGCGGTGAAGCATCCCCTGGAGAAGAGCGATTGGTATGTTTTGGTGGCGGTGTACCTGATTTGGCTGAAGCTGGCGCTGATCGTGGCTTTGGCGATGTTGTTTTCCTGCTTTACGACGCCCTTTCTGGCGATTCTGTTTACCGTGGGAATCTATATCGCCGGCCTGTACGCGGAGGACCTCCGGACGATGCAAGCGATGGACCTGACGCCGACGACGATGAAGTTTTTGCGAGGAATTTCGTACACCTTGCCGAATTTCGAGAATTTCAACGTAATGGGAGCGGTCGCGCACGCCAGAGGAGTACCTGCGGCGCTGGTGTGGCAAGACACGGGCTACGCGCTGCTGTACGCGGCCATTGTTTTGTTGGGGTCCGCAGTGATCTTTGCGCGGCGGAACCTGAAATGAAATCCGAACGTGCAGCGGGATGGTTGCTGGGGGCTCTGCTGGTTGTGGGATTCGTCGGCGTATGGCAGCTGCAGAAGCGTATCGACCGCCAAAAAAGCGCCGTGCTGGTAGAAGAGGATCAGTTGGCGTTCCGCTCGCCCAATTTGGTGAAAAAATTGAGCCTCGAGTACGCGCCGCTGATGGGAGCCATCTACTGGACGCGCGTGGTGCAATATTTCGGGGAGAAACACCGTCTTCATCAAGCGAACCTGGATCTGCTTTGGCCGCTACTGGATATCACCACCACGGTGGACCCGCACCTTATGCCGGCCTATCGTTTTGGATCGATTTTCCTGGGCGAGAGTCCCCCGCGGGGCGCGGGCCGGCCGGATCTAGCCGTTCAATTATTGGAGCGGGGGATTGCGGCGAATCCGGAGGAGTGGCGCCTGTACCAAGACTTGGGAAATGTGTACTACTTTGACGAAAAAGATTACGCAAAAGCCTCGGCAGCGTTCGCCGAGGGCAGTAAGAACCCCCACGCGCAGATTTGGATGAAGGTGATGGCGGCAAAAATCGCGGCGGAAGGAGAATCACCCGAAACTTCCTATTTCCTTTGGCTTCAGGTCTACCAGACGACGAGCGATCCAATGGTGAAGAAGAACGCCGAAGAACATTTGCAGCTACTGCAGGTGGAGTTGGATCTGAAAGTGATCAATCGATTGGCTGATGAATACGAGAAACGTACCGGGCACCGCGCCACGCGGATGGGCGAGTTGGTCGAAGCGGGACTACTGAAGGGAATACCACGGGACCCTGCTGGTTATGCGTACGTGTTGGGAGAGGGTGGCAAAGCCGAGCTGAACCTGGACAGCCCAATGCTGGAAAAGCAATTAATGGCGCAGTAGGTTGACAGCTATTCGGCAACGCACAGCAGGGTCATGTGCGGATCGATGAGGAGTTTGTGCGGGTCAGTTTTCGAAGTGAACGAAAAAGGAGTTTCCTCACCCGCGGCGAGGACCGTGCCCAGAAGGACGTTGTGACCGCTGGCGGAGGAGATGTAAAGCGGGACTGGAGCGATAAACGAACGCGGAACGTCCGATTGATAGAGTTTTCCACGCACCTGATAGCCCTTGTCGGTGCGGCGTGAGGTAAATTCCACGCGGTAATGCGGGATTCCGGTGCCGCGAACGTACTGTTCAAAAAACCATTCCATGGAGCGGCCGCCTTCAAGGTCCATCTTAGTCGTCATCACCGCTTCGACGGCTTTTTGCAATTCCTCGGTGGAAAGAGCCTTCTGCGAGTATTGGCTCACCAGATTGTGCAACAAAGCAACGAAACGCGCATCCGGTTCGTGGGAATTAGGATCACGCAGCATCTCGCGGAGCATATGAAAGATCCAGGCGCTTTTCAGGTACACCACAGTTTCGTAACCATCGGGCGATTTGGAGGAAGAAAGGCGCGTGCCCATGGTGACCGGGCCAATATCACCCGGGGCTAGATCGGAGTCTGGGGGCTTGGTGACCAGAGTTTTGCGGTAGCGCGTGAGCCAGGTGTACAGAGTGCGGTCAGGAAGCTTTTGAGAGTCGGCAAAGAGGAGAGAAAGGTAAACGGCAAGGCCTTCATCGATCCACTGGTCGCGGTAGCTGGACCAGCCCACCAGATTGCCCCACCACTGATGAACGACTTCATGAACGGGCATAATATCCGTATAAGCTTCCTGGGTAGTGGAACTTAAGCCGACGCGTTCCTGGGCCTCGTGAGGCAGAAAAGCGAACGTGGAAAGATACAGCAGGCCCGGCCAACCTTGGCCGAAGGAGCCGGGAATTTGAGAAACAGCGAGGCGAGGAAAGGGGAATGGACCGTTGTACTTCTCAAAGAAAGTGATAGAAGAGTTGATCTCGCGCGCCAAGAAATTTAACGCTTCCGCAGGACTGGGAGGTTGCGGTGGAGGTAGCTCTGCCGCAGGGTTTCTCACCAGCGGGGAGGGATAGGGAAGGTCCGGAGGCTCAACGGCGGGGCGCTGTAAACGGGCCACGATGGCTTGTTCCAGGAGTTTGTTGGCATAGACTTCCACGACATGATTGCCGGAAGAAATGGAAGTGAAGGCATATTCACCAAGATTGAAGCCAGCTTCCGGGACGGGCAGGCTGGATTTCCAGTGGGCCACCAGGTAATCGCCGTCCTCGTGTTCGTCGGACTTTTCGCCGGTGGCCACCAGGCGGAGGTGCTTGGGCCAATGGAAGGTCAGGTCATAGGGAGCGAACTCCGCGGTGCCGCCAGAATGCGGATACCAACTCGCCCGAGCGCCGACAAAAAGAACCGAATTGCCGTAATTTTCGATGACATTGCCGTGATAACGGAAGCGAAGTGTGAACGTCTCTCCTGCGTTTATTGTTCGCGGAAGGAAAATGCAAAGAGTGTCGTCACCACGTGAACGCAGCTGCTCTTCGGTCAGACCCTCGTTTTGAAAAAACAGGAGATTTTCGCCGGAGAGCGAAATCGATTCCACTTTCAAGGTGCGCGCAAGCTCGACAAAGAGGACGCGGTCGCCGCCGGAAATAGCTCGGAAGTCGACGGAGGAGTCGCCTTCCAGAGAGTCGTTGGTCTTGATGGTGGTATCGACGAGATAGTGGGTAGCGCGAAAACGAACGGGGGGAGGGGTAGAGCCGGCAAGGGCGTAGGAGGTCCAGACGTCGTAATAGGCGACTTTGTTGACGGAGCGCGGTTGACCGAGCATGAAGTTCTCATAGCGCATATCGTCGAGCAGAATGTCAAAGGGGCCAGTGAGGATGCCGTCGATGCCGGCATGGAAAAAGTGACGGGGAGGCGAGGTGTATTTCTCGAGGAGAATGCGGAGGGAGTGGGTGGGATTCAAACGCTCGACTTGAGGAAGCCAGAGGGAGGTGAAGGCGGAGTCCGAAGCAGGTTGCACAGACGAGCGAGCGAGCTGGGATTGCAGGTCTTGCGCGGTGTCGTTGGTGAAACGCGCGTAGATCGAAACAAACTCCTGGTCTAAAACTGGCGTGCCGAGAAAGCGCGCCATTTGTTGCTTTTCCGCCCGGTCGCGGGGCAAAGCCAAAGTGTGGCCGATGCCGGAGAAGACAAACCCGGTAATTTGGCCATCGAATGGTTGAAAGAAGGCGAATTTCCCCTGTTCGAATGTGATGGCCAGATCGCCCTCGTGCAGTTCAATGCGGTCCGCAGCAGAAACGGTGTAGACGTGTTCGGAATCCAAGTGAAGGGCGTTCAGAGCGGCAAGAGTTTCGCGAGGGGAGTCGGTGGCAAAGAGCGCAGGCGCACACAGAAATGAAAGAAGGAGTAGGGCGGAGCGGACGCGCATGCATTCAGTGTAGACACTTTCGGCATGCGGGGACAAGGCAAGCGGAGAAACGCGCGAAAACACAGCTTAAAATTGAAGAATGGCCGGGCGAGCAACATTTCGGGCGATAGCGATTTTGGTGCCGCTGCTAGCGTGTGCGAGTAGAGCCCGCGCAGACAAGATTGTGTTGAAAAACGGCCGGCAGATTGTGGCCTACAACGTGGTGGAGGACGGAGACAAGGTACGCTACCAAACCCCAGCGGGTGAACTTTCCATCCCGAAGAGCATTGTGGATCACATCGAAAAGGGGCTCATGCCCGTCACGGAATCCCCGGCGACCGCGGCTGCCAACCTGAATCTTTCTCCGCCTCCGATGGAAGCCACTGCCGACGCGGCAGCCATTGACCAGGCGGCGGTCCACGATGGCGCCATCGACCGCGAGTACATTGCGAGAACTGAGAACGAAGCCCGTGGTGGCAACGCAAAAGCGAACGAGAAAGCGGCCTTGGCCCATCATGCGGCGGCACAGTTTGAATTAGCGCACGGCGACCTGGAGCACGCTCTGGGCGACGAACGCACGGCCATCAACTATTTGCCGGAACAGCCGGTGTTGCTGATGAACGTGGCTTATTTGTATTTAAAGAAGAGCGAATTCAAGGAGTCCGTCGATTACCTGGAGCGGGCCAAGCGAGCTGCCACGGATAATCCGGATATCTACAAGTTGGAAGGCTGGGCTTATTACGGGATGAATAAGCCTGATCAGGCCGTGGCCGAGTGGAAGAAATCGCTGGCGCTCAGGCCAGACAGCGAAACGCAAGCCGCTCTAGACAAGGCGCTGAAGGACAAAGAAGAAGAACAAAACTACAAGGAAAACGAGAGCGCGCATTTTGAACTAAAGTACAACGGAGCAGCGCAGCCCGCGTTGGCCCGCGAGGTGCTCCACGTTCTAGAGACGCATTACACCACGATTGAATCGGAATTGAACTACACCCCTCCCGAACCTATCGGGGTGGTGCTTTATACGCAGCAGGCCTTTGCGGACATCACGCGCGCCCCGGGATGGGTGGGAGCGTTGAATGATGGAAGGATTCGCGTGCCGGTGCAAGGCCTGACGAGCGTCGACTCGGAGCTGTCGCGGGTCTTGAAGCACGAATTGACGCACAGTTTCATTCAGCAGAAAACGCGCGGACGGGCGCCCACCTGGATTCAGGAAGGCGTAGCGCAATGGATGGAAGGGAAACGCAGCGACGAGAATGCAGCGGTGCTGGTGCAGGTTTACGACGCGGGCCAAGCCGCGCCACTCGACCGGCTCGAAGGGTCTTGGATGGGACTGTCGGGAGATGTGGCTCAATACGCGTACGCTTGGGCGCTGGCGAATACCGAGTACATTGTCGAATCCGGCGGAATGGGGGATGTGGACCGCATTTTGGACCACATTGCCGCGGGCGGATCGACGGAAGATGCATTGCGAGAAGTGCTACACGACGATTACGGCGATTTGATGCATTCGACTGCCGAATATTTGAAAAGCAACTACAACCGGTAGACGCAACCAGACTTTCCTAGGAAGTTGCCAACATGGCGGCCAGCAGCGCAGAGCGCTGGGGCATCGTTTTGTAGAAAACGAACTCCTGAGCGGAGTGGGCGCCGTCTCCAACGGCGCCGAAGCCGTCCAAAGTGGGGATTCCTAGAGCCGCGGTGAAGTTACCGTCGGAACCTCCGCCAGCCGCAGCCTCATTGAGGGAAAAGCCCATTTGCTTGGCGAGAGATTTGGCGCGAAGGAAAAGCGCGACGCTATGCTTGCGCTCGAGCGGAGGACGATCGAAGCCACCGCGGACCTCAAGTTTCGCGCCTTTGTGGATGGGTTTCAGGGAACGAAAGCGCTTCTCGAGGGAATTGATGTCCGATTGGCGCCAAGCACGAAGATCGAAATTCACCTTGGCGCGATCGGGAATCACATTAGTGCGCGTGCCGCCGTCAATCAGGTCCGCATTTACGGTGACACCACTACGGGGATCATTCCATTTCTCAATGCGAGCAATTTGGGCGGCGAGTTCATGGATGGCATTGATGCCACGATCGGGATCGAGGCCGGCATGCGCAGCGCGGCCGTGGACCATCAATTTTGCCTCGCCGACGCCTTTGCGGGAGGTTTTGACCATGCCGCGCGGACCCAAACAGGGCTCGAGAACGAAGACGGCGTCGCTACGACGCGCTTCGTCTTCTATGAGCTTGCGTGACGATTCGCTGCCGATTTCCTCGTCGGAGGTCCACAGAAAGACGAGGCGCTTCGAAACGCCGGTTTTCAGTTCCTGCAAAGCTTCCAGGGCAAACAGGGCCTGCACAATCCCGGCCTTCATGTCGAAGGTCCCCGGTCCATAGGCTTTGTTGCCCGCCATGCGGAAGGGCATTTTGGAGAGCGTGCCTGTGGGGTAGACGGTATCGTAGTGGCCGAGCACTAGAAGCTGGGAAGCCGGGGACGAGGAGGGATTCCAAACCGCGCGCACGTGATCACCGCGGTGTCGTTGCGGGATCAACTGAATGCGGGCGCCACGAAGTTGCCACTCGTCGGCAAGGGAATTTGCGCAACGGTCGGCGTGATTTTTTTCGAGGCTGGGAGACTCGATGAGAGTGAGCTGTCGCAGAGTGTCAAGCATCCGCGGGAGCCGCTTGCGAAGGTGCGCAAGGAGGGTTTTGGGAAGCGCCTGGTGGTTATTCATGATACGCGATGTTAACAACGCCATTCCCCACGTACAACCGCAGTGTGAGCGCACGGAGCGTGACAACTTGTGCTGTGCAGTACCGGCAAATTGCTTATAATAGTAAGTTTGCGGTATGTGGAGGCCTGCCGCCGAAGGATGGTTGGCGCGCTACAGGAGCGGGAATGGAATTGGATATCAACGAGATTCAGAAGTTTTTGCCGCACCGGTACCCGTTTCTGTTGATCGACCGCGTGTTGGAAATGGAGCGCTACAAACGCATCGTGGTCATCAAGAACGTGTCGATCAACGAGTCGTTTTTTCAGGGGCATTTCCCGGGGAAGCCGGTAATGCCGGGCGTGTTGATTTTGGAATCGATGGCCCAGGCGGGAGGATTGCTCTTACTACAGGAGATTCCAGACCGGGATCATAAATTGCTATATCTGGCGTCGATGAATAACGTGAAATTCCGTAGGCCCGTGCTGCCAGGCGACCAACTGCGTGTGGAAGTGAACATCCTGGCATGGAAGGGCGACCTATGTAAGATCGAGGCCAAGGCCTTTGTGGAAGGGAATCTGGCGACCGAGGCGACCTTGATGTGCGTCATGGTCGACCGCGAAGCGGCGAACGACACGGGAAAATGAAGGTAGAAATACATCCCCAGGCGATTGTCTCGCCAAAAGCCAAAATAGCGAGTGGAGTGAAGGTTGGTCCTTTTGCGATAGTAGGCGACGAGGTGGAACTCGGGCCAGAATGCATCGTACACGGGCACGCGGTGATCGAGGGGCCGTCGAGGTTCGGTGCGCGGAATGTGTTTCACCCGTTTTGTGTGATTGGCGGCGATCCACAGGACTACACCTTTCGCGGTGACCACGTCGAACTGGTGGCGGGCGACGGGAATATTTTTCGTGAGCATGTGACCATTAGCCGCGGGACCAAGAAGGGCGGGGGCATCACGAGGTTAGGGAACGACAATTTCTTTTTGTCTTACTCGCACGTGGGGCATGACTGCCAGGTTGGAAATGGAACGCTGTTTGTGAATGGCGCGACGTTGGCCGGGCATGTCACGGTGCAAGACTTTGTGACTCTGGGTGCGTTTTCTCCAGTACACCAGTTCTGCCGGCTGGGCAGGTACGCGTATATCGGGGCCTGCACGGTGATTACCCAGGACGTGCTGCCGTTTTCGCTGATCGTGACCGAACGCGAGACCAAGTGTTTTGGCGCAAATACCATCGGGTTAGAGCGCAAGGGGTTTTCGGCGGAACGCATTCAGACATTGCAGCGGGCGTTCAAGGTACTGGTCCGGTCCAAGAAAAACACCACGCAGGCTCTGGATGCGATGCGAAAAAGCTGGACAGACTCGGCGGATGTCCAAGAAGTGATTGCGTTCGTGGAAAAGGCCGAGCGCGGGATCGTGAAGTGAGACGAGCCGTATATTCATGCCGCAAGCGTTGAACAACACTACAGGATGGGGACTAATTGCCGGTAATGGGCGATTCCCGTTTTTGGTGCTGGAGGGCGCGCGTAGCCAGGGTATTGAGATGGCGGTCATCGCGCTGAAAGAGGAAGCTTCCCCGGAATTGCAGAGGGTCGCGAAACGCCTGCATTGGGTGAGCCTCGGTGAACTGAGCAAAGCCATCTCACTGATGCAGCAAGAAGGCGTAACGCAAGCGGTGCTGGCTGGACAGGTGAAGCACAACAAGATTTTCAGCGCCATCCGGCCGGATTGGAAGCTGGCGAAGTTGTTGTTTTCGCTGCCGAAGAAAAATACCGACTCGTTGATTGGGGCGGTAGCCAAGGTATTCGAAGAAGAAGGGATTCACCTGGTGGACTCCACGTTGTTTCTGAGACCGTTATTGCCGGAAGCGGGGGTGCTGACCCGGCGTACACCAAACGAGCAGGAAGCGGCGGATATGGAATACGGGCTGGAGGTTGCGCGGCACCTGGCGGCCCGGGACATCGGGCAGACCGTGGTGATTGCCGACCGCGCTTGTGTTGCCGTGGAAGCCATGGAAGGCACGGACGAAACGATTTTGCGGGCCGCGCGATTTGCGGAAGGCAAACCGCTGGTGGTGGTAAAGGTGAGTAAGCCGAAGCAGGACATGCGCTTCGACGTACCCGTGGTGGGATTGCCCACCGTCGAAGCTATGAAAAAGGCGGGGGCGACGGCGTTAGCTATCGATGCATCGCGCACATTACTATTCGATCGCGAAAAACTGTTAGAAGTGGCAAATGCCCAGGGGATCGCAATCCAGGCCTTCCCGCCGACGGAAAACGCGGAACTGATCCGTGATTCCCAGGGAATGCATAAGGATCGAGGATGAGTGCGGGTGTGGGAACGCAAAAGACGCGCGTGGCGGTGATCGGGTGTGGGGAGTTTGGCCGGAATCACGTGCGGGCGTATCGTGAAATCGAGGGTGTGGAACTGGCGGGAGTGTTCGACCAGGATTCGGACCGGACCGTACAAATCGCGCAAGAATTTCAGACTCGGGCGTTCTCTTCTGTAGAGGAGTTGCGCGGGTTAGTGGATGCCGCCAGCGTGGCTGTGCCTACGGTAGCGCACAAAGAGGTCGGGTGCAGGTTGATGGAGATGGGCATCGACGTATTGGTCGAGAAGCCAATGGCGTGTACGGCGAGCGAGGCGGACGAATTGATCGCCGCGGCGAATCGGAATGGGCGGGTCCTGCAGGTTGGCCACGTGGAACGGTTCAATCCGGCGGTGCGCGCGGTGGAACCTATCGTCAAGCGGCCATTGTTCTTTGAGGTGCATCGCTTGGGAGTATTCACACCGCGGAGCCTGGATGTGGACGTAATCTATGACCTGATGATCCACGACCTGGACATTCTGCTGGCGCTGGTCAAGGAGCCGGTAGCGGAAGTAAAAGCGGTGGGCATCCCGGTGTTAACGGACAAGGTGGACATCGCGCACGCGCGGTTGGAGTTTGCGGGTGGCGCGGTGGCGAACGTGACGGCGAGCCGAGTATCTACCGAACGCGTACGGAAGATGAGATTTTTTCAGCAGCGAGAATATATTTCGCTGGATTACGCAAGGAGAGATGCGCTGCGCGTGGGAGTGAAGCGGCCAGGGCCGCAGCCGGAATTTGCGTTTGAGAAGCTACCGGCGCCGGAAGTCGAGCCCCTGCGAGCGGAGTTGGAAACGTTTATGGAGTCAGTGAGGACCCGCGTTGCCCCGAAAACCGATGGACATGCGGGGAAAGCCGCGCTGCAATTGGCGACGCGCGTAATGGAAAGCATCCGGGAGCACAGCGCGCGCGTCCAACCAGTATCGTCCCCGGTGTCAGTCGAAGGGAAGGAATGATTCCACGGACCCTAGTTCCCAAAGGGGCGCGCCCCCCTGCGGTTGTCGAACCAAGCACCCGGCGTCGCCCGACCGCGCTGGATGAGCGCACGCTGGTACCGGCAACGCTGCCGATCGTGTCGCTGAATGGGCACTCCACGATTCCGAGCAATTTGCCGTTGGAGGCGATCGCCACGCGTGTAGTAGTGCCGCGTGATCTGAATATTGCGGAAGTGCAGCGGCCGGATGATTCGCACTTGCCCGCGCAACCGACGGAACTGGATGAGCGCATTACCGTTCCGCAGGGAGCGCTGCCGCCCGAGGAATTGCCGGAAATGCCGCCGGTGTCGGAAGACCTGGTGCAGCCGGACATCTTCCAGACGGGCGAATTATCCTTCTTGCCGTCGGAGCAACAGGAAAAGCGGCCGCTGGGAGAAATCATCGTTGCCGGGGCTTCGTTGTTGCTGAACGTGCTTTTCATCATCGCGATGGTGCAGATCCTGGCTTACCGGTCGCGGTCGCACGAGGTGGACGAGATCGGGCGGCGGCAGATTTCGGTATTGTTGCCGCCGGGAGCGCTGGAATCGCTAAAACCGTCAGCGCCACCCGCGCCGAAACCTACTGTGAAAGTGGATCCGCGTGAAATTCGCAAAATCGCGCCCACAATTACGCCGCCACCGGTGCAGCCGCCTCCACCACAACCCGCGCCGCAACCACAACCGAAGAGAGAACTGCCCAGCGCACCTACGCCACAGCCAAGCATCGCTGCGCCACCTCCGAAACCTGCCGACGGAAATAAGGGCGACCTGCCAAAACCACAAATTAAGCTGGAAAACCCTAATATGCCCGTGCCGCAGCAAGGGTTGATCCTGCCGAAGTCCAGTTCACCGGGCGACACGATTCAGGACTTGGCGCGAGGTACGCGACCCAATTCGCCGCCGCCCATTGGCGGAAGCAGTGGTTTGCCGGGCTCGCACGGCGGTGGCGGCCAAGGCGGCCATGGGTCCGCGGGTGGAGCGATCCAAATGCTCACCGACGATGAGGGAATCGACTTCAACGATTATCTGCGACGGATCTACATCATCGTGAAGCAGAACTGGTTCTCGGTGATGCCAGCGTCGGTGCAATTGGGAGACAACGGCAAGGTTTCGTTGATTTTCAAAATCTACAAGAACGGAACCGTGCCCGACAGCGATCCACAAAGGGTGTTCGGGTCCGGGAAGGAACCCTTAGATCGCGCGGCGATTTCTTCCATTCGCGCTTCCAACCCGTTCCCTCCTCTTCCGGGGGGGTTCAAGGCTGATTACATTCAGCTGCGGTTCACGTATTGTTATAACGAAGCCACCTGCCCCTAAAATAAAAGCAATGAAACCAACCCGTGCCCAAGTGCTAGGCAGTTTGTTACTGGCGCTGATCGTGCTGGCTATCCTGCTGGTCCGCGTGTGGCCTATGCTATTCCGTAAATGAATACGTCCGGCGATCTTCCACTCCTGGCGATTGTAGGGCCGACGGCTTCCGGAAAATCCACGTTGGCGGTGTGGCTCGCCGAGCGGCTGAATGGCGAAGTGGTCGCATGCGACTCCACGCAGCTATATCGGGGCTTTGATATCGGCACAGCCAAACCCACGGAAGAAGAACGGCGAGGAATTCCCCATCATCTGCTGGACGTCCTAGATGGAACGGACGCGTCAACGGCGGGTGGTTACCGGGAACTAGCGATTGCGACATTGAACGATCTGCGCGCAAGAAAAAAGCTCCCGATACTGACCGTGGGTACCGGGCTGTATCTGCGGGCGGTCCTGGAAGGATTGGCGGAAGTGCCGCAGCGGTCCGAGGAATTGCGCGAGCGTTTGCGGGCGGACGCCGCGGAGCACGGACCGGGGTATTTGCACCGGATGCTGCAGCATCTGGATCGGGAAGCGGCAGAAAAAATCGTGGCGGCTGACGAACAGAAGCTAATTCGAGCCATCGAAGTCTGCCTGCTAACCCGCAAGCCGATTTCGGAGGTTCACCGGAACGGACGAACGCCGCTGCAGGGCTGGCGAGCGATAAAAATAGGATTGCTGCCGGCGCGGGAAGCGCTGTACGAGCGAGTGCACTCGAGGGCCGATAGCATGCTTATGCGAGGCTGGGTCGAGGAAGTGCGCGCGCTGATGGTTAACGGGGTTCCAGAAAACGCAAAAGCGTTCGAGTTCATCGGTTACCGCGAATTGCGAAAGGTACTCAATGGGGAATCGACCCTAGAAGCGGCGCGCGCGGCGATTCAACAGGCGACGCGGCGATACGCGAAGAGGCAAATGACGTGGTTCCGTCGGGAGCAAGGAGTGCACTGGCTGGAAGGATTTGGCGACGAGGAAAGAGCCCAACAAGAGGCTCTAGAAATCGTCCAAAGCAAGCTGGGTGCGGTGGTATCCCACCCAAGCGAATAGAAGTATAATCGGAATGATGACGAAGGTCCCTTCCATGGTGCGCGAATTACGCGCGAGTACGCCGGCTCTAACTCCTTCATGAAAACACAGAAAGATACTTCCGTTTCCGAACGCGTCCTGTTGGTGGGTGTAGGTTGGAAACGCGCGCCGCGATTTCCGGGTATGCCCGTGGGAGAAGCGGGGCGGGAGTCGCTGGCCGAACTGGTGGAACTGGCTCGCAGCGCAGGCGCGGAAATCGCCGGTACGCTATTTCAACTGCGGGACGCCGCGGATCCCGCGACGTTGGTGGGGCGGGGAAAACTGGATGAAATTCGCGCGGAGGCCACGGCGCGAAAAGCGCCGCTAATTATTTTTGATAGCGAACTTACGCCAGTGCAGCAGCGGAATATCGAGGAAGCCACGGAACGCCGGGTGATCGACCGCACGCAGCTTATTCTGGATATTTTTGCGAAGCATGCGCGGAGCCGCGAAGGCCAATTGCAGGTGGAGTTGGCGCAATTAAACTACATGTTGCCGCGGTTGACCGGGCGCGGCGTCCAGATGTCTCGCTTGGGCGGCAAGAGTGGAGGCGGCGGAGCCGGGCGAATCGGCGTACGCGGACCTGGTGAAAAGAAATTAGAGACGGATCGTCGCCGGATTCGTGACCGAGTGCGAAAGATTCAGGAAAGCATCGATGAAGTGCGCGAACAACGGGCGCTGCGGCGAGAAGCGCGAAACGCGGTGCCTCTGGGCACGGTCTCACTGGTGGGTTATACCAACGCGGGCAAGTCGACGCTGTTCAATGCCTTGAGTCAGGCCGAAGTGCTGGTATCGTCGCGGATGTTCGCAACGCTGGATCCAACCATACGGGCGCTGCGTTTGCCTTCGAATCGCAGGATACTGGTGTCCGATACAGTGGGATTCATTCGTGCGTTGCCGAAGGGGCTAATGACGGCATTTCGCGCCACACTGGAAGAAGTGCAGGAATCCGCGCTGATTTTGCAGGTCAGTGATATTTCCAATCCGAATCACGAGGAACTCGAGCAGGAAGTGGAAAAGATCCTCGGTGAGTTGCGCGTGATGCAAAGGCCGAGGCTGCGCGTGTTCAACAAAGTGGACCGGCTGTCGGCCGAGCAGCGGGAGGACTTTGCGGCTGCTTGGTCTCACGCGACGAATGGAGATGCGCCGCCGGTGTTTGTGTCGGCACTCACCGGGGAAGGTCTGGACGAACTGTTGAAGCGCATTGATGGAGCGCTTCCAGTAGACCCCGTGGTTAAACTTTCGCTACACATGCCCTTGACGGAAGGACGCTCACTGGCATTGATTCATGCACTCGGCCGGGTGATCCACTCCGAGGTGAATGATTCGCACATGGATCTGGAAGCGGAAGTGCCGGAGACAATCGCGCGGCGGTTGAAGCTGAAGGACTTCGAGATGAAGGAAACATTGCGTCCTTCACCTTCGTATGGATAGACAGGAGGGGGATCATGGCGGGATTTTTCCTGTGGTGCATCCTGTTGGTCATCTGCTGGCCGCTGGCGTTGTTGGCGTTGGTGCTTTACCCACTGGTGTGGCTATTACTGCTGCCGTTTCGAATAGTCGGAATCGCGGTGCACGGTGTTTTTGATTTGCTGCGGGCCATTTTGTTTCTGCCCGTGCGGATTTTGCGTGGACCGCACGCGATCTGAGCGGATTGCGAACCGGTTTTGAGTAACGTTATAGTAATTATCAAAAAAATGAGCTGAATTTGAACGAATTTTCACAAAAAGCCAAGGTGGAATACAGCAGGTCGGAGGCGGTAGCGCTTGTGGAAAACGCTGTGGAAACTGCGAAGGCCCGGGTGGACCGCTGCGCTTGCTAGGAATTTACAAATGCCTTGGCCTATCGCAGCGGTTTCTGTAAGTATATAAAAATAAATCAGTTAATTGGAGGCAGGCAACTCCGCTCGACGTGTCGTCCGGCAAATCCGCAAACCGTCCGATTTTCGGATTTGCACAGGTTTGCAGCATCGGTGTTACGAAAGAGTACTCCGCCCACATCGAATCCATAGTTTACCTTAGTAACCTAGCAGTACCCTAGCGAAGGACCACTGACCCACGTTGACGCTTGCTAGCACGGGGACTATAGTGAGCCGAGTGATCAAAGAAGGAGTTAACGCCGGCCCTTCGTCCGCGCCTTTATGAATCTGCCGAACGCATTGACTTTGCTCCGGATATTTATCGTCCCCGTGCTGATTGTCGTGTTGCTTACGCGCAGCCCAAATGTGGAGCTGGGCGGGTTCCCGATGCATTTTGAGTTTTGGGGCGTGTTGATTTTGCTGGTGGCGGCGGCAACGGATTGGGCAGACGGGTATTTTGCGCGACGGAATGCGCAAGTCACGACTCTGGGTATCTTGTTGGATCCCATCGCCGACAAACTTCTGATATGTGCAGCATTTATTTCCCTAGTGGACATGCACCTGGCGAAAGCGTGGATGGTGGTGATCATCATAGGTAGAGAACTGGTGATCCTCGGTCTGCGAAATATTGCTTCCGCGGAAGGGTTCACGATTGCGGCCTCCACGCTCGGTAAAACGAAGATGGTGCTGCAAGTGTGCGCAGCGGCAGTGCTGATCTATGGAGCGCGCCACCCGTCGTTTCGCATGCTGGGATTAGTGTTGCTGTGGCTGGTGGTCATCAGCGCGGTGGTTTCTGCCGGGCAATATTTTTACCGCTTCTGGAGTCAATTGGATGATCGGGTGAAACAGCGCCATAAATTGAGCATGCTCGAAGTGCATAAAAAATCGCAGGATGCACTGCCTCTCTGAAGCCGACCGAAACAACATCCTGGAGTTAGCCCGCCAGGCCGTAGAGGAAGCTGTACGCCAACGGCGATTGTTGAAGGAAATTCCAAAAGCGCAAATATTTGAGGAGCGCTGCGGGGTGTTCGTGACCCTGACAGCCGGGGGGAGACTGCGCGGTTGTATCGGTGTAATCGAGGCAAAAGCTACCTTGGGGGAAAGTATCGTGAGGTGCGCAACAGAATCCGCGCTAGACGATCCGCGATTCTCTCCGATGCAACCGGAAGAACTTTCCGGATTGGAAATCGAAGTATCTCTGCTATCACCGCTGGAACGAATTCAACCAGAACAGGTGGAGATTGGAAGGCACGGTCTGCTGGTAGAGCAGGGCTACCGGCGAGGTTTGTTGCTGCCACAAGTGGCGGTGGAGCACCACCTGGACCGAGAGCAATTTCTCCGGGAAACCTGCTACAAGGCCGGATTGCCCAGAGATGCATGGGAGACACCGGAAACGCGTATTTATAGATTTAGCTGCGAGATCGTGAAAGAAGCAAAATAGAAACAGAAAGCCCGCGCCTGAAAAAAGACGCGGGCGAAGAACGCGAGCGGGAGCCTAAATTCGCTTACTCGATCTCTACGTAATCTCCCGCGTAAATATCGCGTTTGCTGTAAGTAATCAGCAAGGTGGTGGAATTCGGGCCGACGTTGAGGACAATGCCTTCCCCGAGCATCTCCCGGGGCAAGTCGTTCCACTTGTAGGCTACCGGCGTACTTCCAAAGCCGTACATCTTGTACTGGAAGTCGTCATAATTCGTGACCGTTTGCACGCCTCCCCCTTCATAGCGGAAAATGCGCATGTAGTCGCCGACATTGACCCCCTGATTGGTGCCCAGATTGACGTAGACGGTCTGCAGCTTTCCATAAAGCTGGCTGAAAGTCTTACCGACCACGATCATGCCAATCGATTTCCCGTTCACTGGGGCGTAAGAGTCAAACTTTTCCGCGGGCTTGTAAGGCGGCGAGGGACGTTCCTGCCAAGGGCGAACGAAATCGCCGCGCTGGAGATAGTCGCAAGCGAAGGTGACCTCAGCAATGGAAACGTTGGGCTGGACGTTGACGACTTTGAGCTGGCCGGCGTCCAAATAAAGAGTGCCCATGGCTTTCATGAGCTTGTTCTGCCACTTGAACCACTGGACGTCCAAGGCATCTTTCACTGGGCGATAAACGGAGTAACGGTCGCCCACATGGACGCCTTGGCTTGAGCCCTTACTGATGTACACGATGTCGCGAAGGGCAAAGACCAGGTTGGAAGCCGACTCTTCACCAGAGATGAGGCGAGTGTCGCTGCTGGCCTCGGGGGTAACGAAATTCGAGCAGTAAATGGTGCTGTAGTCCGGGGAGGTCGTAGAGACCACAGGTCGCGTAGAGGCTGCCGCCTGTTGTGACTGTGGATTGCTTTGCGTCCAGGCACTCGCGCCTGCCAGTAACATGCCCAAACCCATACCTGCTGCAATTGCGCGCATTGGAACACTCCTTCGAGTCACGCCAAAAAGGGCCGTGCGGGGACTGCATAGATTGAAGCTAACAAGCGCCCTAGAAGGCGTCAACAAAATGGGTAAGGCGACTTTACACTTTAGGTAAGACGTGCTACAAGCCGTATTTTCAATGGATTGGAGGGCATTTCGACGTATGGGGGTGTTCGGGAAGGGAGTGGCTCGCATTTGCGCGGTGGTGGCCGCCCAAAGCGCCAGCGAATTTAGCGCCCAGGTGCGCGCGGCGTTACGCGAAACGCCGACGGTGGAATTGCGTCTTGACTGGCTAGCCAATGATGGCGAACGGCGAAAGGCCCTGGATTGGCTGCGGGGGTTCGGTTCGAGGAAGGCAGTTTTCCTGGCGACCTGCCGCCGGAGAACCGGGGGTGGAGAATTCGCCGGGACGGCCGACCAAGAATTGTTTTGGCTGCGACAGGCCAAGGAAGCCGGCTGCACGTGGTGCGATCTGGAAGTTGAGACATTGCGGGAATTACCCGGAAAGTCGGTGGAAGGATATAACTTGCCGCGCAAGGTGCTGTTATCCATCCACGATTTTCGAAGGACGCCCTCACTTCCGGCACGATTAAAGATTGCGCCGCGCAATGGCGTTGATGCCGTGAAAGTGGCGGCCATGTCTAGAAATCTGTCCGACAGCATCCGAGTGTTACGGTTGGCGCGAGGCACTCGAAACGTTGTGGCCGTTCCTATGGGAGAGATTGGATTACCAACGAGAGTGCTAGCGTTGCGGCACGGTAGTGCGTTGCTGTACGCGCCCGTAGCGGCAGCGACCGCCCCAGGACAAGTCGGTCTGCACGATTTGAAGCAACTGTATCGCGCGCACAAACTCACACCGAGAACCCGTGTATATGGAGTGATCGGTAACCCGATCGGCCATTCTTTGTCGCCGCTTTTGCACAACACTGGCTACGTGGCGGCCCGGAAAGACGCGGTATTTCTGCCGTTTCTCGTGGACAACCTGCCAGAGTACTTGAAGGTGATCCGCGATTTCGATGTGGCGGGATTCTGTGTGACCATTCCGCACAAGCAGAAAATTTTCGATTATCTCGATGAGTGTGAATCGCTCGCGGAAAAAATTGGAGCCGTCAATACGGTCACGGTCGGCCGCGATGGGAAGTTGACCGGAAGCAATACCGATTATCTCGGGATCCTGCACAGTTTAGAAGGGAAGATAAGGTTGCGGGGCAGCCGGATTGTGATTGTTGGAGCGGGAGGAGCGGCTCGAGCCGCAGCCTTCGCGGTGGCGCAAGCCGGCGCCGAAGTGCTGATATGCGCTCGACGGGAGGCAATGGCAAAACGTCTAGCGCGGGCCGTGCAGGGTAGCGTGTTGAACCGTGGGGCGCTGCGAAAAAACAAGTTCGACGCCATTGTGAACAGCACACCTGTGGGAATGTATCCGCATCCCGAGAGCGCACCCTTGGAAGCCACGGAGTTGAACTGCAAGCTGGTGATGGACCTGATCTACAGGCCGATGAAAACGAAGTTGCTTCGTATGGCGGCGTCGCGAGGAATTCCGACGGTCTCCGGCGTCGAAATGTTCCTGGCGCAGGGTATCGCCCAGTGGGAGCTGTGGATGAGAAGCCCAGCGCCAAAGGCCGCCATGCGCCGGGCCATCCTGAAAGCACTGAGGATCGACGAAACCACGAAACGGTAAAAACCCTTCGTAAGACAATTTCCATTCCGTGCCCGCGGTATAATTTCCGTCTCTAAATTGCACGGCAAAGTGAGCTGATGATCCAACCATCGTTTCGTGAGTTTCAAAATCTGGCCAAACACGGGAATCTTATTCCGCTGTACGACGTATTCTCCGCGGACCTGCTGACGCCGGTGAGTGCGTACTTGCGTCTGGCCCATGGCGCCCGGCATTCCTTCCTGCTGGAAAGCGTGGAAGGCGGCGAAAAGATTGCGCGGTATACATTCGCGGGGGCAAATCCGGAAGAGGTGTTTCGCTATGCCGGTGGCGCGTGCGTGTTGGAGAGCCGCAATCGGATCATTTGGGAAGAGCGCGGCCCTATCTCATTTCTCCGGCAACATATGGCGAAATTCCGGCCTGTACGCGTAGCGGGGCTGCCACCACTGGTGGCCGGAGCGATCGGCTATTTCAGTTATGACATGGTGCGATTGATTGAACGGCTGCCGAAGCGGTCACGCGACGAGATCGGGTTGTACGACGCCATGTTGATGTTCTATCGCGGCTTGATTGCTTTCGACCACGTACAACACCGGCTATGGATCGTCCGCAATGTCTATACGGAAGGGCCAGGGTCTCTGCGCGCCAAGTACAGCGCAGCGGTGAAGGAGATTCAGCAGACGCGAGAACTGCTGGAAGCGCCTGTGGAGGGCGAGAGACCGGCAAAACCTTCGAATCGAATCGGACAAAAGCCCAAAGTGAAGTCCAATTTCGGTCGGGCCGAATATTTGCAAGTGGTGCGCAAGGCGCAGCGCTACATCCGCGCCGGCGATATTTTCCAAGTGGTAATCAGCCAAAGATTCTCGGCCAAAACAAAAGCCGCGCCGTTCGATGTGTACCGTGAACTGCGAGCGTTGAACCCTTCGCCGTACCTGTTTTATTTGCAATTGAACGATGTGTATGTCGTAGGAAGTTCCCCCGAGATGTTGGTGAAAGTACAGGGCAAAGAAGTGTTTTACCGCCCGATTGCGGGTACGCGCTGGCGAGGGAAGGATGAAGCCGAAGATCTCCAACTCGAACGCGAGATGCTGGGAAGCGAGAAAGAACGCGCCGAACATATCATGCTGGTGGATTTGGGCCGCAACGACTTGGGGCGCGTGTGCGAATACGGCAGCATAAAAGTGGAAAGATTAATGAACGTGGAACGCTATTCTCACGTGATGCATTTGGTGTCGAGCTTGCGCGGGCGATTGCGTGATGATGTGGATTGTTTCGACGCGCTGATGTCCTGCTTCCCGGCGGGCACGGTATCCGGAGCGCCAAAGGTGCGCGCGATGGAAATTATCGAGGAACTGGAGAAGACCCGCAGGGGCATCTACGCTGGGGGGATTTTGTATCTGGATTTCGCGGGGAATCTGGATTCATGCATCGCACTGCGCACCATGGTCATCAAAAATGGTGTGGCCCACGTTCAGGCGGGTGGGGGTATCGTGGCGGATTCCACGCCGCGCGGGGAATTTGACGAATCCGTGAATAAGTCAATGGCGCTGATGCGCGCATTGGAAGCAGCACACATGCCGCAGAGGGCAGCAGGAAAAGGGAGGCGTAACCGGCGGTGATACTCCTACTCGACAACTACGATTCGTTCACCTACAACCTGGCGCAGTATCTAGGCGAACTGGGCTGCACGCTGGAAGTGCACCGCAACGACAAAATATCGGTGGAAGAAATTGCGCGGCGCAAGCCAGATCGTATCGTAATTTCGCCAGGGCCCTGTACTCCGCAAGAAGCGGGCATTTCTGTGGAGCTGATCCAAAAGCTGGCGGGGAAGTTTCCGATTCTGGGGGTGTGCTTAGGGCACCAAGCAATTGGCGCCGCGTTTGGTGGGAAAATCATTCGTGCACCGAAGTTGTTTCATGGAAAGACCAGCGACATTGAACACGATGGGAAGGGTATTTTCCGATCGGTTCCGAATCCGTTTACAGCGACGCGCTACCACTCCCTCATTGTGGAGCGGAAGTCACTGCCAAGGGAACTTCAGATCAGCGCGGAAACCAGCGACGGCACGATCATGGGCCTCCGGCATCGCAAAAACAAGATAGAGGGAGTGCAATTCCATCCAGAGTCCGTGCTCACTGAGTCTGGTAAGCAACTGCTGAAGAACTTTCTTTCGCTCTGAGCGTACAGTGTGCCGCGCTATAGCTAATCGGTACCTATCGAACAAAAGTAGAAGTCTTATATTAAAGAATCTGTTATATTGAACTATTAGTTAAATAAGAGTATTGTGACTGCCATGGGTTCGACCTCCATCGCTCCAGCCCATGGAGGCTCACATGCGGCGATTCCGGTCTCTCCTGGCAGGTGTGGTGGCCTTGGTTTTGTCCTTCTCTATGGTTCCCGAAGCAGTCGGCGCGAACCCTTCTATTGGCGTTCTTACCTTTGCTGCACACGCCCATCTTGAAGGAGCAGTGGCATTTCCCGGTTTATCTATATTCGAAGGCGAGCGGCTGTCGACGGAAGCCGAAGGAAGGCTGGGCATTCGCGCCGGTCACGCAGTCCTGACACTCGGCGAGCAAACCGAAGTGTGGCTGATTCCACTGAATGGCGGATTGCACGTAGATATGAGCCAGGGATCGTTCCATTTTACCTCTGTGGAACGCGAGCCCGTCGAAATCCATGTGGCCGAGGCGATCGTGAGTCCGGCGGGTACGCAAGCGTCGCAAGGCTCGGTTACGCTGCTCGGGCCTAAGATTCTGCAAATCACCGCAGAGCGCGGCGATTTGAATTTCAGTTTTCGGGGAGAATTCCGCACCCTGCCGCAGGGACAAACCTATCGCATTTATCTCGATGGACCCGCGGCAACAGTGGACACGGCGACTGGTTCGGGCGGTGCGTCAACCACGGCGGGCGGTGGTAAGGTGGCCTATTTCATCGTTGGCGCTGGGGTAGCAAGCGCAACTGCGTGGGGCATTCACGAGGCGGTGCGATCGGGAAATTTGCCCATTAGTCCAATGAAGCCCTGATCCAACGCAATTGTCGCTTAATCGCAGGGCAAGACTGAGTCCGTGAAGTTTTTTAGCTGTTGCAGTTTCGCGAGCGCCGCTCCAGAGGCAAGGACCTGTCTGGCCAACACGGTACCTGCGCGGAAATTAGTAGCGATTCCCGTTACCACCAAAGCTGCAGCGGAGTTCATCAACACAATGTCGTGACGCGGACCGGTTTCGCCCGCCAAGAGGCCACGAATGATTTCGGCGTTTTCGTGCGGCGTGCCGCCCTGCAATGCTTTCAAGGGAGCAGGGGCCAGGCCGAAATCGTCGGGTGTCAAGACGAAGCGCCGGACGGTACCATCCCGCACTTCCGCCACCAGTGTTTCTCCTGCAACGGAAATTTCATCGAGTCCGCCGAATCCATGGACCACCAAAGCGCGCTCTACGCCTAATTCAGCCAGAGTGGCAGCGACAAGATCGATCAGGTCAGGAGAAAACACGCCCAAAATCTGGGAATGAGCGCCAGCGGGGTTAGTAAGCGGTCCCAACAAGTTAAAAATGGTTCGCGTACCAATTTGTTTCCGAGCGGCAATGGCGTGCCGCGTAGCAGCGTGGGCCGCCGGAGCGAACAGAAAACCAATACCGATTTCGCGGATGGCCTGGCCAGAATAATGCATTGGCAAGTCGATGCGGATACCCAGCGCTTCGAGCACGTCCGCTGATCCGCTGCGGGAACTGACGGAGCGATTGCCGTGCTTGGCGACATGCACACCCGCCGCTGCCGCCACGAACGCTGCCGCCGTGGAAATGTTGAACGTGCCGCAACCGTCGCCACCGGTTCCACAGGTATCCAGCATATGAGCTGGACGTTCGCGCTCCGCTGCGAATACCGGCGCGGCATGACGACGCATCACGCGAGCAAAAGCTCCGAGTTCGGCGGGGGTGATTCGTCGCCGATTGAGGGCTAGCAGGAGGCGAACAATTTCCGGGGTGTCGATGCGGCCGGAAAGGAGATCCTCCATGAGTGTTTCCGCGTCAGAACGGTTGAGTAGTTCGAGACGCTCGGTTTTTGCGATCAATGATAGAGAAGAATTCATCCGGCTGTCACCGAGAAGTGGTCAGTTAACCTTGCCCGAGATGGGCGACTCAAGTAAACTTTACTGTTTTATGAGCCTCAAATTCTAACATCTGTGCACTGTCCCATCGTCGCACAGGTTGTCGGCCTGGGCAGCACTGGGCCGTCCAAAGGCAGAACCTCAAATGAAGATCCACGAATATCAAGCTAAAGCCATCCTCTCGCGATACGGCGTGGCCACGCCGCGCGGCGAAGTGGCGTACACGAAAGAGGAAGCCCGGGAAGCTGCGCAACGCCTGAAATCGCCTATCGTTGTGGTAAAAGCCCAGATTCATGCGGGAGGCCGCGGCAAAGGCGGTGGCGTGAAACTGGCCCGTTCTTCTGACGAAGCGGCGGATATTGCCTCGCACATTCTGGGCATGAACTTAGTGACAGTACAGACCGGCCCACAAGGACGCATCGTGAAGCGGCTGTTGATTGAAGAGGGTCTGGACATCAAGCGCGAGCTTTACCTGGGGTTGTTGGTCGACCGGGAATCGGGCCGCCCGGTATTTATGGCGAGTTCGGCGGGTGGCATGGAAATCGAACAGGTGGCCAAGGAGAATCCCAGCGCCATCTTGCGCGAAACGATCCACCCGGCGGTGGGATTACAGCCGTATCAGGCCCGGAAAATCGCCTTCGGTTTGGGTTTGACCGGTGAGCAAGTGACGGCGGCCACACCATTCTTGCAGGCGCTGTATCGCGCGTTCATTGATACCGATGCGTCTTTGATCGAAATCAATCCTTGCGTGCTGACGGGCGATGGGAAGTTGGTGGCGCTGGACGCGAAGATGACCTTCGATGACAACGGGCTGTTCCGGCACAAGGACCTGCGCGAACTGCGCGACCTGGACGAAGAAGATCCGTTGGAAGTGGAAGCTTCCAAGTACGGGCTGAATTACATCAAGCTGGACGGCACGGTGGCTTGCATGGTGAACGGCGCTGGCTTGGCCATGGCTACCATGGACATCATCAAGTATGCCGGTGGTTCACCCGCCAACTTTTTGGATGTGGGCGGAGGCGCTTCTGCGGAGCAGGTGAAAAATGCGTTCGGCATTCTGTTGAGCGATCCAGCGGTGAAAGCAGTGTTTATCAACATTTTTGGCGGCATTCTACGTTGCGATGTTTTGGCTACCGGAGTGGTTGCGGCCGCCAAGGATTTGCACGTCAAGGTGCCGATTGTTGTGCGCATGGAGGGCACCAACGTGGAGCAGGGCCAGCAAATTCTGCGCGATAGTGGATTGAACTTCACCATCGCTGTTGGAATGAAAGATGGGGCGCAGAAAGTCGTGGCCCTGGCGGGAGGTGCGCGATGAGCGTGCTGATTAACGAAAAAACAAGAGTGCTGATTCAAGGTTTCACTGGCCGTGAGGGTACGTTTCACGCGCAGCAAATGATTGAGTACGGGACGAACGTCGTGGGTGGCGTTACCCCCGGCAAGGGCGGCACCAAACATTTGGAACGGCCGGTCTTCAACACGGTGGCGGACGGCGTGAAAGCCACCGGCGCGGACGCCTCGGTTATTTTTGTCCCACCGCCCTATTCTGCAGACGCGATACTGGAAGCTGCCGATGCGAAATTGGCATTGGTGGTATGCATCACCGAGGGCATTCCGGCTCTGGATATGGTGCGCGTTGCGGAAGTATTGCGGGATTCCAAGACGCGGCTGATTGGGCCGAATTGTCCAGGCATTATTTCCCCGGGAAAATGCAAGATTGGAATTATGCCCGGACGCATTCACAAGCAGGGCAATGTTGGGGTTGTGAGCCGCAGCGGAACCTTAACCTACGAAGCGGTGCACCAATTGACGCAACTGGGCATTGGGCAATCCACTTGTATCGGAATTGGTGGTGACCCGATTATCGGCACCACCTTCCTGGATGCGATCAAAATGTTCCACGAGGATGCGGACACTCACGCCATCATCCTGATCGGCGAGATTGGTGGCAACGCGGAAGAACGCGCATCGGAATGGATCAAGGCCAATGTGAAGAAGCCCGTGGTCGGTTTCGTCGCAGGGCAGACCGCGCCTCCGGGACGCCGCATGGGACATGCGGGAGCGATCATCAGCGGTGGACAGGGAACCGCAAAAGACAAATATGCCGCCATGAAGGCCGCGGGTATTCACACTGTGGAGACCCCGGCGGATCTAGGTTCAACTGTCGCGACGGTGTTGAAATAAGGCAACAAGCAGTCCAAGTCACCCTACTTTCATATTCACTGAGGAGAATCTTGTGGCAACTGAACGTACTTTCGCGATTATCAAACCGGACGCAGTGGGCCGCGGCCAGCAGGGCGAAATTTTGGCGCGCATTCATAAGGCGGGCTTCCAGATTGTGGCCATAAAGACCATACGGCTGACCAAAGAAGAAGCAGGCGGATTTTACGCCGTGCACCGCGAGCGCCCGTTTTTCGGTGAGCTGACCGACTTCATGAGCTCCGGCAAGATTTTCGCCATGGTTCTGGAGGCCGAGGGGGCCATTACAAAATGGCGCGACACCATGGGCGCCACCGATCCGAAGAAAGCGGCGCCGGGCACAATCCGCCACGATTTGGGAACGAGTATCGGCAACAATTGTACGCACGGTTCCGATGCACCGGAAACCGCGGCGTTTGAAATCGGTTACTTCTTTTCCGGGATGGAATTGATCTAATTCCCCACACTGAAATTGAAATTTACCGGGGCACGGCTTTTCCGTGCCCTTCCTTTTCGCTGGCTTCGTCAGCACCCAAGAGTAAAATAAGGCTCCGGCCCGGGAGGTTCCTATGCCTGGTATTCGCCGCCGCGAGTTTCTGCAACGAGCCGCTTCGGTCGCCGCTGCCGCCTGGTTTACACCGAATTCCCTGGCGCAGCGGCTGGCTCTGCTGCCAGCTCTTGATCGTAAATTCTCAGCAACAGACACCGTGACCATTGGGCGCACCGGCATTCAAACGTCGCTGCTGGCGATGGGGACGGGCACCGTCGGCTCGGGGCACCATTCGAACCAGACCGCTTTGGGCCTCCAAGGACTTTCGCGGTTATTGCAAAACGGCTACGACAATGGTCTACGTTTCTTCGACACGGCAGATTCCTACGGGAGCCATCCTCATGTGGCGGACGCGCTGAAGCACGTGGATCGCAGCAAAGTCACGGTGATGACCAAGTCGTGGGCGCGCACAGCACCGGAAATGCACGCGGATCTGGAGCGGTTCCGGCGCGAGTTGAACACCGAGTATTTGGATATTTGCTTGATGCACTGTGTGACCGAAGCGGATTGGACGACGCGGTTTCAACCCGTCATGGATGCCTTATCGGAAGCCAAACAGAGAGGAATGATCCGGGCGCATGGGTGCTCTTGTCATTCCATCGATGCGTTGCGTGCCGCAGCGAAATCCGCGTGGGTGGAAGTCGACCTGGTGCGGATCAACCCCATCGGGTCGCACATGGACGCGGATCCTGAGACCGTGGCCAGCGTGATCCGGGAAATGCGATTGGCGGGCAAGGGCATTGTAGGGATGAAGATTCTGGGGCAAGGGGATATGCGGAATAAACAGGACGAAGCGCTCCGCTACGCGTTAAGGCTTGGAACGCTTGATGCGTTTACCATTGGCGCGGAATCCATTAATGAGCAGATGGATTTGATCAAGCGAATTTCCGCCAGCGCATAAGCGCACAGACTGATTACACACACTGCAGGTTTTTTCCGTCCATCGTTGGGATAAACTTCGTGGTCATGGATCCACTTCGCGAACTTGGTCGTGCTTTGTTAGTTTTAGGTGTTTTGCTTATCCTTGTGGGAGGTTTTTTCTACTTTGGGGGAAAGTTACCATTCCGGTTAGGACGTCTGCCCGGCGATATCGTGCACAAGGGAGAACACACTACATTTTACTTTCCGATCGCCACGAGCCTGCTGTTGAGCGTAGGTCTGACACTGCTGTTTTGGCTGATTTCCCGTTTGCGCCGCTGAATTGAACGCGTTATCGTGGTTCAACGTTTATTTCAGGTCATCAGGAGGCCAGGATGAAAGGGTCACCCAAAGTAATCGAGCAGTTGAACAAAGCATTGCGCGAGGAGCTTACCGCAATCAATCAATACTTCTTGCATGCGGAGATGTGCGAAAACTGGGGCTACGAGCGGCTCTCGGAATACATAAAAATGCAGTCCATCGGCGAAATGAAGCACGCCGAAGCGCTGATGGAGCGAATTCTTTTTCTTGATGGATCCCCCACGATGAAACCGCTCGAACTCACGGTCGGGAAAAACGTTCAGGAAATGCTGCAGAGCGATTTGGATCTCGAAGTGGGCGCAGTGACAGATTACAACGCGGCGATTCAAATCGCGGTGGCGGAAAAAGACAACGGTTCGCGTGATCTCTTTGTGCAGCTGTTGAAGGACGAAGAAGGGCACGTGGATTGGCTCGAAGCACAGATGCACCAGATCAAAGAACTCGGCTACGAGCGGTATTTGACCATGCAGATGGGCGAAAACGAGGAAGAAGAGTGATCGCTCGCAGGCTGATTGCGTTCCGTTGTATCTTCTAACGAATGGGTCAACTGCAATTTAATTTGCAACCGGAACGCCGGATTTTCACGGTCAGCGACTTGACCGCGCGGATCCGCGATCTTCTCGCACGGAACTTTACCGACATTATCGTGCAGGGAGAGATCTCCAACTGCCGCCCGGCGGCTTCTGGGCACGTTTACTTCACACTGAAAGACGATCGGGCGCAGATTCGCTGTGTGCTCTTCAAGCAACAGCAGCGCGGAATGAAGTTCCGCCCCGAAGATGGATTGAAAGTCAGCGTGCGCGGATCGATCAGCGTTTATGAAGCGCGCGGGGAATATCAGGTTTACGTAGAATTGCTGGAACCATTGGGTCGTGGCGCGCTGCAACTGGCGTTCGAACAACTGAAGAAAAAACTGGAGGCCGAGGGCCTGTTTGCTCTGGCTCGCAAGAAGCCCCTCCCGGTGTTGCCGAGGCGAATCGGCCTGATTACTTCTCCCACGGGCGCAGCGGTTCGCGATGTCGTGCACATCCTGAGGCGGCGATTTCCCAACGTGCACCTGACGCTTTATCCGGTGCTGGTGCAGGGGGAAGGTGCAGCGTCGCAGATTATCGAGGCGCTCGGGTATTTCAGCCGCACACGCTCCGCAGACGTGATTCTGCTGGTGCGTGGCGGCGGGTCGATCGAAGACTTGTGGGCTTTCAACGAAGAAAGCTTAGCGCGGGCCATTGCCGCTTGCGTGATTCCAGTGGTTTCCGGGGTCGGCCACGAGACGGATTTCACGATTGCCGATTTTGCGGCTGATGTTCGCGCGTCGACGCCCTCGGCAGCGGCGGAACTGGTGGTGCAAACGCGCCGGGAGTTCGACCAGCACGTTGCGGATTTGCTGGGCAGCCTTGACAGCCTGATTCACTATAAATTGCTGGTGCTTTTGCGCCGCGTTCACGAATTAACACGCGGGCCCAGTTTTCGGCGGCCCCAGGATTTGCTGCGACAGAACCGCCAGCGTTCCGACGAAATGGCATCGCGGCTAGTGTTGGGCCTCCGGGCACGGGTGAATGAAAGCCACAAGCGGCTGACGAACGCCCGGGTGAGGATAGCCCGGATGGATTTGCGGGCGCGCGTGGCTGCATTTCGCAAACGGACCTCCGAGTTGGAGGCAAGGCTTGGATTTGACCTTCGCGCACGCTTGGAAACTTCGCGCAGACGATATATGGCGGCGCATTTACGCATAGCGTCCTTCGATTTTCGAATGAAAATGGCGGCGTCGCACTTGCAACTGGAAAAATTGAGCCACGACTTGGTGTCCCGTACCGAGCGGAAAGTTCGGTTGAAGCGGGAAAGCTGGCAACGCGTGGCCCTGCAATTACAGGAACGCAGCCCTTTGCAGCTGTTGGAACGCGGTTATGCCATTGCCACGGACAGCGCGGGCAACATCCTTCGCGATGTGGACCAGGTATCTCTCGGCGATTCCGTGAAGGTTCAGCTGCGAAGGGGACGCCTCACCACGGAAGTGAAAGACAAAAACAGCTAAGGGAAGGCGCGTCACTCTTCTTCGTTGCTGGACACGCGCAGAACCGCCAGGAAGGCTTCTTGCGGGATATCCACCTGGCCGACGCGCTTCATGCGCCGCTTGCCTTCTTTTTGCTTCTCCAGCAGCTTGCGTTTGCGCGTAATGTCCCCGCCGTAGCATTTCGCCAGCACGTTTTTGCGGATGGCCGAAACGGTCTCGCGGGCAATCACGCGGCTGCCAATCGCGGCTTGAATGGGCACTTCGAATAGCTGACGCGGAATGAGCTTGCGCAAACGGGTGACCAGATCACGCCCGCGCTCCACGGCAAATTCGCGGTGGATAATCAATGCCAGCGCATCGACCGGTTCGCCACCCACCAGAATGTCCAGTTTGATGAGGTCCGATTCCAGATAACCAGCGAGATGGTAGTCGAGCGAAGCATACCCGCGAGAAACACTTTTCAGGCGATCGTAGAAGTCGAGCACGATCTCGTTGAGCGGCAACTCGTAAGTGAGCATCACGCGAGTGGGCGACAGATACTCGAAGTTCTTCTGCGTACCGCGTTTGTCCTGGCAAAGCTGCAAGATGCCGCCGACGGACTCGTCGTTGGTAATGATCATGGCCTTGATGATCGGCTCTTCAAT
>Ga0335072_10001505_pt1 | contig 37886 bp, 30 predicted proteins | sample Lox_Sample_21_FD_206725 | JGI IMG/M metagenome (GOLD analysis project Ga0335072, IMG submission 206725) | Soil microbial communities from Loxahatchee National Wildlife Refuge, Florida, United States - Lox_Sample_2.1 | ecosystem: Environmental > Terrestrial > Soil > Wetlands | place: USA... | reverse complement strand
AGGACAGCCATGTGCCCTTAGGAGTTCTGCCTTGGCGCTAGTATGGCTGTCGCCTACACCAACAATGGCCATCTCAGAGATGCCTACTGATGCCTGCGGCGATCTCAGTAAGCATATGGGTACCTGCTTCTAGCGCGCCACCTGCCTGCTACTGCTTGGACAGGTACTGTGTACATAAATCGCCCGCTACGCCCGGGGACAGTAGGACAAGCAATCCAGCATCTTCTTGACCACCAGATTCTAATCGCAAGCCCGGCTTGCGATTAGTGCACGTGACCTAAGTCTGACAGATGTCAACTCGCCGATAAAACGCCGTCGCAGCGTCGTAGGTTCGAGGTCCCATTTCCTAGCTGTCGCAGCATAATTCACACGTTCTTGGGATTTCAAATCAGCAATTGCAGCCTTGATTAGAGCGTTGTGGCTCGTGCAATCCATGGTTGAAGCATGCTTGACGCGTCGGTAAAAATCGGGCAGGACGCGGGATCGGGCGTCGCCCAGTGAAGTTTGTTCACCGAACGACGCAGAATTTTATTCCGATAATAAATCGAAACCATCACCTTTCCCAACCCCAACGAAGGGGGCTCGTTACCGCTCAGCTGCTGCCAGGGTTTCTCATCATTGAAGCATTGAGGCGGCACCGATCATCAGCTGTAAGATTGGGATTCGCCCGACTCGTTCCTACCTTCTCCAAACTGGCCCGCAACGATGGAAAAAGCTCGTAAATTGTCAAGACCGCAGGAGGCAGTTAACAACTCAAAACTCTCGCAACGATTAGGGCCAGAGGTCGTCAACTACTTCTCTGGCTCCCCTTTAAATCGACTGTCCTTCCTTCGGCCCGACTACACTTTCCTATCGTCCGCATTTGTGCATCCTTCGGCGGTTTTTCTACTACTTCAAAACCTCGCGCCTCTAACGCAGGATACGGATAACCCGTCCCACCTCGCCTATGTTGCAAACGCTGATGTGCTACCGTTGACAGGACATGACCCATTCAAAGGAACTGAAGATGAGCTCGTTCGCACTTTCAACTCTGAAGAGGAGCGCTCTCTGGTCGTATTCCTCGGCATCGATGAAAAGGATGACGACTGCGAGCAGGCATTTACGTACAAAGGCTTCACAGGGGTCCCCTATTTCGCCATTGATGCGACTCCCAGGGCTTCAATCGCCGAGGCCGCAAAATGTGTGACTGCAACATTGAAGGAGCGAGGTTTTGCATTCTTTACGCGACCAAAATACATGGGATATAATCCTAGAGATGGTTGTGACCTCCCTTCTGTCCACTTATTCTCATATAGGCTTTGCTACTTACACTTGTGCTGTGGTCATAGCTGCCATCTACGCCGAGGCCCGCACTATGGTTGATTGGAACACTCGAAACCCTTTTTGCTCTGGCTGCGGCCAGCCGACTCTGTCCGTTAACGCGGGCACCAAGCGTGTATGCCCGCCGGCTGACCTTGCCGGTGGCACGCGACGCGAGCGATCACCTTGTGCGACGAGAGGCAGCATTTCGAACCTAAGTTTCCCCCGCACGGATCCCACAATAATTGCCCTAGTGGTTAGCGCGGATGGCTCCCGTTTGCTTCTAGGCCGCCAGCGACAGTGGCCGAAATGCCGTTACTCGGCACTAGCTGGATTCCTGGAACCGGGTGAAAGTATAGAGGAGGCAGTAAGGCGAGAGGTGTGGGAGGAGAGTGGTGTGCATGTTGGACGTGTGGTTGTGCACTCATCGCAGCCGTGGCCGTTTCCAGCGAACTTGATGATTGGTACGGTCGCAGAGGCCATGAGTGATGAGATCGACCTATGTATCGACTCAGAGCTCGAACACGCCCGGTGGTTTAGTATTGATGAAGTACGGCGCGCTCTGGTTGATGGCGCCAGCGGACCTGGAGAGTCGCTGCCTGAGGGGTATAAGGAAGGCGATCTGAAGATCCCACCACCCACGGCAATTGCAAATCAGATGATGAAGGCAATCATTGAGGGATATTTGGACATGGCGCCAGATATTTAGGATACAATTCCGCTTTTAGAGGGATCGCATACAGCGATCTCGGTATGCCCATGGAATATGTGGACATGTGTGCGCTCCGGAGAGCAGTGGGAGATGAGTGAAACAGAGGGACTCGACTCTTTACTATAGTTTTCTTACTACTTAGCTCCAAAATGATCAACTGATAACTCTGACGCTTTCGACATACGTATTTGCATGTCTAATCCTGCCATTTTGAAAAGTTCCTCGTGGCGTATCGCCACTTCGTTAGGTCTACCTTTTCAAATTGTCCAAGTAAATTGCCTACCATTTCTATGGTCGAGTCATCCTATCGCCGTGGTCTTGAGAAAATTCCCTCCACTGAATACAACACCCACATGTAAGCGCCTGTTTTGCCGGGCTGCGTACCTGCGGAAGTCTTTGTTGAAAAGAACTACAGCTAAAGGCACAGCAGCGCTTGGCTCGATGACCATTGCCATGGTCTCGTCCACCAGCTGCATTGTAGAGCAAATATCGGCATCAGAGACCGTGAAAATCCCGTCAACGTAAGTCGGCTGCTTGATAATTTGCCACGCCGACTTCCCAATGGGACAGCGGAGTCCGTCGGCAATGGTGCCGCTTGTAACTCTCTCGATTCGCTCCCCGGATACAAGCGCCCTAAAGCCATCATCAGCCCCGTCCTGAGGCTCTGCACCAAAAACCTTTATAGGTTCGCTGCTTAGAGCCACACCAACACCGGAGAGGAGGCCGCCGCCGCCACAGGGCAAGACCACACAGTCAAGTTTTGCGCCAAAACTAGCCTCCACCTGCTGCATAATCTCTATACCGACCGTCCCCTGTCCAAGAATAATGTTGTTATCATCCGAAGACGACACTAAGGTCAAGCCATAGGCCGCTATGAGCGATTCCACCGCTGCTTCACGTTCTCGCCACGAATTTCCAGATCGGATGACACGAGCCCCAAGTGCCGCTGCGTTCCGCACCTTTAGAGAACTCGCGTTGAGCGGCATAACCACAAATACCGGAATCTCGTGGTTAATCACTTTGGAAAGAGAGTTGGCAGCGCTCGCCAGTGCCGTTGCATGGTTTCCTGTATGGTTATCATCAGCGTAACTCACCGAATATATGTGAGTTCACTCCACACTACCTACCCGAGCTCGTCGTAACTAGGCCGCTCCTAAGTTCGCGCGGGGATAGTCGAGCTAGGGTGTGCATTACACCGCGGTACTTGAAGGAGCCAGTTTCTTGGTAGTTTTCGCATTTGAAATAGAGCGATATTAGTGGCGTCTTGTCATGTGTTCCGTCGCGGGAGGTAAGTCGGAGTGCTGATGCCAAGTCCGAAAGTCTGGCACTTGTTCGAACGGGCGTTCGAGTGATCTTTTCACGAATGAGACTATGTGCACTTTTCACCAACTCTGGACTCAGTATGGGTCGAGTCATGTTAGGTAGTGCTTTCACTTCGTATTCCAGTGTGTAAAGCAGCGTGGCTTCAATGTTTTGATCAACGTCCTCGACCTATCAGTACCTATCAAGTTGACAATCAGAGAGAGCGGTGGATGTGCTTCAAGGTTGAAAAGCTGTAGCCCACTTTGCAGAGCGAGATAGCCTCTCTCGATAGCTGCGGCAAGCCAAGTCAAACTTAGATTTCTCTTCAGGTCAAGCGAAGTCGCTTCCTGCCATGACAGCCAAGGCATCATGTGCCTATGCATTCCGGACATTCCATCCTGCTTGGCATACACAGTCCATCACGTCCATCACGTCCGGTTGCAAGCATGCGTTAGCGACGAGGCAGCGAAACCTTAATACGGCGAATCGTTCAACGGCGTTCCCTCATTGACCGGTCAGACCAGTACCTGAATCAGTTAGTGTGTGGCTTTCATAAAGTTCGACGCTTGCAATCCGAGGTGACGGACAGTGTGTGTTACCTCTACCAAAACTTCAGCCTTCCGTGAGTAGCAAGGAAGGCTGAATCTCTCCCAATCGGACAGAGACACGAAGCCGGTGGCCACAATTGATGACGCGGCATTCTGAAAGTAATGAGAGTCTTGGGAGGCGTCACAGCCTGCCTTATTACCGGCGTCGGTGAGGCGTAAATGAATCCCTCCACTTACTTATTTTCGATAATAGTTACCATTACATATCTCTGGACTCTTGAACACATGCACGCTTGATCGCCTTTGACAAGGAAATGGCTCTAATCTACACGTACAACACACTGGCAGTCTGAGGTACTCGGTCTGCAGACAACGCAATCTACCTCTTGCCTACTACTGCCAAGTCTCCTATTGTTACTATGGCTCTCAAGCACTCGGTTGGGAGAGTGTATTTCTTCACATCTGGGGTGCGAGGGTTGGTCACCTATAACCGATTCCTGAGTAGCTCGGCTCTCTTGGTCAAGTCCTCTACAGTCGGAGTTGCTCGCCTGAAAACCCTAAATCTACCTCGTCTGCGCTCCCGTGAGGCGACAGAAGTTGACACCCTCCGGACGGCTTGCGAAGAAGATGGTTTCTTCTATCTAGACCTGCGGCGCGACTATGGTGGCCAAATGCTTCAAGATTGGACATTGATAAAGTCTCTCATGGAGCGATGGTTCACTCGTCCGCTAGACAACAAAATGAAGTACCACTGCGGCACAGTTCTTCATGGGTACAGATTGCACATGCGGTCTGAAGGTGGAGGCTAACCTGATGAGAAGATACACCCCTCTCGGCACCTACGCCGGACTTCTAGACAATACGAAAGACGGCAACGAGTCGATAAAGGCAAGCTGTTGTCCCAACTTGACGCGTTTTATTCTTCTTGCTAATACAAGACTGAGTATGAAGATAACTGATATCGCGAGACGCGCCTCACCCCCTATTCTTCCTGATCTGTACCTGGAAAATCGGGTCCTCCTCGATCGATTCATGGATAGATGCCGCGAGATTACAATTTTGCTCCTCAGTTCCTTGTCTGATTCGTTGGGCCTTCAAGGTCTGTCGCGATTCGAGCAGAGCCACAGTTCCTATATGCCCGCAAATTCATGCCTCAACCTTTTCAACTATCCCAAGCTGGCGAATATCGACCAGTTTGGACAAAACAAACATACCGACAACGGATCACTGACGCTCCTATTTGCGGACCAGCCCGGTCTACAGATACTGTCGCCGAGATCAGGTATATGGGGCAGTGTCCCGCCGCAGCACAGCCATGTGGTTGTCAATGTTGGCGATACATTACGCTTCTTGTCCGGTCGACGATTCCATTCTTCTATTCACAGAGTTGTGCCAACATTCGAGTCTTCCCAGCACCAACGTCTCGTAGTCGGCTATTTCCTTCGGGCAGAGGATAAGAAGATCATGGAGGACAACGAGGGGAACATCATCACCGCGCGTCAGTGGCACGATCGCAAATATGATAACTATCAGGCGGCCCATTCGGTCCAGAAAACGAACACGATTCTAACTGGTGGGATGGAAGAGTGCGTTGAACAAATGTGACTAGTTCAGTATTTTTCAAGTTCAAGAAGCAGCACAGGTTTGGAGTGCCAACCATACCAGGTATTGTATGCGGCGCCCCAATTCTAGTTCAGAAAACATGGGGAGTTGTAAAAATTAGCGAGCCTCATTTATTTTTCCTTGCAACGAGTTACACATATTGACATAGGGAGCAGCATCCAAAGCTCCAAATTGCTAAGGAGCTAGTCTAGAGCGAATCATAGAGGTGTCATTGGGCTGGGACAATAAATCTAACGAGGGGAGGAAGAGGAAGCAGGACCCTCTAGATACAAGGGGGCAACCTGCGTACGCCAAGTGCCAAGGCCGCACCGCCAAGCCCTACACCCCTGCCTCGTGACCACGCCACAACAAGTTGGGCCGGGCTGGCCTGCGGGCTTTGCCGATATCTGAGCATCGAGAAGTATCCGGGGACAACAATTGGACGGCTTATCGACAGGGGACACAATTCGGGTAAGGCGGGCTTAGGCACAGCAGCCTCAAAGATGCACGCCAGTGAGATGCGTGCTTGCGAGAGAGCTGCGCCCATTAGATACAGGCATCTAAGATGCACGTTCTGTGAAATATACGCCCCTATAGGATGCAGTCCTGTGAGATGCACGCCCATAAGATAAAGACCTTTGAGGTGCATGCCCGCGAGCGATAGATGCCCGCGAGAGATGCGTGTATCTTGTAGATGTATCTACCATAGGTGTAGTTCTAGTAGGCATACTTCTCTTATAGACTTAGATTGCTCATATGCATACTCCTCTGGTATGGCTAAATCACTCGCAGGCATGCATCTCACAGGCATGCATGTTACGGGCGTGCATCTCACAAGCATGCATCTCTCGCAGACACGTACCCAAATTGTGTCCCCGGCCGATAAGCTGTCCAATTGTGTCCCCTGGTACATCCCGTCTAAGCATGCCTCGCCGAGTCTACACCGCTATTTGTGAGCAATCGTCGCTCGCTCACTCTTGGCTCTAGCCTCACTTTTGGCTTATTTTTGGCTGCACTCTCGCATGACTCTCCCCTCGTTGTCACGCAATGAGGCTATGTAGAGAGAGAGCAATGGTTGCCTAGTCGGATCGGGCATTTTTTAAGGCGACAATCTCTGGCAAGCCCGAGAACTCCCAGGCAGAGCAGATAACAGTTACACGTCCCTTATGCCTTTAGACGCTTGTCAATAGCAAGAAGAGGCAGGTAGATTCCGTTATTCAGTCCGCTAGAATATTGTGCTTCAGAATTGGGTTTGAGCCATAATGGACCCGCTTTCGATTATCGCAAGCTCTATTACCTTGATTGGGGCGGCCACAGAGACCACCAAACGCGTATCCCGATTGATCAATTCTATTTCATCGACGTCAGAAGAGCTTCAGGTCTTATTGAATGAGCTGCAGGATCTTCAAATCGTACTCACATCAGCTGAACTGATGATAAAGGCCGACGACCGTAGCTCGTGGCCTCTTGCACAAGCCTCCGTCTTCCCAATACTTGTTCGACGAACACAAGACAAGCTTCTCTCTATCGAATCTTTCATTCGAGAGTTCACTGAGTGTTCTCCAGGCGCAACTGCCCAGTTGAAGAACTTGGAGTGGGCTCTCCGGGGACGGGAAAAGGCTCGGCGGCTTAGAGACGAACTTCTCTCCCTAAAATGGAACTTCAGAACAAGCATTAGTGCAATATCTGCGTGAGATCTTGCGATGCCTTCCCGAATAATTGTGCAACTAACCATTTGTAAATAGGTCCTCGGCTCTTCGAATGGGCCTCACGCTGGACAGGGTAGAGGTGGACATGCAACGTCTCCGCCAAGAAATCGGCGAAACGAGCAACCTTTCCCAGGAGCACGAGGAGAGAGCCGCAGCAGCAACAACGAATCTAACACAGTCTCATGATACTCTGATACGTACAATCGACACAAGAATGAATGAAATCAGAGCCGACGTCGCCGAGAGTAACACGAACATGTTTTTCAGAGGACAGCTGAACAGTCTCTTGCCTCCTTCCGCAGTTGCAATCCACTTATCGCTCCAGCAGCGGATGATGTGCGTTCCAGATTGCCCCTGCGTTTGCCACCGCTGGCAATACGTCAATTCCCCCAGATTGCTGGACAGGCTAATTGGCTCTCTCGTGGTAGGCTTCAGTGGAGTCCCTCTGGCAACGAGGAAGTGCACCGTGAGCAAATGTAGGCTCAAAGCAACATACGCTCTTCGAGTGTGCTATAAATTTCCCACGTGGGTGTTGTCAACAGCTGTCACCTTCGCTATTTACTCGAGATACGGTCAACCAACCGCAGGCTTGTCACTGGCTCGAATCCGGCCGCATACATCGACCATTTTCGCCCTCGCCGAATCAGGAGACGTGGATGGTATGAAAGTGCTCTTTGATAATGGGTTGGCATCTCCATTTGACATATCCGAGCAAACAGGCGACCAGCCCCTTCACGTAAGCAGTCACCATGGCAACCCTCTTCTGACCACAGACACCTTGCGAACTTACCGTCACTGCGTCTTCTAGATTGCTGCTGATCACGGCTTTATCCAAGCAAGCCGTCTCCTGGTCGCTTATGGGGCGGACCCTCATGAATACGATACGAGGCGCCGAAAGTAAGTCATTGTACTCTCGGAAATTCCATCGACACTAACCCAATCCTAGTACGCCGCATCAAAATGCCTGGAATACGATACTGTCCGGGAACATACCACGGAAAACACAAAACCAGCTAGCAGCTCTGTTTGCGAACGCTCATGCTTCGTTTGAGTTTCCAAAGCTCCACGAGCTGGTCCTAGGCTTTAGAGTGGGGGACTTGGGGACAGAGATAGACAAACCCGGTTACGACATCAATGTTCGCGACTCTGCTGGCAACACTGCCCTCCTTTGGGCATGCCGGAGGGGAGATGAACACGCGACTCGTCTTCTATTGCGTAAAGGGGCTGACCCGAACATCCCGAATCACTGTTACGGTCGCACGCCTCTGATGGCCGCCTGCGTCCACCCATCGCTGCCTTGTATTCAACTGCTTCTTGACCACGGAGCTGATTTGAACGCGCAAACCCCAAACGGTCTGGATGCTTTGATATATTTGGTGGAGGAGGACCGAGATCCGCAACCCATGGCCAAGATAGTTGAAGCCGCCAAGCTGTTGATCGCGCATGGTATCAGCCTGGAGCCTCATGGCCCCAACAAGGCCTTCTGTGTGACGAGAGCGGCTCGAAATGAAATGATTGATGCAATGGAGGTTATGCTCGATAACGGCGCCGACATCAATTCATATTGCCTGGGTAGCTACCGCCTGACAACGCTTGCTAGATCTATCGACTGGGCGGTTCCGCGTTCCGTCGAGTTTCTGCTGAGACGCGGCGCTAGGTATACCGGAGATGTTCAAGTCGATTTGGAGGGTCGCACTATCCTCCACCGTGTCGCCTTGAACCCGAAGCTTGATATAATCAAGGTACTCATAGAAGCGAAGATCGTCGACCTTGACCCGGACGATATCGACAATGAGGGACTCACAGCAGAAGACTACTTCGCTAGGCATCAGGAAACCGAGGAAGGGGTAGAGCCAGCATTCAAGCACCTATTGGCAGACTTGAGAGCGCAACTCCATGGCAGAGAGAACGAACCTGAGGTCTTCTACGACACTTTGGAGTCACAAAATGCTGATGATAGAATTTCACTGTAGTTGCAGAATACTAGATACACCTTGTGCGGTGGTCTCTGTTGGCTACCGTCTCGCTCCGGAGAATCCGTACCCCGCCGCTCTTGAGGACTGTTTTGATGCTGTCAGATCGGCCATCAGAAGGGGACCGGCCGAGATCAATATCAATCAGTGGTGTGTAATGATTCCGGGAATGTCTTCGTCTGTTATGCCCCACAATACCATCTGCTGCCTTTGGACTGACACTTATTAACTTCACGGAGGCCGAAATCTGGCAGCCGTTACTACCATGGAAGTCGCTGAAGCTAACCTGCCTATCGACTCGGTGTTGCAGATACTCATGATGCTGGTACGTGATAATACAGTAACTCCAGAGCCTGAAGCTTGACGGCAAAGATAATATGCGCCTGTTAACCATGGAGCGAATGACACTTTTTCCAAAGATGGTACCTCAGCGATCGGAATTCTCCATACTGGGCGGGGAACGATTGGACCAACAAGTCCAGTCCGGGCACCACCGTACTTACTGCAAAAATGCCCCAGGACGGCGTTTATCATTGCAGAACAAGGCCTTGCTCAGAAACTTCGAGGGGCAGAGGTTGACGTTGATGCAAATGAGTATTACGGAGCTCCACATATGCTCATGGCAAGTTTGCCTGCTTTTCAACAGTAAAGACATACGTTTTTGTCTACGAGAGGATCAAAATCTTCCTGCTCAGCTTCAACACCAAAGGAAGATAGCCCTGAAGACCTTGCGACCGGGAAGTAGGTAGAATGTTTAGAGGAGCAGCCATAACCATCCGGAGGAAACCTTGGCTAATAGCACCACGCTGGCAATCAAGGCTGCTTCCTCGCCGCTAAATCATGCGCGTCTTCTTGCCCTTCCTCGCCGACCTTCTCCTGTAAGCTCGCTTTACGCTCGAGCAGCGCCCCCGAACGCCTTGTCGAGTTGCTCGCAGTAAAGCCTACGATAGAAACACTTCAAGTCTTCACAGCCTGTATAAACCTGAGCAGAAATCTCAGCCTTCCAGTCCTCGTCTTTCAGGAGCCATGTCTCGCAAGCTCAACATTTTCTCAAATCCGTCCGTAACTCAAAGCGCCGGCTTGCCGGAGGGCTCGCGTCCGACGATTCCGAAACGCAAGCCTATTCCCAGCTCTCAAGCCTATGAACGGATCCCGCAAGCGAGAAATGTCGACCATGGAGAGCATGAGGAGCACGGAAAGGCCTTCCCTCAAGGAGCTAGGAAGTCCAAACGCTCAGAATCTTGAGCATTCTCTGAGACACTATCATCACTATTCTGCCAGTAGCGTTCATTGGTATCTTTCTTGAATCTCCTGCCAACGTTCAGCCCTGACGCTCCTGTAAACAGTGCTTGCGATGTGGGCCCGGTCCGAAGACAACAAAAATGCACAAACAACTCGAGGTGAAACCATGATACGAGCCGCAAGGATTGCGTCTACTGTCTTCTGTCAAATTTTTTGGGTGAGGTCGGAGGACGGTCTGTCCCTCTATCTACCAAGTAGCGAGCTGACACTTGTAGGTAGAAAAAACCGTCCATCGGTCAGGTGGCCTCTAGCCTGCATAACTGGTTCTGCCTGCGCAACACCGCCACCACCACGTCACCTACTCACCACAGTCTAGAAGTCTGACACTTTCCCATCTTCTTTGCAGCTGTAGTCGGACGGGTTTTAAAGGCATATGCGCTCTGGAGAGCCGAGCGAGGAACAAAAATCGGAGTATGTGCTATATTATTGTGCGCTGTCGTGTGAAATACATCGTGGCTAACTTTTTGGAAGCTGTTGGAACTCCTCCTGGGTGGGCAAAACCTGACAGGCGCCATCCAAAGGGTAGTGGTTCTTCGCTAGCTTAGCATTGCCAGCCTCCTTCTCCTCCTTCTTTCGGACCTTTCGCCGTTGGGTGGCCAGAGCTCTTTACGAGTACTAGGCATTAAAATGGTTGAGCTTCTAGGGCATCAAACGGTATACCATTTTATGACGAACGGCAATACAAACAGTTACCTTCTTGGTGCAGCAGGAGCCGGCATGAACGCAGCCTGGATCAATCCGGTCTATCAAGCATGTCTTCTGGCACCCAATCAAGTCTTGAACTCCGCCACCGACCAGTGGAACAACGTGAAGATTCCAATGCTGGGACCCTTGCCGGGATGTGACTTGGATGACTCAACCAACAAATGGTGCTCGGTGAATAGCTCGCAGCCCTGGACTTACTCATCACTCACTGGAATCATGATTGCCGGGCTTCCCAACGCTGGGACTTCGAACTTTACTCTTGAGCCAAGCTACCTAACTCTTGCCCCTTTGAACGAGCGTTGGTGGAACATCTCAAGCACAACTATGAGCTTCACCACTTATAAACCGGTCCAGGCCTGGTTTGGGCCCGTGGGGAACCAGTAATCTGTCAATACTCCAGAATCACTTTATCGCCTTCGCAGTAGTGACGGGAAATGGGGGTGACGACGCAATCTCGCCGACAGCACTCTACGTTGGTGGGAGTAATACTCATTTTGACCCGAAACTCCAGACCAATGGAATAGCGAACACAAATCTCGATGCGTATGGTTGTCTCCCTCCGGCTCGCCACACTCATGAATACGTACTGACAATCGTCTCTCACTGTTCTCTATGTCGTAACTGGGGCTACAGGCGCGAACGTCAACTTGACAGCCCTCCGAATGGGGCTCGACTATCCCGTCATTGCAACGAACACCACCGCTGCGACAATATCACCCGTCACATTATACGCCGCAGCCTACTTCTAGGTCGGCCTCACCATAGCTATCTCCTTTATCCTCCTCTTCTACGGAGTCTTAGGAATGTTCTTCACGTACGCTGCTTCGGCTGCCAACATCCTTGGGTTCGTGTCCACGATGACAATCGATAATCTTACGTCAGGCATGCCACTGGCGGTGGAATGTTAGACGGCTTGGAGAGGGCCAGACTTTTAAAGACGTGCGGGTGAGGATTGTAGATGTGAACTGGGGGAGAGGAGGCCATATTGCGTTGACAGATTGTTTTGGTGAAAATCCACTGAAAAAGGCCTAATTCCCGAAGAATAGGACCTATGTTGATTGTCGGGACAACATGGACTACGAAAGTGCCGAAGTACAACGTCGGCGGTGAGCGTTGTGGTCGGGGCCTTCGGGCCGTGAAGCAGGAGAAACAATTTCATCTGCTGGTCGAATAGATCTTTACATAACTAAGGCTCTACCATTAGTCGTATACAGTCATAGAGAACAGATCGGCGACGTTCTAAACTTCAGTGTCGGCGAGTTCGCGTTGAGGGACCCGGCGTTCCAGTCACCCCTCCAGTGTCCTGTTGTTAAGAAGAGGGACAGAGATGCGAGAGCGGTTTGTACAAGCTATAATTGTCAAGGCCGACGAGCCAGGCTGAGTCGGCTGAGGTATTGAGGTGCATCTAATGTCTACATACAAATGCTCGGTAGTGGAGTTGTGAAAATCATAAGACCAACCACTCCTCCTTGTCATCCAAATCGTACAGCATCGGTCGCAACGCCTGCCCAGTGCTCAACCCTTTTTCTTCTTCATTTCACAGCACCTCTCCAACGATTCTCGCCGCTTCCCTATACGTGGCCAGCAACTTTTCGCACTTCTCCCTTTCCTTCTTAATTCCATCATCTTCATACAGAAGATCACCAAAGAGATCTTCCTTGTACAATTCACTGACGAGCCGGTTCTGAACCTCGTCTCGCGAGTAGTTGACAAGTAAGTGCATGATGGCTTTCGGTACCTGATCTGCAATAGTTTCACGCACGATGTTGAAATATGACGAGATGAGACGCCGGATCAACTCAGTTTCCAGTGCTTCGCGGTCTGTGAGTTGGGGTTCCGCGTTCTGTTCGGGCTGGTCCAACTTGTCAGTATTGTGCGGCTGGGAAATAGCAGACAATCCAAGGGTCAAATGACTTACAAATAAGGAAACATCTCCATCGTACTGTGAACCACTATATTCATCGTGAGTCACACCAAACTGCGGCAGTGGCGAGCGCTCAGTGAGACTCCCTCGTTCACCCCTCCGAACGCTTTGTGAAAAGCTTGGCTCGATAGGATGGCTCACATGTCGTGATCCGAGTTGAGAAGGCTGAGGAAGTGGAGGACCCGCCGCCGGTAAGCTGCCCTCTTTACCGAAGAAATAATTCAAGAACGAATCCCTTGCTGTTCCATTGCTTTGGCCGCCAGCAAGTGTCCCTGATATGCTGCCGTGCCCGTTTTCTCGGTCACGTCCAATTGCTGGAGACATGCTTCGTCCTGCTTTCGATTGTTGCAGTCTTGATGGCAGAGTATGAACCTTATCTTCTTCCTCATCCTCATCCTCAGGGGTCGCAGCGCCATTTATACCAAGCTCTTTCTGGCGCCGCTTTTCCCGTTTCCGGCGATCTTCAGCCTGGGCATGTTTCTTCTCTTTCTCGTTCCTGCTTTGTATGACAGATGACATTGCTGCGGCTGCACCGAGGAAGTTCGGGTGATTTGTGTTGATGTATGCTCTTTGGATGGAGATGAGGGATTCGACATAGTTGGAAGCAGGCCCGAGCCTCTCTCTGAGAAGATCTGAGACCACTTCGATCAGCTTTCCTTGCAGGCGTGGAAATCTTGACAACTCCGTCGAGCCGCACGTATGGCAGATTTTAATGAGCTCCTCATATACAAGCTCCACGCATCGTTGACTAGGTATTTCGAGCATCTTGATTTGTGGCTTCACAAGCAGGTCGAAGGCGAGTTCTGGTACAAAGAGACTGGGTCGTGGACCAGTCGAGTTTCGAATGGCCGTGCGGATATCAAGAACGGAAAGGTTTTGTGTGGGATCGATGGACTCAAGTGAGTTGCCGAAAACAGAATTGAAAATGTAGTATATTCTGGCCCCTCCACACAGCTCTTTGGTCGAGATCTCTGAGGATGTACCGTCAATCGATGAGATGAAGGATGTAGCGAACCGAGTCATCAGCTGTAAAATGAGTGATCCTCGATGCTCCTTCCCACTGAATTGCTTGCTGCCATAGCTTGCTAACTCTTGCTGGGTCTGACCCATTAAGGTATTCAGTCTTGCCTTGATGTCTGGTAATCGGTCTCGAATATGAGCCATGAGAGTAGTGTTCAAGGTCTTCGCTAGATATTGTGTGCCACACCGGGTGGCCATATTCCGGTATGCAGGATGGTGTCTGAAGAAGTCTGATTCGGCCTTGAGCGCATCTGCCATAGGCTTGTTGCTCTGAATGTCTTGTTGTGACCGATTGACGACGCCAATGAATCCTAGCTTGAGCGGGTAGACACGACCGGAAAGGATGTCGAGAGCGTTCGTGCCGTGATCCATAAGATCGAGTTTCGTGAGCACCCCAATCGTTCTCCGTCCCATCGGGTCGACGTGTCTGGCCAATTTCAGAGCTTCCGAGTTGACAATATCCACATTTGCGGGGGACACGGCTAGTATGATACTGTTTGGCTTTGCGATGTATTCTGAGATCAAAGTTCTTGTCTGCTTCTCGATGTCGGAGGGCTGATCGCCAATGGGAACTTTTGTGAGGCCAGGCAAATCCACCAACGTCAAGTTCAAGACATAAGGCGAGAAGATCTTGAGGTTGATGGGTTGTCTGTTGATGCCCTTGTTATTCCCCGCTATTCGTGCAGTCTCGTTTTCAATCTCTTGCTTGACATGCGCAAAATCCCTGTACTTCCTGCCAGGTACGTGATGGAACTCTGCCCACTCTCCACGCTCGGCAACGCTGGAGGGTGTATGTGGGACGTAGGTGTCATCATTCTTGTCTCCGTCATCCTCCAAGGGTATGTTGATGAGTTGTAGAATCAGTGGCCGGCGTGTCACGATCCCGCTCCCTCGCGGTAGGAAATCTCTGCCCACTATATTTTCGAGGACTGAGGACTTGCCAGATGACTGAGAACCGACAACAACCTGTTGATACGATCAGCGCGACAATTACTGGCTTCACTCCAGCAACAAACTTACAATTTGTGGCAAGTCGAGGGAATCATTGCCGATAGTGTTGAAGACGAGGTCCTGGAGTTTGTTGACTGTCCCAAGAAGGTCATCTCCGAGGGTTGTCATCGTGTATTAAGCCTGTGGAAGGCTTTTACCTGGTTTGTGTTCCAAGTGTAGATGGAGGCTCGAGGTTTGACGTAGGCGCAAGAAAGTTGGAAAGCCGCGCAAAACTCGCAGTAAGTGTCGGAAAATCGTCTGCGCAAGTGGTATTTTCTGCCTCAGCCAAAAGCTGATGACAAGAGACCATATGACACAAGAATACTCTGTCCCTGGGTATTCACGTGTGGTTTGAGGCACATGCAGGAAACTTGTTTATGGGGGATGCTCCGCGATCAACGCCCAGAGAAACAGCGTGTCCTGGCTCTCTAGCCTGCCGTAGAGTAACAAACTACGCCGATTCGCCGGAAAAGTCGTCGAATTTAGAAGCTGCTTCTTCAAGCTCGGCATGACGTGAGGTTGTGTGCTCTCCGTCCTCTCAACTTTCCCACCATGCAGCCGGGTTGCAGATCCATAAAGGTGGAGAAGCTCCTCATCTTCACACTTGTCATTGAGAGTACTGTGGCCCTCGTCTTACCGCCTGTAGTCTCTTGAGCATTAGATAGAAAGGCACACGCGGCGGTTCAATTGACAACTGACATCAATTGTTTAGGATGGCTCCTCTTCGCGCATCTCTGTTGACCACCATCCTTGTCTTCTCCTCTTTTACGTCCTCTTTTCCAAACTATTCTGAGCAGCACGCCATCGGCAGCTACCAGCTTACTACCACAGACACAATCAGAGATATCCTCATCTCGAGCTCCATCATTGACGAGGTTCTCGATGATTTCTCTCCATCCTACGCTGTCGCGGTCTCCTATCCATCCTCCCATGAGTCCGTCCAACTTGGAAACGATATCCCCGTCTCTGCTGTGGATTCGCGTCCAGCCTTTGAATTTCACGCGTTATCCCCCGACAAGCACGCCGACAAGGACAAAAAATTCACACTGATTCTGACCGACCCTGATGCGAAATCTCGGGCAAAGCCAAAGTTGAGTGAGATGTGTCACTGGATCATGACCAACCTCACGACACCTATCCCTTGGTCACCAGATGCTTTTAAGGCGAAGGAAGGCGAATTGATCGAATATTTACCGCCGTCTCCACCACCGAAGACGGGTAAGCATCGGTACGTCTTTGTGCTGCTGGAGGGCGAAACGAAACATTTGACACTACCGAGAGAGAGACCTCATTGGGGGTATGGAAAGATCAGGCATGGCGTTAGGGATTGGGCTGAGGAGAATCAACTCGAGGTCGTTGGTGCAAATTTCTTCTATGCTGCAAACGAAAAGCAGTAGAAGGGGGAAGTAGACTCCCAGAAACCTGCGTTCTCCGCTAGCTTTAGTAGCCTATAAAGCAAAGCTGGAAATGATCGAACACGAGCTAGTGCACCATCCACGCTCCAAACATGAAGAACATTCAGGTTCCCCTGCCATCTGCCAGTCCTACCGTACCATTGAGACCTGCCCAAGGCCCACTCTCCTGCTGAATCGGTCGAGCTCTGCGATTCTGTGCATTCTCTGTACCTGCACCTGCACCTGCAGCTTCAAGCCAGATGTCCGTCTCATCACCACCATAGCTAGCAGCCGCAAGCTTCTGCGGATCTTTTCCCAGCAACTTGTCCAACAGCGCCAGACTGCCCTCCGCCCCATCTAACCTCTCATTTCCATAGTTTACTTTATCCATCACAAACTCATCGCTCGCCTTACTAGCCTCCTCTGCCGCAAATGTCCAAGCTTCCGCACGTTTGATCATCTCATCAGTGTTTTCGTCTGTGTCCACCATCGCGTGATCAGACTTCTTGGGTCCTCCCAACGCGCTTACAACATTCTTGAATCGTGCCTGCCTTGCCATGATAGGGTACGCGGGCAACAGGTGGCTTTCGTCTGCAAGCAGTTCCAAACTGTCTAGTGCTTTTCCTCTTTCCGTGTTTAGCACTTTCGATAGATAGGATCTCTGCAAAGCGTTGGCTTTCTGATTCCCTAGTAGTGGCAATAGCTGTTCGCTGATAAATGGTAGTGCTGAGAGTGTAGGTTGAGTAGTCACAGGCAGAGGAGCTCCAGCTCGATTATCAATTACCTCGGCAGCCTTGGCGGAGATAGTGTTGTGCGATCCTGGTTCTCCTGGGGCAGAAAGAGCTGTCGAGGCCACGTCTAGGAGTCTTTTTCGAGCTGTGAGATATTTCTCGTACTCAGCTTGGATCTCCTCTTGTACCTGTTCTTGGTCCAGAGTCGGCTCTGCGTCATTTTCCACAGTGCTGTGAGGAGAATTGTCATAATCAAGGCTATCACTTGACATCTTCTCTTCGAGGAAGCGGACAAGTTCGTCCCTCGTAGCAGCTAGTGCGTTTAGTCGTGGCCCTGGATCATTGTCCTGATCCACAGAGCTGTCCTTTAGATGCCGAGCCTTCACCTCCGCTAGTAGCCTTTCCTCTCGTTCGAGCTGATACTTCGCTCTGATGACGGCTCTTTCGAGCTTCTTTATCAGAGCTTCGGTGCTATCTCTGCTAGTACCTCCATCGTCAATTTCCAAAGGGGTTTGAAGAGAGGCCGTTGTGATATCTTCATCAATTGGACGCTGTCTAAATTGAAGACCTCCATCCTTAGCTGGATTCGTCTCCTTCAGCTTCTCTAAATAATGTCTGGTAATCCGCATCTCCTCACGACGCTTCCGCAACTGGAGGAGCTTGAGATGTGTCTCCAGTCTCGCTGCCCCATCACCAACATCTGCAACATCTTCCCCAGTCTCATCAAGTCCAGCCCGTTGAGCAAGCAAATCCTGGTAGTCATGACGGGCTTTGATATTTGCCTGAACTTCTTTGAGATACTGCCGGCGGAGCCCAATCACTTCCCTAGGGATGCTCTTGACTTCCAATGCTGTCTCGGGATTGCATAATTGGAAGTGGGACGGCAACTTATCAGGAAAGGTGATTAAGGAAGCGAGATAGAGCGTTAGAAGCCTCTTAATTTTCACCGTCTCTTCTGGAGACATGTTCTCAACAGCTTTCCTGCGTAGCTCGTCCATCCTCCCTTGATTTTCTAGAACGCGACCATGCTAGGGTCCGGAATACGGGTTTGGGCTATCAAGCCAATTGTGGTGATGAACCTTGCCATGGGAGTCTTGGCGACTAAACAAAAGACGCTCTCGCTCCATGCCGCTCTAGAGCAAGAAGGCTGAAACAGCCTTTAGTGGGCAAGCGGCCACCGTCTGAAATTGCAGGCTCCAGCCGTTGGAGTATGACAAGTGTGGCTGGCAGGGCCATACAGGCGCCTGGGGCGCGCTAAGGCCTGGCCTGCAAATCGACTTGCAACAACATCGATTCACATCAGATATAGACGTCGCTTACATCATTATAAGCGCCTTCTCTCGCTCTTTTTAACAGTACCAATAGCAAGGGCAAAGCACAAACTACTCAGGCCTACCCTGTAGCCTTGCTTTAGTACCCTCATACGCTAAAAGAAGACAGCAAGAGATACCGCGGCAGCTATGCCTTTGCCGAGGAATCACTCCTTCCAGGCAGCACCTCCCCAATCCTGAGTGCCTTTAGCGACCTAGAGCCCCTCTGTGACAGCCCCCGCGACGGCAGCTAAACCCGTTGCGCATACAGCTAAACCTGTTGCAAATTCAACGCACAAACACCAAATCTCGGAGGCGATCCCCCGGCATGAATACCCCAATGCCTCCAATGGCGCCCCTAATGAAGCCCCTAATGACGCCCCCGTGGCTGCGCCTCAACAGGCGCAACAGGCAGCGCAGGATGCCCCAAAGCCGGAAGAGTAGCAGGGCCCCAAGCCAAAGAAGCGCCATTGCAACACGCAATTATAGTGCAAACGGTGCCAGTTAGTTGCAGTCAGTCACTCCTGTGACGGCCATTCGTTCAATGCAAAGTGCTTAATCCCGAGTAGCTACCCTGCATCTCATTGTCCATGAATTGCTAGTATTTCTGGTAATCCTTGCGGAAATCGAGGTGGCAGCTCTGCACGATGGTCGAGCCGTTGATCTTGCTGTCCCAGCAAGGGAAGGCCAACGGCACTACGCCAAGCCACACAAGTTAGTTGTGGCGCGTTTTAGCGCATCGTGTCGCAACCTGTCACAGCTGATGAGTGGGAGGCCTCCGCCGCGTGGGGCTGGAGAAGGTATGTGGCGCTCTTTGGCGTCGGAGAGCCCAAAAGGCTGGCGCATTCTTATCACGCAAGCTACTGTACACGGTGGGTACATGAGGTGAGAAATTTGTCAAAGTGAATCGTCCTCTTTCCAAGATTGTTTGGGTTAATAGTAGCTCGCCCTTTACTCGATCGCGTTGTAAAGAGTAGTGATGAGAAGTGTTTGGGCCGGCCGGCCTAGCACGATTGTTGTCATCGGCAGGATGACTTGCACCAGTGGTGCATGCGTCTGATGTGCTAGGCGCGTGCTTAATGATGACTTCAGCTCTACAATCGTACAGAGACTGAATGCTGGAGAGAAGAACATCCTTCTCTCGTACAACAGGGTCTTGGGTTTCTTGGCAGGCTTGGCGTAGCATGACAGGTGCAGAGTGCTACCGGTCACGTGCAAGGCTAAATTAGGCACAAGTTCGTCTGAAATTTGCCTAGAAGCTTAAGGCGACACATCGGTGCCTTGAATAACGCCCCAAAGCTGCCTATATAATGTAGCCAACCATAATCCTGCCAGTGAGGTCGCATGATTCTCACTCGACCCCAGCTCGACCCCAGTTTGTATGGGGTAGGATCGGGCGCCAAACACCCCCCCTTAAGTCCACCCCGGTCCATTTCCACTAGAGTCGCTCTCTCATCGACGTTGTTGGCCTACGACTGGCCCGTGCCCAGGTCGACCTAGCCGAAAGAAACGCCAAAGAAGATTGAAATCTCCACACTACTGCACGCCTCACCCGCATGCATGAGACGTCAAATACACACATCATCTTCAATATATGTGACCTCAAATGGACGCACCATCCTCAATACATACATACGCCTTGTCAGCTGGAAAATGAAGTATTTTGTATGCAGCCAGAACTCCTGCCTGCTGCCGCCTGTCAGACTTCTCTATGGGATGGAAGGAAGGAACTCGTGTGCCTACTCTATCTAGGTAGTAGATGATTCCTTTAGTAGTCTACAAACCCGTGGGTCTCTGAGCCACTGCTTCTAGGCATCTCTAGGCACACCTAGGCACCTCCAGGCACACCTAGGCGTCCAGTTTCACACCGCCTGATGCAGCGTACGTGTACTCAAGGCCTCGTTTTCCCTCCATAAGTTGAATCGACACAAGTTTTCCCCCTCCATCCAGATTTCTGACAGCCCTATTCTCAGCTACTCAGAACTCATACTCGCATCCAGTAAGTTCGCAATTTTCAACCTGATATATATCCCTGCTGTCCATACTAACTCAATCTTCTAAGATCATTATCGTGCTCTCTTTCCTGTGGCAATGCAGCATGGCGCCCTTACCGGTAGATTTCACAATTCAGTCGCAACACATCAACTTTTCAGAATGGATGTCTTTGTTCACGCTATGTCTCACTCCCCTCGCAGTCCATATTTTCGCCGGAGTACCTGAGCCTACCGTGCTTATAGGTCCTAAACCTCAATGGCACGACCGAATCTGTCACTTAAACCCTACATCAATATTCTGGAGATACTATGCTATCACCATTCGTCGGTCCAGCACCAAGCGGTGGGGACCAGCTGATATGGCTGCCGCCAATGCGGTCTTCTGGACGGGCGAAGTTTCAAAGTGGGATGGTTCCAAAGAAATAATGATAATGATAGAGAGCAGAAAACTTTGTACCAGGCTTCCCTCAGGTTCCAGAATTCCTTTGATGTCCGCCTCGGCTATGAAAACCTTGTTGGTGACTATGCAAGGCATACAAGCTATGTATGGCCTTTTAAAAGGCTTAAAACTGGGTGGATACGCCTTGAAGGTCGCGCTTCCAAATATATTCCTCCCATTAGCCCTCGCTGGGCTCTACAGGCTACCGGCTTCTCTCTGGCTTACCGAAGAATACGGTTATGCGACCATTGACTCCAAGGATGCAACAATCGAATCCGGGGATGCCTCCCTCCCAGAAAATTTAGGATTCGCAGACACATCTGAACCACTTTGTTCCCAGAAGAACTGGCCAGTCATCGTGGTGAAGCCGAATATATTCCTCCCATTGGCCCTCGCTGGGCTCTACAGACTACCGGCTTCTCCCTGGCTTACCGAAGAACATGGTTATGCAACCACCGACTCCGGGGATGCTTCCCTCCCGGAAAAATTAGGATTCGCAGACACATCTGAACCACTTTCTTCCCTGAGGAACTGGCTAGTCATTGCGGTGAAGATCTTCTTCTTGGGTACTATAGCGGTCTTGTGCGCCCTTTCAATATACTACTTCAAGCCCAATCCTCGCATAACCTCAGGGACCGCTTCAACTCTCACGATAAACCTCTTTTACACGATTTTTCTGTTCGTCACACTTGTTACCGCCACTATATACACAGTAAAAGGTCAGAGCAACACAACTATCATTCCTTGCATTAGTTCAACCTGGTACCGGATCTACACCTATTTTCTTTTCCTGTTTGCGCTTTGGCTTTTGATTGCCTCTGCGTTGGAGACACGGATCACACCTTGTGGGGAGACGACGTACCCTGCCAAGCTTGGCTTAGACCACTTTATGTGCTGATGTCGATTCGAGGCCTTGGGCTAATAGCAGCGAAAGTTTGGACTCGTAGTGCTGGCAAAATCGCAACCCGAGACTATTGGATTTGTATCCACAACGTTGTTGCAGCAGAACGCTGCGAGTCCCAAGCGTTGCAAGCAATGCAATAGGTGTTGCCACAGGCACAGACGAAGCTGTCCTCCAATGAAACAGTTACCGAGAACGGTTAGGCTAGGCAATTGGGCAAAGGATCGCCTCAAGTACGTTCCCACCTAGCATTCGGGCCGTTGTGGTACTGTCAGACTTTTCTGGTCGGATGGAAGGAAGAAACTCGTGTGTCGATTGAATCTATGGAGGATGGAGCTCTTTGAAGTACATGAAGGTTTGCCACGGCGTGGCAGGCAGGCACGGCGTACGTAGTACACTGTCGTCACCACACTGTCACCACTAGGCACCTCTAGGCACACCTAGGCGCCAGTCTGACAGGTACAGATGGCGTCAACCCATTCATCAGCTTCACTCGTGTTACGGGCCTTGCTAGGCTCGCTTAGTCGGAATGTACGACTAAGGGTTCGTCGGACTATTCAGTCCTATGTCGGAGGAGTCGGGGGCACGTGCGACAGCGTATAGCAAGTGTAACTAGATGTAGGGTGTACAATCTGTGCTGAGAGTTGACCATGAAAGGCCCTTAGGGTCGCTTCATGAGTCTGCCTATATACCTATGAACTCTTGGCGTACTCCTGTGGCTCCATGTGCCTCCCTTAGGGAGCTTCAGTACAGAGGGAACAGCGTACATCCCGTGATCTGCAGCCTTGCCAACGAGGCTGCGCTCCTTTCTCCCGTCTGACCTTCCCATTTGCCCCGCCGGGGGCCGCACGAAAACCATCCTGTGACAAAAAACCCTTATCTATCACCAGGTGTTCAAGATGTTGTCATCCTTTTAGGATGCGGCGGCGGCGGCGGCATCGACCTTGAAATCTCGAACATCAAGAGAGAAAATGTGGTCGCCGTGTTTCTGGAGTCGCCCAGTCACCTGCGCCGTCACGCCCGCAGGATGGTCTGCCAATGCCGCGAACAGGCGTTCGTAAGCACCGGCCTCTGCGTCAGACATCGGTTTCGGTGCTTTCTCTACCATGTCCCACTCGATCTTGCTGGCTGCCTGGAATGGTGCGAGGAACAGCTCCGCTCGGGTCGAGGTACCGGCTAGCGCCAGCTGCTCAGCGCCACCAAGTTGCTTTTTGGCCACCAAGCCGGAAAGCGTCATTTCAATCCCGCGCATAACATACTGTGCATTCGCAACAGCCTCAAATTCACGTCTCCACACGTCTATGTCGGGCAGCACGTCCTGCTTTAGGTAGACGAATGCAACGGAGTCAGCCTGGCTCGGCATCGGCCGAACGACATCGACGTCGTTGATGGCCTCCAGCCCATGGAAAGCCCCAGACCAGCACGGACCGAGTCCATAAGGGCATGCAGGCGTGATGCCCACGACGACGGCTGCTCGGGCTTGTTCGGCTATGACTTTTTGGTTGAGCGCCCGGAAATCGACCTCAATGTCTTTTGCCATGGCCACACGTTTTGCAACAACCGCCTCATTTTTTGGTTGTACATGTGCAGCGGGTTGTCCGATGTGCATTATGTGGGCCACAGACGGCACACCCAGCTGGTTTAATACGAAGAGCATATAATGACCTGGCGGTGCTAGGTTGAAGTTGGTCGGAGCGTGCACAGTGATCTTCGGCGCGTTGTGATCAAAATTTAGGAACATGAATGATTGGTTCATGTTGGCACAATGCGTCATAGAGCCGAGGCGCACCCAACTCACCTTTTTGATCGAGTCGCCGGTGGCGACGGTGACGGTGACATCAAACGGCTGGCCATAGGTGATGTTGGACGGCGGCAGCGGCTGTGAGATGGCTGGCCTGGAGGTGCCTTTGAACAGGTAAGGCGGTCGAAAAATTTGCGCATTCGTGTGAGAATTGTCTCCGAACGCGTCCCCGCCTTCGCCAGAACCGGCTGAAAGGACTCGGCCGTCGGGTAGCAGCAGTGCGATGGAGTGATAGCAGCGATCGGTATCTTCCGGAGCCATATTTTTCCATTTCTGGGGATTGTTTGGGTCCCACAGTTCAGCTTGGTGCTGCGCACCGGCCAGATTGTTGAACCCGGTCCCCTTAGTACCTCCGGTCACCAACACCGTGCCATCAGGTAACACGGTGGCGTTGTGATGCGTGCGCTCAACATTCATGTCTGCTGTCGTTGTCCATTTAGGGGCTGTGTCGTTCAGATCGATCAACTCAACCTTCTTGGTGGGTTGGCTCGTATTGGTGCTATCGACCCCACCTCCAATGAATATGACCTTGCCCTTGTCATACATAACGGAGGGGGCGTACTCACGCCAGGCGGCAGCACGTTGCGTCGACATCATGTTCCAGGTACCCGCACCGCCAGTACCATCTGCGCCGATGAGGACCTGTAACTGTGCTTGCGGCCCAGTTACGAAGACTTGGCCCTTCGGACCTACATGCAGCTTAGGATAAAGGGGAGGAGGGGTTGTCAGGCCTGTAACGGGCAGCCAGATCTTATCGTTCCAAATCTGCGAATTGGGGTTGCCAACAAAATCATTGCGTGGAGAGCCAGACATACAGAAGACGCTGCCATCAGGCAATGGCAGAGCGGAAGGATACCAACGACCTTCATTCATTTGCGGTTTCTCGGACCATGTTTGGGAATTGGGATCGTACACAGAGGCCTGGTTGACACCCACACCATCCTTGATATGCCCGCCGACAACGATCAAAGTGCCATCTGGCTGAAGGCAGTGGCCAGAGCAGAAGAAATTAATGCCCTGTCTCGGCTGAAACTTTGTGGGCACGCTTGTACCAGTCTTGGGATTCAAAAGGAAAGTCTTAGTGGCTTGCTCGTCCAACGATTTTTGGTCAGGGTCTTTGGGGTTCGATCGTCGACCCCAGTACAGGATTTCGCCAGTAGGTAGCAGGCTGGCATGAACGGCGACATTTTGGAGTTGGAACGACGTTTCCCACTGCCCAATTTGACTAAATGCCATCTTTGCCTTCAGGGATGCGTGAGTCTACCGTGATAATAGAAGAAATCCGAGTTCTCAAGATCAAGGACCAGAGAAAGAAAGACTGTGTCTCCTGGGAAGTGGTGGTGGCTACAGTTGATGGCTTTCGAAGAGAACAAATGCAATAGGGACCAGGTGGAAGAACTTGAAGGATGATATATTGGGGGTCGCATTCCGACTTTGGACCAAGCTCCTCGACCCCTCGTGTCAGGAAGACCTTGCCCTAAGGAAAATGATCTCATCGCGCTGAGCCGTTATGGCATTGGATGAAGTGATGTGCAGCATCATAGCCGTAAAGAAATGAGCGTGGGGAACAGCAAGCGAGCGAGAGGGTCAAAGATCTAGATTCGATAAGCACAGCTTGTGGGCGCCGGTGTAAGGCTGTAGGTTGGGAACTCAGCCTATGAAGTCACGGTCCGTGGCCGGGGATTCAGCGCTGTTCCCGTTGTGGGATGGAAATGGGGATGCACGACGAAGATAGGCGTCTCTCGCAGTTCAGCTGAGGCACAAGCCCGAGTGAAACGGAGCGAGAGGTCCGTTCAAGTTTCGCATTAGCGTATTTATCTCCCTTGCATGGAAGACTAAAGGAAGGCGGAGCTGAGACTCAGTAGCTGAGATTAGACGTTTGTGTGGCAATCTGTGCTTGAATGGCTGCTCAATCTCATAGTGGCGTTCTTTGAAATGAAAGATGGCCGAGTGAAGTTTTGTGCCAAGGCTTGAAGGGCGGACGCGGGATGGCATTGCATTTCCCCGCTTCCCTGGTGAGAGGCCCAGAGTCTGAATGGTGGATCTCTCAAAAGATTCTCTGGCAACTCATAGGTTAGTGACGCGGGTTCACTACTTCTCGCTACCTCTCTAGCTAACCTATGTGCAACGTTCCCGATCAGCGTGCCTGACAATTATTGAATTGAGAAGGTGCCAAGTTGCTTTTGGCGACGCTGTGGAACGGTCGCCAAACGAGAGAGTTGAAGTGCCGAAATGGTTCGTCTCAAGGCGTGGATGATCATGATTACATTGTTGCCCGCGCAGATGCCTCCGTTGATGTATATTGTGGAGGCATTGCCACCTATCAAGAGGCAGTATAAGGGTGACTCATCCCTCGGCGCGCCGACGAGGTCAGCAAGGTAGTGGAGCATGGCATTAACTCGCCAACAGATCCAGAGCGAGGCGCGATTTGGTGCAAGGAGAAAAATCCACAGACTGCCTCGAAATTCCTCCACCGAATAGTAACACACTCGTTGAAGGTGTCTGTAAGCGAAACTTCAAGCCGAGAGGATTCGAGTTCACCCTATACCAGGCGAGAAAGCGGCGTGGTAGCCCGCGTCGCGTCGGGAGAGTTTCAGCTGTCGTACTAGGCTTGCAAGGCTTGGGCTTGGACGCCTAGGTCAAGAGAACGTGGGCGATGCGGGGGAGTCCAGACTTTGGGCTTATTGTGCCATCTGGTAGGGATCTTGCCTAGCGGCCCGCCACACCTCAGACGGTCGGATACCTGTGGAGGAGGCCGGGTGGACCTGGCGTCGAATGGCAAGGAAATGGGGATAATCCTCCAACCACGATAAAATGAGGTAATTAGAAGACGACTTCTGATTAACTTGGTTGCCCAAGCTATGTTTAGGAAACTGTTTTAGAATGTTCCAAATGGTTTTGGTCAGACAACTGCCAAGGTATTCGGCTTGGTGTTCAGACTTTCAAGTGTGCTCTCAGAAGTACCTTGGAGTCCTTCAGAGCACACCAATACAGCTAAATAAAGGCTTCAAAGCTTTACGGACCCGCTTAAGAGGTGCTTCAACAAATTATGTGTATCTTCCGTGCTAGATCCGGGCCTTGGACTGTACTTTTTCTTTGGTATCGTTGTTTAGCGAAGCCGCCGATGAAATGGCACTGATCAAGTCATTAAAGTGATCGGTCGTCAAATGCACCACACTTGCTGTAATTTTCACCAATCGCGGTGCTCATGCTTAGAAAAATATGTCAAGATTATGGTGGAATGCTTGGAATATTGAAACGCAAGGTAAGTGAAGAGGGTGAAGCGTCCAAGCGCGAGGTACCAGGACCAAATTTCACCACGCAGGGAGTTTCGTCACGGCGGGATGTGGACTACCAGGACTTTGCTGACACCAGAAACTGACTAGTACCAGGACTTTGCTGACACCAGGAACTGGCTGGTACCAGGACTTTGCTGACGCCAGAAACTGGCTAGTACCAGGACTTTGCTGACACCAGAAACTGGTCAACCGTCCCGCAGCTGTGGAGGGAGTGGACGGTGGGTTTTGGGAATGGCCTGTCCATGCAAGGGTTGGAAGATCTGTATGGGCCTTGCTAGCGTCTGGCCTATAGCGAAAAGGTGATGTACAGCCGGCGGAAGGTGACCATCGACGAGATTCGGAGGCGGCAGGCGGAAGGGGATCAACACGGGCGCGGCGGTGGAAGAGGTAGAGCTAATGCGACAGCGAGGTCGACTGTCCCTGCACCAACTGCATCAATTATTGAATCGGCAGAAGAAATCTGCCAAAAAGTAGCCACATTAAAGCCTGATTAGATCCTATCTGGATGCGTTCTCGCCCGTGCCTTAACCCCTTTTTAGGGGCCCGCGCCGAGGCGCTGTGGGCTGCTGACCATTTGGGCGGGCATTCAAGGGCTGGCCTGCTGGCGCTCACTTCTAGAAGTATTCGCACCAATTCCCTCACAATGTGGGCATAAAGCTTTTGTATCCGTTGCTGAAGTTCCTGCCGGCGAAGCTAACAAGCGTAATTCGTCCTTCGAATCATAGTGCGTGCACCTCATGGACGGGTACCTCACGGGCGTGCGTCTCATGGGTGTGTACCTCATAAACGTGCATCTCACAGGCGTGCACCTCATGGGTGTGCATCTCACGGGCGTGCACCTCATGGGCATGCACCTCACAGGTGTGTACCTCGTGCATCTCACAGGCGTGTACCAGGTGTACCTCACGGGCGTGTACCTCATTTACGAGTCTTCCTTGCGCGCAGGACCCGGGTGGCGAGAATCCCTATATCGAAACCAAGGATGTTTAGAGTTTAATAGTGTGAAGGGATAGCCGATGTTTGCCGCAAGGCTGGTAGGGGAGAAGGAACGAGAAGCACGGCGAGGGGAGGCTAGAAGGTAGAGACACGTCTGTAGAGGACTCATTGCGTACTTGGCCCGCCCATCAACCCCAAATCGTCCATTCCATCTGTGCTCCAGCCACCAGAAGCGTCGAGGAAAGCTCCTGCATCAATATCCATCCCATCAAACACATCACTCGCCCAGTGCCAGTTTTCCTGGCCGTCGTGCGACTCTAGTCTGTCAATGCTCCACCCCGGTAGCATATTGATGGCCTCTCCACCGCCGTGAGAGAGGTTGAGCGGCTGGTTCTCGCCGTCAACCCCCGCTGCCGGGGCGATCTCGCACCACTTCTCGATCCGGGCCTTCTTCGACCTCATCTGCTCCGCGGCCGAGTCCCACATGTCGTTCCTCCACACCCCGCCCTGCGCCGCAGCCATCTCCTTCTTTGCAGCCTCAAACCGAACCGCCATGGCGTCTGCGATGCCCGAGATGTCAACACGCAGCTCTGGCCGCGCGAAGACTTTAGCCCTGAGCATGTCGAGCGTTGCTTGGGCGGAGATGCTCGAGCCCGAGCCCGAGCCCGAGGCGGGAGGCTGCGGCACGCTCAGCTCTGGGCATGGTGGGACGCCGATGAAAGCTGGCATGGGTTGACGAGGGATGGCGACTTCTTTTCGGGAGGTGGTGGCGGTGGTGCTAGTACTAGAGAACTTGACCACACTCGGGCCGGACAGTCTCGCCCACTGGACGAGATTCCTGGAGGCGTGGATGAGCTGGGAGGAGGCGGGCTGGGGCAAGTAGAAGTAGGAGCACACGGGGACTGCGAGCCAGTCCTCGAACCACGTCTTGAGCGCAGCCGTGAAACGTGACAAGATGTCGAGTGGCGACAAGCCTGAGAGAGAGAGCGAGGCGAGGGATTGAGGTACGGCGTCTACGAGATGTGCTTCGGCCAGAAGAGGCGCGAAGAGGCGCAGGTAAGCACTGTTGTAGTGGCAAGATAGAAGGTCTGGTCTCGCGTACCGCGTTAGCGATGTACCGGTGACTTGTGTACACAAAAGGTCATCTCACAGTCACATTTGAGATTCGGAGGCAGTGCGTTCTGGAGTCTGTCCAGCTCCATCTGGAATGCCTCTAGACACATTGCGGTCGAGGCTTTGGGAATACCTGGCAGTTCGTCCACCAGTTGATCCCTGGTGTGGAAATGGAAGATTTTCTCGGTAAGATGCTGGATCCGGACCAGTTGTACGGCGAGTTGGTCGGTCTCATATTCTGCAGAATTCTCGAGCTCCTTCAGACATTGGTCCAAGTACTTCGTATACCTCGCGGGCCCCAATTGCTTGACAACTAGAGCAGCGCTGTTATGAAGTTAACATCGCCTTCTATGAAATGCAGTGCCCGGACTCACTTTGAGCTCATGTACCAGACGCCAAGAAAGGCCCTTCTCTCTTCGTTCGTTCTCGGCCTCGTCTCCTCGGTGCGCACCAGAACCAGTCGATGATGCGCCTCTCGGGACTTCAAGTTAGGGCATGTGCTCAGATCCATATCTCCCACCAGGCTGACTGCTAGATGGACTAGATTGTTGAAATGGGCATGACTCATGCAAAAATAATGGTAGAATCCCGAGAAGACCAAAATCCCCTGTAGGAGATCCAAGGAGCGCTCGGATCCCACGAGCATGACATCGCAGATATGTTTCATGACGGCGCGACTTTGTCCCCACATGGACCGCAGATGTCGGACAGAAGCCACCATTCTGATGACCTTCATGAGGAATGGCCGAGTTGCCTGCAGTTGTTTTGGTGTCGTCCCGGGTGGGATGATGACAAACGGGAACTGCAAAGAGAGCTGATTCATGTAGGTGGACAACAAAGTCTCATCCGACTCCAAACTCACAAGATCGGCCTTGCTCACTGGCGCCCTGCAGGTGCATGTTGGAGGTGCACTGGAACCGAAGTCGGGTACCGTGGTATGCAGCACAGCTTCCTCCTGACTTGGCCGGTCTTGAGTATGGGGTACGGCAGTGGGGGACGATGAGAGATGGCTGCTTGTGGGATGACCTTTATTGCTGCCTGGCAAAATGTCGGGCGAAATTGGGCTATCTCCCTCCCCCGACGCCTTCAGGGCGTCTATCAAATTATTGAGTCTCTCTTCCAGCTGAGCCGTTTTCCTATCCAAATGAGCACTTGTCAGGCAAAGTCAAGAGATGGACCCAGCAGAAGTAGATGAGAGAAGATTCGGGAATTAGTAGATCGCCAGACGCGAAACGCCTGTTCAAGCCGGGACGAAAATCACCGGGCGGTAATGTGGGTAGCGTCTTCTCTTGAGACGGACCAAACCCAGCGACACCGCCCTACACATGATGGATCCATGGGATGATAAGAAATTAAGACACTGGGTACAACAAGAGATGAGAACAGTAGCGCAAGAAGGTGTAAACGTACGAGGATTTGGCTTGTCTCTTCTTCCGTGGTCCGTGGACCTGATCGAAGCAATTCTTCTCTAGGCTCTGGCACTTGTCACATTTTGCGCCTGGAGATTTTCTGCTGCGAATGCAGCGCGTCTTTGCCGCCGCGCAAGGGGCGCAAGCCTCCCCCCATTTGGCGCTACGAGTTGCCCTTGGCCTTTCCATCCTGGGTAATTCGACGAGGTATTTACAAGCCTCTGTGTTTGCCGCGGAATTGTAGGTCGTTTCCTCTAAGGATGGTACTGAGAAAGCCCGGGATGACGGGCGCGGAGAGAAGCGTGAGGCCCCCCCGGAATTTACAGAAAATTCCGACGTCGTGCCATTGGCCCCCGTCTGCATCTGGCATTTTCACCCAAAATCCGATATATCCACGGAGGTTGTTCACGTGCCTTGTAAGTTCGCTTATAAATGTCCTTTGCAGCTCTGAAGAGAGAGACGCAATAGCAATCGATTTAAAACCACCCAAGCACAAGTACCTTGCCAATCACAACAACCGCCGAGATGGCGCAGTCATTATCGCACATCCTCGCCTCGCTCACTCCGCGTGAAGCTATCGTCGACGCCATGACCCGTGCGCTCGTTGCCTGCGACCGCAATGACACCGCGCTCTTCAACTCCGCATGGGATGGAGAAGACGTTACCCTTGAAATCGACGATGGCGACAAAAAAGTCTTCCCCAACCTCGGTCTTATCCGCATGCACATCCTCGATAGGGTTGGACCTATGGATACCACACACAATGTCAGCAACATCCGCGTGGACGTTAAGGACGGAGCTGACACTGCTTTTCTCACTGCTACTTCTCTGGCGCAGCATTGTCCGCCCGGGAGGGGCAAGGAGCCAGATGGACCAAAGTACTTGGTGGGTGGCGAGTATTCCGCTGACGTTATCAAGGACAACGCGGATGGGGTGTGGAAGATTAAGAGGTGGGCGTTGAAGGTCATTTGGGCCCAGGGAGATGCTTCGGTAATGCGGAGCCATGGTTGAGATCGGTTAGATGCAGGAGGGTGCCTCAGGATACGAGTATGGCTTCTCTGCCTAAATGTCCATCGCATCTATCATTATTAGATTCCACTCTACTCAGGTCAAATGTACTGTTCAACCTAATAAAGCTGAGCTGAAGAAATTGGTACATGTAGGCCCGTATTTTAGGACTCTAGTACTGCCCTGACTTGTTGCCAACTCGAGTTAAGAATACTGGTGTGGGCCTGCTTTGACCTGCCCTGTTGCTCGTAAACGGAAGGGGTATGTGTACTGAAGGATGCTGACAGAAATCTCAGGTCAAACCTACCTGGAACAAAGATGCCGATAAAGGTCTATTGGTGCTACCCAGATGGTTTTTATCGCCGAGCAGCAGCGTCCCTTTCATCATTCAGTAGCCTCTTGCCTTTCCATTACGACGCAGTCACTTCCCACTCGTCACTGAGAAACTTCTTCCCTCCTATTGTTAGACCGATAAGTTTCAAGCTCTTCTAACTCGCGGTTTTGAAGCTTCGAGTCTTTTCCACTTCGTTGCCGATCAAACGGTATCACTTTCATCGTCGCTCGAGCAGCTTCAAGTTGCGCTCTTTTGCAAAAACTGCGATCAGCATCAATTTTAATCATGGATCCGCTTTCCCCGGAGCCCGTTTACTCCGAACACGATTTACTCCAATGGAGTCAACGGAGTCAACGGAGTCAACGGAGTCAACGGAGTCAACGGAGCCAACGGAGTCAATGGAGTGGAAACTGAGAGGAAGGTGAAGAGAGGGGGGAAAAAGAGTGGGAGAGAGTTGTTGGAAAAAGTGGCGGGGGACGGGATCCGACGCCATACCGGACGCGGCGGGCGGTGAGGGCGGCCACAGGACCGCTAAACCGGACGGCGTAATTCACAGATACGGACAGACAGCACTGTCCCGGGCAGCTATGAAAGGGCACGAGGCGGTGGTGAAGCTGCTGCTCGAGAAGGGGGCCGACATGGAGTGTAGATCTGACGGTGGTCAGACGCCGCTCTGGTGGGCTGCAGAGATGAAACATGAGGCGGTTGTGAAGCTGCTGCTCGAGAAGAGGGCCGACGTGGAATCCAAGAATGGTGCTGGCCAGACGCCGCTATTGATGGCCGTGCGGAACAGTCACGAAGCGGTTGTGAAGCTGCTACTCGAGAAGGGGGCTGACGTAGGATCCGTTAGCCAGACGCCGCTATTGTTGGCTGCGTGGAACGTGCACGAGGCGGTTGTGAAGCTGCTGCGCGAGAATGGCGCCGAGAAACTTCTACATTGAAAAAGGCTGAGAAGGCGCTGCTAATCATCTTATCCTCTTTTAGGACATTTGTATTGTGATGGAGCCACATGGTGATGCCCAAAGATCATGTGCTAGTTGCTTCTTCATAGGCAGGAGAGCGCTCTCCCTCTCTCTACTGCAGAGTTCTCTTCTGCTGAAGGTAGTCCTGGTGCTGACAAGACTCAGGCTCATCATGGCTATGATCAATGTTCGGCCAAGCACGCGATGTTCTCCCAGAGCCACTCTCGGTTGAGTGCTGTTCAAGGGTCGCTCAATGGGTTCGGCAACGTTCCAATAGTCACAAAGCTTGTAGACGCGAAATTGTCTTGCCATCTCTGCCGACACGTGTCCTCGATGTGAGCCCGGACACTGATGGTATAGATAGCGGCACACACTTGATAGAGACAAATGGACACACTGCTAAATACAATGCATTGAGCCATTGCTGGGGGCAGCGGCAGCTAATCGTCACATCCTCTACAACCTACGAGGATAGACGACAACAGATACACTCTGCGCAATTGACCAAGACATTCCGAGACGCTGGTGAAATTTGTCGCAAGGTTTCAGTCCGCTACCTTTGGATTGACTCCCTTTGTATTGTGTAGGACAACAAGGCCGACTGGGGACGCGAGTCGAGTAGGATGGGTGCTATTTACGAAAATGCATTTGTTGTCATCGCAGCAGACCGCAACGAACGGAGACCAAGGCTGCCTAACATTGCACCCGCCTTCTGTAGAGATCCCATGTGGGCTTTCTTTTGGCAATGATGCACCTGCAAGCATATTTGCTAGACCATCCATATCACATGTCGAACTCACTGCTGCGTTTGCCTATCGTGATTCAAGTAATCTGCTAGACACGTACGCATAGGCTTTACAAGAATGGCAGCTGCCAGTGGTTGGGGTGTTACATTTCACTGAGTCGGAGATTATTTGGGACTACAAGGCAGAACGATGGGAGGACGACTGTCGAATCCACAAATGGTAGGATACCATAAGTTCGCACCGCTCTCAGGAAGGGGAGACATATGATAAGCCCTCACCGTCATCTACAGGGCGGAAATTGATGGACGACTGGCCTGGTCAAAGCCCATTTCCGGCTCCACTCGCTAGGGCCAGGGAGGGAACTCAGGGAATGTGGCCCAATTGGTCGAGCGGATAGAAGTATGTGAGTAAGTGAAGGTAAGTGGGCAAGGGTGAGGCTCGCATCACTTGGGGGGAGGGCAAGTTTGGAGCTGATATGGCGTGTCTGCACTTTCTGCACCCAGTACAGCACAAGGCTCGAGAGCCGATCCGCGTCTGTGTGATTAGAGATGTAGAGGCTGGTGAACGTGATGTCCAGGGTCGAAAAAGGATCGGCGAGCGAGCTCTTTGACGGGCTCGAGCTACAGGGTTTAGACTACGACTACATAGGTTGAAGCGAGGTTATATAACGCCTCTTGCGGCATGGTAAGAGATTATCTAAATGGAGACTTTTATCCTGACCCAGTCATGACCCGACACCTTAGCATCTTGCGATGTAGACCACAAGTTCTAGCACTTCCTTTCCCTTCCCGCTCTAGTTCCATCATCGCCCAAAACTTGAGTTAGCCGCCCTCTATTTTTGGGTCACCGTTCGTGGGCTCTCCTTTCATTGACACTGTGGAGTCACTGGTCGATATACGGAGTGTGAGATGGCCTTTACCAACTATAGGCTACTTTACCATCCTTTGCTGAGCTCTTTTTCACTGCTGCTAGTCTCTTGTTGATAGTAGTCGATCCCCTTGCAGCGCGAAGACGAAACAAGTCACGGTGTGGATTCGAGATGGGGTTTGGAGGTTTTTTTGGTAATGGTGTCATATGTCCTGATGTCATATAAAGGGTACAATTTAGATGGGAAAGTGCTATTTTCAAATGCCCTCTTTCTCGCTCTCTCTTTCCGGCTTTGGATTGGCGAATGCTCCAACGGCCATCATGCGCCATGCCTACATCAACCCTCCATATACATCTTCTGACCTCGAATTCCCACTTCTCGCTTTCTTTTGCTGCCGCCAAGCCTTATAAGCCACACTACATCTCGCGTGCAGCACAACACTATCGCCACTCAAGTTAGTAATGCCACCTTCTTCCTCAAGCAGTCGGCCACGAATAAGAAGGACTAGACTTACCTCAGCACCACTCCCAACGCCCCGGCGGCACACATAACATTCACCCTCCACCCTTCACAGACCCCACTATCCACATCGGCCCATCTTTCACAACTCGTGTTCGTGTTCTCAGTCCGCATACCGAGAATCGTGTCCGCAACCGCCGTTACGGTGGGTGTGAGGAAGATGTCAATCAGAAAGAGCGCTCGTGGGTTTTTGTGGACAAAGGAAGTGTTATTGCTGCTGCTGTGGTCTACATCTTCTGATAGGTGAGCGGCGAGACGGTACGCAACCGCGTAAATAATCGTAAATGCGAAGAATGCCAAAGCAACCCCGTCGAGCACTACGACCCCATTTACGTTCGACTGGTTGCGAGCGTGTTCGTGGTTCTGCATGTAGGTTTGAAGGTCAACTATGATGAGGGCGAGGCATGGGATAGCGAAGAGGAGCGAGGTTTCGTGGAGGCGGAGATTCCACCTGCGGATATCGGAGGCGGTCCAAGTCTTGTTGCTGAAGCATGGGTGGATGGAGAGGAGGGATGACCAGAGGCGGCGGAAGCGGGATGTGTGGCCTTGTTCTATGTCAAGGGACGATGATATTGGTTCCACATCGTCTTCTGGTATGGTGGGTCTGAACTGGATCATGGCTTGTTCTGTGTTAAGGGACGATGATGTTGGTTCCATACCGTCTTCTGGTATGGTGGGTTTGAACTCGATCGTGGCTTGTTCAGTGTCAAAGGACGATGATGTTGGTTCCACATGGTCTTCCGGTATTGTGGGTTTGAACTCGATCATGGCTTGTTCCGTGTTAAGGGACGATGATGTTGGTTCCGCATAGTCTTCCGGTATTGTGGGCTCGAACTCGATCATGGCTGCAGTATTAGATAGGAATAAGGAGCAACAGTTAGAGCGCCCTAGAATTCAGGGAGCACCAGCGCAATCGTGAGGAAATATGATTATAGTAGTGGTAGTCTTTGCGGCAGCGACACTAGCAAATGAGAAACTGCCCTAACATATCCAAATATATCAACGCTTGTCCTTGAGCGACGTGGGGTTCGAGGGGCTTTGTCGAGACTGGTTCATGCTCGTCACGGGGTCGAAGGTGCTGGCCAATGCGCTGGCTTGATATGCAGTGCGGGATTTAAGAGCGCAACGGATACGTGGGGCAACATTCCTTGGCAAAGATCATCGAGAATCCTGAAGCAGCATACAATTGTTCAACCAAATTTATCGCGCAGGTTTGTAGAGGATAGCGCAGATGTCAATGGGCGAGACTCGACCAGGAGGTGAAAAGATAGAATGGAACTTTTTTGCTGTTGCACTTGGTAGCGTGCAGGTTGTGCCTAGTTGGGGCCTGGGGTGTCCTTGGGTGTGTCCCAACCCTGCGCACGGCGTGTCGAAATTTTTTGGAGTTCTCGGATAAGCGTGTTCTGGCCCCTAACCTTGTTAGGCATTCCCGCCCAAAACTTGGGGGGGTCGCATCCCCTGAAGAGGAGTCAGATTAGGTCTGTGTACTGATCATTTAGGTAGCGACTACGCCTAAAGCTTCGTCTGAGAGCCCCCAAAAATTCGATTAGCCCATTCTGTACGTTACCTGTCCAGGGCGTGGTCCAGGCCCTTTCAGTGGCATTGGAAGAGGATGGCGAACCGGAAGACCACACCGAAACAGAATGGGCCACAAATCCAGGAAGTACACCAGACCTGTACAGCTTCTGGAGGACCTGTAGGAGGATCAGTCATAGCAGGATTATTCGTACTAGCTGTGCTGAATCTATATAAGGGCCAGATTCAGGATCGACTATCTCCGCGGGTCACGTTCTCGGACATGCAGTTGGGGGCTAAAATGCAGCAGAAAAGTTCGCAGTTGTATCTGTTGACTTTCCTGCTGCAATCTCGGACATTTACAGGGGATTAGGCAAGGTCGAAAGCCACCTGCAGGGGGCCCTCCGAGGCGATACCAGAAGAAGGACAACTTGCACGCTAAACGTTCAGCAAAACAGCTTCAATCATGGAAGCGTTGAAGAAGGACTCTAGCGCGGCTCGCATGAAGGTAAAAATAGCAATTTGGCTTGTCGAGCCGCGCCTTTCTGAATTCTACGGACCATGGACCAACTTCAAGTCTATTACCGTTCTGAGGATTAAACCTAAGTGAGACTATCTTCCATAATACATCATACAAGGAAATATGTTACATGACTGTGTTAAGACGGAGCAAAGCACTGGGGCAACAGTGCGCTGTTTTCCATCCATCCAAACTGACCGCAAGGGATCGTCAAAGTTGGGGCGTCGGTCGTGACTTCACTCATGCACCGCGCTGTGGGCTAGACTTGATTTCTGGACTTGGCATGCATGACAGGTTGATCCTTGGATTTATGTGCAACAAGTGAAGTCCCCACCTTTATCAATGTTGGAAGATTTATCGCCTAACGATTCTATTACGCGAAGTTTTATTTCTCCCAAACAAATAACTGTGTCGTAGCTGCCACGGGAAATTAAATTCCCGAAAAAGCATTAACTGCGCCTTTTTGGAAATGACTGTAGGCATCTCTCTTGGCATTGCAGGATGGCGTTCACTCGATCGGACGCTTTACGATACAGCGAGGGAAGTCTTTGGTTATACACGCATTGAAAGCTTCCATGGTACCTACTAACGCTCAATGGAGTTTAAAGCGCACGAACCCTTTCTTAACGAAGTACTTGGTGGCTACGTATCTCAAATGGCGGCTGCTTGAGTGAATCTCCCATTTAGCCCTCTTATTATGCCATGGTGCTGCGGGCTTTTCCTTCTCTTCATTCAAACAGCTCGAAATTTGTGTTCCTTCACATCTACTGCACCCCTTACGGCTACCTTCTCCGCCAACTTCCTTCAAAGATTTAGCAACCCAAACTTTCACAGAACGATCCTACAAGGGCCCCAAATGACGCTCAGTCATTGTCTCTGGCATTAAAGCTGCCTTCACCAGGTCAAAGTCCAAGTGACCAACAGGCCACCTGAGGCGGACGGCATCATAAGAATGCCACAGGACCTCGCCTGAAGCATCACCACCAGCATCATGCGACACC
>Ga0335072_10001504_pt1 | contig 37888 bp, 37 predicted proteins | sample Lox_Sample_21_FD_206725 | JGI IMG/M metagenome (GOLD analysis project Ga0335072, IMG submission 206725) | Soil microbial communities from Loxahatchee National Wildlife Refuge, Florida, United States - Lox_Sample_2.1 | ecosystem: Environmental > Terrestrial > Soil > Wetlands | place: USA... | reverse complement strand
CTAGAGGGTCGACGTGTGGTCCGGTCCCAGCGCCTTCTCGCACCCGGCCAGCGCCCGCTCGTACATCAGCTCCGCCTCGGCCAGCTTGCCTTGGTCAGAGTACAGGATCCCGAGATTGTTGACGGTGTCGAGGGTCGACGTGTGGTCCGGTCCCAGCGCCTTCTCCTTCCCGGCCAGCGCCCGCTCGTACATCTGCTCCGCCTCGGCCAGCTTGCCTTGGTCAGAGTACAGGGTCCCGAGATTGTGGACGGTGTCGAGGGTCGACGTGTGGTCCGGTCCCAGCGCCTTCTCGCACCCGGCCAGCGCCCGCTCGTACATCTGTTCCGCAGCATTATGCTGCACTTGCTGACGAAGTAGCTCCGCCAAATATACAATTTGATCGAGCCTAGTCCGTATTGAATCGTCGGGGCTCGCTGCTTGTCGAAACCGATCGTGTACAAGTCGGCGGGCATGACCTGTGAATCGCTGATATTGAATTGCAGACAGATCATCCCAGTCTTCGGCTCCAAAGTGGCTGGCGACACAATCAAACGCAAGCCAATATTGGCTCGCATTAACATCGCGATTCAAGCCGTCCAGAGTCCAGTCGTGGACACATGTGTGGAGGCTATAGGAATCCGTCTCGCAATGAGTCTCCACCAGACAGTACCTGGTGAGCACCGTCATTGCCTCGACGAACACGAATTTATGGCTGGTCAATTCCCTAAACCACGACGGCTGGTCTATGTCTTGATCCACACACAGGAGGTTATACCAGATGTCCTGGTGGTCGAGATAGCCTAAAAAAGCCAGCAGTTGTACCGCTTGAGGCATCTCTTGCTCGATTCGTGCTAATGACAGGTTCCATGTTGTGTATAGAGTGCGGCTGGGATATTCAGGGAGTTGGCTGACATGTGTACGAGTAACTTGCCACACTTCTTCGTATCGTTGCAGATATGTGGTGCAATCGACTGGAGTTTGCTTGAGAAAAGCACCTGCTGTGGCCAACGCCAATGGAAAGCCGTTCAGCCTGCGTGCCAGCAAATGAGCTCCTGGATCTGTTCCACAATTACAATTAGCAGATTATTTCACCGTCAGGAGAAATGCGTCTCGCCTGATTGGATGGTTGGCCGTCCCGATCGAGTGGCCAGTATTTGTAGACTATCCTCTTCCTTGGTCATGTGTTGTATTTTGATCTGCTCTCCTTGGAGGTCCTCTGGCATTCGAGTGGTGATGATGATCGAGCCATGGGCCACAGAGGGATAGTATTTGTTAATGCTATACTGATCAGGGTCGTCATGATTATCAAAAATCAGTAACCATCGAGTATTACCCGAGATGGATAACCAATTGGAGACATGGACCCATACTTGATCATTGTCCAGCTTGCTGACTGTCTCTGGCGGAAGGATTCGATTGGTCACAGCACGCAGACTGTTATTTAGGGTTGCTTCAGTGTTGGCGTTCAACCAAAATATGGAAGAGTAAGAATGGCGATGTCGTTTGGCGTAAGTGATGGCCAGTTGGGTCTTACCAATGCCACCCATGCCGCCTAGAATGAGCACCTTTCTGCTTGAAACTGGAGAATGTGACTGGGGCTGCAGAATCGATTCCGTCTTTTGTAATTCTGCCTCTCGACCGATGAAGAGACTCTCGGCCATGTCAGGAACATCGAAGAGGTTCAGACCTAGGTTGTATTCTAAAAGAATTACTTAGTGACCGAGCTTCAATCAGATGGGAACCACCATTAACTGGAAAGCAAGAAGTCCAGACTAAATTTGAGCTATCAATTTCGGGCTATGGAACGTCTTATTCGATCTGAAGGAGATTCCTTGGTGGACTTACTCATCACTTCTAAGGCACACACTACCTGTGACACCGCCTGCGGTGGCACAATCGACAGATATTCTTTGGCGTACGCTGCCGCCGTCGTGGCTGCATACCGGTGCCACACGTCGTTCTTATATGCATCCGCATAGTCACACACCCCCCGAATCACCAAGCATGGGAAATTATCCATCAACCCAGCCGCTTCCATTTCGACACACTTGGCTTCAAATTCTTTACCCAATCGATCCCGGACGGCAGAATCCTTCACCACTTGATTGCCTGACGCGATAATCCCGTAGTGGACAACCGGTGTCGTAAGTCGCCTTTCCTTTCTGCGTACCTTGCCACCCTGGCAATTGTCGCACGAGTTGTTGCTAGTGGGCTTGCAATTAGCACAGTAGAGGCAATCTTGTTCCGCTCCTGGAAACGTATAGCCATTCTCTTCCATATTGGGGTGTTGTTCGATCATGCGGGTGAGGTATATCGAGATTTGACTGCCATACACCTCATGTCGTGACTTCAGGGAAGTAAGAGCGGTCAACAGGAGTGAAGGAGGCTTGTTCAGAGAACCTTTGTGGTCAAACTGGCCTCCTTCCAAGCTTTTGCCTTTATCATATTGCACCACTCCGCCGTGAATTTTGTCGGGCTGACTGACCACGACGTCCCCCAGTCGAATGTCCACACCTTTATCAAGGTTGGGGATGCCTCCTCCAATACCTACCATCAATCCAAATCGTAAGCCTGTGAAGGTGCGCAGCATGTTCGTGGCGACCACGGCGGCGGCATTATTGCCATCCACCTCGGCCGGCAGGCATGCAATCACCACATTGTGGTTGTGAACCTGACCCAGCACGTAGTTATTGTGGTCCTGCGCATCTTGAGCTGGCATAGGTCCATGCTCTTCGTCCAACATGGCTCGCGCGGCGGCCATTTCTGTGGGCAAGGCACAGACCCAGCCCACCTGGTATTCTTCGATCGATCGAGGAGGCATGGCATGGATGGACTTGAGGAACTCGGAGGGTTACATTGCAATTGCAGTCAGGATCGGTTCCAAGTCGAAATTCGACTGCTAGGGTGGGCGGAGGGAGGGATTTCGCGAGTCTGCAACTGACCTCGCTGATTTGAGGCTTTTATAATACTCCTACCTGAGCCATGACCGGGTAGCCGAGACAAATGGAGTAGAAATATGTTGAAGAATGCTCAATCAGGCCGAAGTGCGGCTGAAAGTCGAAGTTGGCCAGCATGCAGGCAAGGTCTAGACGCGGCCGAGTCTTGCGTGGTTGGTGTGTTGATTGACTTGAGGAAACTATTGTCACGTGATCGTGTATGCTGTCTTTGACGGGGAGTCGCTGGAAGTTCTTCTTTCAACTATACATGCCACTTAATATCGAGGCAGACGCCATTTTTCGAACCACAGAGGAGTGGGTGGGCAGGGAATGATGTATGTCCGTCCATGACATTCTTCACCTTACTAAATTTAGGCCAATCAAGGGGGGAATATTACAGTACCCCGATTACGTGGCTGTAAATCGAGTCCGTATACGACCGCATCGACGAGCTTAAGAGGGTGCCGTCAGGTTTCGTCGTCGTCGTCGTCACCACCACCACCACCACTATCATCGGTGGCGTCCGCACTATCTAACACCACCAGCGACCGCTCCGTCTGACCATGAAGCCACCTCTTCACCGCCACTACCGCGTCTTTGACGCTCACTGCGTCTGGGTTTATCACTGGTTTCGGGTCGAAGAGTAGCTTGTGAATCTGGAGATAGTCCCGCTCGATCGATTCTTTCTGTCCCGCCTCTATCCAGGAAATGGTTGACTAGTGTTCTCGGTACTTCCGCACATAATCGAGTATCAGCTGCGACTTGCCCGATCCACCAAGACCCTGGACCACCAAGATGCGGGTCGATGGCGTCTTGTCTCGTATCGTGTAGCTGTTCTTTGATCTGTTGGTGTAGGAGGGGACGGGACACATAGTTGACAACTGGTTGAAGCGCGGTGTAAGAGTAGTGATGAGAAACATTAGGCCAGCTAGCCTAGCGCGATTGCCGTCATCGGCAGGATGGCTTACACTATATGACTTAAGATGACTTGTCAGCAGCGTCTTGCGGGAAAATAACGGTGAAGGACTAACAAGGAAACCGGTGCCTGAATGTCATTCAGAATGTGAAAAGGGTGCCAGTCGGAGGGACTAATGGTTTCAATCGAATCATATCTCACACCAGTGATTGTTACAGACCATATATCATCTGTGAGGGAGACTTCGAATTTTTCGTTTTTAGAGGCATGGTAGGAGCCGTCCTAGTAGAGGGAAAGAAGGTGTCGATGTCGAAAGGCCTGCCAATTAGGTACCCAAGAAGGCAACTCTAATTCTTTTGCTATTCCCGGCTCCTCTCTCTGGAGAGTCTAGTTGAATGTATCCCAGATCCTTGACCTCCCAATTTGAATCCGTAGGAAGCTGGAGTTCAAGCTCTTTCAGAAGCATATGCGCCTCTAGTCTCTCCAGGAAATTGCGTTCGGGGCTTTGACTTTTGGAGGCGGGGCCATGTGCTGGACTCCAGTGTCAGGATATTGCACACCGCCGTAATCTCGATATTGGGTCAATAGAAGTCAACCGAGCTTACCTTCGCACGCACTCACAAATATACCCCTCCGTTGAAGTGCTGACTAACTGCTTGATTTGAGATCGGTCCTCGATTGCCGACGTTGGCCACTCTTGCTCCGCAGGATCGACATATCCTGCTGATATCAGAACCGTCAAGGACACTCTATCTCCAGTATAATAAGCACGATGGGAAGGGTGGTACGCCCTAAAGTTAGTGTAAGAAAGGTGAACATGGCCTCGATGTGAGGCACAGTGAAGGTGTCTCAGTGGCCTCCTCGTTGGGATAATAAGTACTCATCATGGATCTTAATCAGCGGAGGAAGTGATAACAAATTCTTGGATACCACGGAGAAAGGACCAAGGTAGCTGGAGAATATTGGTTCAAGAATAGCGAGAAGTGATAGTGTTCCTGCTTCGTTGCCATAGTAGAGCTCAATGTTGTTTATGGATAGTTCAAATGCGTCATCCATGACTCCTGGTTCCCGTCATCGGCCTTTGGCACAAGCTTCCAATAAAACATCTGGCGCGCTATCGTTCATCCGAACTCCAACTCGGCTGCAGGAATGCTGGGAAAAAACCATACCCCTACAGGAAAGTCTTTGGGGTCCTTACGTCATTAGATCTCACTTCATAGTTTGCCATCGTCGGCTATATTTTTTCATGAATTGGAACGTACAGCGGCCTCCATCCATTCTTTTCGGTGGAGTTTCCATTTTCCCGTTATTTGAGTTATGCTCTTGAGACTGTCAAAACAAGCTTCAAGACTCTCACAAGTTTCGAGACAATTCACGACCACCCAAGTCAGAACTATGGCATACGCAAATACAAAGTTCAAGCTTAACACTGGTGCAGAGATTCCCGCAGTCGGCTTCGGCACCTGGCAGGACAAAGATGCCCAGGAGGATGCTGTCTATGAAGCCTTGAAAGCTGGCTATCGCCACATCGACACCGCTAGGGTGTACGCTGAACCCAGACCATTCTCTGTCGACATGTGCGGGCTAACAGAACTTCTAGGTATGGCACAGAACCAGCTGTCGCGCGAGGTATCAAGAGGAGTGGCGTGCCCCGTAAAGACATCTTCATCGTCACCAAGCTATGGAACAACTATCACCACCCTGATGATGTTGAAAAGGCGTGCGATTTGTCGCTGAAAGACCTCGACACCGATTATCTTGACCTCTATCTCATGCACTGGCCGAGTGCTTTCGCGCGCAGCGATTCGCTCTTCCCAGATAACCGAGAAGGCAATATTGACTACGTTGATGTGAGTGACCAGCTGTCTCTTCCAACCCAGTGATTGGCTAACTCTTGTCAGACCTGGAAAGCAATGGAGAAGCTGGTCGAGAAGGGAAAGTGCAGGGCAATTGGCATTTCAAACTTCTCGAGGGCTGAGATCGAGCGGTTGCTGAGCCAGTCTTCGACCGTCCCCGCTGCACACCAATTCGAAAACCACCCCTACCTTGCTCAACACTCGTTCGACGCTTTCCACAAGAGCAAGGGGATCCACATCACGCAATACTCTCCATTCGGGAACCAGAACGAGATCTACGACAGTGGAAAGAACATGGGCAAGCTGATCGAAGATCCCGTCCTGGTGGAAATTGGCAAGAAGTACAACAAGAGTGGTGCGCAGGTTGCCCTGGCTTGGGGGATTGCGAAGGGGCACTCAGTCATCCCCAAATCCAAGACACCGTCACGGATCAAGGCCAATCTGGAGGGTGACTTCAAGCTGGATGCGGAAGACGTCAAGAAGATTGACGGCCTAGATAAGAAGATGCGCTTCAACAACCCCTCAGAGTCATTCAAGTACAGAATGTTCGCCGATTTGGACGGAAATGCGTAGGGTGTGTCCTATTCCTGGGTCACTACGAAGACATGGACGAAGATACAACAAGACTGATGAAGTCAATCGCATTATCCCAAGTTAAGCGCATACATCCCTTGAGATAGAACAATAGAGCAGCCGACGAACTCCAGTGCAATGAGCGGATCGCTGATAGGACGAGTAGCTCAAATGATCGGACGCCTGAACCTTAGTTAATATCGACTTGAAGCTTGACTCTGATATTGGCTAGAAGGGAATGTTTTGTAAAGCTTCAATCACCAATCAGACGTACTCGCAGGCTGCCCTGTTGCCAACACTAGCCGCAGTAGTCTCCATTTGCTTCTCTCAAGACAAGGCAGATGATGTTGATGCACGCAGCGGCCGCCTGAGGTTGTGAGCGACACTCATATTCATTCGTGCTTGGCCACTGTAAGAGCCACGGGCCTGCGCGTACGACACGACGTGTCCGGGTTCGAATAGACATCAATCTGGAGTGGGATGGCCGAAAGGTTGGGGGAATGGGTTGCGGCGAATGTGCAACCCCGAGAATTCAACCAAACAGTCTCGGCAGTGAAAGGGGGACGACAAGATCGTAGGTCTCGGTAATGCTTATCCCAGTCAATAAAAGATCCATCGTCACCAAGGTTGGTCATCGGCACGTGCTCATTGGTGCTCGTTGGGGGCTCCCTTGTGGCTCACTCGAAAACTTCGGCGCCGACAGTCGTATCACCGGGACCGGAAGAGGGCTCCTCCCACCTGTAAATTTCGCCATCCAAACACTGCCACCACAACACTGTTTGATGACGCGTAGCCAAGAAGGCAAGTCACAAGTAAAGCTCGAATTCTAAACACTGAAGTTTCTTTACGTCTCGTCCCATCTCATTCTCTTCGAGTCCTACGTGGAAAGTCCCCTCGTTTATTTTCTTCTTCTACCCTTGTCATCCATTCCTGGAAATTTCGTCTCGTTGTGGAAGGTGGTCGCGTGACCCTCAACCATGAAGGTTACCGAGACCACTCAAAGCATTGCACGCAGTGCAATGCACATCTCGAAGCGTCTGGTGGCTTCCTACATTATCGATTGGATTCTGATTCTGTGCGTCCCCTGTTTACAATCGTACCTCTCGTCCATGTACTGATCTAATTCGTACAGGGGCACTTTCGCAGTGGGTGGGGGCCTCTCAAAAGTTGATGGCAACCGACATGCATTCTCCCTAGACGATGCTTCAATCTCTTACCCGTATCGACTCAAAGACACCGTGTCCTTCGGTGTCCTCCTGATTGTGTCTATTGTCGCTCCTGTTGTGATCATTGGTGCCATCTCCCTCATCTTCGTGCCAGGGCCTACAGCAGTGAGAGGCACTCCACCGTCCTTGATCTGGCGAAGGAAGCTCTGGGAATGTCACATAGGATGGATGGGACTCGGTGTGGCTCTGGCAGGTGCATTCATGGTCACCGAGGGTTTAAAAGACATTTATGGCAAACCACGACCTGATCTTCTTGCCAGATGCCAGCCTGACTTGGCCAAGGTCGCCCAGTTTGTGGTGGGAGGTTTAGGCCAGCAATTTGGAGAGGCGCCACTTCTCGTTGACTCAAGAATTTGCCAGCAAACAGATAACAGCATCCTTCGCGACGGGTTTGCTAGCTTCCCGTCAGGCCATGCCTCCTTCTCGTGGGCTGGAATGACGTACCTGACTTTGTTTTTGTGCGCTAAATTTGCCATTACCATACCATTTCTGGCTCCAGCTGCAGACGACCTGCTAGATACTGCCGCCTTCGACGGAACTCCAAGCACGAGAAGAAACGGAATGGGAGCTGAAATTGCACCTGCTCGCAACAGAGCGGCAGCACCACCTCTATACCTTCTCGTCCTAGCGTTTGTACCATTGGGAGCCGCATTCTACATCTCAGGATCGCGGTGGTCGGATTATCGCCATCACGGTTTCGACATTATATTCGGTTCGATACTCGGTTTCCTGTTCGCCTGGTTTGGCTTCCGATTGTATCATCTGCCAATCAGACGAGGCGCTGGGTGGTCATGGGGTGCTCGAACAAGGGACCGAGCGTTCTATATCGGAGTGGGCATTCCGTCCTATATTGGCGATGAGGGTTGGGAGAGCGCTAAAGCTACTGGATCCGGTCGTCTAGACCTCGAGAGCGGCGAGGCCATAACTGGACCTGGAATGTTAGGCCAGTCAGACGCCAGCATGACCAATGACAGAACCCACAGTATCAACATGGTGAATGGACCTGTGCATTCGAACCATGCCACCGCGGAAGCTCGAGTTTCAGAAAATATTTGACAGATTTCCTATGGTCTAGGACGGCATTAACTGGGCGTTTAGTGGACGAGAAAAGGACTAACGGAATGCATTGCTAAAGGAGTATCTTTGCTAATTGCCTTAACATGGCGTCGAAGGAGATCCTAGTGCCCAAGCCATACCAAGTTGTACCAACAGGAGATTGGGCCTTTCAGAAATGTTCAGCGGCAGAGGCCTGGTTAGACCATTCCATTTCAGCGAAAGACCACGGCCCACTAAGTAGTAATAGTCGATTTAGAATGTACGGCAGTGGTGTTAATCTGGAGAAGATAAATGATTGTGTACTCTTGATATCGCTCACTATACGCGTTTTGGGTTAAATGCATTTGTTCGCCCTTGCTTATCATGGAGCTGAATTGAAAATGATGACCAGATGAAATGTTTTCTATCAATCTCCATGTTCCTCCGTCGGCGTCGCCCTTCATCTATTAGCACCAGCAGACTACACCTACCATCCTGAAGCCGAGCATTCCTTACCTAGTCCTGCCGGTTGTTGATGGACGCATCCTGACTCCCCGGTTAATTCCCCCGCATGCCTCGGCATAACTTTCAAAAACTGGCTGTCCTTTCCCTCGCAGGTCAAGTCGATCAATTAACTGGGATTCCCTTTCTCCTCCATCCTTCAACATGGCGTCTTCAGAAGGCCCACCCGAGGTCCCCCTAGGAAAATGCATATTCGAACGCATCCGAAGCCTTGGCATTGAGCACATCTTTAGTGTTTCTGGGGACTCAACCTACTAGATCATTTGAGCTCGTCGAATATGCAATGGGTCAGCACCTTGCAATGAATTGAACGCCGCCTACGCTGCGGATGACTATGCTCGCATTCGTGGCCTCCCAAGTGTCCTCATCACAACATATGGTGTTGGGAACCTCAGTGCCATCAATGGAATTGTAGGAGCATACGCCGAGCATGTGCCAATCATTCACATCGTGGGGATGACATCTCGCTTATAGTAGAAAGCCCACGTCTCTTGAACACAATAACTAGGCGAGTTGTTATTTACTGTGAATGAGGCAAATGTCTTGAATGCTTGGCTGATAGTTAATTAGATCCAACAATGAGACAGCTCCTTCAAGATGAAGGTGATGGTTCCTCTACTCACCCAATTGGCTGGGTTTGTTCCGCCCAGTGCCAAGATGGTAAAGACTGCATTGGAGATTGCAGCACCGTCCAGCGATGGGTGAAGAGGTATCCTTATGCGATCTGGCAACCCCAGGAACTCCCTATGAGCGGCCGGCATGTTCCAAAGAGGAAATGCCTAAAGGAGAATTCGGAAGGATGTATCGTCTCGACTCTATGTCGGACGAGTGCCACTGGTTCGAGGACTACCACAGCACCCCCATCGCGTCCTGTATGAAGAGTAGCGGACAAGAGGGCAGCTGGGATGATGTGGCCACTGTCGGTGTGACTAAGGTGTATATATGCCCTTTGATCAGGGTAGGTAGCCTGACCTGGCCTCGCGAGTGTGCAAGGTCGGCGTGTTACTCTGGATGCCAATGATATGTTTCGCTTGAGAGCCATGACAATAAGCAAAACATTGAGGGCTAGGCGCATTCATCTGCCCACGCTAATGGTTGCGAAACCGGCGCCTAGAATTAAAGTTGTGCACTAAAAGCGGGATGCTGCAGCCACAAAAATCGCGAATGTGGTGCTGGCTTTTGTCATCGGGCAGATTTGCTTGCTCGCCACAACTGAAAGTAATTCTCATATTGACTCTTCTGAGACACCCTATACCCGACTTCTTAGCTCGTGAACCCAGCGAGCATGTCTGCGGCCTTGGAGCGGGGCTCAGATTCGTCATTCCACCTCTCATGATGGTATATTATCCATAGCCACGCCAACGCCTAGTACCCTTTCAACATGAGCGCGATCCTCTCCGCAGATACTCTGAACGATTTCATCTCGCCTGGAGTCGCATGCATTAAGCCAGCCGAAACGCTCCCTGCACAGGAATCCTCCAATCCATACGAAGTCACTACCGAAGATAAAGTCCAAGCCTCAAACTCGGCGCCTGCAGGAATCTCCTTGACCGACTGCCTTGCTTGCTCAGGCTGTGTTACTTCAGCTGAAGCAGTGCTCATCTCACTGCAATCGCACACTGAAGTCCTCAAAACTCTTGACACATACCCTCCTCTCGATGTGCGAATACCTCCTACCGTTGAGCTCAACTCTACAAATGACGCTCAGCCTCCAGAACACACAAAGCTCTTCGTTGCCAGCGTTAGTCCACAAGTTCGAGCTAGTCTGGCCGCAACGTATGGCATATCAGAGAAGCAGGCAGAACACATGATCGAACAATTTCTAAGTGGAGCACAAGGTCTGAAAAGTGGCGGACGACATGGCAGCTCCTTCGCCTACGTTATCGATACTAACCGAATGCGAGAAGCCTGCCTTGTCCTGGCTGCGGATGAGATTGCTCAGTCACTCCAAACCAATTCGCACCCTCGGCCAATACTGACTTCAGCATGCCCAGGTTGGATCTGCTATGCCGAAAAGACACATACTCACGTATTACCCCACTTGTCAAGACTGAAATCTCCACAAGCTCTCACGGGCACTATGCTGAAATCTGTTTTGAGCAAGAAGTACAATATCCAGCCTTCCCAGATATGGCATCTAGCTTTGATGCCATGTTTTGACAAGAAGCTCGAAGCAAGCCGTGAGGAGCTGACAGACCGCTGGTGGCAACAAGGTGGGCATTTGAACAAAAATCAAGAACCAGCCCGTGATGTGGACTGTGTGATCACAACTCGCGAACTCCTCACGTTAGCGAATGCTCGCGGCATCAATCTCAGCCACCTCCCCTTAACGCCACTACCAAAGCACGACCGTATACCCTTCCCCGACCGAACGCTCTCTCAACATCTCTTTCCCCGTCCCCGGTGGCGACGAGAACACAGACCGCAGGCTGATGATGCTGGCACTTCAGGCGGCTACCTCCACCACATCCTTAAGACGCAGCAGTCACTCCACCCTAACAGTACAATAATGTCACAACAAGGCCGCAATGTCGATGTTGTGGAATTCACATTAATATCTGAGTCGAGCAAGCCAATTATGAAATGTGCGAGATTTTATGGATTCAGGAATATCCAGAACTTAGTGCGGAAGCTTAAACCAGCGAGGGCATCAAAGCTGCCAGGTGCGGCGAGGAGGAGTATGAATAGAAATGGTGACGGCGGGGCGAGCGAATACGCTTATGTGGAGGTAATGGCATGTCCAGGCGGGTGTACGAATGGTGGTGGCCAGATCAGGGTTAAAGACGCGGCAGAGCTTCTCCTGGAGACAAGGGAAAACGAGCCGGACAAGGTCGGGGCACAAAGCCAGAGGGAGTGGTTGAGGAGAGTGGATGAGGCATACTTTTCGGCCGAGTCGGAAGATGAACTCATTGACAGCGATGAGGACGACGAAGATGTTGAGATGTGCGACGCGGATTCTACGGAGGAGGATGCAGATCTCATCAACGGCATTTCAACGAGAGGGGTATGGAAGATGCTGGATAAATGGGCCGAATTGACAGATATCCCGCTCGACAAGCTGGTTTATACCTCGTTCCGGAAGGTGGAGAGCGATGTGGGCAAAGATAAAACTAAGATGATGAGCAACACGGAGCGTATTGCTGCGGTGGTGGGGATGAGCGGTGGTGGATGGTGACAGTTGCTTCGTGGAAGAATCATCTTTGTCGAAGTTTTCCTGGGTGGCATATTGCACTGGATGGCGTCCGCATTTTCCTGGCGCCAATAAGCGATACACAGACCATGACGGCGATCTCGAGACATGATTATATAGAGGGATGATTGGATACATGTAGGACAATAATATACATTCTGTACAGCTCATGGTCGGCTTCTAATCATCTATCCATCCCCCTCCTTTTTCCCCCTCCCGCGTCTCAGTCCTTCTCCCTTCCCTTCCCGCCATTTGTCCAAAGCATCCTCCCACCTACTTTCCAGCCCTCCCGCACAACGATCCTGGATGACACTCCAGCTCCGCTCGCGAATAATGTTCTCGACCACCCTCTCGTTCCGCAGTAAACTTGCCAGCCTCTCTGTCCGCGCTGCTCGCCTGTACAAGCCGGCTGCGCTGCGTGCGGAATATGGATCGAGTCGCTCATCCACAACTCGTTCCCGCTCAACCTGGGACTCTATCTCGCGAGACAGTAAGGTAGGGTCGTCCGGGTCCGGTGATGTGGCGACGGAGGCGCAGTAGGTGAGGACATCGCTGCGCGTCTGCCATGATGGGAAGAGGACTGACTCTGTGAAGGCTTGGCATGAGATTGGAGGGATGGGTGTGCGGCGGGGTGGGGAGATGCTCGAGGTGGAGGTGGGTGTGAATGGGGAGGTGCTGGAGGGTGTCAGGAGGGCGTTGAGGGAGGTGCTGATTGTGTCGTCTATGGCGGAGCGGGAGAGGCGGAGGAAGTCGGCCAGGGCGCGCTCGCTGAAGCAGAATGCCGGTGTGAGAGGGGAGGGTAGGGGGTAGGGTTGGGACATTATGAGGTCACTCCGTTGTGTAAGAGGTCGATGGGCTTGTGTCTGCGTAGATGGAGGTGACTGGTGTTTCGGCGGAAGGGGTGGTGAGGTGGAGGTGGAGGTCGAAACGGAGGTAGACGGGGCTTTCCAAAACCACGCCAGCTTGAAGGTCGATGGGGAGATGGATGACGGATAGATATTATCGGAACGGTCAACTGCACCGTCTGTAGTCCATCATAGGGCTAGGAGATCTGCAAATAATATGCTGTTCTCGTACCGCTTTGCTTTTGTCCCCGATCCAGGGGAATTGTGAAGAATATACTTCGAGGACAGATCTATTTGATTGCAATAACTCGATTTAAGAATCACGGGAGCACGCGCGTGGATCGCTTTGGAGTGACGTCGATTAAGTCCCCGGCGAGGCCCAGCCACCCGCGCGCCCTGTCAATTGAGCAACCTCTCCCCTCGTCAGGGTAGCCTCTTCTGGCTTTTGTCCTCTTTTCCAGCTCGATTTTCGTTTACACTTGTCTCGCATCCCTTCCGCGATAATCTTGACAAGACTACTACACTCAGCCAAGGACATCCAACTCTTTACAACTCCTCATAGTATCATTATTTCGAAATTCACGTCACGATGCCCGAGATCGCCGAAGTCGCACGCATTGTCCACTACATTCGAAAGCACCTCGTCGGAAAGACTCTCGCCAAAGTCGTCGCAGTTGACGATCCAAGTGTCTACGGCAAAGTGGGCACCAGTGGTGCGGAGTTCCAGAAAGCACTTATTGGCAAGAGCGTCGTCGATGCAGGTCAGCAAGGCAAATACTTTTGGATAGTCATGTCCAGTCCACCGCATCCTGTGATGCACTTCGGCATGACGGGCTGGCTGAAGATCAAGAGTGAGGAGACGTATTACTACAAGACAGGCCAAAAAGGCGAGGAGGAAGTGTGGCCACCCAAGTTTTGGAAGTTCCACCTAGAGACAAAAGAAGAGCCAAAGGTAGAGGCTGCGTTCGTGGATGCCAGAAGATTCGGAAGGATACGACTTGTCAACTGTCCGGCAGATCAGTTGCGGAAAACCACTCCGTTGGTCGAAAATGGTCCTGATCCTGTCATCGACAAGGATCTAGTCACTGAAGAATGGTTGATCGAGAAATGTCGTGCGAAGAAAGTGCCCATAAAGGCACTGCTGCTGGATCAAGCAATCATCAGTGGCATTGGTAACTGGGTTGGCGATGAAATTATGTACAATGCAAAGATCCATCCAGAACAATACAGTAACACGCTTTCACAGGAGCAATTGAAACAGCTGCACAAGTCGATACATTACATTTGTGGAACTGCTGTCGAACTGTTGGGGGACTCGGAGAAATTTCCAGAGACGTGGCTGTTCAAGCACCGCTGGGGGAAAGGCAAAAAAGATGCGACTTCAGCTTTGCCGAATGGGGAGAAGATAGTCTTCTTAACTGTAGGCGGACGCACCAGCGCAGTGGTCCCCTCAATCCAAAAGAAGACAGGGCCAGTTGCCAAGGAGATCAGTGAAGCTGAGAGCGGTGGCGAGGAGGACGAACCGAAGGAGGCAAAGAAGACAACCAAGAAGAGTAAACCAGAGCTCGTCGACGACGCTGCAGAACAGAATGGGACCCCTACAGTCAATGGATCTACCAAGAAGCCGACGCCTAAAGGGAGCCGGATATCGAAGTTCAAGGAGGAGCTCAGTGATGAAGAAGCAGCAGATGAGATTCCTAAAAGAACCAAAGGTGGGAAGAGAGAGTTAAATGTTGATAAAGGTGCACGTACTACGCCGGCCAAGAAGAGAGCACAGGCCAGAGAGGACGAATCTGAGTCCCGGCCCGGTGTGAAGCGGAAGAAGACACAAGAGATTCCTCCAGAAGCGCCTTCGAGCCGAAGGAAATCTGGTCGCTTAGCAAAGTAAAGGAAGGTTTACTATGTCCGGAGCTATTACTGGCATTACCTGCGACGGTTCTGGACGAAATGTATTCCATGGGGAGTTTTGATTGAACAGCACTGAATGACAGATTCGGAATTTCATAAGCTTCAATCAAGAATATGTGAACTGTGACTGCCGTCTTGATAGACTAGTTCGTACTGCGTAATTACTTATCTGATCATCACTTTGGCATGCATTCTTTTGGTAAGAGGATTTTTGAAAGCGTTCCGTGCGGCGGAACAACTTCCGGGTCCCAGGGTTTGCAGTAAGTTCCGTGGGTTATGTAAGGCTTGAAATCTTGACAACTACGTCTCGATCAACCAATTTGAACAGATCTCGTATGGCAATATGGATTTCCGGTGACCATATTTACACTCTGCCCTTCTTGCACATATCTACCCATCCTCGCTTTGTTTTGGTCTTTGCCGGCTCTAGTTACGTGCATCTTCGAAATACTTCAATGACCCTCGTGTGACCACGGACAAACCTTTGACAAGTCGAACGGCATCATGTCTCAGCAACAGCAGCAGCTGAGTCACAAGGATGGTGCTTTATTCCGCCAAGTTGTCCGGCATTTTGAGAACAAGCAATACAAGAAAGGCAAGAGCCACAAAACTTTTCAAACGCCCCGCAGGTCGCTGACAAGCATTCGCAGGTCTCAAAGCCGCAGAACAGGTCCTGCGCAAAAATCCTAACCATGCCGATACTCAAGCGATGAAAGCCCTGATCATCAGCAATCAAGGACAAGAGAAGGAAGCTTTCGCACTTGCTAAAGTCGCCCTAAACAACAACATGAAGTCGCACGTCTGCTGGCACGTTTATGGCCTATTGTACCGAGCCCAGAAAAACTTCGATGAGTCAATAAAAGCCTACAAATTTGCTTTGAAGCTAGATCCGGAATCTGGACCAATACAAAGGGATTTGGCACATCTCCAAATACAGATGCGAGATTACCAAGGCTATGTCCAGAGCAGAAGGAACATGTTGCAGCAAAAACCTGGCTTTCGACAAAACTGGACTGCGTTAGCTATTGCACACCACCTATCAGGGAATCTAGAAGAGGCGGAGAATGTTTTAAGTACATATGAGGACACTCTCAAGCAGACACCACCAAGAGCGGATATGGAGCACTGGGAAGCTGTTTTGTACAAAAATACCATCATTGCCCAGTCCGGCAATATTGAGAAAGCTCTGGACCACCTTGAGGCTGTGGGCAAGAAGAGCCCTGACGTGCTCGGTGTTCTTGAGATGAAGGCGGACTATCTCCTCAAACTTGACCGAAAGCCGGAAGCTGAATCGGTTTACACTGCGTTGCTGGAACGAAATCCTGAAAATTCGGCGTATTATGACGGCTTGATCAAGTCGAAAGGTCTTTCGGAGGGGAGTACGGGTGCCGCGAAGAAGGTCTACGACGAGCTGGCGGAAAAGCACCCAAAGGCAGACCTACCGCGACGAAGACCACTTGATTTCCTAGAAGGTGACGCCTTCCGAGAAGCGGCAGATGCCTACCTACAAAGAATGCTTCGTAAAGGAATCCCCTCTACTTTCGCAAACATCAAGCATCTCTACTCTAATGCTGAGAAACGGTTGATCGTTCAGGAGCTGGCAGAAGGCTACGCCTCAGGAAAGCTCTCGAGTCAAGAAAATGGGTCGGCTGACAAGGCTGTCAACGGTGACAGTACACGTTTCGATTCTTCAGTCCTTTATTTCCTCGCACAGCATTACAACTACCACCTAAGTCGCGATTTGACAAGAGCTCTAGAGTTCATTGAGAGGGCGATTGAATCCGATCCACAGTCTGTCGATTATTTCCAGACAAAAGCTCGGACACTGAAATATCAAGGCAATATCGCGGAAGCTGCAGAAGTCATTGACAAAGCTCGATCATTAGACGAGAGAGATCGGGCGATCAACACAAAATGCGCGAAATATCAGCTGCGCAATGATCAAAACGAAAAAGCCCTCGATACTTTGAGCAAGTTCACTCGAAATGAGACTGCAGGTGGTCCACTTGGCGATCTCCACGACATGCAATGCATATGGTTTTTGACAGAAGATGGGCAATCGTACCTTCGCCAAAGGAAGATCGGGCTAGCTTTGAAACGCTTCCACGCAGCCCTTAATGTTTTCGACATCTGGCAGGAAGATCAATTTGATTTCCACAACTTCTCTTTACGGAAAGGGATGATTCGAGCATATATCGATATGCTACGATGGGAAGATCGGTTACGAGATCATCCTTTCTACCCCAAAATGGCCATTTCAGCGGTGCAAGCTTACATTATGCTCCACGACAATCCAGACCTGGCTCACGGGCCAGTCTTGAACGGGATGAACGGCGTCGGAACTGAAGGAGGAGCGGGCGCTACTGAACGGAAGAAGGCTTTGAAGAAAGCCAAAAGAGAACAGCAAAGGATGGAAAAGGCCGAGGCTGACAAAAAGGAGGCTCTCAAGGCAAGTAAAAGTAATGCTAAAAGTGCAGATGGCGAGTCAAAGAAGGAAGACTCTGATCCGCTCGGGAAGACCCTTGCAGAGACAAAGGAGCCCCTGCAGGACGCCATGAGGTTCTTGACCCCATTGCTCGAGTTCTCGCCAGACAGCATCGGGGCGCAATGTGTCGGCTTTGAAGTCTTCTTCCGTCGAAGTATGTACCTGACGTGGAAGTTTTGTCGCAGGCAATCGCTGACTTTGCTACAGAAAAGTATTTGTTGGCGCTAAAATGTCTGCTCGCTGTTCACGACCTAGATCCTGCAAACCCAACACTACACGTTCAATCCTATCGTTTCCGCAACATGACTGAAAATTCCCATGAGGATATCCCACCAAGGATATCCGAAATAATCTTGCTTGAATCGAAAAAGCTCTTTGACGGTGATAAAAGCGTGGCAGATTGGAACCAGTCATTCATCACCACCCACAAGAGCAGCGCAGTTCATATACAAGCGGGGCTACGAGTGCGAGGATTGATCGACAAGGACTCTCGTGCACAGAACGAGAAAGATCTGATCGAGACCTTGTCATTGCAGGGGATTACGCTGGCCGAGGGGAGGGCTGGTCTAGAAGTGCTGGAGGAATGGAGAAGCCGTGCGGATGTCATCGCGGCGTACAAGCAAGCTGCTCGGAGTATATGGAACGAGGCAACGGCATTCAAGACAAGTTGACAATAAGGCGCTTTAAAGCATCATCAAAAGCGGTAGATATAGCGCTCCCTGTTCTTCAACCATTGTATCTCTGGTTTGCGTTGAAAGTCACGAAAAGCTTAGTGTTAGTTTGGAGATCTGGAAGGCCTCGGGGATCACAAAACCTGAAACGTTGATAGCAAGTGACAAGGTGAATCTCCTGGTCGTTCTTTCGGCTCGTCCACATCCACTCAGCAACGTCTGCGTGCATGGAAAACGATACCGCTATTCAAACGTAGATGGAGGTCATTCAGTAGATAAAATTGAAGAGCGATTGACTACTTGACTGCTAGTACATGTTCACCAGACTGGTACCATCGAATCGTGTCGTAGGTTGAAGTCGGCGTGTCTAACGTCCGACAGCCTGTCAGAAAGTTTAAGGAGGTGGACCGTGTTATCCTTGCGCGGAGGGTTAAACCGAAGTCCATTCCGAATCGCCAACCAGTCTCAAGCCCCGACGTCACATACCAGCGATGATCTTAACCGCTATCATGTGATTGATGCGGTAGAGGGGGGTGGACAACCGAGACTATACTTAACAATCGCCTATAGAAGCCTAGGCAGACATCGTCCTCGACCTCTGCAAGTCACCAATCTGCGGTCTCGTTGGACTATTCAATGCCCTCTTAACCAAGTTCATCACAACGTCATGTGGATGTAGCGGATGCGCCTCGACAATCGCCCTCTTCGCGCCCCTCCCCTCCAGTAGCGCCACGGCCTCCAGATTCCGCTCCCGTTCCGCATAGTACATTGCGGTGTGGCCCGCCTTATTCCGGATGCGGAACTTCGCGCCCGCGTCGAGCAGCATTTTCATCACGGGCACGCAGTTCGCGACCTTATTCTTCCGCAGGCGGGCGTTGGCGATGTCGTTGGAGATGACAGCCGCGATGAGGGGTGTGGAACCAGCAGCATTCAGTGCGTTGACGTCAGCGCCGAGGGCAAGGAGGAGGTGGACAAGTTGGGGTTGGCAAAGCCAGGCTGCGCCGTGTAGGAGGCTGTTGCCTTGCCAAATGGAGGGGGAGCCGGCAGAGAGGGCGCCGTGGATGAGGAGGGTAGAGACGACGTTGAGGTGGCCTTTGCGCCAGGCAATGAAGAGAGGAGTAAGGCCGCAGGAGTTGGGGGTCTCGAGATCGATGGAGGGAGATGAGGCGAGGAGGGCGGTAATTTTGGCGTGGCCGCGTTCCGCAGCAAGTTGGAGAGCATTATGGCAGGGCGGTCGAAGGTAGGAATCCGACTGTTGCGGTAGGATGATGGCATTGACGTCGACGCCGTCGTCGATAAGGAGAGAGACTTCGAAGGCGTACTCTGTGGGTAGGGAGATGAAGAAGTGGAGGGGCGCGTATCCGTGGCCGGTCCCAGCGAGCCCGAGCTTGCCGCTGTGTATAATGTTTTCTCTGATTTCTGAGACATGAGGGATGGTGGCGGAGCTGGGTGTATAGGTTTTCAGAAACTCAATTGCTTCAAATGCAGCTCTTTCTTGGTCGTTGCTTGCACATAGCCTTCCGATCGAAGTAAAACGAGACGTAATTGCCTCGCTCTCATGTTGTGACAGCTCACGACTATTTTGGGGGTCACCTTCGGATATCTTCTCAGCTGTTGTCCATACTGTAGAAGATTTGCCAAGGGTGGTGTCAGGGGGTTGTATGCTGGAGTCGGCGGATTCAAGAAAGGGATCGTTCGATAATGATAGCTGCCCACTCCTCAAAGCGCTATCTGCTCGTTCAAACTCGGTCTCATGCTCGTCGTCGTTCTGCAGGAAACCATGACTTGTGGCAGGAGGCAACATGGCCATTGGCGAGAGAGGTTCCGGTAGTGCTGCTTGAGAACCCGAGGCAGCGGTCTCAGGAAGGCCTATCCAAGAGTCTATGAGAGAATCTTGGCTGCTCAGAAGATCTCCTGAGTCCGGGTTGGTGAGGAAGCCTGGCCTTCTGGGGTTGGTGATTGATGCAATTGTATTTGCCCGCGGCCTTGCACCTGACTTGGCAGATGCATTGGCTAGGAAGTTAGATGCTCCTGAAATATAGCCGTTCAAGTTCTTGGTCATCATTGAATCGTCCTCGTAGGCCCAGTTTGAGGCGACGTAAGTATGTGAGGATTGGCTATAGGTCTCAAGATTGGTCTTAATCCGAATCAATCTCTCCTTGAGATAGCTGAGTCTTGCATTTAGCTGCGTTTGTTGCCTTTTGCTCAAAAGATCCTGCTCTAATTGGCTGTTTCTGGTCGCATCAATATCAGCTTTGTGCTGCTGGAGACGTCCGAGACTTTGTAAGAAATTTCGAGTCTGACGCAAGATGGGGCACTGATAAGAGGGCATTGAAACGGCATGGCTAAGGTCCGAGAAGCGATCAATACCCTGTGAAAGAAAACAAGGGCGTAGATAAAACATTTTCATGCAGAGGCTGAAGGCGAACTCAAGTGCACCTTGACCAGGACAGTAGGCAAGCTGCGAGACCCGCGCGCTAAATGCGACCACAATGAGAAGGGCCTAACCTACAAGATTATTAGTTGTAGTAAGAAGGCAAAAGTCATATCAAAAATCGATATTCGCTGTCGGAGCCGAGACATATCCCCGTAACCAATACTTTCACCAAATGACTGGTACGTTTGCTGATGTAAGTCTGCTGAATCTAGGCTGAACTTGTTCAATATGTCGTTCAGTAGTGTCATGGTATTTTCACAATCCACGATTGACAACGCTATGTGCTGCCATAGGCCGCCCTCCGATCCATATTCTAGGGATCGAGCCGCACTTGCCATATCAGGCGACCGGAGCTTGTTATTGAGTGCATCATACGTCGCTGAGAGAGCTCTGGTCTCTTGGCAAAAGGAGTTGATCTGCGTATTTGTCGTCTGTCTGGTGCCGGCCCATCGCGCCAACGAAATGGTACTGCGTGCGCACAAATGGATGATTGAGATCGAGTTAGACGTGATAGAGGCAGGATCCATCGGGAGAGGAGATAAGGGGAAATGGATGAGAAAGCCAGGTTTTCCTTAAGACATATTACCAGAGATGAATAGTCAAGGGAATGAAGCGGACACGGCAATTACGTCAAGAGTTGGAGATGCGCTCGAGGCAGAATGCAAGCTGCGAAGTGATGTGAAACTGAACGCCAGGGTTTCTGGGAGAGGTTCGCACAAGCGGGCTTTCGGAGGACGGGCTTTGTCCAGCTAGAGTGGCGAATCCAATAGCCTCTTTTGCATCCTGACCTGGATCCTGGAAGCGCGACGGAGCTACTGATGACACTTGGTGCGGAAATCATTGTCGTGCTTCTTTGATGGCGACACAGGCTTAGGTCTTGCCACTGCTTGGAGGTTCTATTTTTGGGACAAAAAGTACGGAAGCCGGCGAGCTTTTGCGGGCTTTAAGTGAACGAATCGAGAGGATGGCTTGAATCGAGAGTGTTGCGGAGAAGCAATTGGGCGCTGCTCTTTAGCAAGATCTAGTCTGTTCCGATCTAATCTAATCTCAGCCCAAATTTCGTCAGTGCTTTTTCCACTCCAAACTCTAACAAACTAATTCTCATATTCAGATTGTCCAGAATTTGCATAGCCTTGCGAGATACTCTCTGCTAGCTCTGCCCTTTTTCGTTCTGTCTGCATTCCTCGGCAGAAGAGCTTCAACGCGCAACCATCCATCATGGCCTCATCGCAACGAGAAGCTTACCAGCTCCCTTCTCAGAGCGACTCACAATCCCGCGCCACCAACCAGCAGACTACCTCCTATACTACCTCATACGGCATTCAGGCTGGGGACAGCTCTGCAGGTCCACAGGTGCAATATATCTGTGGCGAGTGCAATCACAAAGTGAGTTTGGGAAGGGGTGACGCGATCCGGTGCAAGGAGTGCGGACATCGTGTGCTCTACAAGGAGAGGACAAAGAGGTAAGCTTAAGGAGGAACAACGGTCACTTCCAAGCCTGCAGTTGTGCTGACTCCATGAACAGAATGGTGCAGTTCGAGGCGCGTTGATGCTGTCAGTATGGCTAGGGTGGCGGTAGGCTACGTCAGGCAAAAATAAATGGCAAGAAAGGCACGATATTTGCGACACAGCGAAGGCGTTCAGGTTTGAGTAAGGGATCTATTCGGAAATTTCAAAATGTGATTTACGCAAAACAACCTTTGTTTGGCCTGAGCCTGCTGCCGAATAAGCGAGTCTACGACCTTTCGGCCTTATAACTCTCATCTGGCCTCGGCCACTCCATCTTCCAAAACAACGAACATATCTTCTCCGGCCATGAACTGTTTAAGCACCCATGCCCCATGCCTCGGCGGTGTTCCCCAACTTCCTCCACACTCACATCTCTATTTTCTTGGTATGACTTGTGCTTTTGCTCGTCTCATCCACATATCCCAAGAAGTTGATCTTGAGAAGCAACTCACAGAGTTTCAGTCTCAAACTTCAACTCACCATGTACAAAAGCTAAAATGCGCCTCAAATACACGCCCGACTCCCCTATTATCCAACCGATCCATGTTCAGTGAAACATCTCCGAGATCCTCGGAGCGCCGAGCAGGATCCTGCTATGCCAGGCACCCGGTGAGCGATTTCAATGTCTCCTAGCCGTCCGGCTCAATTTGTCAAGCTATGGCGCGTGCGCAGACTCTCCACTAATAGCGATCTGGAACGGCGCTCCACATTTCCAGAGAATAGTGGGAGTCGAGAGTGCCTCGTCAAGCTGTTGCACAACACAGCAAGATAAGATCTCAACGTCACATCGCTCTAATCTAGAGCAGACGCCCAACCATTAGTATTCTTAGACCGCGTGGACTCAAATGCGACAAAGTTGCCGGGATATCTGAGGTGCCTACCAGTTGTGCGATCGCTGCGCCACTTCGGACTTGAGCCAAGGCAAACCTCTGTTGCATCAAGTTGTGGAATGATGAGCTATGTCTTCATTGAATTGGCTGCGTTGGGAACGGAGCTTCACTCTACAGAGCCAGACGTTGTTCCAAAATTTTATCATAGGCAAGATATGCGTGATCCTTGTCACATATCAGGGGGTGCTACGTGAGAGTTTTCCACCTTCGATAATAGCAGGCCAAGAGCTCATTGGAAAAATCCTTAAGGTGCACGAAGATGTGCAGGCCTCGCCGGAATTCCATGACAGCTACCCGGATAAGTCGATGTGCCGTAAATTGTACGAATGTGCCTCTGAGTTGCTGGTATACCTCCTCACATGGAAGGAAGGTGAGGACCATGCCATCTCCCACTTCGAGATCTGGGCCATCCTCTACGCTTGGTGGCAGTGGAGGACCATGGATCGCATCAAGATCCTCGATGAAATTGAGAAATTGGCAAAGGGCACCTGGGCACAACAAGTTGAGATTGGGAACTACATGAAAGCGATCTCACAGGGGCTGTGGGTGGTGGCTGTAGCGTTGTATTACCCCAAGGGACCGACCCGCATCAAAGAGATCGAATACTGGAATGTGTGCCTGTGGATCTGCGATAAGCATTTGCAAGGAGACTTAGACAAGTGGTGGGGAAGTGGACCGGATGATGGAGAAGGTCCAGAAGGATTTTGAGTCGCCTGAAACCAGGGAGAAGAGGTTGGACCGCCCGTTGTCCGTTCGGCTGGTGGTGCACTGGATGGGCAAAGCGAAATGATAGTTTAGCCTTGATGAAACCATCAACGTCAATCCCACAGTTAGTTACAACCAGAATATGCAATAAGCCCTTTACAAGAAGGGAGGAGTCATCGATATTGCCCAAATCTGGTGCTCCGACCTGTTACTAGAATCTCAGGTGGAGGTAAAGAGCTCCAAGTACAGCGGTCATTGCTTTTCCTTGCAAAGGAAGCATGGTTTCAGCGTCCTCTTCAGAATTATGTGGTCAATTTCCCTTGCAACGGAGAGAAGGTGCAATGTTTCCGAGCAAAGGCACTCCTTGAATTGCTTTTTTGAATTGGTGAGAGATTTGCGTCTCCGCATGCCGCTCCAAACAACTATAGCAAGAGTGGTTCTAAACCGGTCTATGGTATCCTGTGCGTCTGAAACCGAGTTGATAGCCCACATCTAGTTTGTGAAGTCTATGAATTTTTCCAACTCTTGCAACGCCCTGCCAGTTTCAATACACCAGCGAGCCTTCCTGACTCCCTCTTTCCACATACAACCTCCAGGACCTCGTTCCTTGATGACCTCCTCTCCCTGATGATCATCGCCTTCCAATACTCCACTAATGGCCAACAATGCAGCCGTATTCATCAACACAAAATCCAATATTGGGTCATCAGGTGGTAGCTCGTTCCGCAAGATGCTCATCAGCTTTGCTGCATTCTCTTTTGGCAGTTTACCTCCTCCAACCTCTGAAAGTGGGTGGCTAGGTAATCCAAAGTCAGATGGATGGAGCTGAAACGTCTCAAGCTCATAGTTGAATTCCGGCTCCGCGTCGTCGTCACTCGTGACGTCGTCCTCGTCCCGACCTGAGTCTTTGAATTTTTCGTTCGGGACCTCTCTCCACATCCAGCAATTCGTCTTACCCGCGCAACTGATCTCGTCCAGGTCTTCTTGGCCGCAGACGACAAGTGCCTTCTTGGCTCCCGATAGTCCGAGAGCCTCTGCAAAAATCGGTCCGAGTTCTTGATATGCCACGCCAACCAGCCTCACTTCCAGAGCCCAGTCTACAGGGTTGGCTAAAGGACCCATGAGATTGAAGATGGTCCGCAAGCCGAGCTCTCTTCGAACTTGGGCAGCATGTTTCATTCCGGAGTGGAAGTTCGGCGCGAAGAGGAAAGCATAGTTCGTCTGGTAGTAAACTTGTGCAAGGTTCTCAGACGTTGGGTTGGATAGATTGGGCGCTTTTGGTGATAATGACATGAGGACATCTGCAGAGCCGGAGAGAGATGTCTGTGCTCGATTTCCATGCTTCGCAATCATTAACAAAGGCGAAGCTATAATTGAAGCGGTAGTCGAGATGTTAAATGTGGAGTGAGAGTCCCCGCCGGTACCCACGATATCACACTAGAGACGAAATGAGTTCAAATCCACTTTTCCTAGCAGCGAAACAGTCTTACAAGGCCTCCTCTGTACTTCCCATGAGTGAGTCCCTTTTGCCGAATTGCTGTTCTTAGAGACGACTTCTCCAACGGACTAGCAGCTTCTCGCATTCGTGAGGCGCATTTTGCGACCACCTCCGGATGCTTGTCTTTCCCCGTAGAATGAAGCAAGGTCAAAAAGGCAGAGAGCTGTGTGACTGTGAGGCGGTTCTCGAAGATGAGTGAGAAAGCTGATGCAATTTCTTCCGGGCTGACAGCAGCATTGGCAGTAGGATATGCTAGGCGTTTGAGAAGGGGTGTGATCGAGACATGCTTTGGCAGATCTGAGGCAGCTTCACCAGCCATGGCGAGCCGTGGAATTTAGATCTACAGTTCTTATAGTGATAGATCGTTTACCGGCATCAAGCTGTCAATTGGAGCTGCAAGCTTGAAGAGCTTCAATAACTTGTCGTTGAGAGAGGCGGCCAAGCATTTTTCGGCCGAGAACAAAGCTTCTTGACTTTTTTGCGGCAGAGCTCTTCCCCATTGACTGCAGATTCAAGCACTTGCAGACAACGCGCCCTCCTTGATTGCGACCTTAGATCCAGCGACTCACCTTCCCTAAGCCTCTAGCAATGCCTCCTCGATTAAGGGGCCGATTACCTTGTCTACCTCAAGTTCGACAACATCCTCAAGACGTCTTCATTTGCTGGCGATGTCAATATGCCACGGCAGCACAAGCATCCACAGCTACAGCCCCAACTCCCGCACCCTCACCATCCCAGATGACCGCTTCTCTCCCTCCAGCGTCTCGCTACTCGCTCTCACAACCTCCCTCCCACCGGCCACCCGAGTTCCGCAAATCGCAGCTGCTCCGCTCGTACGTCTCCCTCCTCCAAACCACGCCCCTGATCCTCCTCTTCCAACACAACAATCTCAAATCGATGGAATGGGTGTCCATCCGCCGCGAACTCTCCAAGGCACTACAAAAAGTCGACGACTCACTCGTGGCCGATGGTCGGGCGCCTGGCGCAATTGGACCCGCAATGAAATTACAGATCATTCGTAGCAATATCTTCGAACCTGCACTGCGGGTCGCAGAGTACTACAATCCTCCCCAGCCATCTGTAACGGAATCGCTACAGACTGAAGGCTCTGTGTCATCAGAAAAGGAGGAGCCAGCATTGACACACGCGTTGTCCGAATCAGCGTATCGTGCGGCGCTGAACCAGAAGGGCAAGCATCCACTTACGACACTGCTCACTGGCCCAGTTGTCATTCTGACGTTTCCAACCGTGTCGCCCCAACATGTTAAAGCCGCATTGCAGATTCTCGCACCTCAAGCACCTGGGTTTCCAGCCCCGACTCGGCGGGCAAACCCGATATATTGGGACCCTTCTGTGCAGGATGGGCTGAAGAAACTCGTGCTGTTAGGTGCGAGAATTGAAGGGAAAGTATTTGATATGGAAGGGACGAGATGGGTGGGAGGCATTGATGGCGGGCTTGATGGACTTCGAAGCCAGCTGGTGAGGATGCTCGAAGGATTTGGCGCTGGGTTGGCAAGTACGCTGGAGAGTGCCAGCAAGACTTTGTATTTTACAATGGAGGGAAGGAGGAATATGCTTGAAGAGGAAGGAAAGTTAAAAGAATCTGAAGTAGGATCGCAGAAGAAGGAATGAGAACACCGTCCACCGGTATAGTTGAGTACAATGTAAAGTTTTAGCTCATTACTCTGCAATGCTTCCTTTGCCGGTAACACGTCCAAAGTTGATCTCGGACAGGTCAACGCGATGAAAATGTTCTCTCGCCAACCCTTGTCCTTCTCTGTATGATACATTAGAGAGCAAAAGTTGAAAAAGGCGAAACCACCAGCCCAGATCGACATTAGCCCTCATATTTAGTTACTGTCACTGAATTAGGTCCAGTTGTAACCCCATTCCAAATCAATACCTTGCTCTGCCACGAGACACTGCATCCGACACTGTTCTCAACTGCACCATATAGCGCAAGTTGAACATTTCTTGTAACATTCGGCTGGCCGCTGAGACTATCCAGTTCATTTGCCAACCCATTCTGATGGCGTTTTCTCTGACGACCTCGTCTGATCCATCTCATCAGCTCTGTTGCTATTCATAACTCACTCTGTCACAGCCTGTGTATGCTCCAGCCATCAGGATGCTTCATGAGGCTTTGCCTTATAGTAGTAGTAACAGATTTGAGGCTGTCTTTGAGCCCTAGCGTCCCACTTGACATTTCTGACGGATTGGAATCGATTGCCGAATTGACGTCGTTGACTTTGCAGGCCGAGACAAGAGTTTGGCAAGGTAGAGCGAGATAGCAGCCGCCTGCAAAAGGGTTCTGATAGAAGATTCCCAGCAGCGAGGAACGCATCTGATGGGCGGCGTCTGGCCCTTGAAGTGATGATCATTCGTGTGCCAGAAGCATAGCACCCAATTCAGCGCACGTATGCAGCTGCCACCACGCAAGTAGTCGTTAGGACCATCTGTTTCTGGAGCGTTGAAAGAGCAGATACCAGTAGATGCTGCTCATGTTACTGGACTTGAGAGGGGGTGGCCACTCCGCGAAATGATACGAAAAACCAGAATAAAGTACAGTTACGCGACGCGTCGCTAAGGGAACTGTCACAGGCAGCAGCAACAAGACATATTTCTTGTCTTGTCATCTGGCCCGATGGAAGATGGGGTGTCGAGTCAACTAGAAGCTGATCGTCGCCCAAAGTTTTGTCGTGGCATGAAAAATTCAGCCAAAGGAATCCCGAGTTTTGAGCATCGACTTCTGGATTGATGTTGTTTGACCATAATGACGCCGTCTCGATAGCAGATGTTCAATGAGCAATGAGATGGCTGGATCTAGAATTGAGTTCAAGATCGCATTTCGGAGGATATGACGCTCTAGATTGTCTCACAGCTGATATGATTCAATCCTCATCAGAGCTATAATTACCTAGCCCGAGCGCAGATGTGGCTGGTGTAGTCGTTGCAAGAGCAAGCGTTTTAGATGTCACACGCGAGGCAAAGGAAGACTGCTTTTGCGACACACTTTTCGACTTCACGTCTACAGGCTCAGCAGGTTCGGTCGGCTCTTTGTGTCTCTCTGTCAAATCAGTCCCATCTTCGGTGCCTACCTTCATGAGAGGCTTTTCTGGGCTATCTTTGCCCGCAGAGGAAGAGAACTTGCGGAGCTTTGTACCCATTAAAATGTCCTTCTCCTTGACACGGCGCCGCTTCTTCCCCGAAGTAGCCCATGTTTCTTGATCTGGTGATGAAACTGTACGCGGGTTGCCCTTCTGTTCATTCTCAGCCTCGTCCAACAAAGCCTTCTCCGCAGCTTCTCTTTGCTGGCGGAAAACCTCCAGCTGTTCTGCTGTCTCTTTCTTCACCGCGGCCTCTTTCGCCCTGGTAGACTCTAGGACTGAATCGAGGAACTCAACCTCATCATCGTCAAGGGTTCGAAACTGGTTTTTCAGTCGGATAGACTCTTCGAATGCTTCCTGTTTGGCGGCTAGTAGCAGCGCATCCCTAACATGTTAGCTCGCAAGTTCTAATTTTGGCATGCCTCATAGAATCGTGAGTCACCTTTGTTCTGCTGTAGCACCTCATAGAGACTCTTGCCTCCATCGTGTTTGCCTTCTTCCTGCTTTCGCCTGAAGTTGGCTTCGACCAACTGTTGCGCTTTTCGCCACTCATCATCGCGCTCGATGGGCTCCTCATTGGTACCGGCTGAGACGAAGCCTGAAGACATTTTGGTGAAGAATGACGTGGTGGGACTGTAGACACGACTCTACAGCAGCGATGGCGTCAGTCCAATCGATCGACGCGGAGTTGCGGAATTAGATTGCTTCAGTGGCGAGACGGTACAGGCAAGGTGCCCGACTGCCTACGGGTGACAGGTGTCCACCGCTCCCGGGTGGGCAAGAGATTGGCAGAGTAAGAGTGCGTCGAGGTATGCACAGTAGTGCAAAATGAGGTGCTCAGTGCTGACGGTTAATGGTCGGGATAAATTGCGGAGCTCCAGCGGGGTTCGCAAAAATTGACCAAGAGAAACACCCCGCTAATTAGGCTATTTTAATGTGATGCAATCATACATATCACTGGGGCTCCGACAATTTTTTGGAGTAGTCCAGACTGCATGTCTTTTCGCAGATTATCGTTTGATTTTGCTTCACAGATCTCTCCAAGAAAAACTTTCTCTTCTACCAGTACACTTCACTCCAGATCTCTTCCATCTATATACTCATCCACCATGAAAACATCCTCAAGTGGTCAAGGGACCAAGTGAGTACCGAGCTGCCCCCGCGTGGCCAATCTTACTGACTCGCCATCGGCAGGAAGGTCTTCACTCTCAACACTGGGGACAAGATGCCTGGTGTTGGTCTCGGAACTTGGCAGTCGAAGCCCAATGAGGTTCGAGAAGCGGTCAAAGTTGCGCTGCAAGCTGGTTATCGCCACATTGACACGTGAGTAAAATTTGAAAGAAAGTGAAAAGGAATACCAAGGCTTACAAGCCCCAGAGCGCTCGCATATGGCAATGAGCACGAAGTTGGCCAGGGGATCAAGGACTCCGGTGTGCCGCGGAGCGAGATCTGGGTTACCACCAAGCTCGACAATCCTTGGCACAAGCGTGTACAGGAGGGCATTGACTCGTCTCTAAAGGATCTTATGCTTGACTATGTTGACCTGTACCTCATGCACTGGCCGTGCTCAACAGACCCGGACGACTTGTCGAAGCACCTCCCTGACTGGAACTTTATCAAGACATGGTATGAGATTCTTGCAAAAAAGTGGCTTTTTGTGCTGACACACACGGCATAGGGAAGAGATGCAAAAGCTCCCAGCCACGGGCAAAGTCAGGAACATTGGTGTGTCGAATTTCGGCATCAGAAACCTCGAAAAGTTGCTCAAGGACCCTTCCTGCAAAACTGTTCCAGCGGTAAATCAGGTCGAATTACACCCTAACAATCCATCGCCGAAATTGGTCGCATATAACAAAGAGAAAGGCATTCATACAACAGCGTATTCATGCCTTGGCTCGACTGACTCACCGTTGTACAAAGACAAGACGTTGCTAGACATTGCAGAGAAGAAGGGCAAGACGCCGCAGCAGGTCCTGTTGATGTGGGGTCTTCAACGCGATACCAGTGTTATTCCCAAGTCGGTAACGAAATCGAGAATCGAGAAGAACTTCGAGCTTGATGGATGGGAGTTGACATCAGAGGAGATGGAGAAATTGAGCAACCTCAAGGATAGATTCAAGGTCTGCGGCGATGGCTGGCTTCCAGTCAAGGTCTTTTTCGGAGATGACGAGTAGAGAACATGTTCCTGTCTACCATATACTCGGCCGACTGGACACTGCCGTTTTGAGTTAATCTTCGCATTGGCTGATCGAGGAGCTGTACGATCAATCACGGCGACAATATAGAGGCATCACGCCTAGGTAGCTAGACGGCGTCCTTTTGCCGATAAATCGTTAAAGTCCGTTGACCTGTCTGCGCTCCATGTTTCAATGACAGTGCTTCCAGTTGCTCGATTGGATGACGATCTCTTTGGAGCAGGGCGAAAACTAAATTCGGAGATGCGGGCTGTGAGTGGGGAGATACGTGCTTGGCGCCTTCATATTCGCCACCCGTTCCCATCTTGACCAGCCTTTCCATTCCCACTGTACAACCCTCTACTCCATATACCTAGCCAGTATGGCGACATCAGGGGGTCACCTCTTGGTCCCAAAGACCTTGAGGCTGATCAGGTGAGGAGGCTTCCAGGCGAGTCGGGTTTTGCTAGCTAACTCTGATTTAGATTCGCCGTCGAAAAGACGACGCGGTTGATCCGCGAGAGGCTATCACAAGCTGGTCGAATAGCTGAACCAGAATTACAACATGTGCCCGTCAGAGCCGATACACGCCAGCCCATCAATCGAATTGCTGCCATCCGTCAGAGCCAAAGCCGTTGGTACTCTACCCGCAAGGCCATCAACGACACCGTCCGACACTACACTTCCACCACACTTGGTGCTACTAAACCTACCCGGTCATCCTACCATTCGTCCAAAGTGGGACAGGCAGTCAACCGCCTGACATTTAGAGCACCTTTTGCATCAACGCTCCGTCCCAATCTCACAGGTGGAATTCTTCCTCGGTCTGCCGGCGGTTACGGTACGGGCGCTGGTCGTATAGGAGGAGCCCGATATTTCTCTCATACTCCAGCCGCACCGGCACAAGTTGTGAACAATGTCTCCCAAGCGGTTCGGGCGTTCTGGTTATCTGGTCAGAAAGCGCAGTTTGACGGTATCAACCCTCGCGGGGAGAAGCGATATAGAGCTGTGACTGCGTTGCAAGAGGAGACTGGGCGGAAGATACGTACCGCACACCCTTGGTCCCCTGGCTCCTACCTTGACTTCAAGGTCACTCCTACAATCACTGCTCTAGGACCGCTGAGCAGCATTCCTCGCACTCATTTCGATGATCAGTCTCAATACTCTCTCAACTGTGAAGGACTCTTGGACGTACTGTCTGTTGATTTCGCCCGTGCTTTGAAGGATCTAGCAGCGATAATGAACGATCTCAAACGGCTGTCCAGCTTGGGTGATCTGCCAATATCTTTGCCGCATCCCTCGACCTTGCGAGTCCGATTTCCGGGCTGCGACGCTGATACTGTAGAGTGCCTTTGTCAGGAGCTTGGAATTCGTTGTGGACTCGTTTACCAGGACGCCGACTTCGACTCCTACAACGGGACCGAGATGGCTCTTCTCTTCCCTTTCGCTTCAAGCAAGTTGCCTTCAGAAGTTACGTTCTCTCCAAAAGCTTGTCCTACAAAGCCACAAGAAGGAGAGCAATTAGAATGGGCGGAGATGATATCGGCAAGGCCGTCCCCTCGTTACTCCACGCGGTCAATTACGAGCCATGACTTTGAAGAGATCGAAAATGCGGAAGCTAACCCTTGGGTACACTCTCCATCAGGCTACTCTAGTCTCCATGCCAGCGATGAAGGCGATGACGCGAGATATTTCCAAGCTCAGCCTGAGCCTGCACATCAAGCCTCAGAATACGAAGGTCTGGAGGGGGTATACAAATTCCTAGAGGAGTGTGATCGGGCGATGCGGTAATCCCCGCATTCTGTTTCTCCTTTGTACTGTACGCAGTCAATACGGGTGAAGATACCAGTAACTAGCCACATTTGCCTGAAATTGAGCCAATACCATTACTATCCAAACATGATAGATCTCCATGCCTGCAAATTGTGAAATAGTACCTTTATGTGTTGTGATAAACTATTACTGACAGCAGACGAAGCTGATAGACTAAAAGTTATGGGCTTCGACGCCTTGCCAAGAAGAACAGGTCAGCCACATCAAACGTTCAGATTCGGGATCATGTGCTTTTGAACATACTGTCCCCTTCCATCATTCAATTTCTTCAGGGCACGGCCTTCAATACATTAAGTTGTTGACACAAAACGAGCATGATGGATGAGTTCAACTCTGAAACCGACAGCGACTATACGAGCTACTGGCGTGACTGGGTATGTTCTGGCAATTTCATCGCGCTTTTCTATCTCACGGACGTTTTTCGAGTGGAGATGCCTGGTTTGAGGAAGGGAAAATCGCTGGATCAATTTTGGCCCTACTTCGGAACTTTGCCATCAGAGATGTTGGGATGAATGTCGCTCCTTCTGCTCAGCGCATCACACGTACTTGCTTTCTGCAGAGGCAACAGTCGTGGTCATGGCAAACGGCGAGCTGATCTTCATGGCGCCTTCCCAATCACCAAATTTCACGATAGGTCGGATCCCGTTTGCTATGAGGCGCGACCCTCGGAATCTCGCACAATGAACCTTCTGGCGCCTGAATACATCACCATGAGCAGACCAGTATTACAGTGGACGGACCAACATATTCCCTCTGGAAGCTTACTCATTAGCCATATCTTCCGGAAGCTACTTAACTTCCCGACTTTCGTCACCGGCACCACCTGATACAGAAGATTCTCTCAAGCTCCCACAGCTACTGTCGCCGACACTTCCTTCAGTTGTCGAAGACTATCTTGCGATCCGGGCACTACTGCACATGACCTCTGGGCCATTTGTAGCCAGCATGATGAATAGACCAGTATTGTGGACGGACTGGCATATTCACGCCCCAAACCCCCAGTTAGCCATCGATGCTAGAAACTCATCAGCTATGGATCGTTGGATAGAGGATGTACGCTTTCATTGCTTTCACAGCATGGATGTGCTAACACGATTGTTTGCCCTAGTTCACCTCATCCCGCGGAAACGAATACTTCTGCGAGATAGACGAGGAGTACCTAACAGACCGTTTCAATCTCACTGGCCTCAACACCGAAGTTCAATATTATCAGTACGCTCTCGACCTTGTCACAGACGTCTTCGATCTCGACTGTGAAGACGACATGCGCGAAACGATTGAGAAGTCTGCTCGTCATCTCTATGGACTGGTCCACGCGCGTTACATTGTCACCACTAGGGGTCTAGCGAAGATGGTTAGTAGAAAAATCCAATTACTCCTATTTTGAACCTCCGTCAAACCTCGGTGTCTCTAAGCTACGCTGACCATCAATCCAGCTCGACAAATACAAAAAGGGCGACTTTGGTAAGTGCCCGCGAGTGCTTTGCGATGCCCATCCGTTATTACCAATGGGTCTGTCAGACCTCCCGCACCTGAAGTCTGTCAAACTCTACTGCGCCAAGTGCGAAGATATCTACAACCCCAAATCATCTCGTCACGCTGCTATTGACGGTGCATACTTCGGTGCGAGCTTCCACAACATCCTCTTCCAGGTCTATCCAGCATTGATCCCAGAGAAGAGCAGACGGAGATACGAGCCAAGGATATTCGGTTTTCGAGTTCATGCAGCGGCGGCATTGGCGAGGTGGCAAGACGATGACAGGGAGATGATGAAGAGAAGATTGAGGGCTGTTGGTAGGGATGGCGAATCGAGCGTGGTGGAAAATGTGGGCTTCATTGAAGATGGGAGTAGCGAAGCTGAAGAGGAGTTGGAGGAAGATGAGCTTGGATTAGCTGATGGGCGTGGTAATGGTGATGGAGAGGCTATGGAAGAAGTGCAGCAGTCCATACAAGTTGTGTAGGAAATATTGGTGTTAGGGTGACCATGATGATGTGCATCTGAATGGCGTATAAGACGGAAGATACTACGGCGCACGCAAGGTATGGATCATGCGGCGACAGATTTCAGCATGAATGTTGAGGAACTGAGCGGGATGAAAACACCTCCGCTTTCATGTTGAATTGTCATTCTTTCCTCCAGGTCTAGGTTTTCCATCTTAGCATCGTAATCGAATGCTTCGGAAACCTGAACTTCGATCCTCCTTCCCAGCCGCTCCATATCGACTCCACGATGCCAACCTCCATCTCGCCATCTACGTTGGTAACGTCGATATTGGAGTTCCAGATTGTGTACACTTGCACTTCACTGCCTGACGTAGATTTTGCATCGCCGAGGTCCACAATATTGTCAGTAGATGTCCTGAAGCGTTTGGATTGCGGGTACGTACCCAATATTGTCTCCATATCCGCTTCCTTGTGGATATTGACCACACAGACACTAACCCACCCTTGCTCATCAATAGTAGCACTGACATCCAGCCACGGCGTTTGCTTCACTCCTCTCACCCACTGCGGCCTTGTAGAGCCCTCGTATATCCCACAATCCACGTAACACGCTACTGTCCACCCCTTCATGTACCTGCAAAACAGCTCATATGGAAACCATGTTGTCTGCTTCACAAGCCCATCCTTTGTTGTCATCAACGGACTTATCACATTCACAGTCTGTGCTAGACAGGCCATTCCCACATCCTTACTCTTCCTTACGAAGACATTCAACCACACCGCGACCGCCAATGCGTCACTCAGCGTGTACCTCTCTTCGGCACCCTTACTACCCACAGCCCTCTTCGGGTCCCACACATTCCACTCATCAAAGCAGATCGTCGGTCTCCCTTCACTCGCGGCGACCCGATTCTCAATACACGCAAGATCAATCAATCCACTACAAATCTCAATCGCCCTCTCCGCCGCCAGCGGAGCCGTCACGTTCTCATAGTGGTCTTTGCTCGCCGTATACAGATGGATACTATGCATATCCACCAATCTCGGTTTCAGCCCTCCCAACTCCGCCTCCCCAGCCGGCTGTACACACTCTTTCAGCACATAGTAATCCCAGCTGGTTGCACCTTCCTTCCCACATAGCACAAGCTCAATACTCGGATCAAGTAACTTCAATGCCTTTCCCCACTGTTGGGCCCGCTTCGCATAATCTTCCTGCGTCATCTGTCCAACCTGCCATGGCCCCCACATTTCATTGCCCAACGCCCAATACTTGACTTTGTACGGGTCTTTGTAGCCATTCTTCCGGCGCATGTTTGCGTAGTATGTGTCACCGGTCCCGTTGCAGTACTCGAGCCAATTGAGCGCCTCTTCTAGCGTTCCAGTTCCGAAGTTTAAGCATAGATACGGCTCTGCGCCGAGCTCGCGGCACCACGCCATGAACTCATCTGTACCGAAATGATTACTGTCTGGATGGCCCCACGCGAGATCCGGACGTGTGGGGCGCTGAGAGACTGGCCCCACGCCATCGAGCCAGTGATACGTGGCGCAGAAGTTGCCGCCAGGGTAGCGGATGACGGGGATGTTGAGGGGTCTCAACGCGGCGAGCACATCGCTGCGGAAGCCGGAAGAGTCTATTAAATGCGAGTTAGGGTTTTCAGGATCGTAGATACCGCCGTATATGCAGCGGCCCATGTGCTCGGTGAAGCCGGAGTAGATGTTGCGGTTAATTTTGGAGAGGCGGCGGGTGGGGTGGATAGAGAGCATTGCAGTTTGGTTGCTGGAGGAAGAATGTGACGCTGAAAGGGAAGTGAAGGTCGTCATGTTTGGTAGGTGATATTGCTATTGACAGGATATCAATTTCGTGAAACCGTCGCGCAAGCTTCACTAAGTTCGTGATCGTTCTGTCTATATGCTCGACAACAGGAGGTATGAGGGAGAATCAAGAAGGAAAGTATTCCAATAACGAGAACGTTTAGACGGATTCACGAAGTATGGTCCGGTGCCATCATTTCGGCGCATGAATTTCTAAGCGCCTCATGCACCGAAATACTGTTAACTGTAGAAGTGGGTAGGGCTCGCAACATGGGTGCCCGAGAAAGCCGATCAAAAGCAGAAATTGACTATGGGGAAGGAAATCGAGCCAACAGGCAATGCAGATGAGCCACGAGTTTCGCCGACACAGAGGATGACGTTCGTTCTAGTTGCGCAGGAGATCTCTTCAGTATTCACATGGTTGGTCCCACTTCTCTCAGGTCGACCACATTCCCCCCCAGAAATCCACAACGGAAACATTGAGGCGGACTAGTTTACCGGCCAGGATGCAGATGCTGGAACCTCTTTTGGTTGGAGAAAGCGAGATGTAAGCAACCAGCCTCCCCGCCGGAGCAGAGGCTTTCATCCCACATTGGTCTCCGTGTCTCGTTCGACCGCGCAGATCCGCTTGGCACATTGATGTGCCGACTTCTCACCTCCGTGATAGATCCCTAGCCTATTCAAAGCGGGTGGTTAACCTCACTGGCGACAGTAACGACGATAAAGAGGATGACAACGGTAATTTTACCAAGGTGACCTGGCTTAGAACTATTCCAGCGGCTCAACATCTTCTGAGGCTAATTCCACCGTCCTTGTTAGACCGCATGCAGGTCCCATTCCGCCGCCCTCTCTACCAAAGTCATTAGCACACACTATTGACGACCTCACAACATCGTCTACGACCTATGTACAGTAGAATTTACTGTGTGCAAATGGAAGCTCCGTCTCAGAAATATATCGTGTTGTCGGCCAACGTGAGCGACGAAATTCCTGGCCGAATAAAAAGTTTCCACGTTTTTGCGCGCCCGAAGCTTCAAACTCGCCCCACCCTCAACTTTCATTGAGGGAGAGTCTCAATGATGGCTCCGTAGGTGAATTGATTTCACCTTCACCCTAATGCTCGAACCAATGGTCGCATGACACCTGGTCCCCACGCGGAGACCCAAAAAATTGATAATGGGTTGGGCCGGTAGGCAGACTGGACTGTTCGTGGCGGTGGTCGGCTGCGGTTAGCTCTGAGCCTGTGAGTTTATGACCATATCTGGTAGCACATGAGCTGATTCTGAGGGATAGATGAACACATTCATATCTAACAGTCATTTATCGCCCCTCTCGATGCAAAAAAGTCGCAAGTCATGTACCGAGTACGAGGAATACCACCAGATTATAATGCGAAAAGGGTGCGAAAAGTCCTTCGATCCGCCTTGGAACTTTATGGAACTCGGGGCGCTGTTCAAGTCAGGTCGATAGGCCCCAGTCCCGACCAGAAGACTGTGATGGCCAAGGTCGACTTCAAAAACCCACTTACTTGTTTTTTACTAAACAGGAACGAGTGGTCATTTGAAATTCCTGATGTCGACAGCAGCGATGCGAAGAACGATGACAATGACTATACCACTCCCAAGGCACCTACAATCACAATCGAGGCGGCATCGGGTAGCGGATATGAGGTGATAGATCGGCTGCTGCTCGAGAAAAGGGCGGACGTCAACGCGCAGGTCAGAAGGTTCGGCAACGTGCTGCGGGCAGCATCGGAAAGGGGATATGAGGCGGTAGTGCGGCTACTGCTCGAGAAGGGGGCGGACGTCAACGCGCGGGGCGGAAGGTACGGCAACGC
>Ga0335072_10001503_pt1 | contig 37890 bp, 30 predicted proteins | sample Lox_Sample_21_FD_206725 | JGI IMG/M metagenome (GOLD analysis project Ga0335072, IMG submission 206725) | Soil microbial communities from Loxahatchee National Wildlife Refuge, Florida, United States - Lox_Sample_2.1 | ecosystem: Environmental > Terrestrial > Soil > Wetlands | place: USA... | reverse complement strand
GCGGTGGTGAAGCAGCTGCTTGAGAAGGGCGCCGAGCTGGAGTCAAAGGACAAGGATAGGGGTCGGACGCCACTATCGTGGGCGGCAGAGAGGGGGTACGAGGCGGTGGTGAAGCTGCTGCTTGAGAAGGGCGCCGAGCTGGAGTCCAAGGGCAACACAGGTCGGACACCGCTATCGTGGGCGGCAGAGAGGGGGCACGCGGCGGTGGTGAAGCTGCTGCTTGAGAAGGGTACCGAGCTGGAGTCCAAGAACTACGGTTTAGGTCGGACGCCGCTGTTGTGGGCGGCAATGAACGGGCACGAAGCGGTGGTGAAGCTGCTGCTTGAGAAAGGCGCCGATCTGGAGACCAAGGTCAAGAATGAGGGTCGGACGCCGCTATCGTGGGCGGCAGTGAAGGGGCACGAGGCGGTGGTGAAGCTGCTGCTTGATAAGGGCGCCGAGCTGGAGTCCAAGGACAAGGATGAAGGTCGGACGCCACTATCGTGGGCGGCAGAGAGGGGGTACGGGGCGGTGGTGAAGCTGCTGCTTGAGAAGGGTGCCGAGCTGGAGTCCAAGGACAACGATTTGGGCCAGACGCCGCTGTTGTGGGCGGCAGTGAACGGGCACGAGGCGGTGGTGAAGCTGCTGCTTGAGAAGGGCGCCGAGCTGGGGTCCAAGGACTACGGTTTAGGTCGGACGCCGCTGTGGCGGGCAGCAATGAACGGGCACGAGGCGGTGATGAAGCTGCTGCTTGAGAAGGGCGCCGAGCTGGAGTCCAAGGTCAAGGATGAGGGTCGGACGCTGCTATCGTGGGCGGCAAAGAATGGGCGCGAGGCGGTGGTGAAGCCGTTGCTTGAGAAGGGCGCCGAGCTGGAGTCCAAGGACAAGGATGAGGGTCGGACGCCACTGTCGTGGGCGGCAGAGAGGGGGTACGGGGCGGTGGTGAAGCTGCTGCTTGAGAAGGGTGCCGAACTGGAGTCTGAGGACAACAGAGGTCGGACGCCGCTATCGTGGGCGGCAGAGAGGGGGCACGAGGCGGTGGTGAAGCTGCTGCTTGAGAAGGGTGCCGAGCTGGAGTCCGAGGCCAACGATTGGGGTCGGACGCCGTTATCGTGGGCGGCAGAGAACGGGCACGAGGCTGTGGTGAAGCTGCTGCTCGAGAAAGGCGCCGAGCTGGAGTCCGAAGACAAATGTTCGGGTCAGACGCCGCTATCATGGGCGGCAGAGAAGGGGCACGGGGCGGTGGTGAAGCTGCTGCTTGAGAAGGGCGTCGAGCTGGAGTCCAAGGACGACGGTTCGGGTCGGACGTCGCTATCGTGGGCGGCAGAGAACGGGCACGAGGCGGTGGTGAAGCTGCTGCTTGAGAAGGGTGCCGAGCTAGAGTGCGAGGACAAATGGGGTCGGACGCCGCTGTCGTGGGCGGCAGAGAACGGGCACGAGGCGGTGGTAGAGCTGCTGCTTGAGAAGGGTGCCGAGCTGGAGTCCAAGGACAAATGGGGTCAGACGCCGCTATGGCGGGCGGCAGTGAAGGGGCACGAGGCGGTGGTGAAGCTGCTGACTCCTGTTATCTAGACTCTTAGTGAAATTCGTCTTATGCCTACCCTATCTACTTCCACCTTTACATCGCATATATATACTGTGCCTAGAACATTCCAGAAGCTTCTGTTCGCTTTAATTACCCGCCAACCGCTGGCGAAGTAGATAATGAGCGACTCATCAAAGATCATATTAGGTCGTGCCGTAAGGCAGTGAGGTTCGGCGCCATGAAGGTCTCAAAAATGACACTGTCGACAAATAAAAGATGACATGATTGAGCACCCAATGCTTAGCCCTGGTCGAGAAGCGAGGTAAAACTTCCGGCAGCTGTACACGAGGGGGAGCTTGTTACGTTAGTGACTGTGGACGAGCTCATTTGGCATTATCATCCTCGACTTCTCTAACAATACGCCTTTTTTCTCTAAATTGTTGCAGAATGGCCCGTCGCTCCCAATGTTATAAAGGCCGCTATGGATACCCCTCTTCGCAAGGATAGCGCGTCTACAGCGCGGCGAGGTTTGCTGCAGCGTCGGGAGCGGTCTCATCAGGAGTGGCTTTGACGGTTTGTCGGGAGGGCTTTGACGACTCCAGAAGTATCAGGCGTCCTTTGCCGTTTCTGCGGTTGAGTGCTCCCTTTGTCATGGACTTATAAGAGACTGGACGTCTCCAGCGGTTACCTTCTTGTAACATGGTAAGCTGCTGGGGTCGGCGTCATCTAACAAAACCGTTAGGCTTTGCAGTTCGGCTACTGGTGTGATGATGCAGACGTTCAGGGCTCCTAGGCCTTTACCGCCCAACTGGATGACTGAAATACTTCAAACAAATATTCCAGCGCCTGATATTTGGCTTCCTCCTGACTACAGAACACAGATATCAGACCTTTACAACGACCTATGTGATCTACAAGTAGTTGGCAGCTGTAGATGCACGGCATTAAATAGCTCCGGGCGCCGAGAGGCCGCTCTGGAAGAGTATATGGCTAGGCAATCCCCCCATAGTTTGAATCGATAAGTCCTCTGGCCAGAAACCACACTCTGAACTTCTGGATGAGTGCAAAGCGAAAAGGAGTCCGAATCCTCCTTGGCACGAACGTAGCGAGTATCGAAGCTGCGGGCTTCCAATCCTCTTCATCTGCGACTGTCTTTCGTCTGTCGGATCAACGTCCGATCGAGTTCGGAACCTTTTGCTGCTGGTCCATGGAGCCAAAGGGTCTTGGCTAAGCTCTTCTCCGCTGCGCAAATACATATTCCAATGGGCACGATGTCAAGCTCGTGTAATTACCTGATAGTCCGAACGCCTCGATGGAGGAGCAGGACAAGTCTTGAGCGGAGGAGTGAAACACAAGCTAGGCAAGAGGAAAAAGATGCTCCAGCGAAGGAGGGTTCGCATGGAACTTTACAGGCACAAGACGGCGGTCTTCTCGGAGGTTTGGAGCGTTCGGACAGCGGCCCCCAGCGGCTCACAATGTCAGGTCTTCCACACTCACTCTGCCTTGCAACGAGTCGTAAGTCCGTCTAGCTTCGCCCTAAAGACCATCCTCGCTCCTTGCTTCGTGCGACTCGCCTAGCGTTACTCAAGCTTGTTTTCCTTGTCGTTGTAGGTAGCGTCTTCGCTTTTGAATCTCTCCCCTCGAGAGGACCTCTCCCGTAACCTCACAACACCGCATGTCTCCGTAGAGTGAAGCTTCGTCTCCTCACTCAGCCCGGTCAGTGCAGAAACAGCCTGTTCTCCCACCAATCGATAGGAGAGAGGCTTGACTTGGCTCGAGCCCGACCAAGATAGTTCGCAATCCTAACTACACCGGAGCCGAGCTCACCGTCATTGGAGTTCAGCAGCGAGGCCCAAATGCAGCAGAAGCAGGGCATCCGTCTCGTATATTTCTGTCCGCTGAACAGAAATGACAACCACTTCACATTGCTCGAGATCAACGAATAAGACAGGAAGATCTATCATTACGACTCGATGGCTAGCAAAGATGTCATCAAGCGCTCCGTGAAGCTGACTCGGGTGGGAAAGGTTGTGCAGGTGAGCTAAGTTCACGATCCAAACATCGACGTGGCTAATGTTGTATCAGGAGGAATTTGGCCACTTGAACTTCGAATATGCTGTATACTCCTGATGCTCGCTCTGCTTTGCTGGCGACGCCCTGTTGACGACAATCTGCTCGCAGGCCCAAGGTAGACCCGTCTGCCGAATAGCAACCGAAAGGCAGCCTATTCGCGACACGACTCAATAGGGAGGTCTACTTATCTCCGGTGGAGTTCACTTAACCGCTACAATGGCCAAAGAGGCGCCGGCGTTAATCATCGATTCAACAGAGAAATCTCCTCAGCTTAGGTCGGGTTCACTTACCCACTACAAGAGTCAAAGAATCCGGCGTCAGCCATCGATTTAACAGAGAGATCTACCTGGGTCAGGTCGGGTTCACCTACAACCTGTAACGATCAAAGAGGCTAGCGCTTGCCACCGATTCAATAAAGAGATCTCCCTAGGGCGGAATTAACTTGTCAATTCACCTCTCCAATGCGGCAGCGTCTTCCCCAGCCAATGAATTCCCCCAATTCCGCATCATCCTCATCGGTAGATCCTTCTAGCAAGTGGACCTTATCGCATACTGCTGCACTGTCACCTTTCCAGCCATCAGGGAAATCAGGTATTAACAGATAGCGCTGGAGTAGGAGCCGCATCAAAGGCATTTAGAATTTCAGAGTAATTTCATTCGAAAGTTATTTGATGCTATTGATAGCCTGTGGGACTACTCACCGATAAGGTCCGTCATTGGAGACATGAAACCAAAAAGGCTCAAATCCCCGGGGGAAGTGTCAGACACTCTGAAGTTCAAACACTCACAATTGGACTGGCCCAATTGGTTTCTCCGCCGGGACCCAATCAAAGTTACCCATAAGCTTGGTTAGCCAGACATCGCCAGGCCCCTTGGCACCAGTTGGCGACGCTCCGCTAAAGAGCGTACCACTGAGGAAAGTATGCGGGAAGCCGGGATCAAAGACATACGCTTTATCGATCTCTTCGATGTCATCCTCGCTCAAGGAAATACCCAGAGCGGCAATGTTTCCCTTGAGATGTTCCACCTTCCTGCCACCAACAATGGGGAAAACATACGGCGTCTTGTGCATGATGTATGCAAGCGCCACACTGGTGATTTCCGTGCCCTTTGCCTTGGCAACTTTTTCAAGAACCTTCGAGACGGCTCTGTCGTGCTCGTCGATTGGTCTTCCCTTGCGGCCGACATTGTTCTTTTCACGTTCCTTGAAACCTTCTTCAGTGTGGAAGCGGCCTTGACCCAAAGTACCATACGGTAACAGTCCCATGCCCTCGTCACGGCACATAGGGATAATGTCACGTTCAAAGTCGCGAATCGAAGCGTTCCACAGACCTTGGTAGACGACAAATTGGCGCAGGCCGTGATCGCGAGCATACTGATTGGCTTTCGCGACGACCCAGGCTGGCGTGTCGGAGATGCCCAGATACAGGATCTTGCCGGCGACAACAAGGTCGTTGAGACTATGCATCAGTTCGGGGATGGTGACGCTGTAGTCCCACCAGTGGAGGTAGAAAAGATCGATATAAGTGGTTTGAAGCTTTTTGAGGGATTCCTCGAGAGAAATGCGTAGGGACTTGGTCCCATTGCCGCCATAGTTTGATTGGATCTTTTCTGTCTGATAGCCTTTGTAGCTACTTGAGTACTTTGTCGCGAGCACGATCTGATCTCGATTCTTGCGTGATGTCATCCATTCGCCTAGCCAAGTCTCGGATTCCTCATTCTGGTAGGCATTGGCCGTGTCGATGAAGTTGCCTCCTTGGCTAGTGAAATAGTCAAGAATCTCGAATGCGGTGTCTTTATTGCATTCACCCATGCGTCCCTTCCAGGCATCACCAAAGTTCATAGCTCCTAGACATAGGGGAGAGACTCTGACAGAGGCGGTTGGTGCTAGCTGACGATGGCGATCAAGAGGGGATCTTGGTGGTGGATGAGTTGGCAACGACATAGTCGCTAATTTTGAATGATGTATTCTGTTGAGCTGCTGGAAAGGGAGATGGGACCGGGTGTAAATGTGATTGAAGAGAAGAAGACTGGTAATGGGCAGAGGATTCTCCGAGTGTCCCTAGTAGCTAGGAAAGAAGGCTTTTATAGCATTGAGACACCTGCACTTTGACTACATCATGCCTACATTGAATGAAAGTTCCTTAACTCCGACAGCATGAGTGGTGTGGTGGAGATGCAAGGCAGAAGGTTTTTCAGGATCATTGAATCGGAGCGATTGTGACTAGTCACATCCTCAAGCGCCGATGGAAGACGGGACAAGTCTAGAAACCAGGGAAGCGTCGTCGAGGAATTGCAGGTACAGTAGCATCATGCTTGAATAATGTGGCTTGCCACTGTCCACTTGTGTATAACGTGCATGCAAGTAGGTGCCACAAAGTGAGTTGGCGGAGATTGCCCGCATCAGATAGCCTACTGGGAGCTTCTGTCCCGAGTACAGCAGCCTGGCAAATGATGATCTTCCTTCATCTGATCTGATGTACGTAGTCTCTTTGTAAGGAAGCTGGGAAAGTTCTGATTCTACAACACCTGAGAGCTGGGAAAAATATGCGTTCCGAAGAGAAATGCCGAAGCTTTGCCTTAACAATCGACAAGGGCAAAATGGGGTCGCCATACCCCCCTGGGGCTGATGACGTAGGATAAGCAGGCTGCATTTAAACCTGCAGTGCACCCCCGGTTCGCCTTTTCATACTCCCGGAGTTGAGGCGATATCATCACGAAAGCAGTCAACAGCACACGGAATAAGGACATACGACGCATAATGCCGGGCAACAATGACTCTCTACCAATAGTATTGCTTGGACAGATGCCCCAGCAACTAGAAGTGCGGTCTGTTGAGGAAGATTGGACAGGTCTTACCGACGCTACTGAGAGGAGGAGGTTGCAGAACCGTTTAAATCAGAGGATCTACAGTGAATATTACCACCACATAATGCTTCCATTCGTCATGGCGAGATAACTAGGGCTAACATAGCGTCTTTATGTCCTAGGAAGAAGACGGAGGGCGAAACCATCATTACAAGGGTTCGAATCTGCAACGAATTATACTGCTGGTGTAAAATCTCGGGACTCTGGGAACAGTAGAGGTTCAATTGTGGCGAGTCAGCCTCTGACTGATTCACCAGCTACAAATCAATGCTATGGAAGTGCCAGTCACCAAGCTGAGCCAGCTGGACCTCTCGCCAAACCAGTCACTTCCATCCACACATTGAGTCCTGCTGAGATTCAAAGAATGATGGTGCAATATGAGAAGTTGGCTCGCCGAGACTACCTGTTAGGCTCTCCTCGAATCGATCAACTCCTTACGCTAATCCAATTCAACGTCTTTCGAGCGCTGGTCTATAATACTTTTACCATCGGTTTCACAATGGAATGGCTGGACGAGAACGCTATATCGCCTTGGAGCTTGAGCACCTTTGCTAACGTCGACCCTTCTTGTCCGACAAGTTTGCGACCAACTGTGCTTCAAAGAAAGATATCCCACCACCCTTGGATAGACCTCTTTCCCATACCAAAGATGAGAGATAATCTCCTGCTCGCTGGCGACTCTTACGACGAAACAGCGCTGTGTAATGATCTGATAGATTTTTGCGATGTTCCCAACGAAAAGACGGGTCTGATTGTCTGGAGTGAACCCTGGGATCCATCTGGGTGGGAGGTCAGCGCAGCATTTGTAGCCAAATGGGGCTGGGTTATTGAGGGATGTGACGAACTTCTCGAATCAACGAATTACTGGCGAGCAAAGCGCGGCGAAAAGGTGTTAGCACCTAGGACCTGATTACGTCGCTCGGTTCTATCACAACGATGATAATGGTGGCGAAAAGCGCATTACATAGATTGAGAAGCTCTAAGGTGTAGCAAAATGGAGCAGAGAGAGCCGCCACATAATGAACAAATAATTTATTCCGCCGCGACGCACAGCTCGAAATAGGCCGCGCCACTTTTGTTCTAACCCACCCTGGTTCATATATGTACAATGGAAGTGGAGGAGTGTGACAGAAGCTCGCTCCAAGCGCCACGCAAGAAAGTTCTTGAAGACAACAATGCGAAAGGGCAAGCTGTTATACAACTTTCCCGAATGCCGGGATCAGTGTCTGTGCAAGCCAAAAGCTGAAAACCAGCTTGGGTCCCGTCATGAGCATCTTCGGCGTCAGTCCTTTGAAAAAGCTCGTGATACCTTCATGTCTCATCATCCTGCCCACGATCCTGAACCCACTCTCCACGTCCTCGAAGTTCTTGTTTTGAATCCTCGTTTTGATAACGTCTAGCGGAGCTGAAACGATAAGGGACGCTGAAGCTCCGGCAATACTGGCGACGAAATTTTGTGTCCATGTCGCCGAGTTATAGTCTTGCAGTTTGAATATCTTCTCTTTTGTGAATGCACTTCCTCCGAAGAGAGCAAAGCTTCCTGGCGCATTTCGTGCAGCGGTCCAACCCGCACCACGGTACAGTCCCATTCCCTCATCAGCAACAATGCGAAAAAATCCTCTTGATCTGAAAGCTTCAGGGTTGGTTTGTCGTTTGATTTTGAGGACGTCTAGAGGGAGGAGGACGATTTCGCCAACGCCGATAAGCGATCCAGCAGTCGCATTCATCATTGCTTTGCCAGTACCCTTTCCAAATGCTCGGTCAAAGTCATTGCCGTAGTGGTCAGCCAGGAAATCGCGGACAAATGGTTGTCCTCCGTATTTGTATACTCTTTGTAGAACCTAGCCACGCTATGTCAGTCGATGCGATTTTGAATGATCACTCGGCCAGGACATGTTTAGAGTGAAGTCACGTACTTTGTAGCCAGCAGCGTACCCAAGACCAGGGAATAGTGAAGTGAATTTGGAAATTATAGGGGCGGTCGCGTAGTTTCTGAAGATGACATTATTCAATGTTGAAGCGGAGGTGACCTTAGGAATTGTGAGCAGGAGGGTTCAATGTCGTCGGATAAGGCTCCTCACTTTCGTGGTATTGCTCATCAATCGTTTCGCTATCGTATCAACCTATCAATGGTCAGATTTGATTTTGCTGGGATTGGATCTGACATACAGGGTGGAAGACAAGTAGCTCGGCGATGCCAGCGGAGCCTGCGAATCATCAATTTTGGCAATTTCCACGATGGGGAGGAATCTCTACCGGAGCCTAATAACCGGGCAGTCCCAGATTCTCTTTTGTAATCTTTGGCGGCTGAGGTGATCACACTGGGCGCAGTCGCAACTATAGGAGACATTGCGATGGCTGACAGTGGATGCACACGCGAGGTTCGTAGCTAGAGTCCTAGGCAGTAAAGGAAATGCGAGAAGAGGAGGTTCAAAGCCTCATGGAATATCCACAGGTTCTTCAGTGCGTGTTAGGGTGCGGTTCTGGGTGTGGTCAATTCTCTTTCAGGAGCGATTGTCGCCTTAAAAGTTTGCCAAACCATGCGGCCTCAAGAAAATTTTTAGCGCGCCTTTGTCCGCAGGACAGACACCGGCATTGGATTGGATGAGTTCTTGTCACCCCTCTCCCGTTGCTTTCGACCGGGATAAAATAAAGCTGGCTTACTTTACTTTCTCCAAACTTTTTCAATGTGGGAGGCACATCGGAGATCATCTCAGACCTTTCTTCACCCGTGTACCGCGCGCAAGCAGCCGTTACCTCTCTAGCTTCTAGTATCATATCCTGATGGACTGCAAAATGGTCCGGAGATTTCCTACGCATCTATGACGTTGGAACGCCAGATAAGACCATGCCTTACTAACAGCACAATCTTTCGATCGCTGTTTGGTCCATTCGAAGGTCCAAGTGCAGTAGGTAGCCTTACGAAATACAACATGGTAATAATGGCAGTATCACTCTACCTCGTATCTACTATGACTGCCGTTTCCGGCGCTTTGCTAGCAACATCAGGATCATCAGAAGTAAAGACCTTCAGCTGTAGAGGCATAGCGCTCAAGCTTCTGAGCAGATACTGGAGATGTGTAAAGGTGAGGATCTTAGAAGATCCTGGGGAAGCACTACAGCAGCCTTTGTGGCTTTGGATGAAAGGTTGATCTCAGGAGAGCCTCCTAAAGGTTCATTGCTAAACATCCAAAACCTTACCCGACTTGGCCGAAACTTTCCTAGATTACATCACTATACAGTGCATTGCTCTTCAGCTAAAGACATCTAGATTTTGCTATCAGGTCCTCAGCTTGGCGCAGATGGCTTCGGCCGCAGACTCATGTTGTAGGCTAATGGAACTACCTATTGATCGGTTGGACGCAGTCTCCATATATCAAAAGGCCACGTCCGAGGAACTCGTGGAACATTTGACAGATAGAGGCGGTAGAGTGACCGTAAGGCGACTACTTGAATTGGATTTCTAAAAGCTTCTCGGCACGTTCGACCTGGCTTCATGCGGCACCCTTCAGTGCTAACGTGCCCAGGTACTGCGGGGTTGAGCGCTTGGCCAGCACTTCAGAGATCTCCCAATCCCCCGTTGAGGTCCCCGATTTGATCCGAGAACGAGTCGACATTCTTGGTTGAAGGGAGACAAGCTGATCTTTCGGTGAACATTAATCCGAATTGCATGCCCCGCAAATTCGGTTGTCAAGTCCCGAGCCAAGTCTTGGCGAGCTCGGGGTTCGGCGACTGGTATTAGCGGAGGTGCCTGCGATCATGGACTTTGCGCGGAACTGGGGCAGTTGGGGTCCAATCCAACTGCGCAAGAGACATGGTTAAGAAGGGTACACAAGCAATTCCAATGGCTATGGAAGGAGTCCTTGTGAATGTCAAAGTGGGTCTCAATCCATTTCCATGCAGCTCGCAACGACATGATTAATTGAGCCGAGATCAACCACCTCCACATCGAATATGAACCTCGGCGCATACGTTTCGAGAAGTTGCTCCGGTGCTCTAGACCTACATCGCAGTAGCTGGGATCGCGGTAGACACGAAGCGAGTGGACCTGTCAACATGGGGGAAAGCCGGGGCAGTGGGGTGTCCCGCAGACGTCAATGAAGATATAAGGATGCTGTGCGCCTCCAGAAGTTATCGGCTCTCCACCAAGTTCAGCGCCAACTTCACAATACACAAACAAATTTCAAGATGGGAAGTGTACAAGAGTATTTTGTCGGGTCAATTGACCAGGGTACTACGAGCTCAAGATTCTTGATCTTCGACAAGTCCGGTGAGCCAGTTGCCTCACACCAGCTTGAATTCAAGCAGATATATCCACAACCTGGGTAAGTACTTGTCAGCACCATCTCCATGACAGACCATATGCTCACGTATCTTAGCTGGCATGAGCACGACCCTCTTGAGATTGTGTCATCAGTGGAGAAGTGCGTTGATGAAGCAGTGGCCGCATTCGAACAGCAAGGCCATAGGATTGATAGTATCAAGGCCATCGGCATCACAAATCAACGGGAGACTACAGTGGTGTGGAACAAAGAAACAGGAGAGCCACTCTACAATGCGATTGTGTGGACTGATACTCGGACTCAAGCACTGGTTAGAAAGTTGAAAACTCGGCTTGGTGCAGACAAACTCCAGAATCTTTGTGGACTTCCACTATCGACATATCCATCTGTTGGAAAGCTTTTATGGCTTCTCGAGAACGAACCCAAAGTTAAGGAAGCTTATGACAACGGAGTCCTGGCTTTCGGAACTATTGATACGTGGTTGGTCTACAAACTAAATGGAGGTCCAAAGAAGAACGTCTTTGTGTCGGATCCATCAAATGCATCGCGCACGATGTTTATGAATTTGAAGACTCTCCAGTACGATGACTCCCTACTCGACTTCTTCCGTCTGGACAATAAAAAGCTTCACCTTCCGAAAATCACCCATTCGTCTGATGCAACAGCGTACGGTACACTGGCTTCCACTGTCTTGAGAGGCTTTCCGATCACGGGATGTCTGGGAGATCAGTCTGCAGCCCTTGTAGGCCAGAAAGGCTTCACCCCAGGTATGGCAAAGAATACATACGGCACGGGCTGCTTCCTACTTTACAACGTCGGTGAGACTCCCGTGATCTCTACTCATGGCCTACTCAGTACTGTTGCCTACGACTTTGGTGATGGCAAGCCTATGTACGCGCTGGAGGGCAGCATTGCCGTGGCTGGATCGAGTATCCAATTTCTGAAGGACAACTTTGGCTTCATTGAGGCTTCAAAACAAATCAGTCAACTTGCGGAGACAGTGGATGATAATGGTGGGTGTACTTTCGTTACCGCATTCAGCGGCCTTTTCGCACCTTACTGGATTGATGATGCCCGCGGAACGATTTTTGGCATCACAGCCTACACCAAGCGTGGCCATATTGCTAGAGCTACACTCGAGGCGACCTGCTTCCAGGCCAAGGCGATCTTGGACGCAATGGAAAAGGATAGCAAACGTACCCTAACTGAACTTGCTGTGGATGGTGGGATGAGCAACTCAGACCTCACCATGCAGACGCAATCAGACCTCATAGGGATTCCAGTCAATCGGCCAAGGATGCGCGAAACAACCGCTCTTGGCGCCGCTATTGCCGCAGGACTCGCTTTGGGCGTCTGGGAAAGCATTGAGGAGTTAAGGAGTGTTAACACTGACGGCCGCACGGTTTTCCAGCCAACCATCACGAAAGAAGAAAGTACGAGTCGATTTGCGTGCTGGACGAAAGCAGTTGAGATGAGCAGGGGATGGGCTAGTTAGACAAAGAGTCGTGTATGATGGCAAACGCGCTAGAAATACGATTTCATCACATAGCTTTCGTTCAGATATTTTGTATTTCGAAATTTCCTCCAACGCGTAATGACTGGCCCATGATAAGCACGTATTTGGCTCGGGATAAATCAACCTCCCTAAAGTGGGGGCTTGCCTCGGATATGGTGCGGGGGGGGTAAGGTGATTTGTTCCCCGAATCAAAGATTTCCCTCTGATGGATTCGGTCACCATCGAACTGGGCCATTCAGTCTGCAGCTTTTTTTGCAAATGGTCAGGTGCCTTTAGCTATCCGTTTGGAACGACATGCAGCGCTCGCCTACGGTCACGTTGGGAGAGAGCAACGTCCCCACCGCTGGCAGCCTTTCTCATTCAAGAAGTAGCTCGGAAAATAGCAACCCGGAAAACTCGCTCAACGAATCAAGAAAGAGGAAGAGATCTTTTACAGTCTCGTATGTGACTGTCATTTACTGTGGATCTAAGAGATGTATTTTAGTGGAATTTTCGGAAGCTAATTCATTGTACTCGATAGTTGCGAGTTGTGCAAGCGGAGGAAGGTCAAATGTGGTACGTACCACTCCGCCTCTTCGCCAATTCTCCTAACACTTCAAAGATAAGGTCGAGCCTACATGTGGCTGGTGCGCTCGTAATGGCCGTATTTGCGAGTACAAGAAGAAGCGCAAGCCCGGACTTCGGGCTGGCTACGGTCAAGAGCTGGAAACGAAAATCAACCGACTCGAGACCTTCATTGAAGCCCTGGGTAGCCGAGTAGACAACTACCTTTTGAACCACCGTGACTCGAATCATGGCCTTGATCCTTCTCGACCAACCTATCAATCACCTGATATGACGCGGTACTCAGAGACGCCTCACTCCGCAACTGCTGATATTGGGTTCCAAACCACCTCAACTCCGAGCTCCGGATGGCCACATGGAAATACATCCGAAGGGATGCAATACTCACGGCCACTGGATGCCATGTCGGCTCGGTCCATGGTTGATGTTACCGGGTCTGAAGTTCTGGCACAACCAGACCGTCCCAGCTCTTCCGCTCGGAACATAGTATACGCCAATACTCCTGCACTTTCTTCACAACCTGATCCCTCTTTACCACCGTACGACCTGCTGCATACTCTAGTCGATCTATACTTCAAGCACGTAAATACTTGGTCTCCAATCCTGGATCGCAAGGTACTTTTCGACACCTTCTTTGGTCCCTCCATGCCGGATGAACCAGATCTCGTCCTTCTTCACGCTATCGTGGCTACAACATTACGGTTCTCAAGGGATCCACGACTCACGTCTGATTCCCGGAATCACTATCACACTATATCGAAACAGAAGGTCCATCTCTATGGACTTGAGCACTCGAATGTCAGAGCATTGCAAGCTTTGATCGTTCTGTCACTAGACGTGCTGGGGACTTCGAATGGTCCACAGGGCTGGAACCTACTTGCAATTATTGCACGAAGTATCGTTCAGCTTGGCCTTAACGTTGAAAAAAGTGTTGGTCTGGCCTTACCAAATCGTCCATCAATGACGACTCCACAAACCTTTTTGTTGCCCGAACCGAACTCGTGGGTTGAGGATGAAGAGCGACGCAGACTCTGCTGGATGATATTTGTTCTCGATCGATATGCCACAGTGGCCACAACAACTTTCGACTTTACGTTCAACGATGAGGAAATGGATAGACAATTGCCCTGTCGGTATGATCTCTTTTCACAAAACCAGCCGGTCGAGACCCGATGGCTTTCCCAATCTGATCGACCTGCAATCAATCGGCCTGAAAACCTCGGCAGCTTCTCTTACCACTGTGAAATTCTGAAGATTCTTAGTCGAATCCACAGATATCTCAGAAGGCCGATTGATATTGGTTCCCTCGCAGACGTTGCTCAATGGCAAAAGTCATACCGGCAACTCGATGACGAACTTAACGCTTGGCTGTACAGGTTGCCCGACGATTACGGGAAGATTTCCCAACTCTGTCATTCTGATCCAAGTAGTAAGATCGCCAATTGGATAATGCTTCACGCTGCTTTTCACACATCCGTGATACGTCTGCACTCATCTGCCGCCTATCCAACAGTCCGATCGCATATCTTCAAGCCTTCTTATACAGCTATGCAGAAATGCCTTGCAGCAGTCGAGGGCCTAAGGGGAATTGCTCAGGATGTCGTTAGCGCTGGCATGGCAGATCTACTTGGACCACCTTTTGCCTTCTCACTGTGGGTCTCAGTGAGACTGCTTTTTGTGCACGGTTCGACAACAGACCGAGACATTGATCCGAATATCGGTATCTTCATGTCTACTCTTGAACAAATGGGTCAATATTGGGAAATTGCTCGAAAGTACACTCAAATTCTAAGAAGCATACTACAACAGCACCAGCAAGCAAATCATATGGATGGAATCACCAGTGCTGCGGGCTCGTCTCCCGTCAGAACGTTCGCCAATATGCGAAGGTGAACCATTACCGTCAAAATTGCCTGAAGCATGACTAACCTTGGTAGATCCGCGTACAATTTGAATCTTCTATTGTCGCAACAACGTCGCTCAGTCATTGACGCAATTTCAATCAGAACTCCCACCCTTGCCGAGATTGAGTATCTTGAGACCTTTGATTTCTTCAATTACCCGCGTCTACCAGCCGCTCTTAGAAACCTACAAAGTATGCCAGACTCGGTGATGGCGGGGGCCGATTCGACCTCAGTGAACGGCTTCCCAATATCGGACTTTGTGATGCCAAATCCAGAGTCGGATTGGCTTGTGTTTAGGCCACCACATGACTGAATCTCAAGCAAGGACGGCTAATGTACGACGGGCGTTACTTTGGCAAGAATCTGAAATATTTTATCGCGATGTAGGCCTAATGAGAGTAACTCGCTGATATGCTTTACCATATGTCAAGCAAAGCTCCAAAAGGGATATTGACCTCTGGCGCCAGACCGCTGACCACGCTTACTGTAAGGTTCCACTCTGCCACTCGCTCGTAAGAGCCAAAAGACGAAACGAATCTCACAACCTGTGAGATTCACCAGTGGAATACCCTGATATGCCTGAGATCGTGACACTTACGCTTCCCGCATTGACTTTGTTCATTCCATTCCAATCGCTAAACACGGAATGATCCGAGTCAAACACGTAACTATCATTCCTGAAAACGTTCATGTCCATTTACTTCATTGCAGCGTGACGATAGAGAGGTGAAAGGCGGGCAGGTGGTCGACGTAAAGCATGCTAATGAAAAGTTAGACAATTTGAGAATTGAGTCCCTGATCCCAGAGACATCATGGGTAGATGTTGGCAGGAGAATTGGGCTCAAGGCCAATATTCTCTGGTCGGACATCCGATGCACCCTTAGATGGAGTGACTGGGGAACCTGTGACCATTAGCTTGAGTCTCCGGCTATTGGTGGACAACTTACCTCTTTTCGACTGTGGCTCTTCAATAAGCATCGTTGTCTCACCCCCTAACACTTGCTCTCTGGTGATATTGAGCTTACTCTCAGGAAGACCCATGGAAGCAAGAAAGTGGACTGTCTCGGTCCATTCTAGATCTTTCCTGGTCTGATTCCAATGCAGCTCCTCACCCATGAGATCGATCACCATGGGCAATGCTTCTAGTGCGGCCTGCACGTTGAGGAATGAGAGCCGCGTCCGTCTAGCTAAGACATCAACAGCCGTCTGGGCGTATTCGCTCCTTACTGCGTAGCGTACTTCACCATCAATGAAAGGGTATATCGGCGACAGCTTGCGCCCACGGAATGGGTAGTTCGTCCCCTTATTGGCAGGAGAAGCAAGTGCAGCAACATCCCACGCCCTGTCACCGTAAGACGATGATAGATGTTTCGCAACATCTGCGGCGATCCCAAAGTGCTGAATAAGGTTGATAAAGAGGGTCTTCGAGTATCCATGAGCGCCGATAAGTCGTACTCGGTGTGTCTGGCAAGATCCGTCCAATATCGCTGCATCGTTGAATGTAGCCCCCAGACCGCTAATTTCAGGTACAGAAGCGACCTTGCCTGGCTTCAATTTGAACACTTCTATAGCCTTATCGACCGCATCTTCGGCCATTTGACGATAAGTTGTCCATTTGCCGCCGGCGCAAGTGAGCAAGCCTGAGTCTGACACGGTAACGAGGTGGTTTCGAACAAGGGATTCTGTGTTTTTGGCATTCGGGTCCCGAACTAGAGGCCGTATACCTTTCAAAATGTTAGCATGAAGAATTTGCATAACTGTGGGGAAGCAGGGCTCATATGCTGATACCCAAGCTCTGTCAAAGAGAGCCATGTACATACCTGACCATGCCGCAAGAACGTCCGAACGTTGAAGATTGATATCTGGCGTCAGATACCCTCTGACCTCGTTCAGAATCCAGTTGATGTCCTGTTCTCCAGCAACAGGGTTCTGTGATATACTGCAAGGTGAATCCGTTGTACCCGCGATTGTATTCCCTTGCCATGGCAGGAAAAATATCACCCGACCGTCAGAAGTAGAAGGGTCAATAAGGCCCATGTTTTGAGGGCTAAGGTATCCAGGTAGCACAACATGCACACCCAGACTCGGCGCCACGATGTCTCTTTTCGTCGGTTCGTCCATCTTCTGGATTGAATCGGCAAAAGGTCCGGTTGCGTTGATGATACCTTTCGCGCGAACGACGAATTCGTCTGCTTTGTCAGGCTCGCCGTTCCTCCCCGGAATCAAGTCACGAACACGAGCGCCACAAAGCTTTCCACTTGCATCTTTCTCCAGCCCGGTAACCTCAAGGTGATTGACCATTGTGGCGCCATAGAGTGCTGCAGTCATTGCTAGCGAAATATTCATGCGCGAGTCGTTGTGCTGGCCGTCGTAGTAGACGAGTGCGCCGAAGAGATTGTCTTTCTTCAGCATTGGAAAAGCATTGATAGCTTTGCTCCTCGTCAAAAAGTAGGAGCTTTCGATACCTTCCGATCCTGCAAGAAAGTCATAGAATTTGGTGCCAGCCCAGAAGTAGGGGGCCTCGTACCACTTCTGAAGTGGTAACATTATGGGTAGCCAGGATGAGAGGTGTGGGGCAGTGTCTAGGAAGTATCTCCTTTCTCGTAATGCCTCTTTAACAAGCTTGTATTGATTGTAATCGAGATTCCAGACCGCCTTTTCAAGGTATCGGACCCCTCCATGCACCAACTTTGTGCTCTTGCTGCTTGTGCCACTGCTGAAATCATCTCTCTCGACCAAGGCTACTTTCAAGCCTCTTGTAGCGGCATCGAGGGCAATTCCTGTTCCTGTCGCTCCTCCACCGATGACAAGGAGATCGTAGACATTCTCGGAGGAAGCCCCATTGTTGCGAGGGGTTGCGATTTGCGATTGTTCAGTTGCACTTCCACTTCGCTTTAGATCAGCAATTTGTCTATCCCGTGTCTTGATAGAGGGAAAGCGTGGAGGTATTATTACACCCTCTTTTGTGAAATTGAGTGGTCTGACAGGAGCTTGATCTGAGCCCGGGATGTCGCGCGGTCGGTAGGAGATATATAGGGCAGTGCCTCCAGCTGCTGCAAATGTAGATGTGTAGATCAAAGGCTTGAAAAGGCGATGTGACGCAAAGCGGGAAGACATGAGGAATGGAATCAGCCACGAGGTTGGGAATTCTTTGTCGAGCGAAAGGTCTTGTCGAACGAAGGGTCTTGTCGAGCGAAGGGGTCTTGTCGAACGGCGCTGAGATTTGTGACGGCACCGGGAAAGGGTTCTTGAGTTGCAGTGTAGTGAGATGGCGGAAATATTTGCTGAGGTTATTCGGAATGAGTACCTTGGAGGAGGGTGTGAATGAATGGTTATAGATGCTTTAATAGCTGCGATCCGTAGCTGCGATCCGGAGCTGATCACTCAGCATGGGGTCTACGGGATCTGAAAGGCGAAACTTTCCCGCAGCAATCCTTTGTGGGAGAAACCACATCCATGAGAGAGACGGTCAGAAGCCATTACAAAAGTCCGGACCCCATGTAATAAAGGTAGATGTCAATGTCTAGCCGAAGAGAGGCCTGGCCGCGCCCTCATCGAACGCGTCGCAAGTTGAGAAAGTCCCGGCCAAATCTGGGGAAATGAAAATTACCCTGGTCGCTGCACGTCGGCGTTGCGGGACCGGGTGCTGCACTTCGGTATTTTGAGCAATCCATTGCCCCATCTCGGTGTATCTGCTCCGTCTTGAAGCTGGCTCTTCCCCGCATTCACAATCTGGGTGAAATGCCCGAACGACATTAGATCTAGTTAAGCGCCAAGACTAGTCACGTGATCACGCAACTTGTCGCTTGGAATAGAATTGCCTGCAGAGAATCGAGACTAACAGCAATGAGATCATCACATTCATCATTCTGTCCATCACTCAGCAGGAGGCTCTCCCGGATATTCCTCTCTCAACCACGGGAAATATCATCGCGCTCCTTACCTTCGCCGGCGGTCTATTCGCAGCATACATAACATACGCAGCCTCGGTGCGGGGCGCAGGTCGTGAGGTTCAATACACCGTACAGGAAATCAAGCAGATATACAACAAGAACAAGACTCTCTCTCACGCGATCTGATCCGTCAAGCAGACTTGGAAAGTTGTGGCGGCCAAAGAGAGTCAACGATAGAAACCATCACAGCAGGGATTGGTGATGTTGAGCCAAACTTCCGAAAAGGTCGCCGACTTATTCGTATATGACAGGTTGGTGGGAGGAGGTTGTCCAAGTGGAGCGTGGGGATCAAGGTGGTGTTGTTGTCATTGACATGGGCGGTGTTATTTACGGATGGCATCGTGTCGAAGATGGCGAGTCTGCGCGAACAGTCAGCGAAGCTATCAACGCTTCATGTAAGCTATATCGCCGAGTGAGCGCCCATCTTCCCATGTTCCCCCAACGGCTACGGATGAGGCTCCGGAAGCCTCTTCTGAAGAAAGGCCCTCAAAAAAGACTCACCTACAGAACCACTAGGTGAAGGCAGACCAGTCAAGGAAGAATCAGCGCGAGCACCTATGCGTGTCACCCAGAGAGCTACAGAGCAGTGGTCCTCACTAGCGGGCTCAGGAGCGTGGGCCTGGTATCGGGCCCGGTCAAGCTTTTCGAAAAGGGCTTGCCCAGGAGTGAGGACCTATTGAACCTGATGGTTCTGTGATCAGTCACTAGGTTGAAAACTGTCTGAGTGGCCAAGTGGCAAGATAAATCTGCAGGCCGACTAATGACTTACCGAATCAGGAACTGGTGCCAGGTCCCCCAACTCAATAGGACCAATGGTAACTATCCGCTGAGGAGATAAAAAGAATTATGTGCCCCGCGAGCCATCTATTTCTGAATCTACAGCTTGCAAAAATCAGCTTTGGTAGGAAGCCTAGAACTTGGAACTTGCTATCCGTAGCATCTGGTTGGACACTTTCGCTTGAAGCTAGAACCGGCCGCCTTAATGCGAGGCTCTTCAGTTTCTGAATTTGTGTGGTTGTGTGGTTAGCTCACAGAAATCCAGAACTAGTGTAGCGAAGGTCCCCAGAAACCTCGTCAAGAAGATTTAACCCGTTATTGATTACAGTTTGTTTACCTGCTCGCCTCCTTCTCACTTGCTCTCATTTCTTTCGATCTCTCATCTTCTATTCTATCTCTTTGAAGTACGCTCTTTACGAGCCTTGCCTTCTATGGTAATTCTGCGCTGCTAAAATGGCAACTTTCAGTCAGTATTTCCATAGCGTTTACCAAGACGATAGCCCCAAGACACGACTCCGATCTGGCAGTGACAAGCGCGGGATACCCCTTCTCAGCAAGGACAGAGTCAATCGGGTATTGTCGTATCCTGGTTCCTTCAACCCTCCTCATGTCGGCCACCTGGCCGTCCTCCGTCATGCATTCGAGAGCAGTCCTGATCTCAACATCGTCGCTGGAATTGTCTTCCCAGTGGCCGTCGAGTATATAAAAGAGAAGAACTACCTATCGGACCGGTGCCTAGTGCTCTCTGGAGAGTAGAGATCGGAGCTGTGGAAGAGAGACGCCCGCTTTCCGGCGTGGGCATTTGCGCCTAACTGCAAGTCCGGAACGGAGCTCAGGGAGAAAATAGCCCAAGCGGCGAAGAAAGATGGATATGAAATTCTCTACATAAGACTTGGTGGGCCTGATACTTGGGACTTCAGTTGGCCGTACGGACATTGGAATATGGGTTGCTCTGAGTATCTGATGAGTGATGCTGCAAGAAGTGCCCCATTTCTCGGTCCAAATGGTGTTCCCCAGCCGGTAAGAGGCTACACAACTTGGCAGCGGCTGGAACTGGATCTTCATCTAAGGGCTAAACAATTGCAACATACGACGCGACGGCTCCGGAGTTTCAAATCTCCTCGCTTGGTCGCTGCGAACTCGTCAGTCCAAAGTCAGTCACATTTTCCTGTTGTTCGTTGAAAAGTTGTCGCTGCTAATCAATACTCAGACCTTGATGAATGCCATCACCCAACCGAAGCTGTGGGGTATGAACAGGAGAATACAATTTGGGAATGCGTCGAAAAGTGCTGTGCATGGCGCGAAAATTGCGATCTGAGCCTGAGACTTCGTCTTGTCTGCAAGAAAACCCGGGACATTGGGCTCCTGGGGTCTGTTACGAATGAAATCAGCTCCACGACGCTGTACCAGATCATCACACAAAGCATTGGGAAGGGTCGCTTGAAGCGGCTACAGAACCAGGCACTTTCGGCAGGTCTGCTCTGCAAATTCTTGAAACAGAACAACTTCGACAAGATGAGACTTAGAGTCAAACGTCGTCGGAGGCAGTAATTTAGCGTGCTGCGACCTCGCTAACAAGGGGCGTCCTGGATAGCAGTTGGTAACCCACTCGCTTGCAGGAGTGCTTGGGGTACGATTTCTAGTACAAATTAGGCAATTTTGACTCTGAGCGAAGCTGGATGCAGGCCTGGGGCAGGAAAGGTTGCGGGCGTTCATAGGGATGTTCCCCTGGGGGGAGGGGGAACATTTGCCACCTAAATTTGCCTGTAGGACCTTGCTGGATAGGAGATTTTGTTTGTCTTAGACGCCTGTTCCGTGTCTGGCATACCCGGAGGAAGGTGCTCTAACAGGAGCTGCAATGAGGATATCTTTCGATCACTCTTGATGATCGAATTAAGCATTTAGTAATGCCCTATGTGATATGACTATATCTATGACTAGGGAAGGTACGTAGGCACCACGTTTGACGTCCAATCGACGATGACGAGGTTCGGCGAGCAGTTCCGCGTATTTTCGTCTTCCTCACGAACCAGATCACCGCTAAAACAGACAGCATCGTAGTTAGAAGACAGCCCAACAGTCTGAAGCAGAGAAGGATCCATATTGATCGAATTGGAGGCTGTCGAGGTTGCTACTGTTATTTGAGTTGCTAAGCTCATTACTTGCTGCCTCTGAAGACGTTTGGCTTAGAATATGTAGACTACCTGCATGAGGGAGTAAGATGTCATCATCTTCTGACACGGATGTAAATCCTTAACAATTGCCCTGACTCGGCGCAGCTAAATCGTGGGGAAGAAGACCTGCATCAAGAGAACCCACGCTCGAAGCAGTAGCCTTCCTCATGTTCGACATGTGCGCAAGTACTACATTGTGACCGCACATCCACCAAGTGGTGTTCGACTCATTATTGTTTCGCCTCTTTCCAAACTCTTCTTCTCAAGAACGCAAGAGACACCTTTGGTGACGCAGCAATCGTAGCAATTTCAAAGCTTTTCTTAGATGGAACGTCTGCGAATCGTTGCCATGGCTATCACAAGGGCTGTGTCCGACGGTTCAACCTATCCTTACACTACATCAGCTCAGCTACTAGAAGCCACATGCGATAAGATCAAACCTTTTGGTGGAGAAAGGATGCAGGGGGGAAGTAATGTCATGGCTGTCAAGAGTTCATCATTCCCATCAGAAGCATGTTCGAGACGGTAGGAAAAACAGTATGTCTTCGAAGAGATGCGGTTGAGAGCAGTTCAAAGATATTCGCACTCATCGTCCTGACTTGATGGGGTAAATTACTGCCCGCACCTGGACCGGGGGAAGGGCGTTGTGGCGTACCAGCCAAGCCACACAAAATGTCCCGCTACAGGCGCAGTCAATATCAGCCTAGCAAGGCACATTCTTCAACTTGGGTTACGTCCCCGATTCTGCAAATTAGGGACTTTCGCTGGACGATATCTGCATTCACATAGCCATGGCCAGACCCTCCTCAATACGCTAGGCTACGGTACGAGTGGCAATCCGCCAAATCGTTGGACGCTTTCAACGCGACACGCAACTGCGCTACTTAATATGAGGCAGACAAGTCGGCCGACCGACGGCAAGACAACCTTATGATCCTTTTCTCAGCCCGATTTCGAGTCCCTCCTCCTGGCAACATGAAGAATCATATCCGATGATGGATGGACTTGGGGCCGCTGCCAGCGTTATTGCCGTGGTGCAGATCGCCGCAGAGGTCGCTAAATTATGTGGAGGCTACATCCGTGATGTGCAGCACGCACGTCAAGACATTCAGCGCATGCAGTCGAAAGCTTCAGCGTTGCATGGTGTGTTGGAACGACTCAAAAACAGGCCTCAATTGAACGTCAGCGAAGCAACAATTCAGCAATGCTCGAATGACCTAAAATCGATCAGAGAGAAACTTGAGCCGAAGAAGAGGCATGCCGCGATGAAGCGGATTGGCATGAGAGCTCTTAAGTGGCCATTTACGAGCAAAGAGGTCGATGAGAAGGTGAAAGCACTCGAAGGCTACCTACTGATTTTCAGCACAGCTCTTCAACTCGACATCAGTGATAAAGTCGACGATGCTGAACATGAGCGATTGTTAGAGAAGCTGGCATATGTCCGTGATGCACCGTTCAATTCGTACGAGAATCAACGACACCGCCCTTGTCTCGAGACCACACGAGTCGAGGTCTTACAGCGAATCATGCAATGGGCTACCAGTACGTCTCCGCAGTACATCTTCTGGCTGAAAGGTATGGCAGGAACAGGCAAGTCGACTGTCGCCATCACTGTGGCCTCCCAATTGCGACAGATATCAAAGAATTTTGCTAGTTACTTTTTCAAACGAGGTTTTGGTGATCTTGCTCGTGCACGAAAGCTAATTCCTACAATTTCTCGCCAACTGTCATATTCATCTCCTCCATATCGCCGACTCGTTCTGGCAACAGTCAAGGAGGAACCAGATCTTGGACAGTCAGCGAACCTCCGTGAGCAATACGAGAAACTAGTTGTTGAACCACTTCACAAGCTTCAGTCCCTGACGCCGACTCAAAATCCATTTTTTATCGTCATAGATGCACTGGATGAGTGTGATGAGGAGAATGACATCCGGCTTTTGCTTCGACTTTTGGCAACAACAAAGGACCTGCGAAATCCTGGGATTCGAGTCTTTGTCACCAGTCGACCCGAGTTACCGATTCGACTTGGCTTCCGGGAAATACCAAACATCTTGTACCAAGACCTAGTCCTTCATAATGTGCCACGATCAGTGGTGGACGGCGACATCAAGATCTTCCTAAGACACGAACTGGAAGAAGTACAGCGAAAATATCGCCTTCCAGCCCACTGGCCGGAAGACCTGAAATTGTCTACTTTAGTAAGAAAAGCCGCAGGCCTATTTATCTTCGCTGCAACGGCTTGTCGCTATATTGGTGGATCGCCTCAGGTAGACCCGCAAGAGCGTCTCGAACAGATCTGCAGTTCTGTCGCAACCAATCAACTGATGACAGAGGAACTTGATCAAATGTACACACTTATTCTACAAAACTCAGTCAAAGGTAGATATACGGAGAAGGAGCGACAGCACATCAATCTTCGGTTTCGCTACATTGTCGGTAGCATTGTGGTGCTCCTCAATCCTCTGTCTATTCCAGAGTTGTACAAGTTACTCTGCGATGCTCAGCTTCAAGCTCAGCACCAACTAGAAGACACATTGGAACCACTGCATGCTGTACTTGATGTGCCTGAGGACATGGGCTGTTCTGTTCAACCGCTGCACCTCTCTTTTCGCGACTTCCTCCTCGACCAGAATAGATGTCTAGATCACCAATTTTGGGTAGACGAACAACAGACTCACCACAAACTAGCCTTGGACTGTATGCGCTTACTGTCATCTTCTCTGCAGAGGAACATATGCCGCCTTCCATCTCTGGGTACTTTGAAATCCGAAATAGCTCAAAGAGATATTGACAATGCTCTCTCGCCGGCAGTGCAATATGCATGCCGATACTGGGCAGATCACGCTCGAAAGGGAAAAGTAGAATTGCTTGACCACGGCTGCGTTCGCGACCTCCTAAGACAGCATTTCCTGCATTGGCTGGAAGCAATGAGCTTGATAGGTAAGATATCTGAAGCGATCATCGCAATCACAGACTTGGCAGCCATGGTCAATGTAGGTAGATATCTTCCACTATCTTACTTGGTCGATGCTAACAACTAAACTTAGTCCCAGAAGTCGCCGATTATGCATGACTTGATTCACGATTGCCGCCGGTTTCTACTGGCTTTCAGGCAAGTCATCACAAATGCGCCAGGGCAACTTTATGCTTCTGCCCTCATGTTCAGCCCGCTACATAGCACTGTTCGAAACAACTTCAGAGATACAGTTCCGCGATGGGTGAAGCTCCAACCCCGCCACCCAGAAAAGTGGAGCGCTAGTTTACAGACACTCGAAGGCCACTTCAGGTCGGTCAACACAGTGGTCTTCTCGCCTAACGGTCAACTGGTGGCTTCGGGGTCAGGTGATCGCAACGTGCGGCTCTGGGATGCGCAGACAGGCGAGTGTCGTTCTCTCCTCGAAGGCCACTCCAGCTCAGTCACCACGGTGGTCTTTTCGCCTGACGGTCAGCTGGTGGCTTCAGGGTCAGATGATCACACCGTGCGGCTCTGGGATGCGCACACTGGCGAGCGTCACTCTCTCCTCGAAGGCCACTTCGGGTCGGTCAACACGGTAGTCTTCTCACCCGGCGGCCAGCTGGTGGCTTCAGGGTCATATGATGGCACGGCGCGGCTCTGGGACACGCAGAGCGGCAAGCGTCACTCTCTCCTCAAAGGCCACTCCAGATCGGTCACCACGATGGTCTTCTCGCCTGACGGCCAGCTGGTGGCTTCAGGGTCAGATGATGGCACCATACGGCTCTGGGACACGCAGACCAGCGAGTGTCGCTCTCTCCTCGAAGGCCACTCTTTTGTCAGCACGGTAGTCTTCTCACCTGACGGCCGGCTGGTGGCTTCAGGGTCACAACTTGATTGCGCGGTGTGGCTCTGGGACACGCAGACCGGCGAGTGTCGCTCTCTCCTCAAAGGCCACCTCAGCCGGGTCAACACGGTGGTTTTCTCGCCTGACGGCCAGCTGGTGGCTTCAGGGTCATATGATCGCACTGTGCGGCTCTGGGATACGCAGACCGGCAAGTGTCGCTCTCTCCTCAAAGGCCATTCCAACTCAGTCGAGACGGTAGTCTTCTCGCCTGACGGCCATCGGGTGGCTTCAGGGTCACATGATCACACGGTGCGGCTCTGGGGCGCGCAGACCGGCGAGTGCCACTCTCTCCTCGAAGGCCACTCCAGCCGGGTCACCACGGTAGTCTTTTCGCCTGACGGCCAGCTGGTGGCTTCAGGGTCAGATGATGACACCGTGCGGCTCTGGGACGCGCATACCGGCGGGCGTCGCTCTCTCCTCGAAGGTCACTCCGGCCGGGTCACCACGGTAGTCTTCTCGCCTGGCGGCCAGCGGGTGGCTTCAGGGTCAGATGATGGCACCCTGCGGCTCTGGGATGCGCAGACCGGCGAGTGTCGCTCTATCCTCGAAGGCCACTCTAGCCCGGTCACCACGGTGGTCTTCTCGCCTGACGGTCAGCTGGTGGCTTCAGGGTCAGATGATGGCACCCTGCAGCTCTGGGACGCGCATACCAGCGAGTGTCGCTTTCTCCTCGAAGGACACTCCGACGGGGTCACCACGGTGGTCTTCTCGCCTGACGGCCAGCTAGTGGCTTCAGGGTCAGATGATGGCACCGTGGGGCTCTGGGATGCGCAAACCGGTGAGTGTCGCTCTCTTCTCGAAGGTCACTCCGGCCGGGTCAACACGGTAGTCTTCTCGTCTGACGGCCAGCTGGTGGCTTCAGGGTCATATGATCGCACGGTGCGGCTCTGGGACACGCAGACCAGCGAATGTCACTCTCTCCTCGAAGGTCACTCCAACTCGGTCGACACGGTGGTTTTCTCGCCTGACGGCCAGCTGGTGGCTTCGGGGTCAAATGATTGCACCGTACGGCTCTGGGACCCGCAGGCCGGCAACCACGTCTTGACTATTCCGAGCTTGTCAAGCCATCCAAAAATTGAGTTTCGCACTGGGCTCGGTATGATATTTGTAGATGGCACGGCGTTTGAAATTCCTCCTGGAAAGGTGACGAAGGCTGTGGTAAGTAATTCCAGTTGCCTCACTTCAAATCTCTGGATCCATGCTGCTGGAGACTGGGTGATGAAGTCTTCCGAGCAGGTGTTATGGCTTCCCCCAGAGTATAGACCTCGCACCCACACCAGCTATGGAAATATCATCGTGCTTGGATCGGGAAGTGGTCATGTATTCTTTCTGTCATTTGAAGACGGGCTCGGTCAGCAAATTGGTAATACATCATTGCAATCCCTAGACCATCATTCAGGGAGCGGATGACTTTTACCCTGTTGACGTGCTATCTCTGCCGATTCGCCTCAAAGCGAATGAACAAAACCATCACCCGAATAATATCCAATACTATTTACACGGTGGACAGAGAAACTTTGCGAATGTGGATGTAGATTACGTACAAGGTTGTACGTCGTCAAATATCGCCCAAAACCCTCGATCAGCGGCGTAAATGCGTGGCTGTGCTCAATCTCCAAACGTCACTCTCGCTGGACTGGAAGCAGGGAAGGTGGGCTGGGCGCTTGTAATAGTCCTCCGACAGTCTTCTAGACGTGAAATTACCCTGACTACGTGCCATGCGTTATCTGGGTAGAGTATACGTTTCTGATTTTGTGTTGGACCAGACCACCGGGATTGGCTGAGTCAAACGTTTCAGACCTAGCCATGGAGTGTTGATTGGGCTGTCACCAGTGAACAGGAACATATCGTACAGCCAACCACCGAAACAGCAGCCGAAGAAGGGGGCGACCATTGGTACCTTGACAGAGATCAGACAAATGACAGGCGGTAATGAGCCGTAGCTTGACTTACCCAGAAATAGTAGCCTCCGGCGGACCAAACTTCATGGCCATATCCGATCATATAGGACACCAAACGAGGACCAAAATCTCGTGCCAAGTTGATCGCGTATCCTGTCTCCCAACCAAAACAAGCACCAATCCCAAAGATCACGAAAAATAGGCCTAGGGGTGTCAGATTACCCGCTCCTAGGTTTCCATCATCCTTGAGGGCGTAGATGCAAAACATCAATATGGTGGACGCAATGAATTCCGAAAAGAACTGGCCAGTCTTGGTCATGAACGCCGCTGGGTAGGTGCAAAAGATACCTGCGGTGGACGTGTTGGAACCCACAGTACGAATATCAGGCCCACCTTCGAACACGTCGATAGCAGACTTGTAGTTTGCATACACAACTGCGGAGGCAACCATAGCTCCCAGAACCTGGGCCACTAGATAGGTAGGGAATTTTCGCCAGGGAAATTTGCGGAAGACGCAGTTGGCGAAAGTGACAGCTGGGTTCAAATGGGCGCCGGAAATGCCGGCAGTGTAAACGCCTAGCATAACTCCAAGGCTGGAGAACTTATTAGCACATTTCCTCGGTCTAGGCGAGAATATTTCCTTACCCCCAACCCCAGGAGATTGACTGATAATCTCCTTTTTTGCCCGAACTCAGAACCACTTGTGCAACGACTCCATCTCCAAAGAGGATAAGTATGAAGACGCCGAAGAATTCTGAAAATGGTTCTCGCATGACACGCCGAATACGGCTCCATAACAGATCTGGTTCTGATTCAACGGCATCGGCTTGAGGGATTTTGTGGTCAATGAGAGGACCATGTTCAGAATGAGCAGGCTTTCCAGCGACGGATGTTCTTCGCTTTTCTGTTGTCTCGACATGGAGATGTCCATTCTCAGTGGGCTGTGACATCTTTGAATCCTTTGGGTAATCTGGGAGAAGCTCGAGTTGCTGTTGGTGATTGATGGATTTACGCCCATTGCGGGAACCCCAAGATGCTTATATAGATGGAAGGTTGAAGATTGTACTAGGCGTAAGACGAGACCTCGGTTGTTAAACGACCCATTGAACTCTTTGATGACTTGATCCACTTTAGAAGAGCGTATTCCGAGCGCGAAGCTATGCGGTTGGATGTGGAGAAAATAGTGCGACGTCTACAATTCGCCTCTACAAGATGAGTAAAATGTTCCACACAATGGAGTCCCGGCTTCCGGATGCTGAAATGACATAGTTGAACGCATCTCGGTGTATCTTTTGAAGCGCCTATCAAGCGCGCGACGTTACGCAAGCCCCGGCCATTTGGCACAGACTAGAAGGCATCTGGAATCTTCTCTCGCATGCCTTTCCCTCACAGGTATGGGATCCCGAGGGCCTGGGATGTTGGAGCTAGGCTTTGCCCCCCGCAAAAGGTCTGACATGTTCAGGTTGCCGTCTCCGCACCGCCAAGTTTTGCTTCGGAGGCGAAGGACCGAACGCCGAGATTCTGATTTGCAATGATCGGACCTGACTTTAAGACCCTCGACTGGCCACATAGAAGGTTTAGCAGATACCTAGTACAGTAGCAATGCTTCAGACGTGGAAGATCAATCACGGTCTCGAAAGGTTCTTCTCTCTGTTTGACTACGTTTTACGCTGATTTATTTCTGCGCGCGATCCGTACTCTCTGGCCTAGATGCTCTACAAGAAGGTATCTCGGGATAGTTATCTTCGGTTACTGCAAGACTTTCCAACCACTCCAGACTCGACTAAGACACGCTCAACTCCATATTGGTAGAAATAAACAGCCCGGAAGCTGCGTGAGAAAGTCTTTGCGGAGACAATTTAGGGGCTTGGCATTCCGACTGTTGGATCCAGCTGTCGGCTTCGCGGGTATTTGGCAGTAAGATTCTCAGCAACTCTCTGCATGCCAACTCATGCAACTCAGTGCGAGTTGATACTTTCCTTCGATTCTCAGAGCCAACTAATCAGATATCAACAGCTCCATAACAGCCTACGTTGACAGCCTCCGAGTTCAGAGCCTCCAATCAAGCATGGCTTAGTCTTTGTCGCAATGGCCCTCTCTACAAGCTCTACCGAATCAAAGGTTGCAAGTGATGGCATTACCGGCGGCTATACTGGTGACAGCCTGGCTCTTCGAATTGTCATCGGCTCTTGCATAACAGTGGCATGGTACAATGCGCTCGAGCTCAACATCCTTGTTTTTGCCACATTCAAGAGATATGGCGGCTTATACTTCTGGAGTCTTCTCATCGCCTCATGGGGAGTTATCTTCTATGGAATAGGATTCCTGTTCAAGTTCTTCCAGATCATCAACAACGACTACGTGAATGTCGTTTTCATCACCATCGGATGGTGGTGTATGGTTACGGGCCAGTCGGTCGTGCTCTATTCGCGACTCCACCTCATCGTTCTGAATGAGAAGCTGCTCGGACTCATCCTCAAGATGATTATTGTCGATGCCATCATCTTACACATTCCTACAACTGTGCTCACCTTCGGCTCCAATTCCAACACCCAAACCACAAGATTCGTCCATGGCTACAACGTGATGGAAAAGATTCAGATGACAGGGTTTTGTATCCAAGAATTTGTCATATCTGGAATCTACCTCTGGGAATGCGTGAAGTTCCTCAAAATGGACAAACAAGAGAAATCTCGCAAGACACTGTACGAACTTTTCTACATCAATATGATCATCATCATGATGGATCTCAGCCTCCTTGGTCTCGAATATGCCAACCTCTACATTCTAGAGATTGTCATCAAGGGCGTCGTATACAGTGTGAAGCTTAAACTCGAATTTGCCATCCTTGGAAAGCTCGTTCAATACGTCCAAAATCCAGCAGGACAGTTTCCTGGCCGCAACGCATCGGATGTCTCGGAATTTTTGCGCCCACCCCACACAACAGCGACTACATCGCAAGTCATTTCAGAGCCAAAAGTGGCGCGCAAACGAGAGTGTGGATGCCATCTCAACTCACAATCCGAGAGAACATTTGAACATATTGAGTTGAAGGAAGGCAACATGCCCGCATCAACGCAGTATGAGCCGCTACATACAAGTTACAAAAATCACAGCGATGAAGATATTGAAAACATGATGAAGAGATACTCCGTGAGCTGATGAAAGTGGCTCGGATCGATGAAGAGTGAACAAATCGGCATAACATGCGCCGTGTTGTTGGATCTGTTGCGCGCAGAAGACAGGTGTGCATATACTGGTTGCGGAAGCACTGCTTGTTGCTACCTATTCTACCTGGAGATGGCAAAATACATATACACATAGGAAAACCCTGTCGGTCGAGAGCCTGTCTCGTGCGAATCGCTGGTCCCTGTTCAGCTGTGTCTTCCCAGCTGGCTCCCTGCCCAGCCGACATACGAACGTACGAGCGTACAAGCCTGCGAATAGCCACCGAGGCGCGGCCTATTCGCAACAGGATCAAGTCGACAGCACAACCAAGACCAGAATGACCTTGAAGATCCCAGCATTCAGCACCAGCCTTGCGTGCTTCGTACAATGAAGTTTGCCGTTCAAACACGGCAAATTACTCGATACTCCGATCATTTTCAAGAGATATTTACCTGTCTAAAATGCCAACGAATCTGAGCCTCCATTTCATTCGTATGGGTCAGACGGCCCCGCCATTTGTCAACATTGCCAACAGCTGAGCTACAGACTCTGTCAATGGGCAACGGTCTATCAACAGAGCCCCAAGTGAATCAAGTCACTAGTTAACAGTCTTTCAACAACTTGAACGTGAAAATAGGCATGTCCAAGGCCAACTGCCGGGAATCCATTGTCGAAAGCAACCTCGGGGTTGTTGTCATGCCTAGCAACTCAGAACCCGCCTAGCCGTACAACGGATTAGGTGAACGCCGTACACGCTTTTCCTCAACCATCTCGATGTACGTCAAGATTGCTTTGATATCCTTGTCCACTTCGCTTACCTGAAGTCCAGTATCCAGCATCTCTACCTATGGTTTGCTGATGATAGCCGATAAGGGCTTTGTTGATGAGTATCTGGCGACTAGATCCGAAAGTCGAAGACTATCCGCACTTGCACGGATAACTTTGAAGGATGACAGCTTCAAGGGTAATTGCTGCGGACATATTGCGAATTTTGGAGGCCAACAAGCGGCGTCGAATTGTTCAATAGGCCGCTGGCCAGATTGACTTCACCCTAGCCACTTGTTGCCAATGCTGGTCTCATGGAAGACATTTGATTCCAATTCCTCGGCTTCCCTTCTTTTTGAATGCTTCTTGTCAGGGACCACTCATTGCACGATGTCTGAATGTGAAATTGCCCGTTGATCTCCTCCCTGACCACTGCTCTTTATTTTGGCTAAGGAGCTTCTATTGGTTTTCGTCCCCATACCACAACTCTGAGGATCTCCATTAGCGCAACCAATCTCGAAGCTTAGAGAACGGACCTACCCTTTCTGATACCCGTGCATCGACCTGTTAGTCCACTCTTTTCTGATCTGGGCGAGGAGAATTTGCACTTCCTCCACACTCCAGTTGAGCGCTCGAGTGAATGCTGCTAGCGTGAAGCCTTCGACGCCTTCGAGATAGGTGAGACAGGTATACTTTGCCTCCTTAGCCAACTGCCATTCATGTGAAATTCAAATCACTTACTCTACCGATTTCTTTCATTCTTGGGTCCTTTGGCCAGTCATTAGTCGGCCTCTTCAACATTCTTTCCTGGACGTCCACAAAGCCCGCTTGTTCAATCCATTGCTTATACTGGTCAAGCTTTGGAACTGGGCGGCCAAACTTGATGCATGCTTCGTCAAGCCAATCAGCCCACTTTACAGACGCACTGTCCTCGGGGAAGGTGCCATCATCGCAAAAAACGGATAGTGCAAGTTCATTGACTTCAAGCCAGCCGCCTGGTTTGATTGCGTTAAAGGCCTGCTTATATAGTCGAACATAATCTGAGACACTAGATAACAGGTGTCTCATAAAGACCAGGTCGAATTTGTCCGCTCCAAAGGTCCATTCTTCCTCAAAGTCGTCAACCTCGAATTTCGCATTTGGGGGAACCCATGTTGCTTGCACAGGCGACAGGTCAATTCCAATCACGGTGGCGGAAGGAAAGCGATCCGCCATATCGATGGTCCAGACGCCAGTACCGGTACCGACGTCCAAAATATGTTGAGGCGCGACTATTGGTGCTAGATGAAGAGCTCCAAGTTGTAAACCTTGATTGTGATGTTCAATATCCATTCGCTCAAGCTCTTTTTCATCATTCGGGAATACATAGCGGCCTGCCTTATAAGCATGGTATCGTCGACCGTGCTCGAACTCATACTTGGTGATTGCGGACCTGATGGAAGTGGTAGTGCTGCCCCCAGTTGAGGAACTGCCGTCACCGAACGTCGAATCCTCATCATTGTCATCAGCTTCCATCTTAACTCAACGATTGGCACGGAGTCAGGATAGGGTGGAGGAAATGAAACACCACCTAACCTTTCTTCCCATGTTTGGCCCCTCGAAAAGTAGGGGGGGGGGCATGTGACCCGATAAAAAACGGGATTGTGATTGCTTCCCAGCAGAATTAAGTTCGCAACTATTTCGCGGGAAGCGGGAGCGACCTTCCGTGAGGGGGTTCCCACATAGACCCTAATGGCTCCCCTTTTTGTTCGCCTTGAAGAGAATTAACCGATAGGCCATCAATCTGTCTTGTGACAATGACAAATGGGAAAGCACCCACTTGGTCTAGAACGGGCCACATGCTTCTCCATATCGTTGGTACTTGTGTGGATGGGGCCTTCAGCAGATCGCCGGCGCCAACCAAAAATTGGTTCTAGGGCCTAACAGCTTGAGCCTTCTCTCATCCCGTCACGGCATGTGAATAGCGCCCCGGAAATGAAATGCGTTCCCACTCTCGTACTGGTGCCAGATGAACATCTTCAAATCTGCTCATACTTCAGACCTAGCAGGTGGGGAGATTTATCTCTTCCAACGAAAACCATCATTCAACATCGCAATCCTTCGATAGGTTTGGAGTTGATCTAAGATTTCTCAACGCGTGTAAGGCTATCGCTTCGAAAAGAACTTAACATTGGCAGATAGAACCCATCTAGCGACATTTCAGACTTTCAGAATCAAACCTCAGGTAGACTATCGTCCAGAACTTTGCCTGCCAAATCCGCCATGTCAACGGAAACCAAAGCCGAGTCCCTTGGGGTGCATCTCGTCGGCAGTGTGCCGCTGGATGATACCACCACCGTCTTCCGCACCGCATGCAGTTCTCTCCCTCGTCGCCTACGCCGAATCCCTGATGGCGAGACTGGCGAGCGGTACAACTACGTTTGGTTCCAGCGCAAGCACTTTCCAGAAGCAATGCTTCGAAATGTTATAACCGGCGACCCCCCAAGAACCGAAATTCCCGACGACGAAGTGCAGAGCACTATGAGCAAACTTGTGTTGCCAATACACACCGGTTACGATGATGCAGCACTCGCCTCCTATACCACGTTCTGCGCAATGCGCGACGAGGGCGTTATTCCTAAAGGTGTCAAATTTCAGGTCTCGCTGCCAACGCCGACCAATGTGATGGTGCTGCTTGAAGGCCAATATGCCGCGCGTGTCGAACCCATGTACGAAGAAGCGATGCTCTCTTCGCTAAAAAGAATACAGGCGGAGATACCTGCCCACGACCTTGCAGTGCAGTGGGATATTGCAGTCGAGTTCGGCATGTTAGAGGGTGTCTTATTCCAGTCATGGTGGAAAGGAGACGTCAAAGACGGCGTTATGGAGAGGATTCTCCGGGTCGCTGCCGCTGTGGACGAGGGAGTAGAGCTAGGGTTCCACCTCTGCTATGGCGATATTATGCATAAGCATTTTGTGGAACCGAAGGACACCGGCAAATTGGGAGCCATTGCGAGTGCGATTTTGGAGGGTGTGAAGAGGAAGGTAGATTGGATACATCTGCCAGTACCTATAGACAGAGATGATGTGGGCTATTTTGAGCCATTGAAGGGAGTGGATTTCGGACAGACCGAGTTATACCTAGGGCTTTTGCATCCAGACGGTGAAGAGGCGACAAGGAAAAGAATTGAAGCAGCCAAACAGGCTGGGCTGAACAGGTTTGGAGTATCCACTGAATGTGGAATGGGTAGGACGCCACGTGAAGATCTAGAGCCCATCTTTCAAACCGCGAAGGATGTGACAGTGCCAGTGATTTGAGGATGGGGTTGATGGGGAAATCCTTTGTGGATTACGAAAGCTTACGTGAAATGGTTACAACATTCCCTCGTTCCCTATAGTTGTTCTTCGTTCACGAAAGCGTTTCAAGTTCTCTCTGCCCGATGACTGAGTCTGACTTGCATGTTGTGCGGTAGGGGATGGAAGATAGCATTGGATCTTATCCAAATTTTAGCCTTCATAACGAGATCTTAGGATCTTTGATGATTTGTATGCTCAGGATCAATGTGAAGTTCGACGCTATGGATCAACACGATGGCTATTGTAGATATCGTTGTGAGCTAAAGCTTTCACTCGGACTCTCTCTGAATCTCCACCATCAAACCTACTCGGTTTAACACCTTTGCAACTTCCTCATCCACCCGATATCATATTTGCAACGACCCCAAGCAGTTACCGCAGCGTGAGTGACCCATCCCGCGGAACAAAGCACTTCCTTCATCGGCCTGTCAATTGTAGATTGTCCGGCGAGAATGCGCGTGGGCTATTGAGCTGCTTCTCTATCTCCGTTTGAGGGTAGCATAAAATGCTTTGGGCGCGCACCAGAGCCTGATCGAAAATGCTAGGCGGCCGTTTCCCTATAGCTGTACCAAGGGTTCCATGAGGGTCAGGATGTGGTCGTAAGGGCCAAAGCCATCGCACACATCATGATCCCTAGCGTTAGGTGTGAGAATCCAGCCCTCGCACGAAGGGAGATGAATTTGGTCGCAGGAGTCGCGGATTGTTGTAGAAATATGGACGGGCCACTGAAATGAGTCGCAGCGGCGATGAGGTGACATTGTTGAGGAAAGCCGACGTCCAGATACCCCTAGCTACGACGACGGAACTTGCGTGCAAGTCTCCAAGCGAAGTCTTCACGCTCATTGCTCTGTAGTCACCACTCTTTGGCTCGTAGCACTCAGCCTTATCAAAGCTCGCGCCCTGCCTTGCCGAGAAAATTGAGTCATGATCTTCGCGTTAGCAGTCCCATCATCGGGAAAATGTACTGCTTCCTTCGCATATGACGACTGGACAGGATCTGGCACTAGACGAGCGACATCCTGGAAATGCAGCTGCTGTTGCTAATTACGGTAGAGACGGTGATCTCGGCGGTGGATTTGTTTGTAGTATCCGTTCTTCAGCCATACTTCCTCCATCCCGGCTAGCTGGCAATGCGGTCAAGGCTGTCGTGGATGATGCTGCCGCATCCATATGCTGATTTGTAGTATGTCCACCTGTATGTTTACTGTGCTTGTAGGTCTTCCAGGCGAAGAACACGCCGACAATGGCAACCACCACTCCGACTATCGAAGTCACGACTCCGATGATAATCTGCAGATTTGTACTGAGACCTCCGCTGCCTCCACCGGAAGGCGCGGTCGACGAGTTCGTAGGTGTCGATAGTGTCGTTGTCTGGCTGGCTGTAGGCTGGACACCAGTTGCCTGACTCGTGGAGGGCGCAGCCGCCAGGCCAATTTGTATGATTTTGTCTTCTGACAGCGACATAGCCGTCCCAGAGCTGTTGCACTCATTGCTTGCAATGGCCGCCGCATCGTGGACTGCACCAGCCCCACAATTTTTCCCGATGCATTGTGAAACAGCTATCAGCCAGGAGCTTGTGCCGCACAGACAGCTATCATCCAAGGTCAAGCAGTTGTTGGAGTTGCAGGCATTGGCTAGGGTGCATTGCTGGGTGTTGAAGATGTTGGTGAGGCAGCTTGCTTCGCAGTCATTGGTATAGTCTTGCCAGTAAAAATTGTCTACTATTGTATATTGGGCGAGAGCGGGGCTGAGGAACAATAGGAGCTGCAGCGGGAGCAGGAGCGGGAGCAGGAGCGGGAGCAGGGTTCGCTGGGTAGGAGGCATCGTCAACGAAGGGCAGTTGATACATCGATGTAGGGAGGCTCGTCGACGTCGAATGCATCCGAAGACTGCGAGATACAATATATGTACTCATGTTGGAAACCGATCCCTATATGTGTTGGTTGAACGTATGAGCCGCAATGCAGCCAAAAAGGGGGTTTCACAATTGATCTTTAGATGCCCCTACCTTTGCCAGCGCTTAGCGACACAGCCTATCCTTGAGTGCTCTCTCCGCTAGCTCTATGCTGATTGCGACGGCTAACAAAGTTAATGAGCGCCTCCTAGTATCAGTTTCATCCAAAGGACGGGCAATCTTTCGTCACGATCACGTGACATCAGGTGAAATCCGTGAGATCTTTTCTTGAAAGCTACATCTCACTGTTATCCTTGCCCGTCTGTGCTAGTATTGCTATTCTCCATTATATAGTTGTCAGATATCTAGGCGTATCAAGGGGAGAGAGTTGTTCGAGCCTTTGGCGTTCGTAAAGACCTTCGTGTCCTGCCAACCATGAGCAATCGTCAACCCAAAGCTCAACAGCGAGCAGAATTCATTGCGATCATACTTTCTAGATTTCATCACTTGGCTTGAGCCAGTGGGCAATTTTCTACCCGGCGTCCACTGACTTTCCGGCGGATCGAGCTGTTTTAGTCCAAAGGAATTGGATCAGAAGCCCAATGACGAGTTCCCAGGCTGTGGGTGGTTCAACACGACAAGTCCTGAGCGCAAGCTGCTGGGCACCATGGCGGATCCTCTCTTTGTGATCGCTGGCATTCTCACAATCATCCAAGGTGTCCTGCAAGACGCACTCCAGACAAAGCAATTCATAAATGGAATTCAGGGGGCTCCGCCCGTCGTTCAAAGCCTTTCCAAAGATCTTGATGCTTTATACGTTGTGCTGGGCGTTCTCCGAGGCCACTTGGATCATGCTGAATCAAATATCACATTTGCAATCTTATACCTATGTTGTCCGCTCCTCTTGAGAATTGTCTCAGCTTTCAAAACATATCTCGAAGACTATCAAACCATTTGTGAAGATCTCTGGGGAGGCCAAAGAAAGCCAATGGCGAAGATTCAAATGGACCTTGTTCCGCGAGAAGGATGTTGGAGTCTTGCACAATGTCTTGAACTCGGATAGCTCTGGAGGCGATTACGGTTGCGCACTCCGGAAATTTCTCCTAGACACAGAAAACATTATTGGTGGCGTTGATTCCGGTGCCATGGGTGCTGAAGTTGATGCTAGCACGACAACATATGACACCACAATCGTTAATGGTGGATGACCGCCCTTTTGGTCCGCCGGAGCCTGCAGCGCCATTCGACTCTGCACTTGCACAGTTTGAATTCCCTTTTCAAGAGAAAAGAGTAGAAGAGGAAGTACTACCCTCTCCGGTCACCACTTCAAGAGCTGCACTCCACACAGAT